>Ga0247757_10000099_pt1 | contig 68709 bp, 72 predicted proteins | sample UWRJL126311R4_FD_180929 | JGI IMG/M metagenome (GOLD analysis project Ga0247757, IMG submission 180929) | Plant litter microbial communities from Arlington Agricultural Research Station in Wisconsin, United States - UWRJ-L126-311R-4 | ecosystem: Environmental > Terrestrial > Plant litter >...
TAAGCTATACACCTTAGTAAGCTATATACCCTACTAGAATTTCTATAGCTTTTCTAGTAATTACTCTACAGCGCGATAGTTAAATAAGGTATTAATAGAATTATATAATAGCTACTATCTCTAAGTATACTAAGTTCTAGTATACCCTTATATATAGTACTTAGTATATATTAGCGGCGCGTATTATCTCCTTAGTATTACTTCCTACCCCCCCTTAGGGAGTACCCTTTCTACTTCTATAGCCAGCCTCTACCCTTTCTTAACCTATAGAGCGCTACTATAGGTAATAAACTATTAGTACTATCGCTTTTTATACTTATAGCGCTTGAGGGTCTAGTATAGCTGTATATTCTCTACTATAAGTATTATATTCGTATATATTATAAGCTAGTATCCCTTAACTATCTTATATATACCTAGAGTACTAGGACTCTAAGATAAACGATAGAGTAGATCCTATATATATCGAGCCTAGTACTATAGCTGATTAACGTTCTATAGTATCCCTACTACCTATACACTCTTAGTATTAGCTAGTATCCTAGGTAATAAGGGCGTCCTAACGACTATAAGCAACGATAGGACGCGTTTAGGATATATAACCTTGGCAATTGACAAAGAATTGGGTTGTGTAGAGATAATTTTCTGGGGTGGTGGATTGTGGGGGAGCGAGCTTGCGGAACTGTCGGAAACTAGGGTGCCCGACTTAGTAGCGGATTCGTAAGGCTAGGTGAAAGGGGTGCGCAAATAGGGGCCGAGCTCGGCGCGATTAGGACGGAGGAAACCTCACTCGCAGCAGCCCTAGGGAGATAGATGCACTGACCCAGCTAAGACGGTATGAAGGAAACAAAGCGATTCAAAGTAAGGAGCAAATAACTGCTATTTATACCGAGCTGGAATATCGCAACAATATCTACAACCCTAATTCAGAGTGTCCACTATTACGCACGTATTAGGAACGACCACCTTTTTGTTAGTTAGGATTTGTATATACTCCTGTACTATTTAGCAATCTAATACTAGATGGACAACAATGCAGCAGAAATACCAGCAAGCGGAGTAATAACGAGTTATTTACTGATATCGCAGTGACAACTGTCTATCCCAAGTCTACATTAGTATACATCAATTTAAGATAAATGAAAGCATACCTAAACATATGTCAAACACTCCTTCTGGACAAGTTTCGCCGCTTGGTATGCAATTGACATTGTTGTTGCCGTCACAAGAGCAAGAACAAGCAGATCTGCAAGAGCTGGCTGAGGTTGGGGTATCGCAGCGGAAAACCCTTGCTGCTTGAGTTATTGCAGGAAGGGAAATGACTAGTGTAATAACACTTGCAAGCTTCATATCGCTGGCTGAGAGAGATACGGTGGAAAAAGGACAAGTACGGAGAAAGACAGGTAACTGTTTAATTGAGAGATGTTTTCTACAGATTGCGAGCACCAGGCTTAGTTTATAAATTCACGCTTCCGGACGTAAGTGATACTGCAATCTCTGAGAACAATTGCTTTTAAATGCTGCTATTATTGAGCTGATGTACGATCTGGAATCATTTTACTGTCTTCAGGCACTGATCACTAAACAATATAAGCTGACAAGTGTTTGGAACAATTAATTAGTTCGTCCTTCAAAGCGTGAAAAAGGGTTATATTAGAGATTAGGGTAGCTATGTGGGCTCTATCAAATGGGCAAAAGCACATAGCCTGACTATTGGTTAGTGTGAAAGGGATTGTTCCAAACAATTCGCCAGCCTTTAACTTTAATTGCACGCTTAATTTCAATCGTAACTATATGTCGTTGATTGGATGTACGAAAGGGTCCCCTTGCACTTATGGAAGATCCAAGGCAGTATTATCCTGCAAAGATTGTTGACGCTTTGACCCGTAAGATACTGTGACGAGACCGGGTAGAAGTAAAGACAATGATGGAGCAAAATGCAATTGTTTCGCCAGCGTCTTGTATACTTAGTGAGCTTGGAATAAAAACAGTGTATGATTATCCTCCACTCCGTTATCGTTTCCATTGTCAAAACTTATTCTAACTTAGGCCCAACATCTTGATGTGGGGTAATTGCGTCTCCAAAACATGCTGCCATTGAAATTACTTTGATGTCTCCGACTCAATAGGGCTTATATACAGAGCTAAAAACGCCATCATTATAGACGCTACTTAGATACTATACTTTTGATAACATCATCAACGAGATGGATTAGACATTTTGTATAAATGATTTAGGCGAGCTTAGTATAAGCCATGTCGAATTGCTATAGTAAAAGAGTGGGAGCTATTTTGACAATGGGAACACTTTGCGTTGGAAAATAGGTGGTAGTATTCTCCTAGCATACTAGGCTTCAATTGCTTTCCCTTTACATTTGGTCTTCCAGATTTTTCGTCTCTCTGCATCATTTGCTAGTAGTATCGCAATGGCAGAACTCTAGAGTGGAACTTAATATAGTAAACCTCATTAAAAGGCCCCAAGAATGTACCTTCGCATATGTTAAGTGTTCCATCTGGACAGGTCTCGCCATTACCGAAGCACTCGAGCACAGCTCCATTACATTGGCAACCACAGTTCGATCTGCATGCCCCGGTTGAAACGGGGTTCGAACAGCCGACGACTATTGCTGCTTTAACAACTCCGCTGAAGACGACAGCGAAGATCATTAGATGCGGCCTCATCGTAATTAACCGAACACCTTATGGGAGCTAGTAAGGCGGAGAGCAATGGAGCAGAAATGAAGATGTCTTAGGGGAGAATACGAATTGGAGAGCGGTAATAAACAAAAATGATATAGAGCAAGCCAATACTTATGTACACTCAATAGTATCTGATAACAAGTGATTTGAAAAGTTCTTTCCGTAAGTAGGTGTTTGGAATCAAAGTTTTTTCCGTAAGTAGATGTTTGGAATCAAAAAGACTAAACTGGTACTAGCTGACGCCAGCGTATGCTGGCATGCACGTGTTATCATAGCTTAACAGGCTGCGTGTCTTGGAGGTATTTGTTCATCTATTTATGTGCTAAGAATTATTACCAGTGGACATGGAACTAGGTGGAAATGCGATATGAAATTAGCAAGTAAACTAAAGCTTCACTGGAAATCTACCTTCGTAGTATGTAGCTTGTTCGGCAAACCATACACTCAGTATCTGAGCTCGTGGTCTATCGACGCGTCATCACTAAATAAATACTGTCATGCATACCAACCGCTGCCGTCAGCAAGTACTTGCCTTGCATCAAGATCACCAATCTACTTCCTATAAAAGCTAGTTTCAAATGAGTAACAACAGGGGGGTATCCTTTGAAAGGGCTAATTAAGGGAATCGAAAAAGGATCCAAATCAAGCTTGTGCTAATGCTATAAACTCTTTATAAATCAGCGGATGGAAAGCAAAGCTGGAAAATTCATTATCCTTATCGTCAACGCTACCTACAATTGCAAGAATGAAACTAGCAAACTTTTCCGTCTTGTTTCTGACCCTCACTGGAGTAACTGTAGCAGCAAACGTAAAATGTAGCGCTCCAGTCGACACCGGTGCCTGCATCCAAAACTGCAGATGCACTTGCCCTAACAATAAACTTAATTGTATATCAAGCGGCACCACATGCCCGTTGGGAACAAACGGGGGTCAAGGAGCGTTTGATCTATGCAACTGTAGGTATCATCATTTACCGCCAAACAACGCACGTGGACTGTGCTAATATAATACAATAGCGTTCTGTCAATGCGTTCCGTCATAAACTCGCACATTTTTGGGTTAGCTTTCTTACCCTATATCCGTGGCAAGCTATTTTTTCGTTGTGCCGTCTGGAGAAGTTAAAGGAAGAGAGAAGAAAGCAGTTCGGCGACGAATTAGGACGCACTATCAGCGCATCGAGCGAGAGCATATTGTCTATGTTTCTGGTAGTTACGGGATGGTTCCTGTAGCCTTTCGCACGAGTGCTGGATCATTGATCACTCCTTTTAGTCCTGCGCTAGCAGCCTGTTGTAACTTCACAGCTTTGACACTCTTTACTCTCTATGTTGACGACTTAACATACTCCTATTCCTGGTTCCTCCAAATTGAACACTTACAATTTAATTGTTTCGCTCATCACCTGGCGTACAACGGAGGCGAACAGAATTGGGAAGACGATTTGGCTCTGTAAAAACGTCAAAGATTATATCGGATTAGATTCAATAGGCGACGAACATGTGGAATAGCAGTAAGAGGTGAATGAGGTGTGCGCAGATCCTCTACAACGTCGACAATGCCGGATGCCTTGTTCATGACAAAACACGAATATGCGTGAGAGGCGATCTTCAACACTACATTACCGATGGCAGGCAAAGGAGGCTGGTAGGAAAGGGGGGTCGAAGTAGACGAGCACTTTTACGACGCTGCTTACCTCGGACACTTTCGATCATTGCGACACGGGTTTAGAATATTGAGGTAATATAAGATATGATTGGCAAACCATATCATGAATTAGTATAACCTGTGTATGAATATAAACGTTTAACCTGAGCGATGCACATTCAGATTTCCATGGACTGTAGTAATACTCAATGGTAAACGTTAATTTCTACTGGGCTCCAAATCTTTGCGTAGCCGTGTACGAGCGCAAGCATAATACTAACGCCAATAAATGAAGCTATAAATATGATTCCCATATTCTCCTTCTAATCAAGGTAGCAAATAGGTTTAGATAGCATCATTCTTTCTACCCTTAAAGAAAGAAAATTTGATAAGCCAAATTTCACAGTATTTATGAGTTTAAAATCGAATTCTTAGCTTAAGTAGAAGCTGTCTTGCTTGAATTTTGCTCCCCTGGAATTACGAGCTCGATTTGACCCTCTATCTGTCTGTAACTACCAGCATTTGATGAGTTTTTCATCTGTCTGTTAAATGACTTCGCCGAGCTCATCAAGAAGTCACCAACAACCTCACTCACTTGCGAAATTTCTCGGACCTAAATACTCGGCAGCGATAAGGATGGACATGCAGATAATATGCTGCAGAAACGAATCCCGCAACACAAAGCGAACGACCTTCGTCACCAACATTGTCCATGCCATCTTGTAAGTTTTGTGGTACAGCATATCGGATTTGCCCAAGATGCGATACTGCATACAGCCATATAGAGTAACAAACATGTAAATAACGCCCTCATGCAGAGTAGCAACCCATTCTACAGTTCATACAGCAGTTAGCACGGCAGTCATCTTGAGGACACTACCATTGATGCTGCCATTAACACATAAGTAGCTGCTCATATCTCTCGTAGATAGCTCGATGACTGAACTCTTCGATCTGTTCCATAACTGCCACTATATCTAGGACCCTCGGCCCTCGTACATCCTTCCCAGCACCCGTCCGTCCCCACGTCCACCTTGTTTGGCCTAACCCCCACAATCACCCTCAACTCTTCTCTACCACCTGCTGGTTCCCACACCACCACGTCTATATCCGAACCCCAAACCAGCGACCTCCACACTCACAGCAATCCAACAGCCCCCTTGACGCCCTCCTCCGCGCGCGCCAAGGTTGAGGCGCTGCAAGATGCTCACTACGTTCAGAATCCGACGGATACGCACCTCATGCCGATTACGCGATTCGGGGGCGTGGGAGTTGTGTATAGATGGTGTGTGCCCAGCCTTATGGTGTATATGTTGAAAGGGCGTACGTATAAGGTTGGTAAGGCGCAAGGAGTTGTTGGGAAGGACAGCAATCCGTATGAGAGGCCGGGATAAAGTGAGAGGGAGCTCCAAGATAGGAGTGGAACAGGTTTCGAACTTGTAAGGAGAGAAAAGAATAATGGCTGCATGAGAATACCTGGAAGGCTGATCTGGTATTACTGCAGAGGTACCCTGCGAGTGAACATATATAGACAACGGCGAAGAATCTTTGATTAATACACTGATACCGGGCGAGGAAGTCCAACTTCCTAGTCCCCCCTTATCCTCACAAACTGCTGGCGGATATTCGACCCGCCGGCCGATCTGGTCTCCAGCGTAAACGTCTCCAATGAGGCTCCGGCGAACATAAACCTGAACTCGACATCTTCTCCACCCTCGCCCTCCTCCCGTTCCTCGTCCTCTACTGCATTTCTAACTCCCGAAGCAACCGCCGTATCTTTCCCATGCCTCTCCACCCTGCTAAAATCCAGCCAATACACTTTCCTCTCCGCACTCAACTTATCCCTCGCATTGACGGACCAAATCGAGAATTCATCGAGCGTCTCGTCGTATCGGTACACCCACCTCAGCGCCTCTTCATCTCGGCATCCGCCTTCCCTTCCAATGACTAGATACTCCCAGCCAAAGTTCGAGTCTGTAGGAAGCCGTGCGTGGAACGACCATTGCAGAGTCCGGATCTGACCCGCAGCATCTTGGTGCACACTGATCCACTCCCCCAATAGCCCGTGGAACGCCGCTCGCGCAATAAACAACCCCTCCTCCTTCCCCCTATTCGTCACATTCTCTAGACTTGACATACTCTTGAATGCTTCCCCTTTCGCGGCCTCAGATCTATGGTCGATGAAACGCGCCGCACAAACCAACCCCGACGTCTTCGTACACCCCAAATTCAGCCTCTGCAGCCCTAGTTTCCTCCCCGCTTGCTCCGAAAGCCCCAAATAATCACCGAACGGATTCTGCGGCACTTGCCATCTCCTCTTCTCACGCACCGCATCTCTCAACTCATCAATGTATTCTCCAATCTTCTCTGCCTCTCCTTGCTCTTCCTCAGACAGGTACGGGATCGGGGAACGAAGCCAGCGGTGCGCGAGAGTGCGCGCTTGCATCTCGAAGACGCCCCAGTGCGCACCTTGGTAGCCCATGATGCCGAGACTGGGCAGGGATGGGTGCTGCGTTAGGCAGCTGGTTGTTATGTGTAAGGGCGCGCGGGAGCAGTCGGAGAAGTTGATGGAGGTTTTGATGGTGGGGGAGAGGATGGAGAGAGGTGTTGTGGTAGAGAAACCGGTGGCGTTGATCACGGCGACTACGTTCTCGATGCGGCGCTCGCTCTGTATATCGCCTAGTCGAACGGTGCCAGTCACTGCGCTTTCTCCACTTGTACTGTCCTTCTTCACCGCAGTCAAATGACCCAAAATGGGCCTAATAACCCCCGAAGCTACGAATTGCGGATACACGTCCCCCAACACACCTATCGGCGGCGCTTCTTTCCCACCTATTTTGCCCTCCCCTTTCCCATCCCCTTTCCTTTTTCCCTGCCCTTCCCCATTCCCATACTCCCCCACCCTATTCCCACCATTCATCATCGCATTCCCCATCTCTCTTGTCGCCCTACTCTTCTCCTCATTCCACAGCCCATACGTAAACGATAGCGGTGGCTGAGTGGGCCGATTGGACCGATTGAAGAGCAGAAAGTCGATGGGCTGGAAGGTGATGGTTTTGGAGGTGGGGTCGCGGACGATGCCGGGGAGGGCGAAGAGCGGGTGGGATGTTATGTGCATTATGTTGATGTCTTTGGGGATTGGGGAGGATTGGGGAGATGTGGAGGAAGATGAGGTGAACGGGGAGGATGAAGAGTTGGGGGAAGGCGAAGGGGACCATTTTACAGAGGATAGTTGCAGGGCGATGAGGGAGGCGATTTCGACGCCGGAATGGGAGCCACCGACTACAAGTATATTCTTGGTGGTTGAGGGGGATGGGTCGGAGTTGTAATTGGGAAATATATCTGTGAGGTACCGGTAGGATGTACTATGTAGTATAGGAATTTTCGAGTTGGGATCCTGGGCGAGGCCGTCGTCGATGTCAAATGGAGGGTTTCCTGGTGAAGTGAATGCTCCGGGCGCGATAACTACGAGATCAAAGATGTGTTCTGTTTCTTGCTGATCCTGATCCTGGTCCTGGTTTTCTGCGTTGGAAGTGGGCTTTGTAGTGATTTCCCACTTCTCCTGCTCCTCTAAGTTCGACCCTAGTTCCGGGTTCGATATCTTCTCCGTTCTAACTACCGTAGTATTAAATCGAAACACCGAATCCGGTATATATCTCTTAACATATTCTTCCAAATACCCATACACCTGCCACGCTTTCGGATATATGGGGATTTTTCCCTCTCCCTCCCCATCCCCACCATCATTCCCGTCTCCTTCTCCTAAAGCTGTTTCCCAAGCCAAATCCGAAAATGCAACCGAAAATTTTGTCTGGTTTGTCCGCATCTCAGGATGGATTGGTCCGCCAGGTCGCCATAAACCACCGATGCCCGCATTTTTCTCAAAAATGGTGACAGAGTAGTGGTGAGGGGATTGTAGGAATTTGCGGGCGGCGATGATACCGCAGGGGCCGCTGCCGATGATTGCTACAGTTTTCATCGTGGTGGGGGGAAAGTAAGTGGAGTTCGGTAGAGGGGTAGGTCGAACGGAAGATCTTCAAGACCCGATATGAGGCACCTTTTTCCACGTTCGTCGAAGAGGAGTGCGATGACAACACTCAATATGGACCTCGTTATACACAAATTTGTTGCAGAAGGGTATGCAATAGACAATTCGAGTATGGCGATGATGATGGTGGCGTAGGTGGGGTGGCTAGAGGGGCGTAAGATGCAAGGTGCACTCGTGCAAGCTGTGCCGCATTCAGTGTTGGTTGGCGCTGCATCCACAGATCGAGTTTAACGTCCGCTGTGCGCACCCGCCCGTTTATGGTGTGACGGTATCACGTGCATCATCAAATCTAGAAGAAGGCTGGAAGTCAACCAGATGCATCTCGAAACGAATGCTCGAGGCAGCTGCCTCATTGAGATTTCTCCCGAGTTCGCAATATATTGATTTCTGTGTCACGTTACAGTTGAAGCACACAGCATAAATAACCAAGTGCTACCCTTCTTTTGTGCCACCATACCATTGTCGCTTTTTCAGTTTCGAAATGCATGGATTGTTCTGGCTTTGGACTCGAACTTGCAGGATACGGACGTGCTCCCTGAAGACCCCTGCTTTGGGTGCCTAGGATGTTCGCCCAGTGGCTGGGGTCGGCGTCTGCAGACTCTCTAACCATGGCCCCAATACTGATAAAGGAATTTGGTCCCATCTACTCCTCAACCAGGACGCAAGTATGTTTTACCGAAGCCACGATAAGGAGTCTGTCGCCTGAATTCATTGCCTTGTATATATCCTTCTCAGGACCGATACTCTACAACTTCAGAGGATCAATACATCACTTGAACATCTGAATCATGGGTATGGTATTAGTAGAAAGTCTAAACGTACGTCGGACTACATCAAGGCAATCGCCTGCTAATATATCCGCTAACATGTCATCAGGGTACAGCGATCTCGCTGACCGTAATCGCGAGCTTGCTGACTGCTGGCCGTTTTGCCATACACTGGCGCAAAAACCGCAAGCTTCGCTGGGATGACTGGCTTAATGGTCTCGCGCTCATCTTCCTGATATCTATGGTCACCATCTTCGAGATCTATGTTCCGATTGAGTACAATGCCATCCTCTACAGCAAAGGACTCAGCACTCAGCCGCCAACGGATGTGGAAGTTCTTCGTGACATGAAGCTGAATATCGCTACGCTTATCCTATTCTTCCTTGTTCTGTACTCGGTCAAAGCGAGCTTTTTAGCACTCTACTGGGAGATCTTCCAGATATCGAGAAGGTTCCGGGTTGCCTGGTTCGTCCTCACGGGATACATGGGCGTCAGTTTTATTGTGACTTTGATCACTATCTTTACGCGGTGCGGTGCCGCGAAAGATTTCGCTAATCTAGGCAAGTCTTAGGCGTTAAAAATTACGCACTCGTTTTGAACTATTACTAATATCACGAAGAGATATGTAGTGCGCGGTCTCGAGCGCTTTTCGTGGGATATCAGTCATTATGGTGCATCTTGAACGTGCTCGGCGACATCCTGCGTGAGTGTAACCCGCAGTTCCAACACGTCTATTATCGCTAACAAAAGACGCTCCAGTCATGATCTTACCCATTGTAATGCTCAAATCTCTCCACATGGGAGTAATGCACAAAGCCGGACTAGTAGCGGTTTTTGCACTCGTACTCGTTATCGTTGCCATGGATATTCTCCGCACCGTTTACACGCTCGACATGGATTTAAAAGAAGGTCAAGACGCTAATGCTCTATGGGGTATTCTAGAGCCGAATATCGCCGTCATTGTCTGCGCGCTTCCGTGCTATCGCGGGCTTCTCGGGTTCCGTCCGGACTCATCACGGAACCAAAGCTTTTGGTCGTTCGATCGTTCGTCGGCGTGGTCTAGGTTGTTCAAAAGCTCTTCATCGAGGTCGGAATCCGAGAGGAGTGATAGTAAGGGTGGGGTGAAGACGAGAGATTTAAATGAGAAGGATAGTTTCAGCAAGCACTCGCATGTCTAGGGAGGGACATGGGCATGGCTCGATACGAATGATGATCACTGGCAGGCCGACCAAGAATTTTCGTTGTTGGAAGAGCAAGGTACCTTTCTCATCGCACTCCTATGTTATGATTTTCAGTATGGCTCGGAATGTAACTGTATAAATATAATTTTAAGCACCCATTTCTAGTAGTGTCGCATATAACGTGATCGCAAGTGTAAGTGTGAAGCATATGTAACCCCTTCCACCCGCTCCTTCGCGACCTCAAGAAGCCGCGTCTGGGTCAAACGGGATCTCCTCAAACTCCACAACCGCCTTCCCGTCCGGCCTCAATAGCGTCCCATCCAGCCTTCTCTCTTCAGAAAATTCCAGAAGCCTACTATAGTCTCGACACTGATGCTCCACGTTGAAATTCGGATGCGGATAGTAATGGTTCTTGAGCCAGTTGTACGTTATTAATGCCCCGTCGGCATCGCACATCAGCTTCTGGCGCAATATATCGGCGCAATGGTCAGTGTGCTCGTGAAATTCTTCTAGGTGCTCTTGGTTGTAGGCGTGGAGCTCGGAGTAGTACTCCGGGTATGTGTTTTGCCATAGGCTCTTCTGTCAGAATTGTTAGCGAACGAGCTTTGCCTGGTGACGTGGTGTATCGTACTAGGCAGTGAATCATGTGGAAAGACTCGAAGATGGCGATGCGACCGCCTTCCGCATCGTCGATTTCTGCGGTGTATTTGGACGCGTTTATACTCTGAAACTCGGATTCTTTGATCCGTATTAGGTATTCTTTTAGCTATTTAGTTGCCAGATTTGGAGAAGTGGGCATGGAGGAATCACTAACGTGGCATGAGACTATCCCAGGCTTTATCGACGGCTTCACTGGGTGGCCCTTTGAAGGCTGAAGATAGCTTTAACGTTCCATTAAATCGACGTGGAGATATGCTTGTACTCCACTCTTTTCCCAGAATGGAAGCTATTAGCACTGGTTAGTGAATTTATAATGCGAATGCGAAGGGGCCAAACCAACTAGAAGCGTTATCGCAAAGACACTGCTTATTCCTGGTGCTCAGAACGAATAGTATCGTTGATATCACGATTAGAATGGCGTGGACTACCCATGGTAATATAGTCTTGATTTTGGTAGTAATACCGTTTTGTTTTCTATGTTGAATTGATGTAGAATCTGCTTCTAGTAGACCCCAAGAACTCGAAGACTCCAAATTAGATGAAGACTTGCGTTCGTCAAGTAGCTGGTACTTCCCCGACATGACTGCATCGAGTTGAAAGAAAGCGCAATAAACGATGATTCCGTGCACTTTCCCGCCGCGCTCAGACTTTTGACCGATATTATGTCATGTGAGCTTTTCTTGTCTCACAGAGAATGGGAACTGCATGGCCTGGAGGCCCCAGGTATTGGAGCAGGGAATAAGAAGGGTGGCTGGCGATCAGCTGCATGATGCAAATAGTCAGATATGTTCGGAGACATCCCGATACAGAACCCCCGTCTAGATAACGGGATGGAGGGATCTTTATATCTACACCTTCCATTTGCGGTCGTGTAACCGGAAACCATTAATGCCTTATGATGCCCAGCGCCTGAAAATACGCCTGGCAACTAGGAAAGCTTGAGAGATCTTGTATAAAGTGGTGGGTCGTTCGAGATAGGATTTTTTCGTAGGATCAGTCGCTACGTGCAAACCAAAAAAACGTCCAAGTTCCTTTCGAGCCCTAAGTCACGCAATTCCATCTTAGCTATGCAAATCTCTCTTTGGATCATGGCTATCTTGCCATTTGTCACGGCTCTGCCAATTGCAAATCGTACGTACAAAACTAAATTGTTAATTTTCTCACTGATCAATGGTACGTGAAGCACCCGATGTGGACGGTCTTCGTTGTGGGTCTGCGTTCGTCTGCGCCTACAACGACGATGTGATCGATGATGACACTGGCGATAGCGCTGGAGAGGGCGTTACGTATAGATAATGCGTATGCTCCCATTAACTCTCGAGAATCGCTCAATGAAACGAATCAAATGGAATAATCTGTTGGATGCTCAAGTAGTTGTAGCAATCATATTATCATTTGCAAGCTGTTCTTCCAGTGGCTGTGAATTCGTGTTCGTGAATCTTGCCTCATAACAATAGAAGGCCTGAAGCGACGTTGGACAATATCGGATATCTTACCGGATGTGGCGCTTGGCTGCATTTCGTATCCTCGCTTTTTTCGTGGTGTGGACTTTTGTGAGACGTTTATCGTTCTCTAGCTGTCAGCGGTAAATTCTCCGGCACTAGCAAGGGGCAGGCTGCACAGGGACGGATCGGGTTCGATACTATGGTACATTTCCAGGGTATGGTACCTGAACATCCACAACAGATTTGCCTCATTTCTGGCAGTGTAACTATGTCCCGAAGATGACAACCTATCGGTTCCGGTCAACCAGTGATTGCACAACATACTTATGTTCACCGCAGGCGACAAGTGTTTCGGCGACTGCCTAGATCTCCTTAGCGCTGCGGAGTCGATATCATCTTACCAGCTACCGGCGGTGCTCGGGCAAGAAGCCCTGATAAGGGAGACTTCATCGATGCGGCTATCAAATGTCTTAAATGCTGCCGGTCCATATTAAACAACTTCTGCTTTGAGCTCTGGATGCAGAGAATGCGAACTGAACCCATATTACGAGGTCTCGTACATCGCAACGAATGATGGAACAACAAGGCTCATATGAAGTACTGCCCATTAAATCTTCCCCTCCATCATTCTCTGCGTGCGCAGTATATACCATGGAAGCACGCAATTCTTTTGGACTCCGTTGATAAGTAGATCCACCTTTGAATGAAACCTTGGAAGATTCTATTTTTCGCTTTTTACCGTGAGCCAGGTGAGCTTCAGGGATGCCGTACCAAATTGTGCGTTGAACCGGGTGATTAGGCACAGATGATTGGTTTTATGATCTACTCACTTATGCTGTAGCCAAGAGCTGTGCCACAAAGCTACAGATTTGCGTGAACCGAAAGTCGAGTCGTAAAAGCCGCCTGAAATTGCAAGTTCTGGTTACGGAAGGCACGGACAATTCTAAGAAAGAGGAAACACTCTTCAATGAGCTGTGGTACGTTTTCTCAGCGGCATCAGTGTCTAGCCCTTGATTACTTTCTTGAACGGGTACATGTTCCTGTCGCATTGCGCGTGCACATTCATCGTTCTCGTCTCGAAGGCAGTCCTTTTTTCACCCGTTTTAGCTCAGTATATGTATTAAGCTTTAAGAAGAAAGATTATGGAAATGCACCGATGAAGTTCCTAGGGTTGTGGTATACTTATAACTCTAGGACTAGAATCAGTAATTGACGTTGTTGATGAAATAGTCTTCCAGTGATTCATAGCCCAAATCGATTTTTGATTCAGTATGGCGATGGGTATTTATGTGTGGCAACTATGAACTCAGCTGGTAGTCGTAAGAGTACGCCCTGCGTTTACCAGCGCGTATGCGCTTGTAATGTAATAGGACATCTCGAGCGCCTAACAGAAAATCAATGGAGCCGTCGGAAACGATGCGAACAAAGTGCTCAGCTTATGAGAAGCGACGACGTCATTTCACAAGCAATTCATGTGTTACATGTGTGCTTGTGTGAACTTGACTTGTTGCCCAGTGCCCAGTTCATATCTGTTATCCCTCTAGAGCTTCTGATAGGAGAATAAGAAATCACCTTCTACTCTGTGCTTAACAATGATTCAAGCTTGGCTTCTTCTTTTGGGAAGTTGCAGAATTTTTCCGGTTTGATGTTTCAATCTTTCTTGTAATGATCTTGGGTGCAACAAGGATACTCAGGTAGCGGCCTTGATATCTGTGGAAAACAGATTCGCCAATCGTTGTGACCATTTTTTGCACATGCATGCAGGAATCACGTCAAAGATACCCAAATGCCCGGGTACATCCCGAGGTGTCCGCGCGTCTCAAGTCGTGTGTGCTATGCTGACTACCTATAGATTAGAGACTATGCCTCGGAGACCTCAACCGCCTCTTGCCTTCCATCCGCAGGATACCCCCACCCACAGCAACAGTCAAGTCACTAGATATTAAGGTGGCAGAGCAACACTACGAACGAATAGTACCCCACCTCCGTTGAAGGGACCATTGCTTGTGTAGGACGCGCAAAGACGTCTATCTATACCAGGATGACATACCGAGTAGAGTTTATAGAAGATTCTGATCTGAATTACATCGTACCACGCATGTTCGAGGCCATGGGAAATGACTATGAATTCATGAACGTCATGTGACCGGGTCATCATACGCCAGATGGGCAACGCAAGATTGTGTCACGTTTCCTCGCTGGAAAGAATGCTGCTCCAAATACTAAGTGGATCAAGGCTGTAGCGGTAGACTCGAGAGAAATTGTTGGGTTCGCCATGTGGACGGTCATTGATCAAAAAAAGCCCCCAGAAGTCGATGTCGATGGACCTCCTGGCACGTGGGTGGACGAAGAGGAGAAGGAATACTGTCAAGCACTGCATAGATCTCTTCTTGTGCCTAGGCGGAAGGCGATTAGAGAGAACGACTTGCCCATCATGTGTAAGTACAAGGGCGAGGCTGCAGCCGTCGAGTTGAACAGATGCTTACATATACAGTGATTAATATGATGGCTGTTTTTGTAGAACACTAACGAAAAGGAGTCGGAAAGTTGTTGTTGGACTGGGGACTACAACTAGCAGATGATATGCAAGCATTGGTAAGTTGCACGCATATAAGTTTGAGTTCAGTCAAAATGCTTATCTGAAGATTCAGTGCACTCTAGAAGGAACATTGATAGGACAGAACCTCTACCGCAAAGGTGGATTTGCCGTGGAGCAAGATATAATTGTTGACGCTGGCGAAGAGTATGCCGACCGACACAGGATCATGTTCTTTTCATGGTTCGGCCTCGGGGCGGACCGACTTCAACAAAGATCGGAATGTCCGGTATTGCAACGAAGTAGCATAGCGAATACATGTCTGATCCGACCTGAACCGTGAGTGGGTTTGGCGAACGAGATCGGGAACTTGTTTGTGTACTGGAAGGCTAAGTTAACTAATACGGTGGAGGCTATGGAATACGCTTGATATCGTAAGCAGTAAACTATTTCACGTAACGTAAGAATAATGAACTTATAATTTGCAACGATTTCATTTATAAACCTTGCTCGTAGAAATACGTCATATATGGGGACAGAGGCTCCCCTTAACTGGATTCTGGGAACTTCGTGGTAGAAAATGATGGCGGAACTCGGTGACAGTATGCCCTTTTTGAGGAAATTTAGGTGATGAAGACTTATCTTGGTTTTATGAACGTGAGCTGATATAAGCACTTGGTTGCACCGTGGTATATCAGGATAAGTCTTGATGGACGATCATATCGAATGCTATGGTGCTATGTAATATATTTTGAACTCCATCGACTCCGTAGAACATCTTCTGCGACCTTTTCTACCAAAGCATCGAACAGACAGTAAGTTTCGTATATTAGATAAATATCGAACTGAATAATAAGGGGTTACTTACAAACTATAGCCTATAGATAACTAGGTGGTATTACTAGAATGACTGAATTATCGACTACTCTTAGTCTATTTACTCTAAATACTCTTGTATAAGAGTTAATAATAGCTATTGTATTCCCTTGCTTACCTATAGCATTTTTCCTAGCAGTATAATATATACTCTATATAATTCTTCTAACTTACGTAGGTCTAGCTTTATTGTCTACTACCTTATAACTAGGAAAAGCTTCTCTATTACCTATACACGCGCTCCTTAGGGAAGTAGTATTTATAGTCTCACGATACCTTTTTATAGCGGCTACCGCGATTACTAAGTCTTATAGATCTAATATCTAGTTTAGATCTACTATAGGATCTTCTAATTTATTATTTAATACGATGGTAACTATACCGCGTGAAAATAGAGTAACTGGAACTACAGCAAGCGTCACGTAGTTTTTCGTATAAGGAGCCTCGCCTAATTCGTTACCTTCCCCCAGCCAGCTACTAAAGGCCACAAGCTCGATATGGGGCTAGTCTTTACTAAAAGTACGTTTTAGGTCCGTCCAAAAGCTTCCGTTTAGTAGCCGACTGGGAAGGATCTCGAACGCTGCATGCCCTGACCAGAAACTCGTTCCAGGCAAGGAAGAACAGAGGAATAAGTACTTGTCTATAATACCTCCAGAAGCGTTAGTCAATATGCCGGCCCTGTTGTTATTGAACTCCTCGATTGCTTAAAGCGTAGAAAATACCAACGAACAATTTGCAGCTATCGTAGTTTATTGTTGTGCTGGCGTTCGGTTCTTACCGGCCTCGATATTAGCTGTCGTGCGAAGACTTACTTCTTACGGAAAAAAACTGTAAACCACTTGATCAACTCCCTCTGGGAGACCTAAATCCTATCGGTTCAGCCTCGCATGAACGAATGCAGAAACACCGCGGACATGGAACCCACCCACCTTTGAAAAATGGACTGCAGAATTATTGAAATATCGCTTCCCCCATTACCGACCGTCCATGCAATACAATCTCAGTTACGCGTGTCACTCGCTGAACTATCCTGATCTGGCGGCTCAGATAATTGTGGTTCAACTTTGCTGAAATTCACACGACGCCGCCCGTAGCCGCAAGGAATTACTACGTCACATAACACATCCATCCGCTCGCTCAAAACTCTTTCTAAATCTTCTTGTTCAATATAGAATCCCCTCCCCCAAAAGCTCTTATGTACAATTTTCGTATACACTTTCTTATAAATTCCCCTTAGAATAATAAACCTTTTCAATATACTTTTCCCCTAGGCATACCGCGCTCTCTGTGCGGGATTAAATACAAGGTTATAAGCTTGACATGAAATATGCTTCCGCGCTGAGGGGCTTGGGCATCGTGTTCCTTAGATCCTCTCTTAGAGTAATATTGGTCTATTAGCCTACATCTATCAATTGCACCAGCATCTAGAGGAGAGTTCAATGACTGTTCATGCGACATTTGTTCTGATCTGCCCCTAAATTTAAATACTCACATGCAAAATGAATGGCGAAGTACTCTTCGATCGGGTTGAGTGTTGATGATTCTGCAAGTTTGTGGGCTGCGGCAACGTTGCGAAGCGCAATAAGAATCTTCGCGCAATTTGTGGTGAGGTTGGTACCAGTCCCACCATAGAGACAGGGTCTGTGGTTGAAAGTTATATATTGCGGCGAAACACATCGAATAACGGCAAATCCAAAGTATACCAAAGTATTGCATTGAACTATGAACAAGAAAATAAATCCAGCAATCAAATAGTCATATGCCCCAAAGTCCTCTTCTTTCGTTAAGAATCATAGGATGATCAACATCCTTTCATCTAGAAAGATCATAGGAGGAAAATCATCTATCCGCAAGCCGGTGGCGCGAGCTTGTACTCGCCATCGCCTTCTTGGACATCTGGGCCGGGGTCGGGAAACTCCAGTTCATTGGGATTTCCTGTGGAGTGGCACGAAGCGCCTTCGTAATCGATTTCAATGAGCATGTTGGGACGGTCTGTCCAGGCAACAGTCTCAGACCGCCTAAGGGGCGCGTTGAGCCTCGCAGTGTTTTGGAGATGACGTTTGTGAAGTTCGAGAACTTTGCGTTCGACCAAATTACGTTTTGTCCCAGGTGACTTGCAACCGTAGCACGAGCATTGGGGGCCCCAGGTCTGATAGGGGCATGAGCATGTGCAGCCCTCAAGTGTGTACTGAGCCGAGCCTGTTGGCAGGGGAGATGAAGATTCAGTCTGCGATGGCGGTTGACTAGGCGGCTGAGGTGGTTGAGATGGTGGCACCTCAGACGGCGCGGGGGTCGCAGAGGGCTTTGTCGAAGCTGCCGACGAGGAAGTGGGTTGCGGGGGAGCGCTAGAAGCGGGCGACTGCTCCGGTCGCTGCGGTTCTCCGTCACTACCAGTGATGCTGACGACGGCGCAGTTCATGTTGAACTCCTTCTCCCTGTTGACCCATGTCCACGCGAAGACAACGCGGTCTCCTGTCGGAAGATCCGCTGGAACTGTGAAATCGAACACTTGAGTGCTCGGGTCAACAGTGCCGTCCCTAAGAGGGTGGTTGCCTTGAAAAGTTTTCACCACCTTGAAATTCTTGCCATCCATGAAGCCGATCTGGCCGCTGCCGCCGTAGTGTGTTCCGCCTTTGACGGATTGACTCGTCGAGATAGCGGCTCCAGAGAGTGAAAAGTTGGCTTTCTGACCCTGCGTCCATTGTGTAACTGGCCGACCTTCATCCGTGTTGACAAGATCAAGATGACCCTTACAAGGGCCCGGAGGCGCTTTGCCACAGCAGCCGTAGGGATAGTTCAGATAGGGATCCGCATCCCCTTGCCGGAAAGGGTTATTATCACCCTTCAGGGTCGGCGGCCAGTGCAGGTGCATGTGCCCGAGGGTGGTGCCCGCAAGGGCAAGTAGTGCGATAGTAGTAGTGTACATGTTCCTTTTAAATTGTATAATGCCTTGCGGCCTTTTGAAGGGTAGAAAGAGTGCGAAGATTCTATGCTTATAGAGTTAAATGAACGGCTGATAAAGAACTGCGTTGTGCAGGCGTGCTTTATTGAATAAGTTGGGAGTCACAAAGCGTCACTTGACAATGCTTTGATCGGAGTGTTCGAGACAATGAGTGTCCGGAATGAGATGCAGCAAAGGGAAACGAACCCGCGTTTTGGAGAAGAGAAGGCACGAAAGGAGTGAATATGCACAAAATCCAGCCCGTTCAGGAAAAGAAGTGCCAGAAATGCCACAAAGGGCGCGACTCGCCTTTAAGCACGGCCAGCTTGCTGACCTGCAGATGGAAGCACCTGCTAGTATGAGCCAGGGAATCTAAGACCTCGTTCGGCGCACTAATTGGAAGCTCATGTGTGGTGTCCTGGTGGAACTGCGGGCAGGCGTGGTTGCACCATAGCCAATATGCGCGCGAGAGAGGTGGCGGACCTAGTGTTTCGAAACAGCTGAGTATGGGCGGCTGTAGGTGGCCATGGTTGCTGGGCGAGCGGAATGGTGGATTGGTTGGCGATGGAGGTGATTTGGGGTCCAGGGGGTGTTTCACGCTAACCACCCTGGTTGGCGGGCGGCGCTTCGGTCACTCGGATGAACAATGTTCCATGACGGTACCGAAAGACGGCTCCATGTCGCGACACTCATTCTGCCATGTCTGGGTTCTGCCATGTCTGGGTCCGGCCATGAGACAGGTGGATGTTCAGTGATAGCTTTGGCGTCTACCTTGTCTATCCGCCATCACCGCAACGGCGGCACTCGCTCGGTTCGATCGACCAAGGGCTTGCTTTGTGCTTTTGCCTCTTTCGGAAGGTTACGCTTCTTTGGATAGATTATGCTCTTGAGGAGACAAAACTTCCCTACAAGGTATCAAGTGACAAGTGCCTGTACGACGCAAATCGCCAAGATCATCGCACAAGACTCACTAATTGCATAACGGGAGTCTGCCTTGGTTTGTCGCACAGGTTATGTCCCTATGGACTGTGTGTTTAGGGATACCGAGTAGGTTATGGGGAGGAACAAGCATGGAGTCACCGTTGATCGACTGTGAGCACTTCAGCGATCTCGACGATGCTGGTGAGTTTGGGTTCTGCGTCGGGATATTCACCTTAAATCTGACTTCTCAACCTGAAGACAACTATAAACCTGCTTCTCCTTGGTGATTTCATACGTGCATATATCTGCTTACTCTACCTTTATCAGTCAACTTAAAACCCACCTGTGAAGCAGAAACAGAGCCTCAAGCGGACATTGTACTTTGATCCGTATTTGCCTCTCGTACTACTTTTTCATAGGAACGTTCTCTCAATATTCAGACTCGGTCTGCCCCTACCATACGAGCAAGCGAATAATAAATATAAAGACTTGATGCTGCGTATACACATAGAATAAATCCGTAATGCGAGCATCGAAGCGATGCAGCGACATGGCACGCCATGCCCCGCTCCGGCCTAGCTATGCAGTCTCGACAAATACCGGGCTTGGGACGAATCGAGGCAGATCGGTTCCGCGGTGACTGGCATCCCCGCACTCCCAATCACCGCCCCTCCCTAAGCTGAAAGACAGCCTGTTCCCCTCTACGCGAGCAAGTCTAGACGATTCGGCCGTGTTATCGTAACTTCGCGCGCAGCTTGGATTCGAAGCACTCAAGACGCTAAGCCTCTACGCGGTATCCCGCTTCTGCCTAGCTGCATGCATGCGTGCGTGCGATGGTGCATTTAACCCAGGATATCTCAGCAAAACTTTTGAGGCATTGTACGTGAATGTCAATCTGAGTCTGCCTCACCCTTCTTTTGCTTGACGAGGCGCCCACGTGATAATTCCTTTTTCTGGCAGCACTGATAAAATTCTGCGGACAGTGGGGATGCGCAAGAAAGACAGGGAGGTGGTAGTGGAAAGCGGTGGCTCGCCACAAGAGCATGAGCTGGAGGCCGGCGTGAGTTCGACGTCGTTGGACCGCGACGTGGCCATCAAGCTCGTGGGTGTGCACGCGCAGGAGATAGATCCTTTGGTCGAGAAGAGGGTGCTTCGTAAAATGGACTGGTTTTTGATGCCGGCCATGATCACCGGTGCGTCGTTTGTTGAACTCGACAATTGATATATCTTGGAGCTGCGAGTTTATAGGAGCTGACATTTCCACGCAGGCTACGGCCTCGTCTACTACGACAAGGCAATCCTCGGGTCTGCCGCGCTGTTCGGCATGACAAAGGACCTATCGCTCAGCGTCGTGGATACATCAACGGTGCCACCCACGACCGATACGTCGCGGCTGAGCTGGGCGACGTCGCTCTTCTACTTCGGCATGCTGGCGGGCCTGTACCCAATGACGTTTGCGCTGCAACGCTTCAACCTCGGGCGCATCCTTGGTGGGGTGGTCATCGTCTGGGCGCTTGTGTGTATGCTGACGGCGGCGGTGACGTCTTGGAGGGGCCTGTATGCACAACGATTCTTCCTGGGGTTCGTGGAGAGCGTCATCCCTACGGGGTTCATGTGCATCGTGAGCGGGTACTACACGCAGGAAGAGCAGGCGCTGCGGCAGAGCTGGTGGTTTTCGTCGACGGGGCTGTTCACCATCATCGGCGGGGCGCTGAATTACGGATTTGCGCAGATCACGGCGGGCACGCTGAAGAGGTGGCAGTACATCTACCTCCTTGCGGGGTGTCTCACGTTCTTGTTTGGCCTGTGGTGCTTCCTCATACCAAATTCGCCCGCCGACGCGTGGTTCCTGAGCAAGGAGGAGCGGGTGGTGGCTGTCGAGAGGCTGCGGAGAGGCCAGACGGGCGTGCGGTGCCAGAAGATCAAGGCAGAGCAGGTCAAGGAGGCATTGGCGGACGTCAAGCTGTGGCTCGTGTTTGTTATGATGGCATCGGCGTATGTGGTCAATGGGGCGGTATCTGGCTTCGGGCCTCTGATCGTGTCCACGTTTGGATGGTCGACGCTGGAATCGATCCTGTGGCAGTTCGCGCTTGGAGGTGTCTGCGTGGTGGCGATCCTGGGATGTGGATGGGCGTCGTCGAGGGTGAGCAACATCCGGATCGTGTTGTTGGTGGCCAACTGTCTGCCCGTGATTGCCGGGTGCGCGATGATCTGGAAGGGCAAGTGGACGTACCACGCGGCGACGCCGGTCGCGGGCTACAGTCTCATCGGGACGTTCGGGGCGGTGGTGAGCCTGACGATCGTGGTGGGCATGAGCAACGTGGCCGGGGCGACGAAAAAGAGCTGCATGGCGGGCGCCGTCTTCGTGGGCTACTGCGTGGGCAACATCGTCGGCCCGCAGCTGATCAAGAGCCAGACGAAGAAAGACCACTATCCGGAGCTCTGGACGGGCCTCATCATCTGCTACTGCATCACCATGGCCGCGTCGGCGGCGCTGTACGTGGTGCTGCGGCGCGAGAACAGGCGGCGGGCGGGGCGGGCGGTGAATGAGGAGGAGCGTGACGGGCTCGCGTTCCTGGACCTGACGGACCAGCAGAACGTCTACTTTCGCTACGTCTTGTGAATTCTTGTGAATTGGACTGCTCGTACGGTACGCATTGCTGTGTAGGTGTAGCCATGCATGCATGATCCATAATCTCGCGCCCTTCTTGTACCAGGCCGTCGCATTCTTGACCTCCGCCTTGACCTCCGCCTTGACCTCCACCTCCACCTCCACCTCCGCCTTTACTTTCACTCCTCCCCGCCCGCGATGGCCTCGCACGCCTCGACGCCGCGCTCCAGGTCGCCCTCGTCAACCACCAGCAGCGGCTCCTCGGATGCGACCATGCACGACGCACCGCCCGCCACGCCCGTCCGCGCCCGCCCCGCCCAGCACGCCGCCGCGTCTCCTCTTCGCTCCTCGACCCCGTCCGACCCGGCCTTCTCCCTGCTGCTGTCGCTGCCGCGCGAGCTCCGCGACCGCATCTACACCTTCGCCCTCGTCTCCGCCTATCCCTTCTGGTGGCCCGCACCCTCGTCGCCCACGCACAATGTCGCCCACGCCCTGCTCCGCACCTCGCGCCAGGTCCACGATGAGGCCGCTCCTCTCTTCTACTCGCTGAACAAGTTCCTCTTCACCCATCCGAGCGACTGCTCCATGTTCCGCGTCGTCGCCTCCCCCTACGCCGAGCACATAAACTGCGTGTACATGCGCATCAAGGAGAAGGACGTCAAGCTGTGGGCCACATACCTGGGCAGCACCGACGCGGACCGCAGCATGAAGCACGACCTGCCGCGTCTACGCACCCTGTGGATCTTCCTGCGCTGCGGCACAATGGGCACCCCGGGCATGATCAATGGCCTGGCCGCTGGAGTCCTCCCCGCCGCCCTGGCCGCCCAGGTCCACGCCGCACACGTCTTCGGCCAGCAGATCCACCAGATCCAGCAACAGATACAGAACCAGTACAACCACATGCTGGCCCACCTGCAGGGGGGCCCGCCCACCGGCCCGCCGCCCATGCCCTTTGCTCACTTCGCCAACGGTGCGCCACAGACCCAGCCCCAGCCCCAGAACCACAACCAGCACCAGCACCCCCCACCGCCGCCCTTGCCTCAGACCTTCCTCGCCACGCCCGGCCCCGCGTTGCCTCCCCACATGCCCCCTCTTCCCCCGCAGCCTCACGGCTTCTTCTCGACTCTGATGCGCTGGGAGCGCGAGATGGGTCTCGAGAACCTGTGTCTTTCGCTGCAGGAGACGCGGCCTTCGGACGCAGACGTCAAGATTGTGTGCATTGTCAAGTTGCCCAAGGCCGAGGTGCAGCGCCTGGTCCGCATCTACCACGACGAGCTGAGCGTCGACCGCAACGGCGATGCGAGGACTAGGTTTCGTAGGGTGCATGGCTTAGATGTAAGTCTGGAAGTGAGCGGGTATGATCCGCAGGGTCCGGGCTGAGGAAGGCGTGTCGTGTAGGGCGGGACAGTTCTGACCATTTATGGAGGAGGAACTTTTGGATGGCCCAATGGATGGACGGGAATCTGAATAGTTGAATGTGTGTGACAAGGTGGCATACCGATATGATACCATTAACGGCCAATGATGGAAAAGCATAAGGATTGAGCTCGGCACGTCTGCTGACGGGGCGGTTGATAAATGCAACAATCCCTTTCTCCTCGCTCTAGCTTTGCACAGATGATGAAACCATCCTGCATGATGGATCGCTAACTTTTTGCCTATCGAATCACTACTACCTACCGTCCGCCCACATACTCGGGCTGATACGGCCTGACGCCTCCAGCCTTCATAAGCTCCCTCAGTGCCACAGTAGCATACTGACTGGACCCCAGCTGCAACTTGAGCACAACCGCCAATTTTTTCCCACTCTCATCTTCTGTCTCAACGTCGCCCGACCCATTTTGCACCCCCCCGGTCGCCCCGTCTTCTTCCCCTTCGCCTTTCTCCCTCTTGATCCTCTGCAAATCCGTCTCGACGAACTGCTCCTCGTTCCTGACGTAGCTATGCACCTCATACTCCAGCGGTCGCAATGGCCGGGCCAGAAACTTCCTGTACCCCCCGCTCAAACTTACTTCCCTCCACCCACGACGCATGTTATGTGGATCCAGACCGCCGCCGCGCTCGCTACCCATGAATTCCTCGTAGAACCTTCCGATCTCGTTCTTCGGGTACTCGACGTCGAAGCCCGGCTGCGGCAGCACCACATCGAAGATGCTATACTTCCCACTAGCAGCCTCTTCTGCGCTCAGGGGCCGCGCACGCTCGAATCGGTCGCCTGCTGCGAAAGAGCTGTCGTTGCCTTCGGGGTTGATGATCATCTCGCCGTCCTGGTCAACTGACTGGGTCGTGGTGGACGCTGCTTTGCCTTCCTCCTTATCTCTGTGTTCGTGGACAAGGACGAGATCGCCTTCCACCACCTTGTCACCATACGTAACCCAGCGCTTGCCGGCGACTGTGTTCCATACGAGGCTCTGGTAGGCGTGCACATATATCAAGCGCAGATTCCGCGGGACACACATGAGTGCGCCTTGCCAATCTGTCGTCCTATCGTGCTGCCCTGTCTTGCCATTTCTGGAGCTGAGATGCTGGATGATATTTCGCTCGGCCGCAAATTTCCTCGGCAGCATGTCGAGAGCAGGCCCGCCTTTGCCCTTGGTCTTCCAGAGATGGAGCGCTTTCGCCCGGTTCCTGTCGTCCTGCGACACCAGCACCAAGGTATCCTCCAGTGTCCCGTTGGCGGCAGCAAGAGCAGTCTCGCTGTACGCCAATAGGTCGTCTATAGCGCCTTTCAGATCGTTCTGGATCATCTTTAGCCCTACGGCATCTGTGCTAGCTGCGAACGATCCAAATCGCTGTAGCCCGTAGTAGTTGATGAAACCCTTGTCGGAGAAATCCGTAATGGCCTTGGACACGATTTCGTTGGCGAGCTTTGTGCGCTGCGCCAGGTCGAGGCCCTCCTCGCCCTGGAAGTGGCAGTCGCGAAGCGTTATAACGAACTCATTACCCTTTAAGTCTCCCAGACTGAGGTCCCTGTTGTGATAAGAGTAATCCCCAATGGCGGCGTTAAATAGTATGTTGTTGAGGTTGGTCAGCCGTTCAGCGGTCTGGCGCTTCACGCAGACACGCTGGACGGTGCAAGCACGCCTGTCTTTTGTGCCTGCAAAGCTGAACGGGTTCTTGCCATTGCCCAGCTTGCTGCCCAGGAAGCCGATCACTTCCATTGTATCCTTGTTCTCTTTGTACAGTGTGAAATGCAAGTACTCTCCACCCAGCTCCTCCCAACCAAGCTGCCCTCGTGATCGATCCGGACCAGGATCGCCTCGGTTCCCACCCTTTCCCTTCTTTTTCTTGCCCCCGCGTTCTTTTGGAGGGACGGCTTTGATCCGGATCGACCGATCTTCTTCCATCGAACTCTCGAGGAGATTAGGGAACACGCGCCGTAATGATTGATGGGCCCGGGTCCGCGTATCTTTGTCCGCAATGGGCGGCGCGATGACGGGTTTGAAATCCTTCGCTTTCCTGTCTTCTTTTCTACGTATCGCCTTCACAAGTAGTATGATCTCCGAAGTCGTCGACTCCCCGAAGATTTGGTGGAGGTCGGCGAGGTCCTGATCGCGTATCTGTGTACTTGTGAGCGAGACCGAGAGCCTCTCCGGTTTTGCATACCTCCAATGGTTCATCTTCCGCCCTTTTACATGTACTTTTTCCGTTAGCATCGCTACCAGCCTCGGCGCCTTCAGCTTTGTTGCTCTTGTCAATCGCGCTCTCAGCTTCATGCTTCGCCTCTGCCGCCTCGGCATCCCTCAGTGTTTCTTGGTCTGTCGATATGTTTCTTGTGGTATTAATATTACCGCTAGCAGGTCCTCCGATTTTCTTGGCAGAATCGATAGTCTTCAAATGTATCACCTCTCCGTCGAGTCCGATCTCATTGACCATGAAGTCCGTATACCTCAGCTTCAGCACGCCCGAAAACCCCATGTTGCCCGGACACACATACTCGGTTATGCCTGCCCTTGATTCGCGCTCTGCATCTTGATCTGTGCCCGGGGTATCGGACGCAATGGGAGCTTTGGGTAGCTTTTGCTCTGGCGCGGCAGCTGGCCTGGAAAGGGGAGCAGATGCGAGGCTCGGCGGCGCTTCGACTCGCACGCGTTTGGCAGGGCGAATGTCGGGGTCTGGTGATGTGTGCGTCATTGCGTGAATATCGAAGGTTTTTTTCCGGCTTGAGAGCGTGTAGGTACGGCCTCAGCGAAGTTTTCACGTTGCGCAGGAAAGCTATCATAGCGGAGAAAGATTAGGCGAGGGTGCGGGGCAGGCTTAAGCGTCTCAAGCCCTCAGCCGATTAACAAGTGCCAATCATCAGGAGGTAAAACGGCCAGCATGTTGTTATTTCTTCTTCCGCATATCAACATACCATTGGTATTCTTCAATATCTACCATATGATTACTTAAAGCTATGATGGCTCGTTCAGCCATAGCGCGCCGGTTTCCACAACCCAATACATCACTTAGACCGTGTAACAGGCCACTACACTATACTTTCCATTGCCTTTAGTATGTGATTGGTAGGTTGGGACGCTCATGTGGTCTAGCTCAATCAGCCAGCCAGCACTACCAAACCTCGCGATTAGCATTTGCTCTCCGAGTCTTGACAGGCAACAGCCGCATTGAGGCTAGCCATCCACTGCATTATACTACATGTCTCTAGTCGATTTTGGAAGCGCGAGAGCCTCATCCAATGTGATTAATAGGGATTTATTACCATGACAATTGTAGAAAGCAAACATTTCGCCCATATGTTTAGTCGATGAGTAAGAACAATGCTGCTACACTGTTTCGAATACACTGCATTATTATTATCAAACTATGAACATCGAATACAAGCTTAGAGATTTATTCAGATCTTTTTTCTGCACGTGAAGATTTGGCGTACGTCTTATGATATATTACAGTCCCATGTTTTTAGAGCTTCCTACGCTATCCACTATCCGAAGCCTATATCAAAGCTGCTCTTTGTCTCTCCGTGATGGCCTCCCCTATCTACTAGGAAATACACTGTTCCTCGGAGATCGAAGAATCCTTTTGTAGTGTGCTCTTATGTTTCAGATTCTCTTAAACCTTTTCGTACTTTCTGGCTGCAGATAAGCAACATGTGGGTCCTGCGATAGCCTGTGCCGCCACCAATCCTTCTTACTTGAGAATTCATTGATGAACCTGACCTAGATCTTCTACGGACCACTTGTGGTACTATCGAAAACGCTTGGCTAATTACTAGATGTCAACATGTTTAAACCACCTGATAATGCAAACTTAATGTACAAACATATAGCACAGCGGCTCCGTAGGTTCTTTTATTTTTTTTTTTTTATTCCTACGTACATTATGTGAATCCCATGCTGATAAAATTGACTCGGCAAGAGAAAGACATGAGCCATTATCTTGCGTGATACAATACAAGGAAATGAGGCCAAGACGAATTGCTAGCATAGTAGGAAAAAAGCCAGGCAAGACAAAACCCTGCTAGACATATTAAGAAAGAATATAGAAGGCTACAATGAACACAACAACAGCTATGCTTGGCACGGAAAAAAGAAACACTAAAAGCCAGCCTCTTTGTCCAATTGCTGGAGAAGCTCAGGAGTTTCCAATTCTCCTGGTACTGTTTTGGCTTTTTTGCTAGCGCTTTTCAATATGTTTGATTGTTTGTGAGCGGGATGTTTCAAACATTGGTATGTAGCCCCTGCTGCGACTCAAATGTTGTGTATCTTACAGGAGCCACTGGAGCGGTTGGATGCCAATCATCCGTTGTGGTGATTATTGCAGAACCCAAGTTGAGCGGCTCTACATCGCTATCAGCGAAGAAGCAAAAGCCGCGGTTAGATGTGCGAGACGATCTAGGATGAAAGGATTGGAAACGATTAAAGCAGGAAAAGAAAAAGAGGCATTTGAATGCAGGTTGACATTACGGGTACAGGCGTGACTTCCGCGCCTTAGCGTCTGAAGCACGACACTACCACCCCGTAGATTTTCCAGAGTGAGGATTCTCTTATCCAGGCCTAAAATAACAGTTAATATCGCCGCCAGTGCGGCATCATGCCTCAAATGTCAACAAACGGGTTGCGGCCATCCAACATCAGTTGCTATGAGGTGAGTCACTAAGGGCTAGCTAGGGATTTCCCCTAGAATGTTGTACATCATATCACAACCTAGTTTCTCCCAAGGGCATTTTCGGAACGCTAAACTCAAGACATATTGGACAGAAACAGAGAGAGCTTTCATTACCGCCATCGTGCATCCTCGGTTCGTCATTGATATTTTATCCTAGGTAGGATGTGTTTCGGTCCTCTGGGGCCATTTCTCTTGGGCATATCTTGACAGAGAAATACTCAGGGAGCGCAGAGCAACGCGTAATCACAGGGGCCCTGGTAGCTATTAGCGCGCGGCCAATATCGCAGCGTCAAGTTTGCATGACCCCGGAAGCTGTTTTTTTCATCGTCTCCAATGTGGCGGTAAAAGATGTATAAAGAGATCCCAGCAGACCGTTTCGCGGTCAAATTAATGCAGGTTAAGTGGCGTGTTTCTACCGACTCAACGGCGCACGTGGAGCCGGGATGCAGCCGTTTAATCCGACGTCTGAGAAGCATATACAACCTGTCTCCGACACACGACGGACAAAGCCAGCTTAACATCTACCCTGAGGCCCACCGACGACTTCCAACGCCTTTTGAAGTCGGTCGAATCTGCACCCGAGCGCTTTGAGCACGTGAACCTATCCGATGGGGCCAGAAGCTGTGTCTGCCAGTCGAGCCGTGTTCATGAGGAAGGAAGACATTTAGCCGGTAAGAAAACCTTCTTCGAGTCCACGCTGCGAGCGAAGTCGAGCTTTTACAATAGCTCGAGCTCGAGAATGTAGCAGTTGAGCTGGCCTAGGTCTCAATTCTACCGGTGTGGCGTCTGGGTCGATTCAACCAACCACTCAGCGTCGCCAGTACACGAGACTACAACATCAAAGGTCCGAAAAAAGAAACCGGATGACTGCGGGGCCTTGCATGAAAACGAGCATCTTACACGCCCATCCCGCAATCCTCTATGCGGGAGGAATCTGATCTTACGCACCAAAACTCGATCTCGTGTTCTCTTTCTACTGCCTCATTTCGCCTGACGCCAGCAGCCGCTATCCCTGTCCTTACTCATCCGATATCAGCCTTGGCGAGGGCTCGACGGCCATGAGTGCAGTATTTCCACATCACGAGGCTACGCTAATTCCAGAAAGAATTTGGGATGGGAGGATAATAGGGTCAGATCAGCCTGCCGAAGCGAGAGCAGAAGGGCCGTCTAACTGAATACAGACCCTGTCCCGGGGGCCAAGAGCAGTCTACTTCGAATTGAGATGGGCTTAGACTAAGCTTCGGAGGCCCTACCTCGGCGCCCTAGAGTATTGTACCCCGCCGACCACATCCTGGGATTCCGCTTCCACCCATTGCCCCGCAGAAGCCATGGCTGCATCGTTCCCTGGGGCCTTCTTCTTCGAACCCCACATTTCTGCGGAACACATTTCTTTCTCTAGACAGAGCCTCCTGATGCACTCCTCCATTCCGGTCGCCTCGTTAGCTCCCCATCACTCAAATCACCATCAATTGCGCGTAAAATGCCCTTGGCTAAAGGATTTACTACGGTTCGATACATTCTTGGCTCTCTAGTTCGCCTCCACCTCATCGCCGGGCAGCTGGTGGCTTCGTGTTCTGAGCGGCCCCGTCAGCCCTAAAGCAGGAACATCGGCCCGCAACATGAACCGTTTCCATCTCGTACCTGACGTTTCGCACCACGTGGGCGTTTGTCTAGAGTTTCTAGACTCCACAGCCATCCGGTAGCGAGCCTCCAACAGCTGGTCCAAAGGATTGGAAATATATTAAGGGGACTAACTTTGGCTCCATGTGGCAATCTTGCTCGCGAGAAGCTTGGTCCACTGCACACGTTGCAAAAGGCAGCTGCGGCCCGGATGCCTGGTCGATGACCCTCTGTCGCTTACTTGCTGATAGATTGTGGCCGCTTAGCAGTGATGGTGGCTTATATCCACCCCCCATTGGCTGCACCCATAAGCTAGCCTAGCTTCTGGGTCAGATATACGGGAATGCTTGTAGTTCTCGAATGATCACTGTTAGTGGGATGGAAGCCTAGACGGCCCGCAAGCCACCATTGACGCGATATATAAGTCAGAGTCGCTCACAACAGTTTGTCCAGCACGCCAGTCTTTCTCAGTTATCCAGCATGCGTGTTTCTTCCCTTCTTTTCGCTGGCGCTATCGCCTCAACCACCGAAGCGCTTGTTACCCGAGCCGTCATCGACAAGTGCCTGACTGATGCTGGTGTCCCCGTCAATGTGAAGGGTACCCCGGATTACGAGCGCGATGTCGCACCCTTCAACATTCGCCTCCCGTACAAGCCGACAGCCATCTCCGTCCCACTTACCACCAAGCACATCCAAGATTCGGTGAAGTGCGGCAAGAAGCTTGGCATCAAAGTTTCCGCCAAGTCTGGTGGCCATAGCTATGCGTCTTTTGGTTTCGGTGGCGAAGACGGCCATCTTGTTGTCGAGCTCGACCGCATGTACAACGTCACGTACGACGCTAGCAAGAACATTGCCACCGTGCAGCCAGGAGCAAGGTTGGGGCATGTTGCGACCGTGCTCTACGAGCAGTACAACCGTGCCATTGCCCATGGCACGTGCCCTGGGTACGTTCTCGGATCCCCTGACCGTCTGTGTGTATAGCGCTGATATATTCAGTGTCGGTGTCTCCGGACATTTCCTTCACGGAGGCTTTGGCTTTAGCTCTCACATGCACGGTCTCGCTCTCGACTTTGTCGATAGCGTTACTGTTGTTCTTGCCGACGGCAGTGTGGTTGAGGCATCCAAGACCAAGAACTCTGATCTTCTTTGGGGTATCAAGGGTGCCGGTTCTAACTTTGGTATCGTCGCCTCTTGGAAATTGAGTACCTATGAAGCTCCCAGTGTTCTCACCCGGTTCGGCGTTCCCCTGGGATGGACTAACAAGACGACTGCTATTGCGGGTCTCGATGCTGTGGAGAAGTACGCCAAGAACATTATGCCCCGGGAGGTTAACTTCCGCATTGGTGATTACGGAAAGGGACAGGCTCAGATTGAGGGACTATACTATGGTACCCCCGAGCAGTGGCGCAAAGCCTTCCAGCCTCTACTAAACACTCTTCCCCAGACCTACACTGTGAACCCGCCGCAATCTTTGAATTGGATTGAAGCCGTTATCAGCTACTCAAACTATGACACCGTCGACTGGATAACGCCCAGCCCTGTAAGTATAATCTTTCCTGGTACGGAATCATTATTAACCTTCATATAGCAAGAGAACTTTTATTCCAAGTCTTTAGCCTTGAAAGGTCTTAATGGCGCCTCCGCGAAGAACTTTGTTGATTACTACTTTGATGTGGCCAACAAAGTCGTCGATCGCTTCTGGTTCTTCCAGCTTGACATGCACGGCGGCAAGAACTCACAAGTCACCAAGGTTGATTTTGACGCTACTTCCTACGCTCACCGTGACAAGCTGTACCTCATCCAGTTCTACGATCGCTATGAGAACAACGAGACCTACCCTGCTACCTCCTTCGGATTCCTCGACGGATGGGTCGATGCCACCACTAAGCCGCTACCAAAGGGTGAATGGGGCGCTTATGCTAACTACGCTGATGCCCGTCTCCCTCGCACTGTTGCCGAGGAGCAGTACTATGGAAAGCACCTCCCCAGGCTTCAGAAGCTCAAAGCGAAGTACGATCCCAAGGAGCTCTTTTACTATACCCAGGGTCTTGAACCTAAGGCCTAGAAGCATGTTTCTACTATAGACATTTTATAAAAGTATATACACTATTGCAGTTCAATCTATTATTTTTTAAATAACTCTTTGTAATATGTGATAATGTATCCTATACCTCAGCTAGTTAAATAGGTTAATTCACTAGTAGTTATTATAGCTTTTCGATTTCATAGTACAATGCAATGTGGTGGAGCATTGTTTAGAACTAAACAGCTTTGTAACCGAAGGTATCTTAGATATATGGTATAAGTTAAGATAGGTTAAGACGACGGAATAACGTAACTGCAGTTGCTACTGCATATGTTATAGTTCGTATACTGTTTCGCTTAATATAGTTAACGTGATCGGACAGTAAGCTGGCCAGGACAGTGAGCTGGCCACCCCAAAACGCACCAAAAATCCAAAAATAAGCCCCCTGCAATCTCAACAACGCCTAGATAATATACTCTAAGATTCTATATCTAGTCTTTGTTTCTTATTTTAAGACCCCTATTGAAATTTTATCGTAATAAGTATAGTAATTACTAAGATATTAGATTTTTAAGATTTTTTATAAGTTTTTAGCCCCCAAAACACTATATCTTAAGAACTACCTTATAAAATACCTCTAGAGCCTAATAAGAGCTATAGAATAAGTATAAAAGCTAAAATATAAAGTCTTAGAGAATATTATTTAGGCGTTGTTGAGATTGCAGGGGGCTTATTTTCGGATTTTTGGTGCGTTTTGGGGTGGCCAGCTCACTGTCCTGGCCAGCTTACTGTCCGATCACGTTAGAAGTAGCGCTTATCTAATTCAGTATAAAACAGGTCTATACCATTCAGTATCGTAGTCAGGCTACCCAAGAATAACAACTTCTATAGTATTCTCCCTGATAATACGGGTAAGGGTTTCCTCGGTGGATTCTCCTTCAGCCACCTCGAACCGAAGGTCAACAGTACTGACCCTATAGCAGAGCTCCCCACTTCGGTCGAGCACTATGGTCTCCAAATGCAGTGTCTTAGGGTCTGATGTATCCGCACCAAGAATTACAAGCTCAATTCTACCACCTATAGAATCCATCCAGTTCCGACAGACGTGAATGATAGATCTGTAGGGGTCATATAGCGAATTGGACCCGCTATATAGTGGCCGCTTCCCTTTGCTAGAGTCGTGAATATAGATGCCCCATTCCCCTTGTATTTCGGTTGGTATGATATTCACCGAGATTCTGAGAATATGGGTTTTGAGAATCAGTATGGAGTCTAAGGGAAGATCGAATTCTGCGAGTGTATACCAGGTATCCTCTTTTTCGCCATATGTCAGCGGGTAAGATAATGAATTCGATATCCGGGTCAATTCCTTCATATTAAGTTGGCATAGTTTAGAGGCCGACTCTCCTTCATTTGGTTGACCAAATCCATAGGTTTCTTTCCCCCTTGTCGGCTGATCTGACACAGACGTTGTCGTTTGCTCTTCACTCGACTGACTTGAATTCAAGGTCGGCTTCTCTTCTGTTGATTGATATGGTTCGGAACCATGCACTACTTCCAAGTTTCTAAAGCTACTAACACAGTAAATCAAAGCTTTTTTAGTCACTTTTCGACCCGGAAACATGACTTTAGCACTATCATGTACCCAACCTACCCATGACCACGTAGGGAAGCCATCCCTTTGTCCAGAGGGATGTTGAATAACATTTCCGATGAACGTGTGCCGTTGGGAAGCCGTTGAGTGTAAATCAAGGTCGTGGTGCCTCCACGAAAGTGCAAAGTTTATATCGTTGAAGGGGATGCCGTATCTCACTTCACCATATTGCTCCTTCACTGCGGTCATGATACCGCCAAAAGCTTTCATAATATCACCAGGCACGGTTAACTCTCGGGCGGAAAAATCCGTGATCATCTTGTATAGAACGGCTGAATCCTTGAAATCAGGGCTGTCCTGACCTTCATATGCGCTTGCAACAATAGCTTTTTGCCAGTACGCTCCGTTGAGCTCACTTTTCGAAGCGCAGGCTTCGGTTTATCGGGCCGCCACACTCTATCTTATCTTATATCTTTTCCATCACATCGAAGAATGGGCGCTGGTAGATTCGAGAAGTATAGGGACGTGGCGGGCTTCATGAAATCGCTCCATCGGTTAGCGAAGAGAGTAACGGCGGGAGGAAGAGTTCGAGGACGTGGAAATGGTAGGTATATCTCTACATTAAAAAGGGGGCGTCGCTGTGTGCTGGACTATATCCCGAAGTGTGTGGGATCGCCGTGTCGAAGCTGATTTCAACGCTGGAAGCGCGTTGGCCGAGTAAACAAGCACCGGACCAATTGTTATTGTTCTCCTGTCGCACCCTGGCGCGCTTCTTACTGACTACTGCGCTCCCTACGCCCTTATAAAGCTCAGTCCTTTAAGAGCGTTGCTTTCGGCACCGGAGCCTCAAGTCTTCCGCTCCTTGGAACGGAACCGGAGCCCTAGAAGCTCCGGCCCCTCTATATATAGCTTCTACTCAGCTCCCCTTCTATAGAATCAACCCTTTCACTCTGCTTCCTCTGCTCGCTTCCACATCTTCCCAATCCTAAGTCGAATGTAACAACAATCCGAGCGTTTGTACAGTTTGTACAGCTACAACTCTTAGAGCAAAATACCCACCGGCGCATGGGGGAATACATTCGGGGCCATCTCGCATCAGCTCTGATCGGTGGTTCGCTTCGGATAGAAGTTCCTATTGATGGGTAGCCTTGCATGAAGTACACTGTGATGCTTTGACTACTATAAGATAGGAGAGTTTACTAAAATACAGGGTTTCCACCGTCTTATAGGGGTATAAAATAGGTTAATACCTTATTTTGGAGACTGTGTCCCTAAGTTATAACATTATCTCTTAGAAACCGATCTAGTGAATACCGGGATTGGATCCTACTAGAAATAAAACATAACATTTCTGATATAACATATAGCTTGTAGAGTTATATGACTATTAGGGTGTATGATCTAGAGCGTTATAAATGAACACGGTAATAAATAGCGCGAGGTAAAAATAATCAAATACTTATAGATACTGAATTACGATCTTGGTCTAACAAAAATCGCCCTTATTAAGTTAAACCTCTCACCACTCGCAGGCAACAACAGCACGATGCCAAACCTTCTTGTCCGGCTTCCTATTGATACTATCAGCAGGATGAGATAGATTATCACACTTGGCGACACCGTCTAAGTTCGCTTTATCCTTGTCGTCGTGCGCTTTGCAATCACTCTTGTGTTTCTCGCCACACCAAATGGCGCCCGCATTACCTTGTCCATCATTCTTGTACTGACAGTGTTCTGCCTCTATCCCAACATCGTACGTACCGCCCGGAAAAGGGATCTGGTTGATATAATTCGGCCCAGTACAGCCATCAGGGATCTGGTTCGGGTCTTCGTTGAAGAGAATCGGACAGCCTTCCGTCATGTATCCGTTTTCGATGCCTCGGACGGTGTTGGGCAAGTTACTGGCTATTGTGGCCGGTTCTGGATGGTCGCTGCATTGCGATGCGGTGCCGAACGCAGTAGGGTAGAAAAGCCATTTCATCTCGCGCCGGATGACGCCCTTGGTGTAGTCCCAATCCGTTTGTTCGAGGATGATGTTTAGCGCGCCCCGTTTGGGTATTGGTCGAGGGGGAGGCGGCACATGTGGGGGAAAACCAATGCTGGCGTCGAGCTCAATCTCAGTATTTTTGTCATCGTCGCGGCTATAGCAGCCTCGCGTACCGTCTGCGGCAGGCGCTGCCAGGTCGAGGCAGTCAAGTTCAGGGTCGGCAAATACAAATGTAGAGTTTACTTTAGCAGTGTCGTACCCTAGACCAAGTGCCTTAGCCAGATCATTGATGTCGCCGGTCGCCACCTTGCCATCTATAATCACGATTGGATCCCACTTATCTGGTGTGTCAATGACAGCCGGGGCTCGATCCAAATTCTCTTCGCCCTGGTCCGGAGGGGCTGTGTCTGGGGGAAGGTCGACCTCCGTGGTTCCTTGCGATTTAATGTGGGGGTCTGTGGTTTGTGGCGATTCTATAGGCCTGTCATTCGTGCCGGGTAGGAAGGGGTAATAGCCGGCAGTTTCCAAAATCCATTTCCCGAGGAAGTAAAACGCAAGATTGTCGGCTTCGAACGTCAGTATGGCTGACAATGATCTCTACGAGGGACACACATACCGTTCGTAGCCACCCATAATCCACCATATTTATTCCCCCAGTTAGCAAGCACTTTAGTGTATAGAGCCCCGTATGCTTGTACCGTCATGTCCGTTCCGAGTTCTGAATTCCTGATTTTGATCTTCCTATCCGCAACATGCTTAATTGCACCATGGGTGGCGCGCTCCGCATGTAGGTCCACGTGCATAAGCTCGTGCATCATGGTTTGCTCTGCGCGGCGTCAATTAGCTCACTTCCAGTCTCGAGATCAAACTCATATACCTTTGCACACATAGTTGTCCAAATACCATCTCTTATCAGTTGTTGACGCTGCCCATTTCCATCTTGCGTTATCGCAGTTCTGTAACCTGAACCACTGTGGACACCAATTCATATATGCGACTGGACCTCCAAGTTTGGGGCCTTGTTCTGTGTACGCAATAGCTCTGTAGAGCCATTCGATGGATCCGTCTGAATAATATCTCCACTTCCAGCAGCGGCTACTACCTAGCAAGACTTTAGTATTCAAATAGCGCATAATGGAAGCAGTGGATGGGAAAAGAAGGGCGGAGAGAGAGGCGTTGATGCTATTTAGACAAGTTTATAGCATGGAAAGTAGAAGAAGCAGCGTTAGGGCTCCAGCTAGGGGTGTCTAGCTACGAGCTGGATAAGGTACTTAGGGTAGACAAGCACTCACATTTGTAATAGTCTTCTTTAGCCGTACCTTTCGGACAGCCAAATGATTCATCGCCATGATTCTTTTTAATTATATACTTGCGTTCCCGGTCATCGCAGCTCATTTCCAAGTACCAGGGAAAGAAGTTGCCAAAGGTCCAGGTCGAGACATCCTGGATGAGAAGTCTGATGCTATCTTGGTATTTGGTATTTTTTTCCGGGTCTCCTAGAAAGTCTCGTGCTACTTCGTCGTCAAAATCAATCTTTGACTTGATATCGTTGGCCATGTCCACCATGTTCCTCCACGCATTTATAACCTCGTTCTTTTGGGGCTCCTCACATCCACTCCAGCCAGTAAAGTATACACTTCTCTTTTCTAGCCCATGCTTACCGTTGGTGAGCAAGACTGTGCCATTCTCGAAAGTTTTGTAGGTCGGTGCTGCGACTGTGATGCAAGGAAGTAGGGCGAACGTGATAATTGTTAGGCGAAAAGGATCGATCCACATCGTAAAGAGACAAGGAGTTGGATTATAAGTCAAAAAAGAGAGTAGACTGTGGTAAATTTATACAATTCATACTCTGCCATCTTGCAAGTGCAATCTGAAGGTGTATTCTGCATGCCCTTAATTTCCGCATCGAAGGGGATGTAAAAGGTGGAAGAGAAGATTGCGGATTAGCTGAGATTACGCCCCCCGTTGCAGTATTAAAAGCGCATTTGCCGAACAGGAGAAGAATTTTGATCAGCTAAGATTACGCCCTCCGTAGCAGCATCAAAGGGAGTGTTAAAGGTCGAACAGAAGAAGAATTCAAATTAGCCAAGATTACGCCCTCCGTTGTGGTATCAAAGATGATGTAAAATGCCGAATGGGAGAAGTACGTGAGGTGGCTAAGCCTTAGCTAGCCAATAAGCCCCTTACTATTTCACTCGCAGTAGAGTCTATCGGGCGTAAGAAGATAACTATATTCATTTATTAGCATAGGCACACTCTAATAAAGTTCTAAAGCGTTAGTAATGCAGCCGCTATACAACATTTCCAGGTCCGCTCTTAAGGTACCCATGATGCCGTGCCCACGAGAGAGCAGATTTGTAAGAATGTATATCGCAGAAAGATTTTTACGCCCCCTTCTCAATCAGAGGCTTAGCTATGTAGTGGCAGCTCCTTGGTGACCATGTGTAAGGACGAGGGCTAGCGGGATATGGCGCGAGTTGTCCTCTTTCTCTTCGATTTTTTGGTCGAGCAAGAGCTCTACAGTCTCTTTATCTCCGCTAGCCGCCACTAAACGTAGCGGTGTACGCCCAAAGTTATCTACCACGTCCTTCGTAGCTGATTCGTTAAAGAACAATCAAATACGCTCTATCGCAAATATTGAGCAGATAGATGTAAGGCCGTTGGAGCCGAATCTCGAGCTTCGATGTCGGTATATACTCGTTCTCCTGGCTGATATGGTGTATCCTGGGCCTCGTCTGCTTTTTCCTTAGAAGCTTCTTTTCCTACCGCCATTGTTTATCCCCAAAAGAGCTCCTACAATATTACTATGGCGATCTAGTGCGGCGATATGCAGCGGGGTACACTTTTCCTTCGTTGTCCATTTCTAGAATCGCGCCCTTTTCTATCAATAAATTTATAATTTTAGCCACTTCTATTACTACAGCAGTATAGAGAAGGACTTGCTTGAACATATTTTCTTTTGGGTTGAGATCAACACCTGGTGCCTCGAGGAGCTGTATGAAGGTATCATAAGCATCGTCTCTATATACTGCAGTAAGGTAAAGAGGCTTTCTTTTATGTCAGTCTTCTGCATTATTCTTTACCACCTTTGTTATAAGAAGCGTAATAACTTCAGTATACAGTTTATCCGCAGCTATGAAAAAATGAGATTGGCAATTATTACTAGTTACTTCTACGCGTAATCCAAGGTCGAGGGTAGTTCCATAGCTGTAGCTTCCTCTTTATCAACTGCTCGGTGAAGAAGCGTGCGGCTGTTGCTGGGGTCTTTCGCCTCTAGGTCTTTTCCTAGACGCGCCAGCAGCTCAGTGACTTCTCTGTTGCCCTTGAGGGCAGCTATATAGAATGGAGTCCTCCACTGTTTATCATTGATATTGAACTTCGCTCCTGACTCGGTAAGTAAGTGTGTTGCATCTTGTTTTCCTCCAGTAACAGCTTGGAAAAGGAATAGATTTAGAACGTAAGAGGAAATTCCGCTCGTAACGATCTGGTAGTCTCTAGGAGGTTATTGAAAATGCGTAACAAATGGGCATTTGCGTTTGTCTACCGAAATTATGCAGTTTGGTTGGGTCGAATCGCATCAAGGTCCTGGGACAAGCGCGCTGCCACCGACGCCGAGCACGACCCTCCCTATCCCGCCGCAGCGGCCTCAGGTGCCCGCATCACCTCCGTAATTATTAGCTGCTTCCTAGAAACCACCCTCCTCGCCAACGACGCGCCGCCCGCCGCGAAACCCTTCCTCCCTCAGCCCGTCAGCCGCTCCGCCATCGATTTCGACCCGTATGTCGCTGGCTCTCCCCTGCTCAGCGCGCCATGGCGCCGTGTGCAGCTCCGCCCACACAATGCGCGAGATGGACTGGGCGTCGCCAGTGCAGGCCTTCCGCTGCATCGACCCCGAACAAGGCGCTGGCAGGAAACATCGCTAGGCGTGAGGCGCCTGGCTTCCTTGTGCGCGATGAGAACCGCGACTCCCTGTCGAGCCCTCACATTCGTCAGCGGCATTATCAGCCTGCGCTGCCGCTGCACGACGAGAAGGACGCCCTCCACCGCCGCCCCGTGGCGCCCAGCTGGCCGTGAGCTGGTTGGCGCCGTGCCGTGTGGTCGTGTATCTAGGAACGGTACACGGGCGATATGACGGTGGTGCGGTGTAGGATCCGTAAGCGCGCTTGGATCATCTAGCACCAGCGCGTCGGTCATGCTTCGTCTGAGAGCGTGCCTATTACGGAGCCAAGGATGGCGTCGCAGAGGGAGGTAATTTCTACGGCGGCCTCTCTCGTAAGCACGAGCGCTAAGAAGAAGAAGAAGAAAACATTGGTGGTGGCAGTGATGACCACAGTGGGCTCCTCGACGATTTCGACCAGGACAAGCAATCCGACGTTTAAACTTATTATTAGTGGCAAGTTCAGCCGCGCTATTAGTAGTCTTGTTTTACTACAGAAGTTATATTAAGTATTCTCGACTTCAAGCGGTATTTCGAATATAGTGAAATCGAGAGGAGGGACAAGATACACGACACTGATGTCGCTGACTGAAGCTCCAAAGCCAGTTTGCGTAGATCTTGAGATTCATATTGTGTTTAAAAATATATAGTAGGCAACACGGGGAGCTATGGAATTGCCCTAATCCAATTGCGGTTGACCATGTTGAGCTGCAGATCGCCGGTAAGGCAATATTAAGTTGTGGCTTTGCGCCAACCCAATTGCGACTGACCGCGTGAAGTTGAAGATCACCGGTGGGCTCTAACTCCTAATGCATAGTGAGATATAAGGTGGCTTTGGTACAACAACCTTGGAGTATCTTTAGCTTATTGAATATCTTGTCTATGATTCGCGTAATCTAAAGTCAATTGTATAGCTCGATTTTGCTGTGCGTATTGTTCAGCCATAGCCTAAGTATGCAAAGCCTTATAGATATACCTTGGCCACATAAGACAAATGAGGTCCTTTACGTACCAAGAACTCGAGAGGGCCACTGTGCGATCAAGACTTTGGAAATTAACATTATGGAAGAGGACATTCAGCAAGTCCAGCTTCTAGACAAGTCCCTACAAGAACACTTACAATTCAGGAATTTCCAATCATGCTGCCTGCGCATGTTTGTCGTTACTGCATCCTGGCAACCTGCAAAAGCAAATCACGAGAAGCGGTTACACTATGATATCGGCCAAAGAGACTTCACTGAAATCCTGGAAAACGTTGGACTCACTAGATTTTTCTGTCAAACACGTCAAGATGTCACCGGCCTCTTCACCCACCCAGCGTCTCAAATGTACGGAAATGATACTGATGATAAAGAATATTTTGCCATCATTTATGATGCGTTTTATGGTTTGTGGGCACGGTATGATCATGAACGTGGACAATGGCAGGGAGTATACACTATTGCAGAAACAACCCTCAATCTCCGAACCATCACGATGGCCTTCATAACTTCTGTCCCAAACATAATGTTGCTCTACATGATCGCAGCAAAACACGGAGTGGACTTTTTTAGCCTTCGATCAGGAGAATTGCCAAAGCAGGTCGCAGACATAGAAAGACACAGTGGGCATCATCACTCGATACTCCGACCAGTTCCCGCCGTCTATGATACACTCGAGAGACTATCTGCAAACGCAACAGGAACAGCGAATCTTACATCGTACTGGAAGACTGTGGTCAGCCCTCTCCTTCAAGAGTTGCTGAAGTACCTTGAGAGTACGATCCCAGACAAAGATAATAAAATCGACATGAAGCAAGTTACACACCTTATAACCGACCTCAAATCACGCCTTAGATCCCTCTCCGCATACCTAACCTTCCTCGAACGCCGTGCTGAGCGCCAAGTCACCGCAACACTCCACCTCGTCAACCAATCCAACGCAAGAACCAACCTTGCCGTCGCGCATGACACCAACGTCCTTTCCATAGCCGCTAAGCAAGACTCCACTTCGATGAAGATTCTAGCTACTGTAACAACAACATTTCTCCCTGGTGCATTCGTCGCAGCTCTGTTTTCGATGAACATGTTTGATTGGTTTGCTAGTAGTGATGACGGGGTACCAGTGGTGAGTAAATACTTTTGGATTTATTGGGCGATTGCAATTCCGCTTACGGCTATAACTATCGGGACGTGGCAAGCCTGGGAGGTGAGGGCTCGAAAGGATTGGGTGAGATCAGGGTCCTGAGGCAAGGTTGGCATAGGCATAACGCTAGTAACTATACATCTATAAGTACTAAAAGGCCTTTGCGACTAAAGATACCTGGAAACCATATGCACAATTAAACGTTGTGATTTGTGGTAATATGCAGAGCGTGTGATCACATAAAGGTAGTGCAATAGATCGGTAATACATACAACAGCCCTACGGTTTACAGTCCACTTAACTTTAATCTACAATACACCTTACACAGTCTTACCCATTAAATCACATCCTGAATATCCTCCATTGTACTTTTGAACTGTACTCAATAGATGTCATTTAATAACCATTCTATGAACCTACTAACACGTGACGTGACTGCTGTTATGGTCTTAGAATATGGTCAACCCAGGAATCTTCCCAATGAGATTACGTGGATTAAACAACTAACCTATATCATTATTCCTGTGGGAACTGTCTATTACATAAGAACAGCGGCAGATAGGAATCTTACTGTTCTCCCAGTCTTCTCCTTCTCGTTCTCTTTGACCTTACATTCAACTCTTGTAATGCGCGTCTCTTCAGCTATTTAATCTTTCTAGGGCTTAGGAAAACATCTTTGACTTAACCTTTCCCAGTCATTGGGAGTTGCTGCTCCTTATCATGCTCTTTCATTGAATAACGATTGTACACTGAGGACCTGATGAGTGAGTATTCTAGGTCCGGCTTCCTACAGCTCCGGACCATCTCGGCTGTATTCGAGCTGCGGCTCTTCAAGACAGACCCGTTATATATAAATCAGCTTTTTCTTAAAAACATAGATAATAGTTTTAGTAAAATAGATTTAAAACTAAGATACTTCTAAATATTACTAAAAAGTATTAAGGTAGACCTAACTTATAGTTATATTTTTTATAACCATAATCTATAGAAGTAATAATTAAGTTCGACAATAGAGTCAGAAGCCTAATGAATCGTAAGCCTTAACATATCTAACTTAGACCCCGTTTCGATAGGCTTCTTCCAAAAGCTTTCATCCCAGGTCGAAAACCCTACACGTCGATACTTTCCGGATTCCTTATCATCGTGACTCAATACTAAGGCGTGTATTAAGTTGTCAATTCTAGTATAGTTTACTTTCCCGGTGGCTATTTCTAAGAAGAGAAGGGGGGTTTTTCCCAGTATAACCTGGTCCAGCGATATTACGCCTTGCTTCCAATGTGGGAAGATTGCGTTCGATGAAGATCCGCCATCACACCCCTCTTTGGTCTGCACGACCAATCTGGCTGTGCCATCACTGCCTATGATACCACGGCGAACATGTGATTGGAGAGTAATCGATCCTTGACTCCGTGCTATAGTCCCAGAACACTCCAGAGAGATAATGCTCGCCGTTCGACGAAAGCCGACACTGAGATGTCCTGGCCAATTGACTTCACATTCGATACTGGCCCAGGACCAAGATGGTGCCACATCGAGCAGTCGCGGGCCACGTTTGGATGCCGACCATAGCAATCCTTGAACAAACATATCATGTGATCCATTCCAAATCCCCGCAATATACTCAAGCGACTTCAATGATGAAATAATAGATGCAATACCGGATATAGCGACCAATTTGTCTGTCTGACGTGTCATGCCGCGAGAAGTATAGTCTTGAACCAGTCGACCCCAGTCATGCGTGAAATGGTCAGAAGCAGGGCTGCAATGCTCGTGTCTGTGAAAGATCTGGAAGCCTTTCGCATCTCCAGCAATAGTATCCAAAGAGTGTCTTGGAAAGATCCAATTCCGCTGTAACTCGGCCATAGTCGTTTCAACTTCTCTTGGATCGCCACGGAAGGTAACGACATTATCTGATTTGTCTTTGATGAAATTGTCGGTCTTCATCACTAATGGTGCTCGTTCATCAAAGCGCATCATCTGGCATCGCCAGGAAATGCCAAACTTGCCATAAGTAAGTGTTCGCGGCGACAGAAGCTGTTCTTGCAAGACCCAAGATCTGCTGTATAGTGGGAGCGGCATCTTCAGCTCTCCTAAGCTCGACCTCGAAAGCTGGAACGATGTGTCGCGAGCATAAACATAGACCTGTCGCCAATCGTTGCCGTATCTGATGTCGAGTAGACAGGGCTGGGTTGAGAGGCTGTCTCGTTTGACAAACAGTCCGGCATCGCTGTTGGATCCATGCGCGGCTGATATTGTTGCGATGGCATTCTTGTAATAGGTTCCCATTTGAGATGCCTCACTCTCCCAATCGTTTGGAGAATCCTGTATGATACATAGTGAGTCGATCCAGAGGTAGCGAATGCCAAGCTGACGAACTGTTTGAATGGCATCTGCGAAGGTCTTTGGCAGAATGTCCAATTTAATCCTGGATAAATATTCTGGCCTGGTGGCAATGGTTGTCTGGACATGACTATTGCCTCCCCAGCAGTGACTGAGGGCTATGTAGCTACCTGTCATTCGCCCTTCTGTTTCAAATAGACATACATCATTATGATTCTCCGCGGACCCAACGTCAATGACTCTTGTAGGCAGCTGTGCTTCCAGTGCCGCTGGAGTGTCGCAGTATGGGTGATTTTTTGAACATTCAGCTAGCCACGCGAACGCAATTCTACAAGCGCCGATGGAGCCGGTGTGAGTATCCTCTGTATGATCCAAGCTTTTGAAGATATTCGCAATCCCATCTAATAAGAGCAGAAATCAGTAATGAGCGCACCGCCTCATTCTAAATACTCACAAGGAATATACAATTGCTCTACCACTACCTTCACTTGGACATCGATCGACTTGCTTTTGCCTCTCTCCTCTGCCGGTAGTCGAAAAGAAACGATAAAGCCTTTATTCGCGATGCAGTTCGCCATAACGCTACAATGGCTATCAATCTTATCTATCGCTCGCTGCCTGTGTACGTCGGACTCGATCATTCGGCAAAGACCGCATCCTGCTTTTGAGCTGACGACAAGGCTATCGAACCTGTCATGAAGCGGAAACTCTTGAGCTCGCAAGAGGTCAAGGCTTTGTCGGAATTTCTCACAGATATGACAGAGCATGTTGTGTGAGGGTTTGAGTACGTGCGGGTGTATTTTGTTGGAATGTAATCCACAGTCGTGCTCAGGATTATAAAGGCTTTCAGCCTTGTCGAGCTATTGCTGTAATCTCAATGCTTACGACCACGTTCTAAGGCTTGAATATGAGAGGATGGCGCAGCTACAGTGCATGAATAATGGTGTGGAGCATCAGAGAAAAGAAGAGCTTGCAGAATGGGAAGAAGTAGTGTACTCTAGAATGCCAAAGCTCGGAACGTAGGTCGTTCCCGGAACACGTGTTTATCCCGCGTGTATTAACCATCGGGTGGAGATCTATAAATAGAATCTAAGCTAGCACATTCTAGACCTCGGCCTTACTATAGGGAATTGCTGATAGATATCTCATCAGTCTACTATTGATATCCTACTTACGCTATTCTTATAATACTAAATAACGATGGCGAGCTTCTCTCACTTTTTCGGCCGCCAGAAGACAGTTCTATCGTGATATTCCTGCCGCCACTAAAGATCTATAGGCTTTATTTTCTTCTTGTGCTCCTTTTCAAATAATGGTGTCGCCTCAAATCTATCATTCTAACGGCGAAGTAACTAATTTTGGATTAGCCCGGGTTGAGCATCGAATTCTTGTAAGAAACGAGAGGAAAGAAAGGCAACTTATAAGAGATTTGAAATGATATCTGCGGCTGCTAGAGAAAGATGGTCCCATTTTGGGAGCTACCGTATATAAGAAACATTAAGTGTCTATTTCTACTATAAGATGCCAAGAAAAAGTCCTGTGGTAAAAACATATCTAAAAAATGCAATAAACCAAACGCTCAGATTGTATGCTCAAGAAATCTAGACAGGTATGAAAAAGAAAATGAATGAGGAAAAAGCTGGAGGGGATACGGACGCACAATCAGTGCAATCCACTCTCGCCCGTCTCAGCCATGTATTTCTGGCATTCGACCAACATCGTCATCATCTGGCTCAGCTCCTCCAGCCGCGAAAGCACAATCTTGTTCCCTTTCACAAAGCCATAGCATTGGTACTTGATCTGCGTCTTTTCGCAGAACTCGCGAACCAGGCTCTGCGTCCTGCGCAGATTGTGTCGTGGTACGCGGGGGAACAGGTGATGCACGGCCTGGAACTGGAGGCCGCCGTGGAACCAGTCAAGCCAGGCCGGACAGTCGACGTCCATGGTAGTGCGAAGCTGGCGCTGGGCAAAGGACTCAGTGGGACCCAGATCCGCAGTCGGCATGCCCCAATGGGAAAGTGTGATTTGCACGTGGAGTATGATGGTCACGGCGTGGCTCAACATCACGAAGCCAACGCGAACGGGCCAGTTGGGCAGGGTTGACCACACTAGGAGGTAGCCGAAAATGTACCAATAGCAAGCCATGAAGAGGATTTCGACGGGGCGCGTCCACCAGGCGGCGCCGAGTTGTGCGGCGCGCGGGCTCACGAGGTGCATCCAGGAGAGCATGTAAAGGTTGAAGCGCGCGAGCGCCATGACGGGGTAGTATGTGTATTTTTGGTATGGGACCATGAAATCGCAGGCCGAGTCCCAGACAAATTGCCAGTTGTAGAAGGAGCTAACGATTGATTTCATGTAAGTGGGTGTAATGGAGAAGAGTGGGATGTTTTGGATGTCTGGGTCGTGTTCGGGCATGTTGGTAATTAGGTGGTGAACGTTGTGCGAGGATTTCCACCAACCGATGCTGAGGCCGCAGCAGAAGTCGGCTATGAAGGCTCCGATGAGCGTATCGACTACGAAGTTAGAGGTAATACCCATGTGAGCCGCGTCGTGAGCCGTGAACATGATCTGTTGCTATTAAGAAAATTAGTATAGTGCTACACGATGAAGGTAGAACAACACCAACATACCCAGAACAAGCCCAGAAAGATAGAAGATGTCAGGTAGTACTTGATATGTAGTAGGTACATGAAAGCAGCGAACAGAAGCCCATAGCGTATGCACTCTTTATCGTAGTTGATATAGTGGCACTTATAGAGACCTTCATCCTTGATCTGCTGGTGGAGTGCGCGGTATTCATGGACTATGATCCGTTGGGTTTCCGCATCCACAGATGGGTTGTTTGCTAGGCCCTCAGCTATCTCTTGCTCCTCCAATTGGACGGCATATTTTTCTCTGTATTGCTTTTGCGCCGAACCAGGATCTGAAGATGACACGACGATGGGCTGCTTTTCCTGGCAGCCCACGCTGGCGCCGGCTCTCCGAGTGCATGTGGATGTGGCAACGGTTTTTTTGTGCAAAACTGATGCGGCCTAGTATAGGTCAGCCAGGTCTAGTGTAAGCTTGGGCTGCACTGTATAGGCACGGCACAGCGATGATACCGCAAGTATCGGGGAGTACGCACGGAGCTGATGTCTATGCTTTTAAGCCGCCTATTGTGCCTGGCCTCTTGCATGACCGGAGCAGCGCAAGATTTTGCTGAAGCTGCTGCTGCTGCTGCCAAATTCTGATAATAATCGGGGGAGCGAATGGGCGGATCGAGATTGGTCCATGGTTGGTGTACGCGACCGATACGGTACTGCTTCATCATGAGCAGAGATCGATTCGAGTGGTAACTAGAGGTAGCGAGACTATGTTAGTGATGGGCTGCTTAATAAGAGTATAGGGGGGTCCTGGTGGTTTTCCCTAAACCGGGAAGATGGGACTACGACTATACGTATGTACGCAGGTACGAGTTTGGAATTTGTAGATGGCTTCTGAACGTACACGGTAATCTCGTCGGTCGCATCTCTGCCCACCATGTGCAAAATTGACAGGCGACCGCCTGGGTGTTGGTTTATCCATTCAGATAGATCCAAAGCGTAGCCCTCATACACAACGACAGGGTGGTTTTGGGCAATGAGAGCCTTGATCTTCTCCGTCGCAAGGAAGCGGAGTTGCGACATGGCAGCGGTGATAACGAGTGAAGTAAGAGAAGGTAAAATAGCCTCGGTAGGGTTGTGGGGGGACGATGGGTATAGGGCGAGGCAAAAACAGAGACAACGACACTATATGACGTCTATGCACAATACATCGCCGTGTCAAAGAAAAAACCCCTATCAGAGAAACCTCCAAGCTTCCAAGATGTCCGGGCTAGGCCCCAAGCGTGCTGGTCTGAGACTTTATTTACTTTTATGGCTCGGCCTACACAGCCGAGTGAGCACGCTAGTACCTGCCCTGGTGCTTGGCGCGCTTTCTCCAGCTGTCCGCCAGGAGGGGACTGTCGGAGAAGCGCATCCCTTCTCTCCGTGTGGTTGAGTCGCTGGCATTTACAAAAGGCTGCAGGCCCTGCAATAATCACGTCACTTTCCCTGTCGCGGGGTAGATGCCCAGGATAGTCGACAGTGTGGCTCGGCCTACGCAGCCGTTGTGAGCACGCTAGTACCTGCCCTAGTGCTTGGCGCACTCTCTCCAGCCGTCCGTCAGAAGGGCACTAGTAAACGTCCCTTTCAGCTCACCACATAGGGGCATATTCTCGCCTAACTTGTTGCGAAACTCGTGTCATCGTTGCATTACTGTATATTGTATATTTTCTGAATGAATAAAAATGCATTCGCAGCTTTCCATAGGCCTCGGAAGTTTCTTCTCAACGTAATGTAGGCTCCCTGGACGCCCCTAGCTACAAATCAAGTAGGCAAATAAGCAAAAAACGGATCGAAGAGAGCCGCTCTTCTTCGGCTTTTCTAGACTCTCCGTCAAGATCTCATCCGTAGCTTATCGAGGTTTCTCATAACCAGACTATGTCTCTATCAGCTCGTCCCTAATGATGAATGTTAGATAGAGATGAGGATAAGATCACGTGAATCGGAAACGCGTGAGAACTACTATATAATCCATATCTCCTGGTCGATAGCTCCATATCTGATCGATCTGTGTATCATTGTGTATGTAAGTACTGCATCACAGCTTGACAGTTCACCTTTCACCTTTCAGGACCTCGGTGACGCCCATATCTTATCTGATTCTCCCTGTTTTAGTAATTGCAGAAAGGGTCGATCGCCTAGCCATTTTCATGCCGATTACTCTTGTGGGTCACCTACGCTTTTCCTGATTAGCACCCACCGCCATTAGCTCAAGTGAATACAGCTATTGTACTCATAGCTAGTGTCACTATAAACGGGGTTGCATATATGGCGCCATGCGGTAGCGCTCGTATCGCCCTGGATTGTCCGAGGGGGTGCATGGGGCTCTTAGACGAACGTAAAACCGGCATATAAGCAAGATGCCCCGCTGGGTATCTTACAAAGTACTGAAGGCTTACCGCTAAAAATTTCGCGATATGTTTTTGAATCTACAGTCTTATTTTCATATTGGTCAGAAATAGAATAAATGCGATACAACACCCCCTCCCCCCTCCCTCTCCCACCCCCAAAAAAGGGGGTTATTGTGTGGTGTTTGTATAGTACTAAGGTTTTTCATGGGTGTCGCTTATATCCCACTTTCACGTTCGTCTGAGAGATGGGGCACAGTCACGAAGCAGCCTCGAGAGAAACCGCAGTGTCCCCGCTTCTCCGACACACGTGCAAAATGTGCTTTAATTTTGGGAGGCACACTAGCATCATACGAATATTCTTCTTCATTTTGTTCGCTTAGCAAGTAGCCGCTTTATTGTACTTGTGTTAAACTTTGACGGAGCCGAGGGGCCAGAGACGTGAGGCGTTTATGGGCTTGCAGCGGAACTCGGGTTATGCTCCGCAACGTTTAGTTTACCCCAAGCCCATGGCACGGCACGGGTAGCGCATTATGAAGGAGCACTTTACACGGTCTGGAGCGAATTCAAGACAGCCACACGGTAAGTGCCGGCATTCCGTCCCCCAGAAACGCCATGTTTGCTGACACAGAGAAATCACTCACTGCGGTATCGTAGCCTGGTAGGCATTTGTAGAGGCGTGCGTCCCAAACCAACGGTGTTCCACCACGCGGGAAGGGACATTAACCACTATAGTGACGGCTATACAATGCTTTCCCCTTCCTTGTACCAAGTAGCTTCTTCCCTAACTTTCATCGACCTCACAGACATCTACTCTGTGTTAAATGGACTTTATATTGCCAGGCATACCCTGCCCGTATTGTGCAGCAGGAGAGCCCGCTCGTTAAGCGAACCACTGCCTAAAGCCAGAGATTGGTCGACAAGGCGTTTGATAATCGTATTCCAGCTTGCGCAACTGGTCCAGTGCTTCAGCACCGACTTACCGTTCTTTACAAACTCTACATATTTAGCTACAGGCTGCACCGAGTTGTGGCTACGAACACAACCATACCATAAATTCAGTTGTGCCGTCAAACTTCAAAGCCTGCAATTTTTTATACACATTCTTTCTAGCCCATTTATCTCTTCCTTTTCTATCCATCTGCAATACGAGCACAGAACTGAGAAACTTTCTCGCATGAGTTAATTGGTGGTCAAAAGCAAAGTGCCTAATCGGCGATCCTAGAGCGCCACCTTCTGGGTCAGGATCCTATTGGCTCACTCTGAACGCTAACGTGTGTTAGAACCGTCTGTGCTTTGCCGCGCAGTTGTGGAGCATTAAGGGCTGAGCCTAATTGTTTAGACGGCGCTGGAACGCGCATCATCTTACAATATAATAAGCACATGCACTCATCCGAGGCAAAGGCTGTCTCGAGTGGTGTATAGTAACGCTTCAATTCCGCCATAGAGGCTCTATTGAGCATATAATTCCCAAATGACTTTACGCTATTCGTCACGACAATGGCCTCGCTTGACCTAGAGAAAAAGGTTGTGGACAATCAGCAGGTGGGCGCTCATGATCGGTGTGATACCCACCATATAGTGGCTTGTGCCTTCCCCATGGTTGGAATCAAACTCGGGAGCCATTTGGAAGTGTGGGTAAGCTTTTGTTCGATGCAAGGTGCATGACTGACGAGCACACATCGTGGCTTGATCTCACAGCCACTAAGCGAGCATGATGTGCGTTTCGCGCAAGTTTCCGTCCGAGTCGTAAAAATCTGTGGCGTCAGGCTGGATTCCCCATTTTTGAAATGTGAACCAACTAAGTATCATGCCATTGGAATAGTTTTGCAGCATATATTAGCCTCTTCGAAGCAGTAGTCATCGGCTCTTTTCGCATCAAACCTGCAATTATTCCAAACCGCGCTTCTCAGCTCATTCTTTTTCGTACGATCCCAACAACACCCCCCCAACCTCAATTCATTTGCCTCTACGATCATGGCGAGGCAGGAGGATGTGGGAATCGTTGGCGGCGTGAATGTTGGCTTGGCGATTCTCATGACGATGGGAGCCTTCCTGACAATTGCGCTATACAACGTTATTGAGCTCACCTTCCTTATCTTCGCAACCTTCAAAAAACGGAGTGGCATGTACTTTTGGAGCCTCATTATTGCCACTTGGGGTATCGCCCCTCACGCCATTGGATATATAGCCAAATTCTTCCAGGTCATCACGATAAACGTGTTGTCAAGCTCGATCATAGCTGTCGGCTGGACTTGTATGGTGACAGGACAGTCACTTGTGCTATATTCTCGACTGCATCTTGTTGTTCAGGATAAGAGGAGGATTCGCTGGGTACTATACATGATTATCTTCGACGCAATCGTTATGCAATGTCCCGTCATCGCCCTAGCGCTGGGTTCGGCATCCACACGATCTCCTCGCTTCGTTCGCATCTTTGTACTATACGATAAAATCCAGCTTGTGGTATTCTCTGTTCAGGAGGCCATTATTTCTGCGATCTACATCTACCAGACTGTACGCTTCCTAGGGCAAAGCGGCAACCATGGTGACAGACACGACCAAAAACGCCTACGGAACCTACTTGCGCACCTTATTTTAGTGAACATCATTGTTGTGATATTTGACATCACTCTCCTAGCTATCCAGTTCTCTGGCCATTTTGAAATTCAGACAACATACAAAACAGCTGTATATAGTGTTAAACTCAAGATCGAATTTTCCGTCCTCAATCGCCTCGCCAAATTTGTAACGGATAAGAGAACCGTCAACGGTAGCTTTCACCTGAACACGCTTACTAGCAGCAAGAAAATCAGACCCAGTACTTTTTCGGATAGTTATGGCTCCTCCGGAAAGGTAGATGGCGTTATCAAAGTTGACAACGAGGCGGAATCATCAAACACGGGGCCAAGAGTAATTATAGAGGAAATTAACACAATCCCTGACACGTACAAGCATACCAAGATGTCAGTGTAAATACGAAGCGGCTGTGGAGATGTAGCCGAAAGAATAAGATAAGGCACTGTGGAAAAACCATCCTGGCACGCTGATCAGTATATACTATTAATTCTCACCTTTCCATCAACCGCAATAATAAGAATTATTTTGGTACACTAGCAAAGGATTCGAACATCTACTTCGCCCAAAGTATCCTATAATCATCTCTCCACGTAAGGAAGGCCGCTACTTCACCCCTTACTCACCGGCTTCTACGAAGTGGTACTTGCTCACTCTTACATTCTTCTTTGCATCAAAGTGTCATAGATACAGAGCCATGGCAGGTTTTACCTCCGCTATGGTTTTAGAAACCTATCTTCTAGGGGATAAAAAATTGTGTCGCAGTATCCTATCTTAGTGCAAGCAAAACGTTATACCTAAAAAACTACTAAAATAGGGTTAAAGGGGTTACAGCTTAGGAGAAGCTCCACTTAATTAGTTATACTTTACAATATACGAAATATTAATTATGGATATATCTTATTATTTTATTTGATAGAGGTTAGTAACGACCGTTTTTACCTATATACAAATATCCTAATAATCTAGTTTCTTCAAAACGCATCACTAACCGCTTGTGCGATATGCCAATTTGCTCGCGTCTTCGGATGGAACATCTTCATAAATCGTACCTGGAAATCGGTAATCGAAACGCTACCATCACTGTTGCGCGCTACATCACCACTGTACACCGTATCGTCACCCGAACCAGTAGCGATCTGCCCCGATGCAATGCCCTTGGCCACATCACAGTTCATAGTATCCAGTGGCTCGCTGCTGTTCCTAGGCTGTGAAGCACGGCATGTACCGCTATTGTAAGTGGGTACAGACCAGTCCGATGGTGCTTTTTCTCGTTGTGGAGGCAGGTGGAAGCCCTCGCTCTCATCGGGGATATTATCCCAGCCATTGTCGTAGAAAAATGCCACTGTTGCCTGCTCGATCTCAGTCTTGAGTGTCTCCTTGACACCCCTCTCGCAGAATCACTTGCCCTGGTGAATGTCTCCCAGTTTTTCAAGGTTGACATGTACTACTCTAGGGTATGGCAGTCCGGCGTTATATCTCCGAATGGCAAAGTCGATCTGGTCGTTGACGAGCGTAGAGAGCTCATTCAGCTGGTTTCGCAACGTGGTCGTGAGATACTCGCCTGCGTATATCAACTCCTGGAAGTAACTGCCATTGCAGACTGTGTCTGCGACCTCAAAGAATTTGGGATATGAGGTCCAATAGACGATGAAACGCTGCTTGCAAGTCTTTGCATGAATCTTTTCCAAGACGTCATACACCAGTTCTTAGACTGTGTTCGCCTCCAGAATATTTTTGGCCTTTCGAATGTCATTCTGACACTCGGACCTACTTTTATACCCTATGATGCAATGGCTCACAATATCGCCAAACCCGAGGTCGTTCCCGGTGAAGGAACAAGTGGCCAGATCAGATGACTCAGGGTACCAGTTTGAAAGCTGTTTGCCCTTCTCCGTGCCTTCGAGGAATTGCTTCGCTGTCTCACCACTACATGCAAGAGGCTGCCAGTCGGGCTGGACGTTATGCGAGAACCGGATAATTTGATCGAGGATGGATATGTAAGCACCCGTACTGCGCTTGCAGTCATCGACACTGTCCAGAGGCTTACCGGCTCCGATACCAGCAGCGTAAAAGTCTCCAAAAGCCACCCAGCCCTCCTGAATGGGATATCCGGGTGTGGACACGTCAACGTCCCCACTAAATTCGCTGTATGTTGCGATTGTGGCCCACCAGGGGTAGCCGGTGGCTTGAAGATGATCTTTGGCGTATCTGATGTGAAAGTAGACCGTTCGAATTCAACAATGGAACAGCTATAAGCCTTGACTACAAGCCTAATAGATAAATACTTATCCCTCACACGGGCAAAGTCGCCCGTACACAGATCATCTGCTGTTGACGAATCAGCCTTTACTTTCCAAGCCTAAATAAGCAGTGTGACAGTGTGTATATTACAAGTTTTCCACTGGATTAGGCTCTCATCTGATTCGTTAAACCCCGGTGTTCCGTGCACGGGCATTTTTACCCGTGCGAGGGACATTATGCCACCGTGACGCAGCCTACGGAGTGTAGTAGTACGCAGTTCCTTCGGCACTCCAGCTCCTCAAATCACATAAACCCCCACCCTGGCAAGCAGTCGCCTGACACGTGCGCGCGAGATAAAATGTCTTGAAAAGAAACACATCCGGCGGTCTGACCCCTTCCATCCACCTTGGACAGCCTTTCGCTAGGCCAGCTGGACTTATTCTAAGCGCCATGGGAGTCCGCCTTACCACCGTTGCCGCGACACTATTACTCGCTATCCTTGTTGAGCGACTTGCGCGCAGGCACTACGTCCACTTGTTGCTGTGGAAGTCCTGTACTTATCGCACCAACACCTCCTACTAGTTACGCTTTGAGCACCTGCAGCGCTTCTGGACTCCTAAGAGATCGGCTGTTCGTCCTCCAAATGAGACCGATATTGTCACATTCGATCTGACCGAAGGACGCAACGGCTCGCTGATCATCGAGATACCGCAAAAGAGCGGGTGGTATACGATGCACCACACTCACACGCAGTCATCTGGGTGTAGCAATATCACCACCCTTTCGGGCCGCTGGGTTGTCGGCAGCGCGACCTGGGCTACCCCTGGCTCAGCGCCGCCCGAGAAACCTGGCCACTGGACCTCTATGGGAAAATTAGACCATAACGACGATGCAGCTACCGCAAAGCTGAGCGGTACGGTTGCATCAAGGCTTCTAGATCATCTCCTCTGTAGCTTAGTACAAGATGCCGAAGTCTACTTCCACCTCTGCACCACACCTGCCTGGATCAGAGCCCTGTACGCGGTCACGCGGTCGCACCGAGGCTGAGGGAAACATTAGTGCGTCGGCTGCTTTGGGTGCAAATCAGGGCTGTGCTACATGTGCACGATTTTCTGGAGGATCACGGCACTATCACAATCTTCAGGTGGATCAACCCTTGGTCGCCTCCCAGTTGGGTCTTTCGGTTTGAGGAACGCATGCAGATCGTCAAGTCGAGGGCTATTTCTGGATTTAACTATTGGCTCGGTACGAGCCAATCTGGGCGAAGAATGAGGATGTGCAGAAGTGATCTCTCGGAGAGGTTCATAGGTCTAGTCTAACAAAGTGGCAAAGTCCCCATGGGCACGCCAACCTTCTCGTCGGGCTTTGTTTTACAACGGGTGTGTACACGAGGCAGATGCGCACATGGTCAATTGACAAAACTGGTCTTAAGGCAATGTGGGACGTCTCCTCGCTTGGTAGTCTATCATATCTTGACACGCAACCCTCAATTTCCCGCTGTGTACACCACCCCTCTCCGCAAAATATCCCTAATCCCATGCCCTTCATGAGTCGAGTACGCGATGTTCAACCAAGCTTTTGGATACCCTTAGCGAAGCTTATCCTAGAGGGCATTTGGACAAGATCCGACTGAGTAAAGTAGGTTGGAGCTGTTCGTACTGCTATGATGCTTTTGCAGTATATAGAGACCAGTTATCAGGTAGAACAGATTGAAGATAGATATCAAAAACCTACTATTCATTTCTGAATCTACCATTAATCAATATTGAAATTTTACCTTTGTGGCCTTAATTCGTAGAGAAGCTTCTTGGCAAATTAGGGGCGAAAACGACCCAAAGACACGCTTCTCGAGGTTCTAGCTGAGGCTGCCGGACCTTGCATGCGCAGGTCTCACCTGAGGGGATGAAGGAGCTGAATTTTCATGTCACCTGCAGTTAATCAGCTACGCCGCAGTTTGATTGTCAAATTCTTTGTAGTATAGCATGGAATTAATAAGCTACGCTGCATTATCATATCGAATTTCCTGGAGCAAAACAGTTCTAGGCTCCTGTAGTCAGCAATCTTCATCTCAAGAGGTCAGCAACGTACCTTAGGCAGCATTGATGGCCTTGTAAGATTCGAAAGATCCCAACGGTGTGACCTATGTACCACCTTCTTAAATCATATACATACTCTGTCTTAATGCTTGTATGCGACTTGCTTAGCCCTTAGTAGCTGGCTTGGTGGTCAGCATTACACCTAGTTGTATCGCGGGTCACAAGGCACGCGTAGCATCACACACGGCTGGAATCCTCTGGAAAGTATCTTTATTATCACGAAAAATGAGTGGAGTAAAGCCTAAATCGACTTTCTATCCGGAGCATTTGAAATACTATGATATAGTATCACAGGCAAGCCCTCATCAAAGCATTACAACAATCCTTAAGGTCTCAGCTCTTCTTACGCTTTAAGACTCATCAATATATGTTCTTAGATGCTTGCCTCACACACCGCGCTCATCCTTGCGACCCTTGCACAAGGAAAGCCCCTTGAGAACAGGCCCGCTCCTGTGGCGAAACATCTGCCCTCGTCTGCTATGGCGGCTATAGTGGTGGCACGCCTCAGAATCTTGACACGCCGACATCGAGTATGCAGGCGCGTACCTCCGTCATCTAGCGGACAATGCGAACAATCCGCTGTGGACGATACCGCCTGAGACAGACTGCTATGAGTGGGCATTACCCATCTACGACGCCTACTCCGTCCAAGCACTGATCAAGCACATTACGCCGCGGAGCAACTCGTCTATCACTTACTATGATATTGCGCGTACCATCGATGGCCTGGAGCGGGATGGGGGCACTAAGAGCAGCACCAAGTCGCTGCTAGACTCTTGTTCTACCAATGGAGGTCAGCTAGGGATTATTCCCGACACGGCGAAGGAGGCCCACTCACCTGCCTACAAGGCTAGCAAGGCTGCGTCATTCAGACTGATTGTAAAACTTGTGAGGATTCCGAATAGTCTTTAGAAGCTGGCAGCAAATGCCGCGTTTGGCTGTGTTGTGAAGTCGGCTGTTGATAGGTTAAGATCCTCCTAATAGATCGTTCTTTCGAAATTTTCGTCATTATTAGTACGTTAGAGAAGAAATATATAGGGTTAATTTAGAAACTCTATCTAAAGGGCTTACCTATCTTAATAACTAGTAAGTATAACTGTATAGTATATATATTTAACATTACTATAATACCTAATACTAAACGTAATAGGACTCTTTTGTTCTATTTTAACTTATGAAAAATAATTTTAGACCGTTTATACTAATTTAAACGGATGGTTCTATTTTAAACTACAACACTAATGAAATTTATCTTTAAAAAGGGTATATGTTATTATATAGAGTTTTTAAATATTATATTATTGTAAGGAGGTTGATTTGACTTCAACGGTAGCTACAGAGAGTGGCCCTACTGCATTTGGCATAAGGAGAAACGCTCGATGAGTGATGGGGGGCTTCATGCCAGATGGTGGTCAGGCAGCGTGCGTGAGTGGTTTGACGGACGGAGAAAAGTTGATGTAGATAACACCGGCGTTCGACACAGAATTATTGTAAGTGGTATCCTAAAATCTTAGCTGGCAACTGCTGACGAGTCCAAGGACCAACTAGAAGTTCCATTTCTTGACGAACTCATTCAATGCCAAGTGGCCAGGCGTATTGCTCTACTTTAAGAGCTGAGCCGAACCAGATGTAGATTTTCACATGGCAGCCGTGTCACTGTCATTGTAGATCGAATATCTCTGATAGTTCATGCAGATTATCCTTCTAAATCGATGCTCTAGGGGAACCTAGGCGACCTCAAAAGCTTCGACGTATTAAGCGTGTGATTTTGTACTAGGAAGGATAGATGCATCGCTACACTTCCGCGCCAAATACCAGCTATCATTCCACACTGGTCAGCTCGAGCTCTTTTGTAAGTCCTTTATCGCATGGCGTATACAAACTGAAGTATTGGCTAACACTTTTGCAATCCAAGTGCGCACAACTTCGGCGTTAGCTTCTGCGTCCCAGGAATTGTCATCATCGGACCCGATTTCCGCATTCTGGGCTCCCTTGCCGGTTATAGCGTGAACTTCGCCAGCTGGGACTACTCGATGTGTTACCCGGTTCCTAGCGGGGAAACCACAGAATTGGATAAAGAAAACGATATCGCTGAGCCAAAGGTCAATAACACCAACAGTGATCCGTACTGTGAGAAAGAATGCTGGCAGATTCACTAATAGCGGACTTGTTGCGCACATGTAGGTATTTCAAAGACTCAGGGTCTTGGATCTTTCTAATTGGTTTGCTAGTACACCCAAAGTCACTTCCGATATCTGTTTCGACAGCTCAGCCCTTTCTAACGCTGTGGTAATTGTGCTATAGACTTCTCCGACCCACGAGGCAGCTCAATCTCGGTGTCAATGCCTACAATCGCCTTTACGCGAATGCAAAAGTCGGACCATCTCAGGAATTTGTCTACTGCTATGGGGCCGATGGAGGCGCCGTACTTTTCACGAACGCTGAAGCACCGTAATTTACAGGCTTCTTCTCATTAATACGCTTCTGACTTACCCAAAATGGCTAGGTCAATATTGGAAATCCCTCCTGATTTGATCCTGGCCACTTTGGTGCCATGTATTTGAAATTATCCAGAAGAAGTGCAGCGATGGAAGTACGCAACCGGAAAGACTTCGGTATTATGTTAGGGCATATGGGGCTTGATTTTGTCACAAAGGAGGTGAGTCTTTAATATATGATAGGCAGCTAGCATGGAAGATAACAAATTCAATATCTGAGCTCTTCCATATACTCTCATATTTCGCAATGATGCAAAACTGCTCTCCAATTATCGAATTATCGAATTTCCTTGCTCAAATGAAGTTATTCATAGACTTAGCTCTCAAGGCTATAGGTGGCTCACGCGTAATGGTCGACAAAGTTTAAAGAAACACAGGTAGGAAAAAAGATTGTCTGAGTAGTATTTTCAAGGACCTGATTTGAGACTTCGGTGACTTAAAACCTTACACGTAATCAGCGTGCCAGCATGGTAACTATTCTTCTGGGAAAGCCTGACTAACGCTTTGAGCGGCGTGACTGGAGACTTAGATATAATAAGACAATATTCTTATATCTTTGATGCTGATCCTATCTTGTGTAATCACATGTCAATCGAAATCATTGGGAAGCATGCCAAGCCTTACAACACTCCTTGGCTGCACGCCATCTGACCACCCTCCCCCAACCGCAATTTCTTGAAAATCCCCACAGCTCATCAGAGGCTCATAAAAGCCCCCTTGTGACCTTGGAAAATTGGATATTATCTTTCCTGGGCCGCAAAGTTCTAGATTATCCTAAAAAATCCTGATAGGAACCTCCCCCAGTTTGTGCCGATATATATTCTTCGCGAGAAGCTGGTGATCTACCGAGGTGACGTTGGCCAGGCACCGGAATGAGATGTGCTCAGTTCCTGCTTCCCGAGCTAATCTCCTTCGAAACCCACTTATTCCTTTTCAATTTGCTCCCCTTATCTGCAGGCGATAACCCACTGCTTTCCCCTTCTCAACCATGCCCCACAATTTGAAATTTTTAGATGCTCTAGTCGAGGGGCGCGCTCCAGAAGGCCCCAATACTGGACAAGCGTAAACTCTTCTCTATTTCGGGCATGACAATTGAGAGTCAAGCTCTTCAGATTGGGCTCTTGGGAGTTGAGAATCTTAATTATACCTACCACGCGTAAAGTCGTCAAAGTAGTAGGCTTCGAAGACTACCTCATCAAGAGCAGTGACGGATGCCATGAATCCGGAAGCGCAGGTTGGATTTCCTCCGTAACCTGATACGTCTGTTCTATACAATATGCCCCATCTAAGGTGTTTTATATTTGGTACACGGTCCGTGAATATCTCGAAGAACAAGGGCAGGCCGTTTGAATGAAAGTCTAATCTACGCATGCGCGTCCAGTTCATGACTTGAGCCAATATAACGAGGTTATCTCTCAATTCATAGGCCCATCTATCAACGGGCCATGCGGGGCGAAGGGGTTTGGGAAGACTTAGCTCTTCAAGAGCTGGGAAGTGATCAGTGTCTTCCCATTGGAAGTTGAGCGGTGCCCCTGTCACGTTCCGGCAATGTGGTTGCCCACTTTCTGTAAATATACTCCCAATATTGAAGCGAAGAACTCTCACAATTCCTCCACGAACTAAGCATTCTTTAAGAAAATGAAGCTAAACGGCGGCGCTTTACGTTTTCGGGTCATACATATAGAGATGTTGATGGTGTGCAACTGTGGGGATGAGAGGAGCGCTTCGTCCATTGGAATAAATTTGCCATCATAATGGCGATCGTGGCAAGTAAAAATAAGTTTTATACAAGGTTGCGAACTTTGAAGAACCGCTAGAGCATGCGAATGCCTTATTGGCGAATGGTTTGAAGTAGTGGAATGCGGGGTTCTCCAAGTGAGCGTCTGCAAGTCCTCATTCTGCCCGGGACTTGACATAATGCCGGGTAGACAATATTATAAAACCAATGGCTACTCACAATGGGTCCGACCTTGGTGTGGTGAATGTATGTCCACAGGTTACATTCATCGTCTCTCAAAAGCTTTGCTAACACACTCGAGGTGACCTTTCGCATTTTATCATTTTTATTGGAAAGCATGACTATGCGAAAGAGAAGGTATTCAGAATTTAAACGGAGTCTTTTCGAAGTGCAGCAAAGGTTTGTGAATACTTCCCGGTCGTTGTTCCGGAGCTGAAGTTGATGTTGGCTGAGAACCTGATAGACCAGGCTCGAAGCTTACAAGATAACCCGTAGAATTCCTACAGACAAGAGATCCAGCATTAATTTGTTTTTATTTGTCTTTATGTTGATGATGCCGGATTCCAAGACACTAGTCTTAGCCACACCTGTGTTCGCCGCGACAGTTTTCGTTACATCAGCCCTTTCTGTATTGGTCTTCGTTGCGCTGGTTTGGTATGCATTGAACTTTGTAGCATTTGGCTCCATTACGTTGTTCTTCATTGATTTTTCCTTCTTTTTTATTTTCTTCTTCGTCTTCTATTGCTCTTTACTTTAGAGGAATCGGGAAAGTTCATATCAAGTTCGCCTTCGTAATCCCTAAACCAGCCGTTGCTCTCCATAACGGCTACAAGGTATAATACGATGGAAAACGAAATTCTAATATTTTTAGGGGAAGGGGGCGGGAATTAATATTCAAATAACCAACAGCTTTGATTGCGGCACAGTCGCTTTTACCGCTATAGCCTGATTAGCAAGCGCTACGTGGGCGTTAGTTACCGGTAGGTATTGCTTTAGCCTCGCCGAGAAATAGTTACACGCTATGTACTTTATACAAAATAATAATATTAACTTCTTTCACTTTCAACTTTTTCCTTTTCTTTTTTAAATTACAAATGGTTGGGTTTTTATAGGTTCAGTAGGGGCTGATCAACAACCACTGCGATAGTGAAGTCCTATATTGAATTAAATAAAGCGGTTAAAGTCGTGGCGGCTCCAGTCGTAGTCTACACGATCAAACCCGTCCTCGAATGATATCTGCTGCCCTCTCCGCGATCGTGTACACCAAACTCTGAGTATTGGACTGCGGAATCAATGGTATGATGCTTGCATCCACAATTCGTAAATTATCCACGCCATAAACTCGCAGCGATGGATCAACAACTCCTCCAAATTCCTTCGGCGCCATTGCGCATGTGCCCACTGAATGGTAATTAGTTGTACCAACTAGCTTTAAGTATTCCTTCGCTTTGCGAAGATCATCACCGATGAAGGCACTCGGGTGGTTGCGGCGCCCGTCTTTCTTCAATAGCGCTGCCATAGGCTCTGTGGCGGCGATTTTCTCAATGTAGCGAACGTGCCTGGCCTGAAGTTCTGCATCTAAGGGATGTGAAAGGTAGTTGTGATTGATTGTGGGTGAAACTATTGGGTCGGCAGAGGCAATGTGAACAGTGCCTGTTGAGAGAGGATGGGACAAGGCGACGACAAAGGTGATAAAGCTTCCAGGTTGAAGCGCGCCACCGGCTATTGATGCCTGAGCAGCATATGGGAAATACTGCGCGGTACCTTCATTCTGATTCTCAATCAATCTTCGAAGAACATTAATACGGTGAGTATCGAGTGGGTGTTTTGTGCCGGTTTGACACAACTGCGAAAGGAGTTGATCTCGTAGCTGGCTATTATTTTTCAAGTCGTCAACTGGAAGATAAGCAAATGATGTGATAGCGCTGGAGGAAAAGGGCCCGAGTTGATTGGTCTTGTAGGAAGTCATTGCAGCTTGGATAGCTTCTGGTTCCCTGCGCAGAAGACCGTCTCTTGTCAAAAATTCGCCATTGGTTTCGAAGCTGACGGAGTGCATCAGATGGTCCTGTAGATTAGACCCGACAAATGAGTTGGAAACTTTGATATCGATACCATATTGGGAAAGGATCTTAGGGTCTCCTATTCCAGATAATTCGAGCAATTTCGGAGACTGGAAAACTCCGGCGCATAAGATAACTTCCTTAGTTGCATGCGCTATCTTTTGCTCTTCCCCTTGTACATATACGACCCCCGTAGCCTTATAGCCGCTTCCATTGTCCTTATCAAGAGCGATTTGCTTAACAGAGCATGCAGTGAATACACGAAGATTTTTCCTGTCTTTGATTGGGTGATAATAGGCGGTGCTCGAAGAGACACGAGTCTTGGTAACTGGATCGATAGTCGAAGCACCATTATAAGGTCCAGTGGAGAACCCTTCGAAGGGGTCATTCGTGAGGGGATAACCAAGAGCATTGATGGTTTTGATCCAAGCGCTCGCTAGAGTGCCTTCTTCATGGACGTCTGCGAATGACGCCTCTACGGGACCACTAGAGTCAGAAACACCTCCATTCGACCAGGATTCTTTCGACCAACCAAGGTCTAATCTGTCTTCTGTTTCCTTATTGGGCCGAGCGAGGGAAAAGTGACGTCTCAAATATGGCTTCACAGTCTGCCAGTTCCAGCCAGTGTTACCGATATCACCCCAGGCATTCAGATCCGATGCTGAGGGTGGAATCAAAGCCTGGGCATTAAGACTACTTGAACCGCCAAGCATCTTGCCTTGTATATGAGTGATGGTTCTGCCATTGAGATGTGCCTGCTTTGCTGTTAGCATAGTCAATGGGACAGAACACAGTATAATACCTGAGGGGTCGTCGCGAAAGCCCAGTCATGTTCGGTATTTGCGTTGGCCCTCCATAGACCTGGAGTCATGACTCTTGGATCCTGGTCTTTGTTCTCGCCAGCCTCAAGGACGAGGACAGAGGTGTTTGAGTCCTCTGAAAGCCTGTACGAGAGGACCAGGCCAGCTGTGCCGCCGCCAACGATGATAAAATCATAGGTAGCTGCCATAGAGTAAGGCTGACAGTAATCCTACGGGGATTTTGGCTGTGTTAACTCTGTAGCGAGGGGAAAGTGCAGCTTGGTAGCTCAAAAACGGGAGGGCGGGGTGGGATGCTAACGAACACCCTAATAATAGCTAACGAGCCTGGAGTCAGCGCTAGTACTTCTTAGGAAACAGCCCCTACCCCTCCCCGCCTACGTGCCTGCCATTCCAGTACCTGTTTACTTCCCCTCTTTTTAAGAGACCTTGGGATAAGTTTCCCTTCGCAGGGCTCAAATTTGTATCGAGCACTAATAACTCTTCTATCTACGTCTTATTGGGAGTTACGCAAAGTATGCGTGACCCGTCTATAAATAGTTTTGTTCACCGCTAAACTAACAGCTTTGCAAACACCGAGCGGGACGCAATTCGTATGAGCACTGCCGCCCCGGTGTTGTGCTACCACTCCCCACCATTCATTCCTGATGTCTGACCTCCCAGGCTGACTTTTTCGCTACGCGCTCATCCAAAATCTTATCCTTTGCAGGTTTCGCCCCCCACATACTGCATCTGGTCCGATAAGATTTTTGAATATTATTATTGTGATCGATTTTGTTAGACTACGGCAAGCCCTAGACTCGAACCCCGGAACTTTAATTTTCTCACGTCATCCTTGCCCACATATATGAATAAATCTCTACTTTGTCTCGTTGATCAGTGATACTAGGTTTCACCGGCAGCCAAAATGACGCCGTATAAATTTCCCTTGTTTCGAGTATCGGAAGGCGCATTGAAAGAGACGGTACTCTGCGGTACTCTACAGCTTTTCGTTTTTATTGCTGTATGGCTGAGGTTGTGGTCCCGGCGACTCAATCAGAGGCGGCTCGAGTTCAACGACTATGCCATATTGGTAGCATTGTTCTTCTGTGTTGGCCTTCTTGCTATCGCGATAACATGTAAGAAAATCTGGAATTTGTGCGAGTGCCGGAAGTCTAATGTCATTCGCAGCAACGTTATGGTCTGGTAAGGGCTTCCACACGCACGAGATCGAACCCGTGTACCGTAGTCGCGTCTTTGTGGTTTTCACTGTGGGACAACCGGTATGGGGCGCAGCGAACACTGCCGTAAAATTCTCCATCCTTCACCTCTACCTTGTGGTCTTTCAGGATATTCGCTTTCGTCGAACATGCTACGTCATGATGGCCATTTCAATATGTTACCTCATATCTGTTCTACTCGAAACATTCTTAATATGCAAACCTGTGCAGTACAACTGGAATAAGAAAATCCACGGTACCTGTAGTACCAAGGCCAAAGAGACGTACCTAGCCGCTGGCATTATCAACTTGGTTATCGATATATTCATCGTTGTTATGCCAATGCCAGTCTTGTTTCGATTGAGCATACCTATAGGAAAGAAGGTTGGGCTGATTGCTGTCTTTGGTGTTGGAGGCGTGTGAGTACCAAATGTACATTACAGACAAGATCTGAGCTGACATTATCCAGTATCTGCGTTGTCTCCCTTCTTCGAGTGCTGTACATCGCCCGCATGGATATTCATGACTTCCACTATACGTATGCAGATTTTGGCATGTGGTCGATCGTAGAAGCTCAACTCGGTACCATTAATGCTTGTATGCCCGTAATGCGCCCACTACTTCATCGACTAGCAAGGTCAAAGGTCTGCCAATGGCTGTTGCCTCCAAGTTTGCTAAAAGGCTCTTCCAATTTCACCGCACTCGCCGCGCATATTAACGGGCAGCTCAAAGAACCGACCCCTCCGATGGACAAGCTTTATCCCCTTGATACAATACATTTAGTAGGAAACGCAAATGTAAGTACTATAGACTCTGGTGTAGATATAGAAAAAGCTCAATTTGGTCGGTCAGTGTCTTTAGACTCTTAAACTGCCTGCATGGTATTATTAGAAGCCTAGTTTAATAAAAATATAAACAGGGTATTTTCTAAGTTTCATCTCTATTCACCTCCACTTTAATAACTTTTTCATCTTATCTCAAGTATATGTTTTTCTTTCTATAAGGTCAATGTAGTATAATCCCTTTTTTTATTTTTTAAAATTAGATTTCTAGAGCTGTAATAATCATATAGAGATAATATAAATATATACGAACTCAGTATCTGGAGTTCACGGCAAGGCAGCAGCATTTGATCAAGGCAGAGGCCCGTGTCAACAAGTTGGCATTCTAGAAGAAGGAATTTCCAGACCCTACGGTGGAACCGATACCATTATTCCCTTTCGCCAAGGTGGGCACTAGGGAGACCTTGACGCGATACACTACTCTTGACATCGTCGAACATATTGATGCGAAGCTGGTCTCAAGTATTCAAAAGGCAAGTCTGAGTGCCAAAACAACCAGTTTCCACTTCTACTTATCGGCTTTTTAAGTGATGATCAGTAGGTTCCTCGACATATATGATGCTTGCATAGGGGTTATCGAGACGAACAGGTCTAAGCAGGCATTCCTCGGCACCATAGGATTCCTGTTGGATTTGATCCCCTTACGTTTGCCGCTCAATAAAGAAGAGCTTTTTGCGACTACCTTGGGCAACATGCGCAAGAAAGCACATGCAGCGTTGTCCAATTCTGGCGTACCACTCGAGTCTATTGTAAGGGAGCTGAATCTTTCCACGTCCTCAACACACAAGCCATTGTTCCAAGTCCTAATTAACTACCGTATGGGCGCACCGAGATCACTGAAATTTGGACATAGTCCCATAGAGGATTCCAAGGCATCATTCGACCTTACACTCTCGATCGATGAAAAGGACGACGGAGCCGGTATGCCAACCTTCCCAATGCAAGATTATCTGTACGACCGAGAAGGAGCAGATTTTGTGTAGACCTATATACACTTCTTGCGCGTCCTTTTGAAAAATACATTACTCCGCGTAAACGAGATATCGTTATTTGAACAGTCTTTGGTCAAGCGAGGAATTGACGTTGGAGCTGGCAATGTAGGAAATCGGTGCTAGAAGTCTATCTTTCGACCCCAAATTGGTCGAGTCCTGAGCTGAATAACTAATCTTTTGTACTAATACATCCCGCTCTTAATTCGTGCAACTCTGTCCTGCCGAACATATAAGAACCCGTAAAGGTGATCATTGGCAATGTGAATAACACAATAATAAAACACAAAGATTCACCACACAAACATCTTCCATACTTCGAAGCCGCTTAGGACATTTGTAAAAACAAGCTATCAACCATCATCATGACGCTAACCCTCTCACAACAAGCCCTCGGCCTTGCGCTATTCCGCATCTCCCTCGTCTTCCTCGCTGCCGTCAGCGGCACCTTCTCTTACATCTCCCACGAATACGTCGCCGCCTTTAAGCACAGAGCCGTGTCATTCGAAGCCCGCCAAGCCGTCTTCCCAGGATAGTAGGACCACATTCGTCTCGTCAGCTTGCTCGTCATCTGGCTGTCTTTCATCCCCAACTTTTTTCTTGGCCTCGCCAACTCTAGAAGCTCAACGCTCCGGGGCTGGCTCGGTGACGGCAGCGTCGGTGCTGTCGGGCCTCTCGCCGCAAACTTGTACACCATCACTGGGATCATCAGTATTGCGTATTACCGAGGTTTGTGCCGCTCCAGACGAAGGCGATCATGGTGGAGAATATATCGAAGGAAAGGCGCGAGCGCGCTCTAAATGAATTTTTGGGGATGGATTTTCAGCGCGGATGGACAGCCGGGTTTCCGGTTTGCGTGGCTGACCAGCTTTGAACGATGGAATCGTAAATTAGGAATTGCTGGGCTGCCGTGGTGGTGGTGGGAAAGTCGTTGGGAACACATAAAAGGGCTAAGAGATGGTAGCATTGGAGACAAGTTGGCTATATAGTGGCTTCTGCGACCAAGCTTTAAGCGTAACGGCGTTCCTGTACTGGATGAGGCTCATTTTGCGATGGAAACGGACTATTCACGAACCGGGCGGGTACGGGTAATGCTATCATAATCCACATGTATAAAGACGTGCGGCTGCTATGAAATCGAACTACGGGCATTTTTTTCCGCCGAGACAGTTGTTCCGTTACAATTGGAGGGAGGTTAACCGTCGCGTGTATTTATAGTGAATTACGAGTTGTGTATTAAACCATCTAACTTCAGGAGCTAGGCTAAGGTAGCTTCTTGGTCCCAAACACTCTGTAACACTCTCCTAAGCGCAACTCTATATGCGATCTTCTCCTCCCACTCAATCTACAGCGTATTATAGAATTTATATCGCTTGGTATCTTTAAGCCGCTCCTCATTCTTATCCCCCTTTTTTTTGATAAACGCTATCAGTTTATTGATACTTTACTTTGCTTAGGGTTGACCATTTCGAGATAGCTATAAGTTTAACTATTTACCTAGTAGCAGCGTCGATTCGTAATCCTGTGTACAATCTAGAAGGTAAAGTTAGTAAACGTCTTAGTCTAGTATCTACGTATGGGGAAGCGTAACATATTATTACTAACCTACTTACTATTATTATTTTCTAAAACTGATTCTGGTATAATACATTCTAAGCTACGGCTCTCTTTATAGTATAGTAATAGGATAAGAAGGTATATAGAGGCGAAATCTAGTATAGAAGACTTGACTATATAGGAAGGGGTGGATAGGACTTTTAGAAGAGGTCATATAGTATCTCTAGTCGATGAATTGGAATCGGGTAGTAAAACTAGAGATCTTTTACTGCTTTATAACGTAAATTACTCTTAAAGAGGGAATCCTACAACTATCTAGGTAGTAGCTTACTACTTAGATCTGGTTATTCCTATATCTAAAGGACCTATACTCTATAGACGAAGAAGTTGTAGTAAATTTTAATTCCGAATTAGTAGTTACTTCGTATCTTATTATTCTTTTAATCTTTTTCTACTACTATATTCCTATACCTAAGTAATATAATCTATAGGTAAACGTCTTTAGCTATATGAGTATAATATAGTATAATATTATCTATAGCTATTACTACTATTAAATAAAATTGTTGGATTTGATAGTTCTGAAAAGATGATCTGTATTGAATTGATTGGTTGAATCTCTCTCCGAAAATGTGGTTGAAAAAGTTCTCCGTCTTCTATTCCTACGCTCTACTAGGCCTTATATTCTATGCCTTAGTGCCCTATAATTCCTCTGGCGGGGAACCGAGGGTAAGCTACCAGCTCTCCACCAGCTTGCTGTCACAATTTGCCTTACCTGAACGTTAATTCAGCCAGTCTCCTAAGTTGATACAGTAGGGTGACAAAAAAAAAGAGTAATCAAAAAAGATATCATTTTTAAAAGGCTATAACTCTATCAATTTAAAAGCCATAATAAAAAAAAAACTAGGATTTTAAAGAGAAAATTTAGATACTTAATTCTATAATTAGTAATCCTGATTAGTCAGCAAGTTCGAAGTAAGGTAAACCACTTAATATAGAGAATAAAAAAAGTAAAACTTTGACTATAGATTACTTTTTTCCGTATTCTTATTTTTAGCT
>Ga0247757_10000100_pt1 | contig 68281 bp, 58 predicted proteins | sample UWRJL126311R4_FD_180929 | JGI IMG/M metagenome (GOLD analysis project Ga0247757, IMG submission 180929) | Plant litter microbial communities from Arlington Agricultural Research Station in Wisconsin, United States - UWRJ-L126-311R-4 | ecosystem: Environmental > Terrestrial > Plant litter >...
CAATGCTGCGATAGCAAGTTGGGACTCCAAGTACTTCTACAACACCTGGCGTCCAATCACAGCGATCCGATACCCCGGTGTGTATCTTGCCAGCAAGCGTGATGTCTCCGATCCTAATTGGACGCCGCTTCTTACCCCAACCCCCAACCACCAAGACTACCTGTCAACGCACGCTACCTTTGGTGGTGCAGCCTCTGCGGTCATTAAGATTTGGAACAAGGACTCTGACATCGTGGATGCACTGCTTAGCAGTAATGTCACAGTCGATAATGTTGGGGTAATAACCAGGCGCATCACCAACCTGACAGCAGCAGCAGTGCAGAACGGCAACAGCCGAGTATTCGGTGGAATCCATTTCCAATTTTCGAGTGACGTCGGGAGGGAAGTTGGCGCGTGGGTAGGGAGAGAGACCGTCAAGGTCTTCGATCAGAAATGGGATGAGTTTTAGTGAAGGGCTGCGATTCCGCGAGTCTTTCACTTCGTTTGCGACAATACAAACGCGTACGGAAAGATAGCTGTCCCATGTGATAGAACTATTCTTGCCAATTTTCTATTACATTCTGCTTGGCGCAATAATCGTGACATGTCTTATTACTTACCTCATACTTAAAGTTTCTCCTCTACTCTTCGCGTACCATACAATCCACTCAAACTTTCAACGACCGGAAAAACTACCGATATATATCCAATTTTGCTCCCACTTTACTAGTTCATCGACAAAATGCCTGAGACGGCTAACATCGGTCGTCGTCGCCGTCCTCGTCGCACTCCCTTGATCGTTCCTAATGACCATCCCGGATTACAAGCCACCTTAGCAGCTATCGTCCATGGAAACATCATCTCGAACACTTCCGCCCAAGCGGACGATATGGTAAGTTTCACAACATCCCATACGGAATCTATCAGTAACAAATCTCAGGACGTTGACGATGAAGAGACTTCCGAGTCCGACGCACCGCCCCAGGCTCCAACTGTCGACACATCTGCCGATGAGCCGCTTGGAACTTCTGTTGTTGAGCGACCGGCGTGCCACCACTTCTTGTCGGGCAATTGCTACAAGACTGCTTGCAAATTCCGCCACCCAGACAAGGACGAGGCGGCTGTTTTGGCAAAGGAGGCCAAGGCAGCCAGGAAGAAGAAGGCGCAGCAGCGAAGACACGCAAAGAAGCAGGCACAAAGGCTTGGTTTAGCGTCGCATAAGGGCCCCGGGCTTAGCAAAGGCATAGAAGGAGCTCAGTAGAGACAGAAAATTGGTCGCATATGTGGTACGGTGATCATGGCCCGTTGAATGTAAAGAAATCATACATATACGAGGATGGTGTGCATTGGGGAGATACTTGTAGATTGCCTGATTCATTCCACATTGTCAATGGCCGGTGGACTTTGTGTTTCAAAGAATAGTCGGGCAGGCATTTCATGCTCTGTTTGCCCTCTTAGTGTCATGATGCATGGCCGCTAGAAAAAGCTGCAAGCAATAAATAATGAGAACTCATAGCCATCGGTTGCTCCATTCCAAAACCTGTGTAACCGAGTCCTCTAAACACTTCTTCTCCGCTGGATCCTCTGGATTTCCCCTAACAGCGAAACCATGGCGACCAGGCTTGTAAACACGATGCTCTATCTCTGGCACCTCCTTCCCGGCATCCCTTTCCTTCTTTACAAGCTGCTCTATCTCTCCCTTCAACTTGATATTCGTCATGGTGTCCTCTTCACCCCACCCACAGCTCACTGGCACGAACAAGCCCTCCGCGTCTGTGGGCATCACCAAGTTACTCGGATGGAGCGCCACCGCGGCATCAACCAACGGGACCTTTTTCCCGTCCACAAGCTCGATCGAATGATCCTCCTTCGCCGCCCGGATCGCATAACGCCCTCCCCAGCACATGCCCACGATCCCAATCTTCTTATCGGGGTGCTCGCGTCGCAGCGCCGCCAGCCAATCCATGCACACCTTCTCCGTCTTGTCCTTGCCGTGGCGTCCCATCCACAGTAAGAAGCTCGGTATGCTCATCAGCAGCCCCCCGTACTTGCCGAGCGTGGACTGGTTCGCGGCATCGACGGGGATGAGCAGGTCCGCGAGGTTTAGCTTGGCCGCGTCGCCCTCGAAGAAGTCGGGCATGTGGACGAGGTACTCGCCGGATTTAGCGTAGGCATCGGCGATGAGCTTGTTGTTGGGAAGGTTGAGGCCGAAGATGTCGGTGTAAACGACGAGGATGGCGCGCGGGGAGGCGGTGTTGCCGATGGTGTAGGTGTTGAGCCCGTGGAGGGGCGCTTCTTTGCCCTGGGGGAGACCGGCGTGGATTGTGCCCTGGCATCGTTAGTCTGGTGCATGGATGACACGGGCAAGGCGATAGTACTGAGATGCACTCGGTGTGGGTTGAGTCCGAGCCGGCGTGGCAAGACATGATGAAATCTGCGTAGTTCTCAGATGGATGGGAAAGTGGAATTCGGCTGCGGGGGAATGCGCGCAATGGAGGGGGTTTCAGTTCTTTATTCTCCTTCCAGCGATGAACCGGCGTTCCCGTAGTTGCGCCCCCACTCGGCTGGATTTCGTGGGCTTCTCGTGCTCTTTTTCGCGCCGCGATCCAATTGGCCGATGGCTCGCTTTAGGGCATGTTGGCTCCGTGCCTTCTCCTTCACGGTATACGTCTGGCTTAGTTTAAGCTGATCTATCTACAGCTTGGCGTGGCGTCTTGCTGTGTTGGATCATACGCTTGTTAGTGCTTATATTCAGGCAATTCTTAGGTCACCTGCCGCTCAACATACTGCAGCTTGGAGCAGGAATGTCAAATCGTAATTGATGTATATGATTGGCATGTGGTTAGAATGATCCTGCATCGAGTAGATCATCTGAAGCTTAATGAGTCGATAGATCGGTCTTCTCATCAAACTTTGGCGATTTCAACAGCCGCGTGCTGCTCCAATGTACTTTTCTGGCGTGATTACTGACATGTATACAGAAGAACAATTTGACCAATCGCTGATCTCAGCCCCTAGCCCTGGCCCCCAAGGAACCCTGCGTCATCCTACAACAGTGCGTGTTCCTTTCGCTTCTGGCTCGTCAATCACGAAGGTTCCCAACACCAACCCCCATCCTTCCACGGCCAATAGCCTCTGTCTCCAGAGACCTGCAAGCAAGCCGGAGCTGCATCGCATATCGAGACTAAAAAGTGCGTTGCAACAAGCGCATTTCGTGTTCCAGCTGCCAGCGTGCTGGTATCCCACACGCCGTTCCCCACACAGGTGGTCCGCCGCGTTGGGCCCGCAACCAGGAACGCTATGCAGGCGTATCTTGGAGCAATGCACTTACCGGTACTCGGCGCGGCTTATCCAAGGGCAAGGGGCGACTGCACAACCTCAAGAATCTGGTCAAAAATTCAATCGCGAGATAGACGAAGCGCAGAATGTTGTCAATGAACAGCTCTTAGGTCTATACTACCACGGAGGAACAGCGCCTCATATATATCGAATCCTTCCAAGGTGCCATGGCATGCTGGGTATCAGTCACGTTGGCACAAATGGTAATGGCTAAGCAGGCCTCTGTCTCCTTAGTACCTATTTTATTCACTTCTCTGCCTCCTCCTGTCAACGATGGCATTCGCGAGAAACTCTTCCACTCGGCTGTCCAAGTTGCTAAGTTCACCTGCGCGATGAACACGGAGAAAGCTTGTCGCCGCTGGCGCTGGGTCTACCAGACCTGCACGCACGGTCATGCTGTCGTGCCCCTTTGCATAGAGATACCGCGACGACCATGGTCTTTTGCATTGACAGGCGACGCCATGGAAACCCAGACGTGGGCTCCACTGCGCAGATAACTCAAAGCCGTACAGACATACCGCGAGCGAGAAATAGCAAGATTCGAGAGTGATGTACAGGTTGTTCTGGCACTCGTCGAGCGGTACCGTGCCATAGCTTGCGTAATGGCCAGGTGCGCGACGCGCGACGCGCTAGGATCCACCCCCACCTGCTGTCTAATTTGCACATTACAAATTGTACCGTCCTGCTATATGCATAAATACCGGGGCATGTGTGGTATTTTGCCGTGTAGATACACTCATAGATCACAATGGCGAGCCAAAATCGAATCATTCTTGGCCGTAGGTGCAACTCGCTGTCATGTGGTCGTTTACGCCCTGTTGCTAACCGCCCCGCGAGTCATGACCTTTGGCCCGGTACCTGGTCACTACTGGACCCTCTCCAATAACCACTAACATCATCAGGACATCCAATGGGGCGCCAAAACCACTTCCCTGAGCGAGTTTGGCACGTTTCTTGACCACTTCCAAGCTGCCGGATATGACGAGGTCGACACAGCCCGCGTGTACCAGAACGGGTCCCAGGAAGGCTTCACAGCAGCCGCCGGCTACAAGCAACGTAATCTGACGCTTGCGACGAAGCTGTATCCAGCTCCACCAGGAAACCATGCTCCCGAGACCGTCAGGGCTAACCTGGACGAATCCCTCAAGGAGCTGCAGGCGGACTACGTTGACATATTCTACCTCCATGCGCCAGACCGCAGTGTGCCCTTTGAGAAGACTCTTAAGGCAGTCGACGAGCTGCATCGGGAGGGCAAATTCAGGAAGTTCGGCCTTAGCAATTTCGCGGCGTTTGAAGTTGCCGAGATTGTTATGATCTGCCGCGCGAACGGATGGGTACGCCCAACCATCTACCAGGCCCTGTATAATGCTATCAGTATGCGGTTCTGGTCCCAGTACACGCTGTGACGCTGGCTGATAGGGTCGCACAGCGCGTTCAATCGAAAGCGAGCTCATCCCTGCCTGTAGACGATACGGCCTAGATATTGTGACATACAACGGGTGGGTAACTCCTCTCGCGTCGACTCTCCGCTGACCCTAAGGTCAGACTAGCGGGCGGTCTGTTCACTGGCAAGTACCGACCCGGCAAGACGGATGCCCCCGAAAACCCGAGCTTCGTAGATAAGGTCTATCGTGATCTATACATCCGTGACGGCAATCTCGCAGCGCTGAGCGTTATCGAACCGGTCGTCTCATCGCATGGACTGACGTTGATCGAGGTCGCTATGCGATGGCTGACGCATCACAGTGCACTCAAGATGCGTAGTCAAGGTGGAAATGAGTATGTGTGGAGGCAATTGAGACGAAAGCTCATGACTGACAAGACGCAGTGGGATCATTATCGGCGCAAGCAATATTCTTCAGCTAGACGCCGCCATTGACGTTCTGCGAAAGGGACCGTTACCTGTCGAAGTCATAGAAGCACTTGACAAGGGTTGGCTGATCGCGAAGAGCCAAGCGGCGCGGTATTGGCATGGTGATATCGCCTACACTTACGATACCCAAAACGAATTGTTTGGCGAGACTAAGTAGCGGTCGTGTGTACTACGCAGTGTTTTACAATGCATTTCAGAGTGAGTCCATGCACAATTCCTTACGCTAGACTGTCAATAGGTTTCTATTATTCACATCGCTATAAATACATGCAATAACAACCTACTTCAGGTCCCTTGCTAGACTCTACGTGATTTGAAGCCATTTCATCTTCTCGACTTCATCATCTTGCATAGTTTGACTCTCCTTTTCGAGCATGTAGCACCTCCCTATCAGTTTGCACGACCCGTCTTCGCTTTCCCTAACAATGAATGGAACGCTATGTGCTGCAAACCAGCGTACCTTGTCCCCAGGTTGGAGGTCAGCATATGATGAATGAGCACCCAGCTTCCCATCCGCGGTCATGAAGAACCGCCACGGAATCCCGGTGTTCCAGGTTGAAATCCACGGCTCGCGGCCGGGTCGAGTTAATTTCTGCGTGTCAATATCCATTCTTTCGACCGCTTCAACACACATCATCGCTGCGAGAGCTTGGCGGACCGTGATTGCCCGAGGTGTATCTGGAGCGGAGAGGGCGTCTAATAGCTGGCCAAGCCATTCAAAGGAGCACAAGTCTGCTTCGGTAACTTCGAGAATTGGGGGAGACGGGGGAATGCCCAGGCTCAACTCGATAGCCTGTCGCAACAACTCTTCTTCGTCTGCATTGTCGCCATCTGAGATGGCGGCCGTGAGATCGATGTCTTGCATGCTGAGCTCGATTGCACGCCTCAACTGCTCATCTTCATCTTCATCCACCCCCTCCTCTATAGGAAACCTGGACGGCCAGCCGTCAGCCTCGCTTCCTTTTTCTCTGTCGGCTAGTACCATGAGTGCCGAGGCCAGTGGATGGAACTCCCATCTAACTTGGGGAAGTTTTCCATTCGCATTCCGATCGAATAGCAGTTCAGCAATAGGTTTGAGAGCTCGGACTAACGACAAGAAAGATATACCGTTTCCTTTGCCATGCCGTACTTCGTCAGTAGACATGCTGCCGCCAGCTAAGCCAGCCAGTATATCAAGAGGTGCATCCGGTGATTGCGCACTATCGCTAGTCATCCGATAACGTTGGGTGTGACGGAGGTACTGGCAAAGAACTCCTTGGCCACGAGACACAATGTCGGTGACGAACCACTTCACGTTATCCAGTACCATGTCTTTGGATCCGTCCCCTGTGGGGACTGGAAAGGGAAACATGTCATGGGTAAGGAGGGTTGTGATTGTGTGGCCCGATGTCGCCTTCGCTACCAGTGTCCGGCCGTCAGGTGAGAAGTGAACTACATCGTTGAAACTAAATCGCCCGCTCGTCACGGGAACACCTTTGTGTGGATAAGAAGTGTCGACCCTGTACTGCCAGTCTGGCACCCAACTGGGCAGCTTCGAGGTCGGGATAATTTGGTTGTACTCAGCCACGATCGAATCGGTAAGCTGACTGGAGCCACGGAATTCGAGGACGTCAAGGTTCTCGCGACTCAAAATGAGGTATTGAGTTGCTTGTGTGTACACTTCATGAGCTTCTAGCGAGTAGTTTGGTTGCAAGAGAAAAGCGTATGGGTCCATAGGGTCCATGAAACCCCAGAGCGCAAAGACCTTGTCGCGAGGGTCCGTCGAATCGAAATTAGAGAACCTGAGCAGCAGATCCAATGTCAATGAACTACCGAAGACTGCGGGCGAATCCGCGTTTCGGACTTCGTATAGCGTCTCACACATGCTGTACATACTCACGCTTCCCAGTTCCCTTCCAAACATGCCGACCGCTTCACCTAAAGGCGTGGTTACCCAGCTCCCCTTCCTTTGATTCCATACCTGTGGGGTGACTAACTGGCAAGCTCTATAGATCACAATACATGCTTTCATTGCGTTTAGCACCGCTCTCAAAGTGATCGACTTGGAACCGTTCTGTATCCGTACTTCGGAGGCGAACGCAAGTTCTTGGAAGATCCATGCCCTCGTCCAGTATGTGATGCGGCTGATAATATATAAGCTCTGGGCGATACTATCATGTACCAACGGATCTCCAAATGCGTCAGGTATGGCTGTCCGCGCGGTGTTCACCATATCTTCCAATAAATCTGCTACCTCGCGTAGAGGCCGGTTGCCTCTCACCGTCCAATCAGTCTTTTGAAGCCAGGGTTGGTCATTGTAATCCACGGCGAATTGAGCCCAAGCGTCAAGTGCAGTAAGTCCTCGATTGAAGAATTGCGACTCTGGACCCAGCCAGGCTATCACTTCGCTGGCTGCTTGGTAGATATCAGCCATCATTGAAACCTGACTAGATTTCTCTTCCTCGTTTTCCTGGTTTATGCACAACGCATCCACCCATATTAGCAAGGGTCCGTCTTTGCTTAGCTCTTTCATCGCCATAATAAGTCGGTTGTTTTTCTTCAGTAAGAATCGATCGGGGTCAGGTGCATCGGGAAGCGGGTTCTGGTCATTCCAGACATACGATAGTGCTTTGAATTCCGGCGCTGGGTTGTCCAGCAAACTGACAACTCTCAGCCCCATGCGTAGTTGGTAGTATTCCGGCTGGTCTGGATGCGGGCGCCGCTGCTCCACGTACAGCAATCGGATTTCCTTGCGATCAGGGTCCAGCGGCGTGTGCGTGTACACATTTGGGGCCCAGCTGCCCCCATTGCGGCCGTAGCCAGGCGCGGGCACAACTTTGGGTATGTCTGGCCATCCGTCTGGGCCAAGGTAAGATGGTCTTGGTACCTCCATGGGTAAAAATTGCTGTAGAAGCCGCGAGGAGACTCTCTGTGGAATTGTGTAGCTGGTAAGACATTGCGATAAAGTCGACTTATGAGTATTAGGGAGGGATGAGGCTGTGGTCGGCACGCCCGATTGCGCGTCAAGCGCGGTAAGCATCGATGCTAGGGGCCTAGAAACATCTAAATTTTGAAGGAATCTGTATCCTTGCCGAGCTTTTCAGCTCAGATGGTATGACATATTAAGTACTGACAACTGGATTCCTGCTCCACCATGTCAGAAAGTTGTTCTTCTGGCAGCCACAAGCTAAGAATACGGAGACCCTTCAGTGACCCTCAGAGAACAGTTTGGCGTTGACTGGCATCTAGTATGCATTTCTCACATAGCTTCAGAATATCTGACCGATTAACAAGTTTCAAGGCATGTATTTCATGTCTAATCCGAATGTAGCTCAAAGCAGCGTAGTGTACGAAATAGTGGCGGTGTAGTACAACCACAGCCACTAAGTGGCGCAGGCGCAGATCCCAGAATGGCGCCAACGGAAACACAAATGTAACAGGCGTTACCGTACACCTCGCTATTGGTGGTCAAACGGCGAATATGTTTCATTTGGTGTAATGAAAGCGCAACTCTGTACCCCACATATAGTGAAAGTGCTGGCGCCTATAGCAGCCTCATCGGGGTTTTATCCTGCGGATAATCGATCTTGGATAGGCTAATCAGGGGTCACTCCACCAATCATTATATGTACTACTATGCGGGGGACAGAGCGCGTGTCCAAATCGGAGGCCGATCTTGTTTGCTATACACTTCGTGCTAATATGGAGAATTCCAGTCATGAGACGGAATCACTTCTCCATATAGCAAGGGCTGTCCAGATAGTAAGTCCTTCCGCCAGCTGATATTTATAGTCACCGCAGTTAACAGTGAACATCTCTTCTCTTTGCACTTTGGAGTTAGCTGAGATCAAGTTGACATGAAGATCCCTACCTTGTTGTCGCTTTTGGCGACGGCTGCCCTTTCCATCGCGAAGCCTGTGGCAAACCCTTCAACTTTGTCAGAGACCGCTCAAGCAGCCAATGGGTCCTTCAGTTGGGATAAGAGCAACTTCTATGTCAATGGAAACAAGTACCAAATCGCGGGTGGCCAGATCGATCCGCAGCGAGTCCCACGCGCGTACTGGTCCCAGCGCCTCCAGATGGCCAAGTCGATGGGCCTTAATACGGTTTTTACCTACCTTTATTGGCAAGACATCGAGCCTCATCAAGGCCAATTTGACTTCACCGGAAACAATGACGTGGCGGGGTGGTTTGACGAAGTGGCAAAGGCTGGCATGAAGGCAGTGCTCCGTCCTGGGCCATATGTATGCGCCGAACGCGACTGGGGTGGCATGCCAGGCTGGCTCAGTCAGATCTCTGGACTCAAGATCCGGTCGAACAATCAGCAATTTTTGGATGCGACAAACAAGTACCTGGCTAAGGTTGGTGCGCAACTGCAGCCGTATCTGATCAACAACGGAGGACCCATCCTTATGGTGCAGATCGAGAACGAATATGGTTGGGCAGGTGGAGATCACACATACACCAGCAACTTGGCAAACATCTTAAAGAACAATTTCCCCAACATGAAGCTTTACACCAACGATGCCGCCAACACTGGTGCTCTGCAGAAGGGTCAAGTGCCAGGAGCTCTCGCAGTGTACGATGGTACAGACATGAAAGGCGGTGTCAACGTTCTCAAAGGCGCCATCACTGATCAAAGTAGTCTGGGCCCCATCATGAACGGCGAATATTGGGTACGCTGGTTCGACAGCTGGGGCTCGCGCAATGGTCACAGCAGTTATGATGGCGACACCAATGGTATGCAAGGCCGAGCCAATGACCTTGACTGGCAGCTTGGACAGAACTACCATTTCAGCATTTTTATGTTCCACGGTGGCACAAGCTTTGGCTTCGGCAGCGGCTCTGCAGATGCTTCGCCTCGCCAGCCGATGACCACAAGTTACGACTATGGCGCAGCCCTTGACGAGACGGGTCGCCCTGCTCAGATTTATAACTACTTCCGCACTGCCATTGCGAAACACGTGTCCAACATCCCATCGGTTCCATCAACACCATCTCTTCAGTCGGTGTCCGACTTCACACTCACTCCCGTGCTCGGCATGTTCGACAATCTTCCATCCAACCCTAGGACATCGTCAACACCACTCCTCATGGAGGCCACAGGTCAAGTATTCGGATATATTCTCTACGAGGCCACTGCCACAGGGAGCGCATCTGGAAAACTCCAGCCAGGCAATGGTGCTGCTCGTGATCGCGTCATCGTGTACGTAAACGGCGCGAAGAAAGGTGTCATCGACTCCATCTATAAGAACCCCGCCACCGTGAACATCAACCTCAACCAAGGTGACAAGCTCTGGCTGCTCGTGGAGAACCTCGGCCGCGCCGACAACGGTTTCTCCGACCAGACAAAGGGTATCTCCGGCGACGTGTACGTCGGCAGCACCAAGATCAGCAACTGGAACCATTACAACTTCCCGCTTGAAACGCTTCCCAGCGCCGTTTCCTCGGGAGGCGGTTCCAAGAACGTGCCAGCCAACAGTCCGCCAGTGTGGTATCGTGGTACCTTCAAGACGTCTAACTCGGGCATGGCTGCCGATACCTTCTTACAGCTTCCGGGTGGTGTAAAGGGCGTCGTTTTTGTTAATGGTGTTAACTTGGGCAGATACTGGACTATTGGCCCGCAGCAGGAACTCTTTGTTCCCGGAGCGTACTTGAAGCAAAACGAGGACAATGTTGTTGCTGTTCTGGAATTGGAGCCTGGGACGAGTTCGAGAGTGGCAAGGGGGGTGGCTAAGAGGACTTGGAAGAACAATGCTGATCCGGACTGCAACGGTTGCTCTTAGATGGATAGAAACATGCTATGTAGCTCTCTTATAAAAGAGCTAATCAAGTAATATTTTAAACGAATGAGGTTGTGACTGAAAATGCTTCTCGAAACATCTTCAGCAGTGCGATGTCTGTATTGCTATCATTGTGGTAAGATTAAATTTCTAGCGGCCAGTAATCTACGCTATCAAAAAATGAGGTATACACATGATTTCTAGAGGCTAAGGAATGTGAAACTCAGGGTCTTGTTTATGGCATGAACCTGGAATGCAAATTTCTTGTGGATATTTCTAAGTAGTCTTAGTTTCCCTGAGCTAGTTCAACACCATTATGCCTTCTCGACCATTTTTCTGCCTGTTCTGGTCCTGCGCTACCGTTTGGGCCGCAATATCAAATGGACCTGGAAAGCTCAACACCAGAACGACGAGCACATGCATGACTAAATTTGGCACTGAATCAATCTACAATGTTCCCACGTACAGAGCCACTGGCACTACGACGTTATCATCAATTGTTGTAACAAGTACTTTGCGATCCACCTCGAACGTTACGCCACGAGCGATAACAATTAAGCGCACAGCATATGCTGCTAGGACTACAACAGTGGCTAAGTCGGCGTCAACAGTGACTTTCACGACAACAGTGCTCGCTACAATTACATTTAAGAGTAGGAATCACAGGATTCTTTTGAAAATAGACACTAATCCTCGCCCAGGCACCATTGTTCGAAAAACCACGAGCGTGGCGACCCAAATTGTATCCACCTACGTGACGACAACTTCAACTGTCGCGACTATAGACGGATTCAAGAACATCCAAGATACCGTCCGATCACGACCACCCCCTAAAAGATTTATAGAGCTCCAGGGGTCAAGATACCCGCAATTCGTTCAATGTTAGGGTCCTAATATCTATTTTTAGAAAACACACGCGTGCTAAAAAAATGCAGGTAAGATGGTCAAGCAAATTCAAGGCACTAGGACGGCAGTAGTTCAGGGCCCTCTTACCACCAAAACACTTCCCACACCAACTCGCTTCATCACACAGACAATTAAAGTACCCGTAACTGAATATCGGAGCTCTCCGAGAGTGACATCCGTGAAAACTAAGCGCAGCACTATCTCTACTACCATCTTATTCCTCAAAACGAACACCGTTACTTCAACCACCACAAGCACGTTGACTTCGTTTTCTACAGTTACCAGTTATGCGGCGTGTGCGACCACCAACCAACTCGTCTCGTACAATGGGAATAGTATTAACAATGTCTTCCCGTCAAACAACACATACTACTACGAGCTAGATGACGATCGCGCGGCGTCGGCGGAGAGGTGTTGCTCACAATGCCAAGAATCATATGGCTCGACACAAGGATGTCGAGGGTACCAGTGGAGACTGGGACGGTGTGTTATCCTGTACATCGATGGTTTGCCAGACGTTTGCATGGCGGACTCGATGGCTGGCTACTTCATCGCGTCGGCACAGAGTCCAGCATATACGTTAGGGAACGGACCTTGTGGATATATCTATGCAGGACCTTAGGCTCAATAGTCACAGTAGCACTCAATTTACTATCAGTCAGGCCCGTGTTGGATCACAAGTGTAGAAGAACAGTAAAAGGTAAAGTTGAAGCCACACCTGCCAGAGCCATCAATTCGTGAAGTCTAGCGCCACGCTACCAGTTGAACTAAGTTTCCATACCAACATCGAGCGATTGCCACTAGTTCCGAGTATTTACTTGTGGTCTCACGATCTCCATCTACTGGGAGCATCATTTGCCTTTAGCAACTATGGAAGCAATGGCAGTCCGAAAATCCTCCATACATCTTGCAGCATCGGGAAAATGTGTCCAAGAACTCGCTTATGGAGGAGGCCATGCAGTCATTGGTTGTCAGGCTCCACTTGGCACCCATGAGGTTCTGACAACACTGGAGAGATGCATTTCCGAGGAACAGGTTCTTGCCGTTGGCAGATTTCCAGCATTTGCAGGCTAATGCGGGAGAGATAGAGAAAGCGATGAAGAGGAGAAAGAGAACTTTCTGGAGGAACTGGTATTTCAGCTAGAAATAGTGGGGGTTATAGTGGTTTATATAGGATAAACCGTGCAATCAAGCGAGGCTGTCGACAAATACTAGTTGGAAAGATCCGACTCGGGCTTCTGATCAAGATCAGCATTATAATTAGTGAAACTACCCTCGAGGACATAAACTCGGCTAAGAAGGTATATTTTCACATCCTTTTATCAATGCAACGATAAGTGTAGGCCAATAGCATAAGTTCGTATTACATAGCGTGTATGATAAGTCACTTGGTGGATCGTGATACTTGACGAGTCGGTCGATAATCTGAATTCTCCACGAATTCTAGCTCATCATGAGGACAAGTCCTGTTTAAAAGCTGCATGGCTTAGCATATAGCATTATTTGGGAATTGCTAGCCCAAAGGGGCAAATTGATTATACTCTATTATCACGTGACTTCTAATGCGAAAGTTCGAGTCGATGTAGTGAATCCAAATATGGTTATTGGACTAACTCAAAATAAATTCGCGGTTGTGGGCAGCTTATAGTCTCATCATGACTGTGTGTAGCTGTACCCAGACCCACGGTCTCCCACCTGAACGGTAAAGATCAACCCTAAATTCCAACGCCTTCTGGAGCTTAGCATTGTGTTGCCTTAAGAACAATTAGGCAGCCCTTCCAGAAGGCTTAATTAAGAGCACATATCTCACGACAAACACAGTGATTTTCAGAAAAGACCCGAACACAGCAATACGCCGCTCCGAAAGGGCAGTGACACTGGCCTATCGTTGCTCGCAATGCTAGCTGCTGAAACTATGGGAAGCTTGCTGAGTAAAGACTCGGTAGCCGACGAAGAAATTCGAAACAAACAAGAAACCTTGGAATCAGGGATTGTTGTTTGGAGGGCACGGGGATGCGAGCACCTTGTACATCCCGGTACATCAGACTACTCACTTCGTCCTATTTGTCCAAGGTGCAATATCAAGTTCTGGATCCAAGAGATGAAAGACTGCCAGAAAGACATTAGGAAATACGGGGATCAAAAATCTTGGGAAGAGTATGTGAAGGCGATACGCGGTAAAAGAACCGCTAAGGAAAGACGTCAGTCAGCGGAGGCTTTAGGTTGGCGGAATATCTACGCAGCAGTTTTGAACGTGAAGCAGCGTTATGAAAAGGAGATGGAGAAAGAGTTAGAATGGGAGAGTAGTCACCCAGACGTGTGTGCATTTGAGAAGTTGCTGTGGGAAGAAAATAGCTGTCAAGCAGCTCTGAGACTCTATCAAGAGGAGGAGAGTAGAGGCCTATTTACCCAAGTACAAGAGGTAGCCCAGCATCTCATGTATTTGCGTGGCCTACAATACGCGTCTAATACAGGCAGTATCAAGAGTCGGACTTCGGAGCATAGTGGCTTCCAAGATAAGGTTAGCCAGCAACGTAATCGAAAACGCTCGCGACACATGGATCAGAGGTCGGTCACCGATAGCAAAACCGAAGAAGAATACAAAATTGAAGGCCAGCCGGAACGCAAACGCATTCGGTTCTCGAATGAAGTCGCCGTGCGCGCAGATGCTGATGTCGATGTTCTGCGACGATCTGAACAGTTCACTCGAAGCAATCCCCACAAAAGAGCATTTAGGATACCAAGCATTTTATTACCCCACAATTCAGAACGAGTACCTCTGCCTCTATCCAAAGAGGCTTTACCTACGCCCGATCGACCTCAGTTTACCATGTCACTCAATGACACGCCCCAAAATAGATCCAGAAGGCTCAAGCCGAGGTGTCCAGTTCCCGCCGGCCCTTCGATTCAAAGAAATACCAAAATCAAGGCAGTTTCTCATCCAGGAAGTAAAAGCCTGTGGGCAACATTTAGTGAGGGGAGGACCTTGGTCAACACAAGCTGGAATCGACTAGCAAAGTCCGGGGACAAGAAAATTTGGGGAGACAAGCATGACAAGGAAGAACTGAAAAGATCGAGGGAAATGGAAATAGAGAAGGACTGGGCCGAGTTTGAAAGGAAGTGCCGTGACTCGCAAGCCGAGGCTGAAGAATGGGATCGTTTGGATACTCAAGAATCCGACAAGGTCGAGGAGAGCCCTCAAGTAAAGTCTATCGATTCTCCACAAGGTATAAACAAGATGGTTTCAAACCCAACTCAGACTATCAAGAGCGTAGAATACATACAGAAAGATGTTTCGGAACAAGCAACGGAACCAGAGAAAGCGAGCAAAGCTGGAAGAATCGAAGCTCATGTTAAAGGCCTGAAAGAAACAAAGAGAGCATGCGAAGTGTCAGGATCAGAATGAACGAATTCAGCAGGCATTGGAGCCGTATTACGACTGATGGCATGCTCAACAGTACGATAGGCTACATTGCTAGCAACCACCAAATCATGTGGAGCAGGTCTAAATATAGCATCTGCCTGGAACAACTGCACGACTTTAATGAAATGCAGCTAGCAAGAATGAAAAGATAAATATTCCAAATATTGCATTGAATTGGAGCATATTGTTAGTTGTACACCTTGTCAATGTTCTCACAAGTAGGCACCCTGGGGTTATGTGCAATGCTCCTGATAGGAGTATGATTACATGCATTGGGACGACTCGCGACTTAAGCCTTTATACTAACTTAGGTCTAGATTTAGAGGCTAAATGACACATCAATGCTAAGATATTTCAAAGACCATGATCAGCAGAGCGATGATACTTTGATAACGATATTAAAGGTTTTGTATTCTAACTAGATTTGGCTGTACAATGTGTATCTGTCGAAACAGGCGTATGTAGAATATCTCCCTGGTAAAATCGTGTTCGGACATAGTTTTTTGATTTTCACAGTATTTCATCAAGTACAGCACTTTTTTACCTGGGTTCATGTTTGTATGGCGTTTCGTAAGGATTTTCCGCTTGGGGCGTGATCCTTGCCAAATGGCGCCGCTCACCAGTGACCCAATCAACAATAGCAGAATGAGAAGTCACTCTATTGTCCCATACGACCACCGTTTTAGGAGCCCATCGAACTCTTGCCTGGTAGTCGATTCCACGGGATATATGGTCAAGTAAGAATTTGAGCAAGTATTCGCTCTCTTCCTTTTTAAGACCATCGATAGAACGAGTAACTGGACCATCAATGCGGTTAGACAAGTGTCAAGGGTTTTTACAATGTGCACTTACATCCACCATTTACAAATAATGCCTTCTCCCCAGTAGCGGGGTGTGTTCGAACCAGTGGATGAGAATTCTTTACCGGCTCCCTCCTCACGACTCCTCCTCGGCTACGACTGAACTCAGCTTGCTCGAAAGCAGAGTGAGTTGCGGTAAGACCATGAAGTCGCTCCTTGAGAGCAGGTGACAACCGATTGTATGCCTCCACGTGGTTCACGAATGCGGTGTCGCCACCAACTTCTGGCGTATCAAGGATGATCAGAAATGTAGTTCCAGGCGGCTGTTCTTCATAGGTAACGTCAGAGTGCCACGCAACACTACTGTTTCTGTTTGCTAGGAAGGACTCGAACTCGCTGTTGCTGCCGTTTCGATACACAAGGTGAATCTCTGGGTATCCTTCTGGAGCGCCGCTCGTCTAAAAGCAATCAATAAAAATTCTACGACGACAAATATCTGAATTTGAAGCCCTCACAGGATGGATGTGATGCCTTCCAAAATAGGCACCAAAGTCAAGCGCTTCTTGAATGGGCAGATCCGCGAGATCTTGGTCCCGAAAAGCAACAACCTTCCGCTGCGCAACCAAGAGAGCCAACTGGTCCTTACCGGCATTACTGAGCCTACTCAACTGAACACCAGTCACTTCCGATCCCGTTGTTGGCGTCAAATGCTGTAGCTTAGAGCCTTCTGTGAGAAGGTCTTTGAAGCTTGGATTTGCGTCTTTGCCGTGCTCATAATGTTCGAATGGCTCCCAAGGAGGATACTTCTCTCCATGATCCCAAACTGGGAGATAATGGGGATACTACGGGCGTTAAAGTGTGCTTTAAAAACTAGGTAGATCACCTTACTGTCGCAGTCGTGGTGCCACCTTCCTCGTCCAGGATTCTTCGGATTTTGGGCTTTGCCACAGGAGAAGAATCTTCAGATGGCTCCTTTTGCAACTCTTTGATAGAGATCTCTACGTACGATTGCTTCTGATCCCCTACAACAAGCTGCGTTGGCAATTCGTTCGTAGTACTTTGGATAAGAGTTTCTATCGCCATTTCAAGCAGGGAAACTTCTCGTATAGCTTGGAATATTATAGATCGCTTGAGATAGAGAATTGAAAGATCGCGAATAAGTCTTTATTTGTAAGTCTTAAATTCGGAATCCGTCAGTAAGAATTAGTGTGTGACAGTACTATGAACAGCCATTGACGCTGCCTGTGTGCTTGTTCAGCTTGCTCCCGCCCCAGCAAACACGCCAGACACAAGTCGAAGCACGTCAACGATAACGCTTTACCGAGGTTGCAGATTGCATAGTCATGCGGTGGCAAATTTAGACATCGCGAGTGAGAGTTGAGAACGGTCCATCGCGTGTTACAAGGATTAAATGACGAACAAGCGGGCTGCCGCTAGCGCTTCTCCACCTGGCCCACCGCGTCTCTTGTGAAATGCAAGCACTGACAAGCCCGAACAGGTGGCGCTTCGCCTGAATCTACCAGTCTCATTCAAGCCTGAGGCACCCTTAGCATCGACATGTATCAGCTTCAACCGGTGCCGAGCACTGCAATGAGGGGTCAACGGTTGACCATGCAATCTCTCAGGCCAGTGGAGCCCGCCCGCGCTCTTTATCGGGGTTTCCCGAGGAGCACCATGTCTAGATCAGTCAATGGCGTTCGCTGGAGGTCTCGCTTCGATGCTACATTTCATAGATGCGACGCTATGTCTACTATCAGCATGGAGGCATAGGTACTTCCCTAAGCACATCATCAGGTCCATATTTGAGATCATCCAGCCCAGCCGGCGTTATCGGCGGACCTCTCTCAAATCCTATAAGTACATGCGCATACATTTCTTATCTAGATTGCCAACAGGAACTATCAATCCGGTTTTTACGCACGATGGCCACTCCAGCTAGCGAGCCAATCCCAACAGAGGACCAAGCCGACAGCGTATCCATTCAATCCATTGAAAAAAACAATTCCAATTCCCTGGCAAAAGATGGTGGAGTCGTCACAGCACACGGCAACATCATCACCAAAGATGGTGTGGTGTTTAGCTCGCGCAACTCTGAATCCAGTGCCTCGAGCAACATCTTTACAGATCCGGAAATCAGGGATTATTACAAAAAGGTCTACGAAGAAGCACAATATGAATGCAGGCATGTTTTTGACGCAGATGTTGAATGGAGCGAGGCGGAGGAGAAGAAGGTTGTCAGGAAACTCGACTGGCATGGTGAGCAGCGAGCAAAATCGGCAGAATTGTAATGGCTAACAGACTGTAGTCTGTCTTTGGGCATGCGTCATGTTTTTCGCCTTGCAGGTTGATCGCGACAACCTAAAACAGGCCGTTGCGGGCAGCTTTCTGAAGGACAATCATCTAACGACCAATGGTATGCTTTCAACTCCGTTCGAGCCAAATTTTCTATCGCTAAATCCACTCTAGATTATAACTATGGAAACACAGTCTTTCTAGTCTCTTTTCTGCTCGCTGAGCTACCGTCACAGCTTGTGTCCAAAAAAATTGGTCCTGATCGGTGGATTCCTATGCAAATGGTAAACTACATGAACGGCTTCATCCATGCATATATGAACTAACATTGAAAGGTACTATGGTCAATTGTAGCCATGAGTCAATCCGCCATTTCGGGACGAACAAGCTTCTTAGTCACTCGCTCACTGCTCGCCGTGCTTGAGGTAGGTCGCACCCTCGCATCTACTAAACGACTTGCTGATCGAGACCAGGGCGGATTCATCCCTGATCTTGTTCTATGGCTTTCCTATTTCTATACCAGTCGAGAACTTCCCATCCGACTAAGTTTTTTCTGGACCAGCTTGAGTGTGACGCAAATCATCACCTCGCTACTTGCGTTCGGAATCTTCCATTTAGATGGAATAAGCGGTATGGCTGGGTGGCGTTGGCTCTTCCTGCTTGAAGGGGCTATTACCCTAATCGTCGGCCTTGCCTCATTCTTCCTTATGCCTGCGTCAGCCGTTCAGACAAAGACCTGGTTTCGGCCCAAAGGCTGGTTCACAGACCGCGAACTCACTATCGTAGTGAACCGCGTACTACGAGATGATCCACGCAAAGGGGATATGCACAACAGACAGGCAATCACTCCCAAGCGGCTGTGGTCAGCAATGACAGACTATCATCTCTGGCCAATCTATGCCCTTGGTTTGATTTGCTTCATCCCTCAAAGCCCGCCCACATACTATTTGACACTCATTCTCAAACAACTTGGGTTTAGCCCCATCAACGTACAGTTACTGGTCATTCCATCCGCGGTAGGCCACATCATCATGCTGCTCATAATTACATGGGTCAGCGAAAAACTCAATCAGAGGGCACTTGTGGCCGTGTTCCAAAATATCTGGACACTTCCATGTATTATTGCACTATACACTTGGCCTGGATTGGTTGTCGAGAAGTGGAAAACCTACGCTCTTATGGTTGTGCTACTTAGCTATCCATACTGTCACGCCATCAACGTTGCATGGATCTCTAAAAACTCGAACAACGTCGGGTCACGCTCTGTATCCGCGGCGCTGTACAACAGTAAGTCTTTCTACTTTCTTGTAGAATATTCACGAGGAAGAGGTTAACACGTTTTAGTGATGGTTCAAACAGGAAACATAATCGGAGCAAATATCTATCGCGATGATGACAAGCCACTTTACAAGCGTGGCAATAGGGTCCTTATAAGTATCAATGTTCTCTCTATCTTCCTTTTTCTCTTCACCAAGGTATACTACGTCATGAAGAATAAGAGAAGAGATAAGAGGTGGAATTCAATGACGCCGGCGGAAAGGATCGAGTATACAAACACAACGACGGATACTGCGAGTGGACGGTTGGACTTCCGATTCGCTCATTAATCCTAACATTTTTATTTAGCTATAGACAAAGATCTAGATACATAGTGTTTTTTCAAGTAGGAGCAAAGGTTATCTCAAAATCAATAAGTACGAACCATGCAAAGCACCCTTTATAGACCAACAAAAAAGCGCAAGTCAGATAAGGCTCGGACTCTATCACTCCTTAATAAGTTCACTTGAAGATTTCCCGGTGCGCAATGATTTGCAAATTGATGAAGCTTAGCGTGAAAAATATTGAATAAACGTAACTGGAGCTTGGTTAAATCTTACTGAAGTGAGAACCGGGTGTTCAGTTCAAACAATAACTATTCCTTCAACGTCTAGTCATCTGTTCTAATACAACACTGAATGGGTAGCGTGATAAATTCATCCTCAGACGGAAATAATATCTAACCACCCGGCTACTTATCTTACCGTAAGAGCAAAGTGACTTGCACTAGTCCTGGGTGGCATGAGGCTTATAGTAAATTGACTGCTTTTGCTTCTGATTGCAAATTTGAGAGGATATAACTCTTAATTACGTAGCGTGAGAATGTGAGTAAGGTGTGTCGTGTTTATTTTTTGATTGCTCACCTGTAAAACCAGCTAAACTTTCCATTAAAACCAATTTCGAGTTCTATTGATGTTATTCTACGAAGTTTGGTCTTTATCCAAGGCTGTGGATGTGGCTTCTGGAGTAGAAGCCCCTCTGATACGTTGGGGTTTTTTGTGTTTTTTTTTCTCGCTGTTCATATACAGGTTGCGTTTAATGGGCTTTTACATATCATGTACACGAATGGTACTTATTAGTAATACTGTTACTTATAATACTACTGGATATCTTCGCTTTACCCGCGTCGCTGTAATGGTTCTGAACTATTGACAAAGGTCATTTTCTTATGTTTCTTTTTTCTAGGTCGTATTGTATACGTTTTAGTGTAAATTTCCTATATTAATATAAGTATATAATTATCCTGACATCCTATACGACTACCTTCGGAAGGTATCCTATCCTCGTCTATAGAAAGATATACTTTATTCTAAGTAAGGGTTCGGACTGCTCATATTCGCCCTACGAAAGACATAGTGTATCTAGGTAGGATAAGGAGAAAATTAGGTATCTTATAATTTATATACACTACTCTACTATAGCTATACTCGCTTAGGCCATGTAACCTATTAGCTTGTAAATTATTGGTTTATAAATTAAATACTAGAAATCATCTTTTACGCCAATTTATTAGTCTATAAAGGGTGCTTTGCAGGGTTCTTACTTCTACTTTTATGATATCCATGAATTGACTCCAAAAAACACCATCTTCGCTTTCGAAGGTTTGAAAGGCCGCCCCAGCTACTATCTGTCCTTAAAATCTCAGAAACAAAAGGCAAATACAACAATTAAGAGAATGGAACCACCAAAGCGAAGAAAGAGAACAGAGAATTATACAATGTTACACAGGGTCGTGCATTTTACTATGTAGATTACGACAGGGGTACTAAACTTTCATTGATTCATGTGTACAGTGTGTGCATTCCCGTTTCAACTGGATGCGTGAATTGGAAACCCAAGATTTCTATCCCGCAACCACAGACACTTCCACAGAAACATTCATGTCCAACACGAAGAGGCATTGTTTCAAGGTAATGTTCCGCCATAGAATCATATTAAAACCAATGGTCGTGTTCGGATCTAACGTTCCCCGCTTGCTATGTTTGTTGGTATTGGCGATGTAATTAGTCTGACTGGTTAGTGTCCGTCGCTTGCTCTGAACAAACCCTTTTTGCTTATGTACCTTGGTTGACCAAATGAACTCTGGCCTCAATATTGGTGAGCTCTGTGACACCCATTTTCTGCAGCCACTTTCCTTCAAGGGTATGAAAGCCGAGATACTGCTCAATGCGATCTTCTGAAGCTGAAGTGGGATCAATCATGCTATTGGAGCCCGCAAAGTAGTCCGTGTCATATGGGTTGATATGAAACACCACCTTCATCTTAGAGACGTGGCGTCGAAGTGTGACACGTGAGGTGGCGAAGCAGACTTCATCGCACATAAGAGAACCCTTGATGCCCAGAACACCGGCAATATCCTTGCTGTAGTTGACTCGGTTACCAGTGGGAATAAAACCACTGTGTACGATAATGATACGTATGCCTGGCATTTCGCGGATGTAATTCATCAAAGGCAAAATATCCAGCTCGACCAACGGCAGACCGAGCGAAAGATCGATGATGATGTTTGCGTGTTTGATGTTGTACGGAAGCAGAAAGACCTCGATGAAGGACTGGGCTTTTGCCAAACTCATGCGAAATGAGGTACGAGCCATGTATAGTGGCCGGAACTCTTTGCGAACCACACTGCACGAACGGGTGAATCCTAGATACCTAGGAGTATTTAGAAGAAGTGAAGGATTCTTCGCTCCGGTCCAAAGGTCCAGAGGAAGTACGGCCGCGTTACGCAGCGCAACCTGCTCATCCTCGATAGCGTACTCATAGATGCGGTTGCGCAACTCTTGATCTTCAGGTTAGCAATATCTCATCGAATAATAGTCGGGTTGGAAGTTATCTTGCCTCCAGCAAGCTCCAAGAAGGCGCTGTCGTGATCGGTGGTAGCAGCTACCCCGGCAGTTGGAATGAAGGCACTCATTGTCAACTACAAATTGTGTGTCGAGGTAGAGTAGAGAGTGTTGCTGGGAGGGGAGACTATATTATAATGGAAAGAGAGCACGGACCATCAAACAGACGCGTTATGGCTGATGTACCCACTGGCGTAACGCCCATACGCTGGGAGTGAAAGACTTAGCGAGAGCCACCAGATTCTCTCAACAAGTGGGCTTTCAGAAAACACTCTTTATGTAATTCATCGCTATGGTAACACTTTGAGCTGTTTCGATCTATCACAAGCATCACAGCAAGGTAGGCAGTAGTATTACAAATTATATTGCATTTACATATCGGGCAAGAAGCACATTATAAGTCAATTCCAAAAGACCAGCGTAATTTTAAAGCAGTTTAAAAGACCCAGAATCTTCAGTAAGAGAATTAGGTGCTTGGATCAGGACTCTAGAGGCACTAGGAGTAACACTGGTTGGAAACTTTGCAGGTTCCTTGGGCACAGCTCTCGTCCACCACATTGTCCATACAGAGATGCATATTTAGGAGCCGGAGTACTTCCGCCGCCGTTATTGCTGCCACCATTGTCGCCTCCCCCTGGGAACAGAAATACTTTGTTGGACAGTCTGACCGTTATAGACGCTAAAGTTAGGATAAGCGTCAGAGGACTTGTAACCATGCGCCTGGGGTTTTTGTCATGGGACCTAGAGACCCGCTTCTGAACCTTGACCTGAAGGTAACCAGCGTAATTTTCAGGCTGGTTGACATGAGACCTGTGCACTCCAATGTGCTCGAAACGAAAAAAGTACTCTCCGTTGGGTGTGTGCTCAAGGACCTTCACTACAATCCGGTTTCTGTTCAATGAACACCACGCTGTGGTGGTAAAGTCGCTGCTGTTGCAGACGCCTCCCTAGAAAATTTTGAACCAGTCACCAGAACCGTCATAACTCTTTACACTGCCAGGAACCTTAGACATATATACCAACGAAGGACCAGGGTGCTGCATGGTGGCCCCGAAAGTGAGCTTGAGGCGGACCTCTTCACCGGCGTTGATGGTCAAAACATCAGTCTTGCTAGCAAAGTCTGCTGCACCCTGGTTACAGTGGCTGTCATCTCCCCCCTGTCTATGAAGGAATTATCTCGAATATCAGCTGAAGGGTTTCTAGAGAACTTGATAGGACTGTACTCCGTAGGACGCGTGAGATCGCGCACATACCTGAAGGAGCTTTGTTGCACGCCGTTGACAATATTGGTGTGAAAAATAGTGGGCTGAGGCCGATTGCGTAGCGGTGCCAAAGGCGAGAACAGAAACCTTTATTATTTTATGGTGGTGATAGTCTTAAAGAGCAATAATGAGTGTCTGGGCTTCTTATCATTGCTATGAAACATTATGTCCATTGTCGTCGCTATTCATGTTGATGATGCATCCGTAGCCATGGGCAATCTATACTGTGTTTAGCAATCTCCGTGACAGTTGCAAAAGTTCCATTATGAGCGTAAATCGGCGGCATTTCCAATTATCGAGGTTTGTCGTGGAAATAGGATTTTTGGAGGGGGGCGGGGGTTTTGTCTCCAAATCCTAAAAAGCTCAAATGTAAGCTGGTTATGAAAGCCACTTTATTATATATTATAAGATAACAATTAAGGATAATACTCTAAATTTTAGTTAGAGCTAGAATATATAACCTTCCTTAGAGATTCCCTTAGTTTATTATTAGATCGGATAAGTAAATAGAGAAACAGATATCCTCCTAAGTATTCTGGTAGTCAGGCGGACAGGTTACTACACGACAACATTCACGCCTATTACCAAGTAGTCTTGTCTCATCCACCTCATAACTTCATATTCAACCACCATTTTTATACACTACATGGAAATTGGTGACAATCAAAACCGTGGAGCTGAACCCAGCAACACCAACACCATGGCGCTACAGATCCCACTCTGTGTCCCGGGTGGATAGGTAGTTTTGAAGCGAATTAGTAAGAGCGATCCCCTTACCAGGCCATAATGAAGTTGATAATATTTAAACTTGAAAATACATGGTTTGTCAAACAAATATATCGCCGTCACGGTCTTGCTTGCCATAAAAACATGCAAGGGAGATTGGTCTAATGTCATAGATCATGAAGCCATACATTGACTAATCTCTCCTTTGACTAGATGTAAAGATGGCAGCACAGGAATCGTGGCTGAGTAGAATTAACACGTTAACTTCTATAAGATATACTTTGCACATTGCTATTCTAGCTAGGCCATCTCGCAATAGTGGTGATACTCAAAGACTACAACAAGCAACGCGATTCTTATCGCCGCGATGCTGTGGCCTCTACTAGCTGGTCTAGACGTCTATTGCCAAGCCACTGATGTGGTGTCGTTCCTTGGCCACCACGATCACCCCCATTCCAGCCGCTACTTTCCATAGCAGCGGCGGTAATTTATATTTATCAAGTAGGGGCTGCCATGAGCTTACATAGCTTGTAGTGTATGCTATTAAAATTTTCTCTGTCGCAAGTAGCGTTTTTGTTCTTGAAAGTCACTTGTCTAATCACGAATATCTAACTTGATAACCTTATTGACTTTGCGAGCTCAGCTATCCTGTTTTACGTGTCGGTGAGCATTATGAATTTTGGCCTGTTAGATTGATTAGCTTGAAGGGAGAAGCCACTCAAGGAATTCTCAGTTCGCTTACACCAACGCTTCACCAATTCAGAGCAGACGCTGGCGTCGTTATTGAATTATTTCTAAGTGTCCATGGCTTTGCCAAAATGAAATATACTATTGAGTATGAGAAGTTGCACAGGAGATGGTTACAAAGAATAGAGATGGCGTGCCGAGCTCTGGAAACTCCTAAGCTCGATCTCGAAAAACAAGATACCCATAAATCCGCAGCTTCCAGGACTCCTACATATGTTTAGCCTGACGTGAAGACCGCCTTGAACCTTCCTTACCTAATCCTAATTCGGTATTTTCATTCATAAGTCGTTCTGACTCTGAAATGCGCCTTTTCTTGGTTGGACTATCTGGTCCATCGCTATCGGTGGCCTTACGCTTCCCAGTAGCTTTACTACTAGGGTTTTCGATGCCTTCTTAGTAGTCGCGGTCTTCTTCGCTTGTGGGGGAGTAGGCGTCGTCTTTGGTGTGGTAGGCGTCGTCTTTGGTGTGGTAGACGTCGTCTTTGGTGTCAGACCTGCCGCGATGTGCACGAGTGGTCGTCGCGGGTGGGTCATTCGCGAGCATGGCTTCCCTGTCAAGTGCTTGCTGATATGCCTGAATATCCTCTTTTAACGCCGCGGTCTGCCCCTTGTTAAAAGCCCTAGGGTTGCGGCGGGCTTGTGCGTCGGTAATCGGGCTCGAAGGACGCTCACGAGCCTCTATCGACTTAACTGGCGTTAAGAGGGTCGCGGACGCTTTTCGTTTGCTCGGCGTCTGGGCTAATGCCTGCAGGCCATCCCAGCGTGTAAAGCAGTCGCTGGAGTTGCTTTGAGAGAAGCCCATTCGCAGGGTCTGAAATACTGAGCGATTTCGAAACTAGTAAGAAGTCTACCATCGTTAGTTTTTTAGCGATTCTTTCGACTGTAAAGGTCGTGCCTCCTCATGGCGACCTGGCAGGCAGACAGAAGAGTCACAACCTGAACATAAGGCCAGGTGCAAGTTAATTCTGTGGACTTTAAGCAGTACCTTTAAACAGCCTAGATTCAACGCCATCATTTTATAATATCACAGGCCAATTGGTATCTGGATCTCAGCCTGAACTAAGGAGGCTTTCCTTGATACATCTCTTTCGTGTTCGTATAGACTGTCCACCTAACACTTAAAGATTAGCGTTGTGCCAGACATCTTTGTCTTCCGTGTCCAATTTGCTCTAGGCGCACTCATGGCCCTCTTGACCTTGCTCTGTAGCCAACTGTTTATCTAAAAAGGGTGTTGGAGTCACAACTCAGTTTCGGTGGCGTCGTAGATGTGTGACAGTGAGGAGATGCCCTTGGTTCTATATTCGTAATTTCAATGCTTCTCGGTTTCTGTCTCGTGTTATTGTCTATCAACGGGAAAATTCACAGAGCTTTAAGTATCTCTGACCTCCGGAAATTGATCACTAGCAGCAATCGCAATCGTATTCTTGTTATTGCTTTCTTTGCGGGTGACCATGTTCCGCAACTTCGACGGTAGTCACGCGGGCACAATGATCTAACAGCTCTTCCGACTCGTTCATCTGACTCTGACGACTCTTTATTGTCCTCCATCAGAGGACCTTACATTCAACTGGTCTTGTACTCTCAATTGCGTTCTATTTCTCAGTTGTCGGAGCTTGCGAGCTACCATAGCCAACAGAGTGCCCACCCATAAATCATTTCCATCACCCATCTGTTCAATCTGTACGTCATCAAGGTTCTTTAATCTCCCATTTGAGCACCGAGTGGCCTCTTGTGTTGCAAATTTTTGCTTCGTTACCAAAAAAATGCCTGCCCGTGCGTCATTCTTTGCTTATCGAAGGCCAATTAAGCAATTGCAACCACAAAATCTTCTTATCATAATTGCTTCCCTCGTAGTTTTGTCTTAAGATCACCTCATTTTGCTCTCTGTCACCAAGAGTTGGCCCGCACAACCTTGGTGCAAACGGCTGCTCACCCCCACGCACGGCTTCAGAACGCTCCCAAATCGCCTCCCGTTGCTCGGTGAACCCAGAAATCTCTGGTGATCACGTACCCTAGCGTTATTCCGGCCGGCGACGCGCCAGTCTTGGCAAAATGAAGCTGCCCGCCCACGAGTATATAATCCCCGCCCACTCTCACCCATTTACACTTTTTTCTCCTCAGCACCTTTCTCCTCTGCACCTACCCCAAAGACATCATTCAAGATGTCTCCAATCCTTCTCCTGATCCTCTTCGGCCTTCTAGGCCTAATCCCCTCCGCCGTTCCCGGCGAGGCGTATGCCTCTGCCGTCACCTTCCTCACTGCTTCCCCTGGCGGCGCCTGCTTCCTTGCAGGTTGCCTGCTCCTCACTTCCTCGGCGGCTTGCCGCCTCGCCCTCACCCAGTCCGTCGCCGCGGTGTGTGCCATAGTGCGCCACCTTCTTACCATCTGGCACGACGCCACTTTACTGGCTGTTCGTCGCCGACTCCGAGAGCTGGAAAAACAGCTCGACCTTCGTCAAGACGTCTCGCTCCGCGTTGCCGCCGCGGACGACATACGGGCTGAGAACGAGCGCCTTCTTGCCAGACTGTCAGACAGCTCTGCGCAGATCAGGGCGTTACAGCATCAGCTCCGGTCCGTCCAACGCGACTTCGAGGACGCGCAGATCGACAGGATCTCGTTGCAGAAAGGGACCAAGATCAAAGCGCTCGAACAAGAGTTCGAAGCTGTTCTCGCAGACCGCGACGCCGCCGCTGGACGCGTTGCTTATCTCGAGGACGTCCTGATCCGCACACAGAACGAGGCCCAGGGTCACGAAAGGAAATTCGGGAACCTTCTGTCCGAGGTGGCTAGAGCAAACGCTCAGACGGCCAGCATGACCGAGGAGATCCACTGCTTGAGGCAGAACATCCACGACCGAGACACTGTGATTTACCAGCAGGGTCAGGTCGTCGCCAAGTTTGAGGACTTCAAGGAAATGCTGCGCCGGATGACGGAGAGCGCCTATCCTGAAGCACTGCCTGCGGCCATTGGCTTCTTGCAGTTCTGCCGCATCCACGGAGCGGACGTGTCGTTGCTCGGCGTTGACGAGCTTCGTCTGGACGCATACGTTCAATGGGCAGCTGACGGATTCGCGGGCGCGCTCTTGCCCACCGAGGGCGTCCAATTCAGCGAGGTTCAATTTCCGACTTCTGGCCTGGAGGTAGTCGGATCCGACATAAACACGTCTATCTCGGCGTTGCCACCCACCGCGCCCTTCGTCCACGCCGGACCTCCGCAGCAGCAGGAATCCTTTGGAACCGGCTTCGCGGAGGTCACCCGCTCGGCAAACGTCACGGTGCCTGCCTCTTCGATGGCACCAGTCGCATCCTCCACCACCACCACCACCACCAAAAAACGGTCGGCTCCTCAGGCACCCAGCCCCGTCCCCGTCACCAAGCCCCCGGTTTCCACGCCCTCGCAGTCGGGCGCTGCGACCCCTAAAAAGGTCGCGGCGGAAAAACCCATAGACTCGGGCGTGACGTCTGGAGTGGCGTTCCAGTCGGGGAAGCGGCCTGGAACCTTTGGGGTTTCGTCCACCCGGGCGCCGGCTCTCCCGAAAAGGGGGACGACCGTAACTCGCCCAAGCGACGACGTTGACGATGCCCGTCTGCGCCAGCGTAACCGCCGGCAGCGTTAACAGGGAAATGGCTACGCGGCATAAGGGCTTTGCCCGACAACAAACGCTTCGCCTTGAGACCCAAAAAGACGGTGTATATCTCGAAGAGAGACGAAACTGACTTCCTGTCCAACGGTTAAAAGGTAACAGACGGAGACCGGCACGGCTGTGGTTTCTTCTCCTCCCCTCCGTCTCACCCCCTCTCCTCCGTCTTCTCTCGCCTCCCCTGGTTCTTCTCTACCGGTTCGTGGTTCTCTGGTGGTCACCTCCCCTCGGCGCATGCTTTTGCTTTGTTGATACCCCGAGATGTCTGGTTTGTGGGCCGTGCCTATGTGCGACGGGGTCCGCCTGTACACGCGCCCTCTCGAGCGCTTTGTTTTTGGATTTTTGTGGGCGTTCCGCTTTTGCTTTCCTTTCCTTTCTCTTTTGCTTTTGCTTTTTTAGAGCGCACTAGCGAGCGGGAGGTGACAGGATCTTCTGTGGGACTTCACTGCGTGTACTATAGTTTCTTTTGTCCCGGCCTTGACCGGTAATCCAGTGATGCTCCCACCCACACATGATGACCTATGCTTGCCGTGATAGACATGTTGGTTTTTCTTCCTTGGATGAAATCTATGGATGCTATGGTCTTGTGTCTCGATAGTGCGATATGCCATGCTCTTTCATTCTGGTGGTGTTTTTGCGTCTTGTGTTGTGCTCCTGCTTTAGGAATTTCAATTCCGTCGTGTTTCTATTTCCTGATGAGTTGAATCGTACGATACTGTATACTGGCTAGTGATGGTGGTAGGTCTGACAAACGGGGTATCCTCTTGCTCTCTGTGGTGGCGTGCCGTGTAGTGAAGCATACAAAAAGACGGTAAATCGGGTCTCTTTATAAACGATGATGAAGCGGGTAATTCAACTCTATTTTCTTGATTTCCGTTCATCTTCTCAAGCACAAAAAAGACGGGAAGGAGGATGAAGGAAGAATGATAGACGTGTCGGCGTTGAAATAAAGACGGCAGAAACCCGCCTCGCTTAAATCCAGCCCGTCATCCTCTGTCGGCAGCCCCCATCCGTGCACCGCACCCGCACCCCCGACATGTGCGGACCCGTGGGAACCCACTTGCCGAAGCCGTTTCGAGGTTCATTGCCCCCGCAAAATGCCGGGTGTCACCCTCCACAAGTACCATGGTCACTCACACGCACAAACCGAGTTTTTGGAACAGGAAGGCAGCTCACGCAGGGCGCACATTTATTATAAATACTAACGGAAGATGCTACGACAAATCCACTCTTAATTAAACCCTTCGCATGTTGTCCATTGAAATGTTGTCCGTCACTAGTTCCGTCGTCGAGATGCTTAGTGGGCCATGCGGCTTTTTCCCGTTCTTTTTTTGATCTGATTCTTTCGAAATGCTTCGGCCGCTTGTGATGGTCCCCAAACGATGTTGAAAGTGGTATTTGTAGAATGATGAGAGCAGAGGCAGACAGCCTGCTATGATGGCAACGGTAGTCTCGGCGGTGCTGATATTGTCAGTTAGCGATCCACAAGCGCTTACGCGGGAACAAAGGTGGGCACATACGCCAGCATGATGACAACCATGTTGTACACGGTTGGATTCTTGTTCTTCGTGAGCGATTGCCACAAAAGACGGACCAAGCTGAAGCCAATGCCACTGTATCTGTCAACTGCATGCTTCTTACACATCTCGAGGCAGCTCTACGTACGCTGATCCAAAACTCAATATTGCTACGATGGCGATCTTCCTGGACAGTGGCATGCGAAGTCCCCAGACAGCGACAATGGCGACTATCAGGATGGCGACTTCGGTAATCACGTTGATGGCAGAGGCAGTTATGAGAACGAGCTTCAGTCGTCAGCAGATGCCATACTATCCAAGTATTGCGGCATACCTGTTGGTTGAGGCAGCTCCCGTTCGCCTGAGGGATCTTGTGGCCAACACACTGGAGCTGGATGAGCAGAATGAGGACCAGGCAGTAGACGACGTTGAAGACGACCATGAACCAGATCCATAACCACATTTTTCTGGATCCAGTCTGGCGTGGTACGAAGATGCGCAGATACAGCAGGAGAATGGCGACTTTGGCGAGGGTGATGTCGACACGAGCCATGATCATAATGTAGTTCCAATACTATCGCAGGTGGTCAACTACCATTCTTACGATGCGGTGGATGTGAATACGAGATGCCTACTTTGATGAAGCCTTGCTTGTATGTGGCTTTAGGCACGTTCCACATGTCAACGCCCATGCCATTGTTGACAGCGCCAAAGACGACACCGAGCAGGACGATGAAGAAGATCTGAGCATGTTACTCGAGGCTGGCCTTGGGACCCCTTCGGGCTCTTCAGACTCACCCATGCCAGCAGGCTTGTTACTGCAACCGTGGGTCAACAGGCGCTTTTTCAGGAAACGGGAAGCTCACAGTCATCCCACCACAGCGACTTGATGATGCGTGCTCTGGTGTACAGCCTGATGCCCACCAGCAGCGTGCACAGGGCGAGGCACACGCCCATGACGGCATAGACAACATTGGCGCGAGAGGGCGGGTGATCAAAGTCGGATACGATGCCTGGCGGCGGGGTGGCGGCGGGCGGGATGGGCGGCGAAGGAGCTGGCATAGCCGTAGTTCCCGCCAGAGGCAGCAAAGTGGAGCAGAGGATCCGACATGTAGAGGGGCTGGAGCGACGAAGAATTGCTTATATCAACAGCGGCGTGCTAGGCAGCGCTGGGCAGCTGAGAGGTTTGTGCATGGCGGCATGGCATGAAGTGGTGGCCATGGCTGCTGTGCAACGCACGGCGGGAGATGGATTCGCTGGCAGCGGGGGGGAGGGGACGAGAACGCGGAGAGCATCGACGGGCGGGCTGGCCGGCGGTGATGCAAGGATGCAACTGGACTACCAGGCCTGCGGAGCGCGTAAAGCCCATCTGGTGCATCGTGTTCTCGGAGGGACAGGCCAGGATCAGGATGGCGGCTTTTGGCAGTTCATTTGCCGTACAACCTGGCGACGCTGGCGAGGCTGGCCACTTTATCCTACCGATCGCGACTTCTCTCTGCTGCCGGCGACGACTTCCGCATGGCGTCCGTATCTGGGTCGTGTTCCTGCCCGTCCTGCCCGTCTCGCCTCCCCGTCCTGTCCGTCCTGCCTCTCGTGCCTCGCGCCTGCCCTCCTCCGCCGCGACCGTCCCCTTCGATGCGGGACAGGGAAGGCGCCGTCCGCGACGCCGCCCTCTTGGCCAATGGCAGCCCTACCCTTTAAAACCACGTCCAGCGGCCGCTCCCTCTCCCTCTCGGTGGTTGTGTGCGTGCCAGTCTCCTCATTCTTGTACCCATTCCTGTGCCCACTCCCGGTCAGCTTCCCATCCTCCCGGTCCCTCGTGTGTCACGTCTCGCGCTCCTCTCGCGCTCCTCCAGCATGGTTGGCCTTGCACTGCCGTCATTCCTATCCACCGTCCACCGTGTCCTGCTGCTTTTGGCAATCGTCCTTCCCTTCGTGGCCGCCCAGAATGTGACACGCTTCAACATCACCGCCATTGCCGGCGTCAATAAGAGATCGACCATCGAATGCTGGCAGATCACCCGCCCCTTCGACATATCCACCGAGCCGGGAACTGCAGGCACCAAGGCCCAGCTTCTGGGAGACCTCACCAATATAACCTTCACCGTCCTGCCACCCAAGTTCGACGGGGGTCTGCATAATGCTCCTTTCGTGCAGTAAGTCACGTGATGCATTCCTGCCCATCAATCGATATTTCCTAGAACCACATGACACCCGTTGATTGAATCGATGCAACATTGCTTCTTCGGTGCGCTTGGCTTACTCAGTTGCAGATACGTTGCCTTCACATCGGGCGTTGCCGTCGTGACCATTCCCAACTCCACCGAAAAGGCTGTCGTCCAAGGCGGCAAGTATGGCCTCATCATCGCAGCCGACGTGGCGGCCGTGAGCACCGCAGGCCACATTACAAAGTATCCTGGCGGGACTACCACGACTGCGATACAGATTCGGATCAAGGACGGCATCCCACCTGCCCACACCATACTGCACAAGGGCGCCTGTCGCCCCTCGGAGCTGTCGGGTCTTTGAACGGTTTGACATCGCACCATCGTGAATCATCTGCTCGTGCGAAGCTGGGTCGAAAAACAAGCATGATCTATCTGTCTTGCGTGAGTGCGCATCGCCTTTAAGCGGTGCGCCATGTACATACCATTGTTCTGAATATACCTCTCATGCTTTCCTGCGCCGACACTGTTACTATTGCTGTAAACACTGCCCAGTAATGGCGGGCAATCAGCAAGTTGCGTATCCGTTAAATGAAAGCGTGCAGGGTAAAGATTCAAGAATCTATGGCGCGATGCGTCGCCAAATAACGCCGAAGCCCACGAACAAGAGCAATCCTAGCTATCTACAGTCCAAGGCTGTTGCACATACCTTATCTGGGAATGGCAGATCCATTTCCGGTACCAATATGAGGTTCTACGTGACCCAGACGCCTATCTGTTTCAGTTATGAGTTTCTCTTACTCTCAAGTTCCCTACCCTGTCCGCGAGCTACATTGCTATTTTTAGCCGCACGACGACGACAATCATTGGCTGCTTGGAGGCCGTATCTGATTGGCTTTTCATGCGCCAACGCCATGGACCCGTATCCGGCTGTCTTGTGAGCCGAGGGCTGAATCCCAGTGGATCGTTATGGGGGCCATGGCAGGCAACACCAACAGGCTCTCTTCGCAGAGAAACTCCCTGCACGTTTGCTTCACGGTCTAGTAAACAGATGACGCTTCTCGACTTCCGACTCTTCGCGCGCATTCCAGCATTCCACAACAATGTCATTAGACGGGTCTACCATTGTCATGTCTCCGAGCAGCGTCTCGCGCAACCCCACATTTTCGATCCCCCCTCATCTAACAGGTGAAGATGATTACAATCTCGACACAACCGGATACTGTCTGTTATCCCTCGACGGTGGGGGCGTTCGCGGGCTTTCGACGCTGTACATTCTCCAGAGTGTCATGGGTCGCTTGAACTACATGCGCAACAAATCCCGACTTCGGCCTCTCGAACCGTTCCAGATATTCGACCTCATTGGTGGCACAAGCACTGGAGGGTGAGAATCACCTTCATATTCTCCTTCATCATAATCGCTGATTGGTACATCGTAGTCTGATTGCAATCATGCTTGGTCGATTGCAAATGCCTGTCGAGAAGTGCATTGCAGCCTACACTGGGCTGATGAAGTCGGTCTTCGCTAGCAAACAGAAACGATCGATGGTTAAGGTTTTGCGCGGAGTTCAGCCGCGATTCTCTGCTGACGCACTAGAAGCAGCCATCAAAAAAGTGATCAGAGATGCGGGTCACGCTCCCGATGAGCCCCTCTACGATGGCCAGGAGCCGCAATGCAAAGTGTGAGTATTTACGCAACTCGCTGCTGTCTAAGATACCTGAGTAACCCGCCCTAGATTCGTATGCACCAAGTTCCAGATGACCAACACCTCGACACGATTGCGTAACTACCGCCTGCCGTCAGGCAATGACCATGGCCCGACTATACTTCAAGCTGCACTGGCTACTTCAGCCGCTCCGACATATTTTCCAGACGTCAAAATCGCAGGAATGAAATTTGTCGATGGAGCAATCGGGGCTAACAATCCGGTCTTTGACGTCGTCGCAGAAGCTTCAGACCTGTGGTGTGAGGACACCGGACGAATCCAGCCTTTGGTCAAATGCTTCCTGTCCATCGGCACTGGCCACCCTGGCATACGCAGTGTATCGGATAAAGGTTATCGGCACCTCATTGAGACTCTCCAGAAACAGGCGACGGAGACTGAGGACACTAACCGAATGTTCCATTCGCAATGGAGAGAACAATTCGACAAGGGCAGATGTTTTCGGTTCACCGTAGAACATGGCCTAGAAGATGTAGGGTTAGCTGAATGGGAGGAGAGCGATGTTCTTCAAAGCGCCACTACGAGTTATCTGGAAGAATGGAAGACTCGTGTCGTGGTGAAGACATGTGTGGAAAACCTCAGGCTGAAGAAGTGTGAGTGGAGCTCTACCGCACAAAAACTGCATTACAACAACGGGAGTGCTAATGAGAAATCTCGTAGACCAAGCCAACCCGGAAGCCGACAAGAAGTTTAAAGAACGAATGTTCTCGGGACCTGAGCAGCGCGTTCAGCCAACCATTTCTCGAGCAACCTCTTCCGAGATATGTACGTCGCGACAGTTCTGAGCAAAGCAGCACGGGAACTCATCTGGCTAGCTGAAATTATCCGCACCGGTAACGAGAGTCTAAAAATCCCCTATGCCCGCCGAACGCGAAACGATCTGCTCAACGCCGGTCATTACTTCGATCAGGCCCTTAAATCTCTTCAAGGCAACCCTTCTGTCTCCTCCCCTAAAGACGTCGCGCGCGTCTGTCAAAAGCTTCTGGAAACAGAACTAGCTCTTAGCATGAAAATGCCTTCAGGTAACCACCACGAGCGGAGACAGCACGCAGATCGAGCATTGGAATATGGAGAAGCAGCTCTGGACAATGCCGTCAAGATCAATAATCAGATCATGGTCGTGCAGATACAATTCTTGTTGGCAGCGCTCAATATCTGGAGGGTGAACATTCAAGCCAAAGCGAGCGGCATTGAGCCCAGGCTGGCTCCAGGTCGCGATTTTGCTCTGGCTAAGATCCAGACTATTCTGCGAGAGATTCACACCATCGAGAGCTTGGATTACGCTGGCTACGAGGAGCAGGCACGGTACTATGAAAAGTGGCTGAACCGATAGCAATTTGTGGGTGCCGAAAATAGAATCTCGGAAGGGTCCAGGTTGAACGGTGGGCCGAAGGAGTTCTAGCGGGTTACAGAGTGCAGGGAGAGCTTGGGGCATTTCACCACGCGAATCTCGGACCACGTACCCAACCCATGTTGCAGCCAATGAAAGGCAGCATTCCTGAGCAGAGTCCAAGCTAGCAATCAATTTTATGGCGCGAGTCACAAGAGCACTCACAGCCGGAGAGCGGCCGACGCCGCCCCCATATCATGCCAACACTCGCTACGCGCCGGGCTGCGTGGAACCCCTGCATCATGCAAGGTTCATACCCTATCTAAGGCAAAAAAGGCGAAAGATCCTCAAAGCAACTGTCAACTGAGTTAGGAAACACTTCGTATTTTCAGTAGGGCAACATGTTGAACACGAGCTGATTCAGGGATATTGGCTGGGCTCTTCTCTCTTATCGCAGCCCTCCCGTCGTGTCTCACGAACCCTTTTGTCGTTGGCTTTCCATCTGCCAGTCCCATCTGTTCCCGACAGTCAGTCCAGCGATCATGGGTGGTCGCACGAACTCCAATGGCTCGCTCTATCCCCTACTCCTTACTCTAGTCTTCCTGTATACACTCGTGGAGGCTCAACTTGGTCTGCAGACACAGGACTTGACGACTACATCCGTCTTCAGCCTGCAAAAGAAGTGCGCGCAAGAGTGCTTCGTTCAGTCTACTGGCGGCTGCCCATATGATTTAATCGGGAGCAAGATCGGATGCCAAACATGGGCCTGTAATGTCGCTACCTGGCTGGCAACCAACGACTGCTACTGCCGTACTGACCTCCAACGGCCCGCTCTCGACTTCATATCCTACTGCGTATCGCGCGAATGTACCGTCGGCGACAATAAAAGGGACGTCTCGACGGCCGCCAGCATCTACGCTGGCTACTGCCAGGGCAAAGGCTACTCGACACCGACCATACCCGCCTCTGTCGACGCTACGGCCACTGGTTCAGCAGGCGGATCAGGCACCCGTGTAACAACGGGAGCAGGCATCTTCAACCCCCCTTCTTCAGCCACCTCCTCGCCCGACAATGTTAGCAGCTCTAACAAACTCTCCACCACCACCATCATCGGCATCGCAGTCGGTAGCGCCGTCGGCCTCCTTCTTATTGGCATGTGCATCCGCCAGATATTCCGGAACCGCAACGTTTCCAAGCCACACATGCACCCGCAGTTCGCGCAGCAGCCACCTCCACCGCCCTCGATGCCCCCAACGATGCCCCCCATGTATCAGCCGCCCGCGCCCATTTTTCCGAGGGATATGCATGCCGGAACGGGCGGGTACCTACCCAGACGCAGCCCGGATATAGATAGGGAGCTGGGGCCGGATGATTCGGCGAGCATGGTGAGCGGGGCGCCAGGGGTGGCGCCGACATTGTTGAGTGGAACAGGAGGACCGCCGAGACGGTGGCAGTAGGCGTTGGAAGGGAAAGAGGCGTATGTACAGTGTCTAGATTTTTTTTTTCTTCTCTAAGCGGGTATTTGGGTATATTATACACCTGTCGTTGCATGGATTCTAGGCGTTTTCGCTTGCGATGGGAAGATGCATTTCTGTTTTTTGGGGGCGCATGTTTGGGGAATCGCTCATGGTAATGAAGGGCATGAATGAGTGGTTATGTAGGACTTTGAAAGCGAGGTTAAGAGGGAATACGTTGCGTGGTTTTCCTGCCTTGTTGTGGTATTGTGGGCGTCGCTGTCGGGAGGGGAAAGTTGTTCATCTGTATGCTGTCCCCGGCGTGGTATTATAGTGAACATGAAATTAGAAATGCTGAAAGGAAATGATTGAAAGTAGCAAAGATGATCCAAGTAAATGCTCCAAATACTGGCTAGCCTTCTGGCCTAAATCATGCCATGCTAAGATGCGGGGGTCATTAAAAAGTTCGATTGAGACGGTGACGATGTGCTGCGATCTGTACGTGAAGGTGACGGACTTCCACCACGGGATGCGAGTGCGGCCGACTATGAGCCTTTTCCATGTGCTACATGCGGTTCGCCTGCTTTGCAAGTGCATATGTGTATGGCTGGTATAGAAATTTGTACTGTGGAGGAGCGTCCGGGTGCTTGTCGCTCATGCGGCGATTATGCTCCTTCTCAGTTCTCAGTCGGCCATCTCAGATCGTAGTACCCGTACATCCCCACTGCGCACTTCCAGGGTCGAGGGTGTGAGCGTTGAGATGGAATGCCCGCCATCACCCTAGCGCACGATGATGGAATCAGTTCCGACTGCTTTTAGGCATCGTTGCGCTTCGCTTTTGAACGTCGGGAGCAGAATGCAGCCAGCACTTGGTGGTCTTGTAGAGCGAGGAGTTTGGTTTTCTGGTGAGATTTCTCGTCTCTGGTCAAGTCTTGTGATATGGTGTAACTCATGTACATCCCTGGGTCTGATGTCTTGTTTTTCTGTGGCTTGTTACTGAAGCTTTGCGTTGATGTCAGGCTCTTCGGAGGTGGGAGAGGGACAGATACGGGCTCCTTTTTCGCACTGTATATAGAAACCTTCTCTGTACTATCAGCCGGCGGGTCCGATGGTAATGCAGGTAAGCTAGGTAGAGGTATCACCCAGCCACGTTTTTTATCGAAACTCGAGACAGCTCTTACAGACTCAATGAATAATTTCGTGTTACGGGTATCCACACGATCTTTGAATGTATCGACCAGAGACCGAATAGCCATGCCTTCTGGAGGCAGTGCCTCGTGTATCTCGCTCGACGAAGGAAGAGTTTTCTTTCTAGGGTTACTGTCCCTTGTCTGAGCACGGTGTGACGGAAGGCCGATGTGAGGTCTCCGTCTGTTGGTACCAGCCCTCTCAACATCGAGAGAGTTACCAATGAGGAAGCCTCCCGAACCCTTGAGCCTACTGGTCAGCTTCCTTCCCAAAATACCAAGCTTGGTCGGCGATTGGGGGGTTACCTCATTATCTACGGCGTTACTTGTATCCCTATCATAGGGTAAGATGTCGTCGTCTTTAGAATCGCTATCTTCAAATCCATCCCAAAAGCCACGTGGTCGCCAAAAAGGATGTAGACTTCCGTCCTCTTCGTCATTCACGGTATGAATCTTGGCTTGTCTATGGTCGGCGGGAGGATCACTGATATGTCGACCACGAATACTGGATGCGCGCGCGAGAAATGGGGAAATGAAGTTGTTAGAATAACGTCGTGCACGTTGTTTGAAAGAAAGACGATGTTGTGGATGAGAGTCGGAACGTTTCGGTGGGCCAGGTACGAATTGGCGTTCGAGTTCCGCGGCTGGAGTAGGTGGGATAAACTTGATCACAGGCGGCTCTGGAGGTTTTCTGGGATTCTTTAAAGGCGAGTATGCTGGTAAGTAATTCGAGGCTGGGTCCATGAGGGCATGTGCAGGTGGAATTTTTTCGACTCCTGATTTGATCCCCGTTTTTCTCCCGATCTTACTGTTTTCATTCATGAGTTTGGGTGGATTTCGACCGCCCTGTGTTCTTCCGGTGTTGTTACAGTTATGAAGACTGGGTGAGATTATATGGGAGCTCAAACTGGCTCTCCCAACTTGTGTTGAAGCCCGATCAAGATGTTTTGCTGAGGGCATGCGTGAAAAACTCAATCGTGGCTTTTTTCTTTCCGGGGCGCTGCTCAAAGTTGCCAGCGCATCGCCATTCCGCTTTCTAGCCGATGGATTCAACCTCCACAACTCGGGCTGTAGCATGTCCGCCAGGTGTTGCATACGCGCGATAAGAATTTTAGCACACACAAAAAAAAAAAAAAAACGATTTAACTAAGCCTACCGATGGATTGTGGTTAGAGAGATGAGGGATAATGAGCTGATAAAAGTGCATCGAGGCTGAGCAGATGTCGTGAAATGCAGGCGTTGTGGCTGTGCTAACCTCTGTCCCAGCTCGCTTGGGTCAGGTGATCTTAGCCCCTAGATGAGTATGTTGTTGCAAATTGACTTTTCCTTCAAGGCTTTTGTGATGGGTAATGATATAAATAAAAACTTTCTCAGAAAAACCTATGGATTTTTACGGTACCATCGTCAGGTCATCACCTTTGTTTAAGTAGAGTAGTAGATCACCCAACGATTTGACCACAGAATGCCCAATTTCCATCGTGTGCTATGGGTATAATTTTTGTATTTTTATAAAAATAGCTGGCACCGGTTCGTAGCCACCTACCCTTCAGTGATATCACATTATCAAGATACTCATCTTTTCGATTCATACACTTTCCTGCAAGACGTACTACAAAACCACCTTGTACTGTCGCTCGGAGCTTTCTTCAGATTTACACATGGAATATGAAACCACTCTGTAGGACAAGAATCATTATCACATCCAATCATCTCTCCATAGGAGACTTGATTGCAATAACAATAGCGTGGCTCATCTTCTTTATCCTTGTTTTGATGAACGTTTTTCTCGTATCCACGGCCATAACTGTGATTAAACCCGATCGTATCGCGGCTTTTGAGTTGTAAAGATCGAGGGTGTCGCATCGAATCGGAAAATGTCTGCCGTGATTGGACAGCGAGAAACTTCTGCCGACTTCGTGCATCATTGTCGATAGAGCAGTCCTGAGATATTGTATAACGCATGTACATCTGACCATCGGTTAACAACTGCTTACGCTTCTTTGACGGTGCAAACTTCAACGTTTTCTGGTCGAAAACGATAATAGAATCTCCTTTGCGCCGTGTCTCTTCGTTGGCTTCCGACAGGTTTGTATTGTTTCCATTCGATATATTGTTCGCCGTATCGGGATTTTGGTCAAGTCTTGCTCCAGTCATTCCGTCTTCGATTCCCAAGATTTTGTCTTCGAGCCAGGCCGGACGCGGAGGCGATGCATCCCCCGGAACTGGAGGAAATGAGGTATGTAGATAACGGAGCATTCTTGGAGACAGTGAACCTCCTGGCGGTGAACTATTTTTCATTTCCCGTCTAAATGAGGGAGCTTTACTGGACATGCTCGTTCCGGGCACCCAGTTATCTCGCTTATTGCGCCGTAAGCGAATCACAGATTCCTGTTCGAAAGTCTTGTCTCCTTTCATCCATGGGAAATCAATTGAGAACGATCCTTCTTCTTCTCGCTTGAATCGCACATAATTTTCGCTCTCCGCCTCGCGCTTTCTCTTCAAATCTTTTTTGTTCCCTTCTGGGGCCTTATTCTTGACATGAATAGAAGAGTGGCCTAGCCATGGCTTCGAACTGGCAGGTCCTTTCTTGAAATCGCTACTTCTTTGCATGTCTTTTGGAAGGCCATGATGCCCACCAGAATTCTTCATTTGCAGGGCAACCTCATTTGTTGCACGCTCTAACTCCAACACGGTCCCAGTGACCTCTTCATCACTGGTTTCCTTTTTAAGTGCCCCAGCGCGCAGAAAAATCAAAGGTTCATCGTTTTTCAGTGAAAGCGCCTTATTGCCTCTTCCATGTTTTTTCTGTTTCGCGTTGATCAGCGGTTCCATGGCGGCCATGCCGAGTAATCTGGTTGAAGACTACCAATCTCACGAAAGTAGAGCTTAATTATAGATAGAATTGGTGCTCAAGTTGAGATAGAAGTGAGAGGAAACTAGCTGCAGAAAAAGGTCTGGACCAAAGGGATAGGGAGCGCAGAAAGAAGACAACCTGTGGCAAATAAAGTTGTTATCTGGTTACCTGGCATTGAGGCTGTGTCGATTCAGCTGACACGTGTTCGAGTGGCGCATGTGCACGTCTGTCTAAGCCGGGAATCCTTTCGAAAAGTAAATTGCGAACTTGAAAAGTTAAAAGCTAAAACTTTGATTAAAGCAAAAGTTTTATGTGTCACGTAAAAGAGGCTAGCAGTAATACGCATGTCTAGTGCAATGCTTGATATTGATTGGCTGAGCCGCTCAGGTTTGTAACCTCGTTTACATATCCCGCAACAAGAACTTCCACGGGAGCCATGCATGACCTCACATATGCCAGCTAGTTCAGCGATTGCTTAGTGGCGAAACCATGAACAGACAAGGAATGGTCCTGCTAAGTCGGGGAGCCTGGCGCTTCTCTTTCGTTTATATTACTTCCCTTAGCACGCAAGGTTTTTATGGCCGAGCTCATTACTGTTTCCTGTGCCCAATTTTTTTCTATGCCCTTAATACGAGAAAGTAAATCCCCTCGTGCAGCCCTAGTAGTGAATGCATTGACTGTTTTGTGCCTTTCCTAGGCCTTATGTGGTGGCCACCTTTGTAGTGGCACGTCCGAATGAATGTCCATGCTGAACCCACTAGACCCTCAAAGGCCATTAGTGCTCCCTATGCCGCCATCATCGTGTACACCACGTAAAGATGCGGAGAATTGATCTTCAGGGTTTGAAAGTGAAAGACTCTGGTGGCTCCCTTACCTCCACCACTCGGCAAGGGAGCAGGTAATCTGTGCTCATTGATCACACTCAGAGGTTCTAGCCCAGTTGTGGTTTGGGGGCGGCGTATGGTATTATTTAGAACATACTATCGACTGTGATTTTGCAGATTTTTGACATTTGCTCTTAGTTGCGGGCTAGCTCTGGAGAATAACGTGCCAACAGGCCGTGTTAGGCGAGCCAATCTGGGTGACACTGAGTCAGATTGCAGAGCTTGGAGTTTCTGTCGATTAAGGCTTTCTTTGTCCATGGAGCAATCTTGGGATATTGTGTAGGTAATGTACATTCCACGATCACTTTTTCGTTTCGTCTCTTGTTCCCGTTTTTGTAATAGGGAATCCACCGGTTTTTTATAAGACTCGGTACGCGAAGCCTTGTCGTTAGTAGATTGTCCGCTTGCCTTGGTCACAGTCGGCCTTTTGGCTGCATTTATGGGCTTGCCATTTGGGAAACGAGACAAAATGGCATTCGACTGGGGTAAACTTAAGGGCTTAGGAGTGGTAGGTGTTGCCCTCGCTACTTCCCGAACCTTGACTCCCACTCCATCCTGGAAATATCGTTGGCCAGCAAGTTTGCAGCAACCTGGGCGAATGCATCGGTTATGTTGGCATTTAGGGTTATTACATCTCGTTGATATGCCAAGTCGGTGATCAAATCCACACTGCCCACAGACCCATATGCCTGGTGGAACAATGCGCTCCGGTTCGCGCACCTCGACGCCGTATCGCTTTGCATTGCGGCGTTGCGTGGCGATGTCTTGCTCGTACAGAGAGCCGCGCTTCGAGGCTGAGCTGTTGACCTCGACTGTGACCTTGGCCTGAGGCTTTGGATTGGGGGTCGAAGTGGAGGCTGGCCAGTCGACGATCTTGCCAGACCGTGGGAACGCCTTGGGCTTATACTCTTGTTCTAGCTTGACGGGGCTCGAGCGCATCGGAGCCCGCGCGGCGAGAGAGTGAGTACGAACGGGGCTCACATGGCTGCTCGCCTCTGATTTGGACGTCGCCGGTGATGGATAGTCAACGTGTTCGTCGCTTTTTGAAAAAGCTGTCGTCCTTTGTCGTTTGTGCGCCACCTGTGTTCCACCGAAAAGCCTTTTCGTGGCCACGGTTCGGTGCGACTTTGCGCAGTTTCGGTTTTGTCGTATGCCTACCTCAACACCTGGGTACGAAAAAATGCTGAGCATGGGCGCGGTAGAGTGCGAGAATGGCAAGAAGAGTTTCGGATGAAAAACCTCAGACGGCCAGGTGTTATACGCGGAGACAGCAGAAGCGGCAACTATGCTGAGCAGCGCATGGGCCAGGGTGGTCTCCGGTGCGCGTCGAAGCTGACGCTGCGACCTGCAGGCTGGGACCAGGGTGATCTCCGGTGCGCGTCAAAGGACAAGGGCCAGAGCAGGGCTGGCGCTGTTGGCCTGCTAGACTGAGGTTGAGGTGGTTACAGTTGTGGCTGAGCGTTTGTATGAGTATGAGTGCGGGGTTCGGCCGCCTCATTTCAATTCACATCATGTGACAATCAATATCATTATGCACTCTTGGGGTTACCGTGTCTCTAAAATTACAGATAGAACAACGGCTACATCGAACAGCGGTGTTTTGTAGGGAAAGCGACGCAATCGCGTTTGATTGGATGGTGGGGAATCTTCGTAGCAGTGGAGCCTTATTGCTCAGCCTCAGTGCCAGCAGGCTGCACTCTCCTGCAGTCACAAACGCGACAGTTGGGCTGCTTCGGTGCCGTGACTGAAACATTTATTGTCGGTTGTTGTTTCGACTCGTTCCTAAGCTTTGGGGGAAAGATGAACTTTGCACATGAAGGGTTTGATAGCTTAGAAAGACGATACAAGCACTTGGGCGAGCGGATTAAGCAGCTCGAGCAGGACAAAAAGGAACTCATCGTTCTCCATACCCTGGAAACCGGAGAGCTTCGTAAAACGATCGCTGAGCTCAAGAAAGAGCTGACGGGTCTCGAGCCTAGCACACTCTCACTAGACAACGAGCGCCTGAAGCTGGCCCTGCAGCGTGCCCGCACCGAAAATGAGATTCTTCGCGCTACCTCCGATCAACCGCCACGCTCCGATGTTGCTCGGTCGGAGAACAAATCCGGTTCAAAATCATCAAAGGACAATTTTCAGGTCCATGCCGAGTCAACAAACTCCGTCCTACAGACATATGGCAGTCACGATGGCTTGAATTTGCTCTTCGCGGCTGCTGGCCGGAATGGCGACATCGAGCACCACCGTGCTGACAGTTCGTCAAATCTACAGCTCCCCAACATGGGACACGGCAGCACTTCAAGTTCCCAGACAGACTTCGCCGCACAACAACGAAACAATGGAAAGCGGGCCAAGGCTCGGGACTCACCCTTCGCCGTCAGAAAAAGGCCAGAGAAATTATCCCCCCCGTCCCCGCTTTATATGCGATACACAATATCGCGAGATGAGTCGGGGTCTGCAGATTCCCAAAAGACATCAAAACTGCTAGCCATTAAGGATCGAAACTTGTCAATAATCTCACGAAGCAGACGAATCCCGAAGCCGCTACAATCGCGATAGCTTGATTTTTCCTAGCCAGTGTATCTTTGAAAGCTTGCAGTCGCGAGAGCTTGGTCATTATTGGGCTTATGTGACAAGGGAACCTGTCCAGCCTCTAAGAATCAGGAAAATGAATTTAGCTTGCACAAGATTAACGATACGCGGAAACACGGTCAAATAGTGCGTAAAATTTGAAGATAAGTGGAATATTCAACACATAGTACGAATCCCCTGAGCCATTGTGATACAGATTTCTAGTCATCGGTGCTCTCTTCAACCAACAGTGATCATTTCCTAAAGCCTTCTAATCTCGCATACTGCTCATCTGTATGTCCACGGGTTTCTGTCACATATCTCTCAAACTCCTGAGCAACCTCTAGTGCCTGATCTATGTGCGAGAAAGCAAGAACCTCCTTTCGATAGCGCGCTAGTTGTCTGGCGGTGTTGATAACATTTCTGATTTGCCGGCCGTTCATTTCATGCCGAGCAAGAATGTCCAGTTTATCGTGCAACTCCTCATGCCTCGTCTTCTCATCGCTTCCTAGCATGTCTACGAAAAACATGCGCCAAATTTCAAAGCGGCCTTTGACGTCCAGCGGTGGGTAATGGATAGCCAACTGGACGCGAGACTTGAACGCTTCGTCGAACGTGCCAACGCGATTGGACGTCAGCACAAGTATTCCCTCAAAGTATTCAAGCGTTCGAAGAAACACAGATACAAGCGCGTTTCGCTGTAGGTCTGTTGGTGTGCGCTCTTCCAAAAACACGTCGGCTTCGTCCAATAGAACAACGCACCGCCACACCGTACCAATGTACAGCACAGACTCCAAGTATTTCTCCACGCTCTCAGGATCCGTTCCAATGTCACCACAGGTGACTCTGTACAGAGGACACTTGGCGAATTCAGCAATACTTTCTGCCGTAAGGGTCTTTCCGGTTCCGGGGCCACCATGGAGCAGAATGATGAGACCTTTGCCCTTGCCTTCTATGATATCACTCTTTTGTTGCTTAACGGTAGACATATTGTGAACTGTTATCAGTGCCTTGACCAGCTCTTTCTTGGTTGGTTTGAGCACAAGTCTTCGGTCGAACGTATCACTATTCCACTTTACTTGGCGGAGGCTGTCTATGGGAAGGCGACCTGTGAAATTCATGTTAGGTCATATTAAATCGTTTGGATTCTTACTTACTCCACTTTTTGTCGTGAAATCCGTAGCCACGAATCGTGGGAGGAAGCAGTAAGAGAAAGTCTTCGTTTGGTGGAGAATCTATGTCAGCTGGAAGTGTTTCCTTTTCTTCGTGCTCTTCGATTGAGTCTGGGTGCATCTGTCTATATGTGTGCATATCGATCATATAGCGGTTACACGTCTAGAGAGCGATTAGCTGAATACTTTACACATAATGGCCTTCTTTGAGTGTTGTTTTTCAAAGGCTTAAAGGTTAAAGGTACTCACAGTTTGAAACTCGAAACGAGTTGTCAAAGAGTCGCATTCTACAAGCTGGCGGCTACGACATTTCCAGAACATATCGCCTCGAGTGAACATCTTCTCGCGCAACCCGTTCTTGTCGAACTTGAGAGGGTAAAGCTCCAACAAATCCAGTGAAATTCGATCTCCACCTGAAGGCCACTCAACAGTCCAGTTAGCTTTCTCCTTAAAGAAACGGCCATCAAATCCCCAATTCCAGCACTCCAGTTCGACAGAGTTTTCGTGGATATCGCTAACCTGTGACAAGATGCATCCAACAGGACCATGCTCGGTCTTGCGCACCAGTACGTCTTCTGGAGCAAAGAGCTTGGAGAAATGTTGTCTTGTGACAAGTCCGCTAGCAAACTGCGCATCAGCATCTTGGAATTCTTTTTCGTTGGACGTTTTGATATAGTTTATAAGATGCGACGCAAAGGAGACATCGACGTGATTGAATGCTTCGGCAGGGTTCAGAATGTCATCTGTCATATGCCTAGTATGATAGATCCCAAGATACGGCCAACTAAAAACAGCTTCGTCACTCTCGGCATCGCCTCCAAAGTACTGGGAATAGCTGCTTCGGAGATACCTCAACACTACCTTTAGCTCATAAGCAATAGGAAAAATGCGCTGACTACTGTAAGAGGCTTCCGGTCCGTCTTTTTCAAGGAAGGATAATTGGGGCTTGAACTTCGCCAACGCTTTAGCCATTCTATCTGGCATCTCGATTGTCTTGAATGCATCCCGACTGACTTCTTTCTCGAAATATTCGCCGCAGTTGTATTCCTTGATGACTAGGAAAGCGAGAAGGGGGTTTTCTGCGGCGAAATCTTCGCTGAAAACATCCTGGGTGATTTTAAACCTTCCATGAAGTGGTGTCACTCGACTGTCACCCTGAAAAAGCCGCGGTGGGTCTCGATACATTGCCTGCTCGTGGTTGTGGTGAGTGCAGGTGACCTGATGCACTTCCATATATTGAAGCTGATCATAAGATGGAAAACCTTCCTGACCAGCCAAACTAGGAGATGGAGAATATGCTGAAGGACTTTGGGGGATATCATCCGAATACTCGTTTCCACTTGGAGTACTGGGAACTGATTCAGCACCTCGCGCGCGCTTAGCGCTCTCATAGAATCCTGCACCATCATCTGGTCTTCGACGTTTGTTCTCTGTCTACAGTGTGACATCAGTCTAAGTCCTGGTCGTATTTCGAATAGGATAGACTAACTCCATGTTTTTGGTATCCTAGACTGGAAGAATTCATTGTAGGTTGAGTTGAGCTGGAGATCGGGAGGATATGATTGCGGCTTTGAGCGTCTGTTTCTTATGGTGAGGGTTGGACAAGGCTGAAAAGTGCAGATATGGAATTCTTGGCATACGGTGGCTGAGCTCCGGATACGAGGCTTACCGACATGCAAGACACAACGATGAAGGTTTACATAGAGCTCTTGCATGTTACATCAGCAGCACAAACAGGATAGCTTGGTGTATATCGTGCCTTAATGTCATTTAGAAGCCTTCATCGACAATTTTCATGCGAAATCATATCGTTCGTATCTTAGGAAAACATTGCGATAGATATAATGATTTGTGCTCAGCCTTGCGTCTCACTGCGTCATTGCTCAGCCCCATCACAGCCGGAAATCAGGAACCGGTGAGGGATAGCCAATAACACAGACCTTAGTGGGCGCACCTCGCCACCCCTTAGGTGTTGTATTTTGTTCCTGGATGGTACACACACCTTTTTCATCTCTTCTTTCGCTCCACTCGGGATTGTGATTCCCGCCTGTTCGAAAACCTCCTCTCACTAACTAGATAATCCACCCAATCATGAGCGTTTGTAATCAGCACCAATCATTGCAATCTTGCTCCACACTTAATTTACAAAAAAGGTTGATTCACCTGTATAATAATCGGGCATGGGATTAATTAGTGTAGAGATATCGCTTCTGAAGCCTACCAGTCTGCGATCGCTGCCATCGAGAAAGACGTCAAATGCAGCAATGAGCTTATTACACTATACAAAAAACAAGGGCAGTCGATTGAGGGGGTCCACGATGTCATCAAACAGGCACAAGCGAAATATGAAGGAAAGAGTAACAATTCCAAGCCCTTGAAGTGGCTGCGCAAACTCTCCAGTCGCATCACGCATTATGGGCAGGTGCTTGATGTCCTCGCCCAACACCACCCAGAGTACGTCGCACTGGCATGGGGCGCACTAAAATTCATCTTCATAGTAGGTGTCCAAACACGTATTTTAAAATGATTCTATTCGTCCGATAATCGATACATCACTGATCATAGTAGGGTATTCTAAACTACGAGCGCCTCGTACAAGAATTTAGCAAAGCCCTCACTAAGATTGGAGACGTGCTTTCTAATATGAAAATTGTCGCGGGACTGTACCAATCCGATGACATGCGTGATGGGATTGCACGCCTGTACGAGCAAATAATGCGATTCCTTATCCGGGCCCTAAAATGGTACGATAAAGGCAGGATACGCCGTGTGGCTTCCTCTTTGGTTAGTCCATACGAATTAGAATACAAGGACACAGTGGAGCAAATTGAGGAATGCGCGGCCACAGTTCGACACTTGGCTAACTCGAAATCTCAAGCTGAGATACGTGATCTAAGTCTCAGCATGGAAATAGTGAGGCAGGAACAGATAAAGCTGGTAGAAAAGGTAGATACCATGGTTAAGATCGCAGAGTGTTCGTCATTCACTATCTACCTTTGGGATATGCGCTGACAAAGGTCAGGTACTAAGAGCCTTACCGAGCGAGTTGACATCAACGTCCAAGACATGACCCCACGCGTGCAAGATCTGCAGTTCAAGGATATACTGTCTTCTCTAAAGCCTAAGTTCTGTCCGCATGAATCATTCCGCACGCTCTCGTCCATTGTGGCACGCTCACGTACACGACGTATCCCACAGATCGAACCTAAAGATGTCTTCCAGAGCCTTAATACGTGGCTCACGAAGGAAGGATCTTCCCTTTTCATCTTGCGGGTTGGCCCACGAGCGGAGCCCAAGGCACGAGAAGTCACTACTGACATGATTACCATGTTACGGGAAAAAAATTGCCATGTGATATGGAGACTCTCACCTCCACCGACAGAGTCTGAGCCATCTTTTCTTCATGAGACATTCACGGATGTTATAAAAACCCTGTTGCACCAGATCATCACGCTGTATCCATCCTTGCTTGAGTCACATGAGCTGAACGCTGCCAAGATTTCCTCTTCCCACACGGATTCCGAATGGATATCTTTGATTCACTACTGTTTCTCTCGGATTTCGAAATGCTACGTCATCATTGAAGCCAAAGACCTGTTTCAATACGAAGAAGGTCATGCCGAATGGATTACTGGCTTGCTCAAAGTTTTTAAGGAACTTGCAATAGAATCCACTGGCCAAGGCCACGTCTTGAAGTTCTTAGTGCTGTGTTATAGTAATCAAATGGAAACGTTAGAGGGCATTGGAGATATGACAACTCTGTTGAGGAAGCCAACAGTGATTCCGATGAGCCGCAAGCATACGGCACTTCATAAAAAAGGCGTGAAGGGGTGGACCAGGGTAACGCCAAAACTTTGATCGGTTGTTCCATGCACAGTTGACCTTATATCATGAATTCGTAGCATTTTTCCATGCATATGTTGTCTTGAACATGTATCGATTACATTTTGATTCAGGAATACTATCGAAAAATGACTCATACCCGTATAGGTAGAGAAAGCGTGGTGCGCTGTTCTTCGCTGATAGAGATCATAACATAATTGAATTCGCTGAGTTGCATACGCAGAACCTGCAAAGTCACTCCTTTCTATGTAAACAATGAAGTTCATAGCCGAGAACAGATTGTGTATCGATTGGTTGATGTGTGCTGATTTTAGTTGAGCGCTCCTACTTGCCTTAAAGCCGTACATCCATCTGCATTGATTTAAGTTGTTTGTCAATATATTTTATTGTTTCTTTGCCTTTGCACCTTGCGATTTCAAAAATCTTTTTCAGCTCTTTGTCTTCTTCAGACATTCTACTTTCATCTATTTCATTTTAGGCTTGTTTCTAGCGGTTTTGTTCCTCCTACCAAGCGACGCATTTTTTTCTCTTCTCTTGACATTGCAAGAGTTCTGCCGCTTGAAGACTCATGGAGCGCCCATACTTCTTGATGCATCTTGTGAGATGGTGTAATTTACAAAATAGTGGATTTCAGTGTGTTGGCCTGGGGGATTGGCGAATTCGACTTAATGAGATCGAAAACTTTTGAACTCTCTTATCGTATGTAGCAGTTGTCGTTTGTAGAGTGTCCAAAACCGTTATCTTTCCACCAGAATTCGATCTAGTAGAGTAAGTGGGTCGTGTTTCATTGAGATGGCCGATTAGTGCTGAGGAGTGGTAAGGCTTCCTACTAGGTAGCCGCTGTAGTGTTTTGTCAAGGTCTCTCAAGTTGCCTGTAGTGTAAGCATATGAGTATATGGACGTTAGCGACAGCTAGGCCGGTGCAGTGATTAAGTTCGTAATTTCTTCTGAGGTGCCGATTATCGTTCTTGGGTTGAGTTTTCATACTCGGAAGTTCTTCTTTTCGATCCTCCACATAATGCCTCTCCGAGTGACGCAAGCGGATTACGTTTGAAGACAAGCCAACCATTTACTAAGCCTCTTTGCTTCATAGATAGGTTCATAATGCGACGGCTGCTAGCCATTTTGAACTCTGTAAATGGGCCTTGAGGCCTGGTGTCCATTTTTTAGATTTTATTCGATAGGTAGGATGAGTGGATTGGCTGAGGCTATGAGTCTCTTCCGAATACAGAACCAGTGATGGAAAAATGTTGTTACAGCTACGTCTTTGTCTATACGTAGGTGGAAAAGCGCCCTAACGTGATCTAGTCATCTCATTGATATCGACCTGATTGCAAGGTTACCTCACTTGTATCACGCTAGCATAGTGCTCGTCCCCGCTCCGTCGTGTATTCGGGCCGTTACAAGACTAAGACATTATAGCGTACTCGCGGCATACGTAGTTTTTCGAGACTGCCACTAAATTTCTTCAACTTCAAAATGGATTCTCCAGGCTAAGCAGCTTGCGGGACGAATCTCCCGACTTCGTTTTCATAGAGCAAATGAAACGAATCAAAGAAAGGTCTCCCATAGAAATTAACTCGACACTCGCAGGCTATCGCCTGAAAGAAACAAGGTCCTTTCCCCGCATTACCGCATCCGGACACCTTTTACCCCTTCGGATGGCTTTTCTCCGAAGCCCCCCTTACCCATTCTCCACCCGATAACGGAACACCCCCAAAAGCTACGATGCAACCCGCAATAGCTGCAGCGCGTCGCCATTAGCCCATCTTGGCAGCTTCACCGCTGCAGCGTTCCCCAGCGAACATGTTACCGTCGGCGGGGATATAAGACAGTAATGACCCTGGTGCCTGGTTGCGTGCGCGAGCGTCCTCGGTTCTGCATCCGACTGCCTGGACGATGAAAGCTGCGATTGTGCTTGGATCGTTGGCGGGGGTAGGCGCTGCGGTTGCGACGCCGAGAATTGTGGGCAGAAGCAATGCGACGCAGCATGCTGCGAAGCAACTTTTGAAAGAGTCGATGAGGTGGATGGACCTGTATTATGATCCTGAGGTGGGCTATCTCTACAATCTCGAGTCCAAGGCGCTGCTCCACGACACAAGATCGTCAGTTTGGTACGCCGCAGGGCTACTCGCGAGGAACGAAAGGGATGATGCAGAGCAGGCTGCAAAGATTGTGGAAAACGTAATTGCGGGACAACACAAGAACGCAAGCGACCAGTGGTAGGTTTCGGTGATTCCGAACAATAGGGGTAGGGTTGACTCTAGACAGGTACGGAGACTACCAGATCTATCCCGAGGAACCTACCGTGGGCACGCCGGAATATCCTCCTGTCATCTACAACTCATGGGATCCTAATTGGCGTGGCTTCATTGGGACGACGTTCATTCTCATGCTGGAGGAGTTCCAGGACCTGATTCCTTATGACACGCAATCGCGCATTCTAGAGAGTCTGTACAATGCGACTGTGGGCGATAGCTACCGCGTCGGAGGTGTCGACGATGACAATCTCTACCCTTCATACAGTAATCCAGCCATCATGCGTGCCTTCATGTCTGGATGGGTGGGCCGTAGGCTAAACGACTCTAACATGACCACTGCTGGTGAGGCCTACGCAAAGGACATCACTGATCTGTTCAACCGTGCGAACACGCTTTCTGAGTTCAATTCTGGAACTTATGCTGGTGTGTCACTTTATGCGCTGACGCTGTGGGCCAAGTATCTGCCTGAATCCTCGCTCATGGGAAGCAATGGCGCGAGAATGATTGCAGAGACGTGGAACAAGCTGGGCCAGCTCTACAACGCGAACCTGAAAAACGTGGCTGGGCCGTGGGACCGTAGCTACGGATACGACATGAACCGGTATCTGAGCATCCTGGCGTTGCATATCTGGTCGGTGGTGGGTAAGGAGCAGGCGCCCATCAACGCAAGAGTTTGTGTGCATCCTTTGCGCGTGAAATGCATTCGCTGACCGAGGGCAGCCTTATACTATGGGCCACAAGGACGATTTTGCCATTGGTCCGCTTATTGCCGTCCTGGCTCCTTTCCACAATGAGCTTATTCCTAACGAGACCGTCTCCGCCCTGCGCACCTTCTCCGGCACGCACACCGTCACTACGTCTGCTTTCTCCCCGCCATGGGACACATATCCACGCAACATCACCGCCTGGCTCTCGCCCAAATTGACCATTGGAGCAGAGTCATTCGCCGAGGATGTGATCGGTGGGCCGGCGAAGAACCCCAACAGCTTCAATCCAGCTGTCGTACAGTGGGGCCGCAAGGACGGCACCGTTGGATGGCTGACATTGTATGCACAGGTCAAAGAACTGAATGCAGTGGCGGGTGATGCAATGCTGGAGCTGGAATACCCTCAGGGGAATGCAACGAGCTCGTTCACGTTCTTGGTAGGCTCGAATTCGAAAAGTGGGAAGAGGAATATAGCGAAGTGGGAGGACGTCGAGGGCGTCAAGGTCTATGTGAACGGGACGGTGGACCTAGAGTACAACGTCGCGTTTGCAGGCTACGTGGGCGGTTCGGGGGGTATGATCAAGTAAGTTGCGCTATGGTTCTGATGTCGTCCTTTGTGCTGACTGGCACAGTGAGTTTGAATACTGGAACTTTACGTATACGATGCCGGACAAGAGCGAGAAGATACCGCGTGTCGTACTTACTTTCGACCTGGAGTAGACAGGCTCTGTATCTAGGCTGTCATATTAATGGTAAAAGCTGCAATAGTAATGGCAGAATCTTGTCAGTGACGAGGTCGACGGAGTGACCCGAGACTAGCACTGCACTAGGGTCAACACCAAGACCGACGATATCATCCCAACCCGACCGCGGCTGCTTTTCTACCCCTCAATGCGCTGATGTGCGTCTTGCACTATCTGTTCGAAATCTACTAACCGCGCTCACATTCATTGTACAAGATGATTCCCCCTTATTACTTGCGGCCTTGTGGCTCTACCGATAAGACGTTTCGCATTTACGTGCGCGTTCACATCATCCTTGCATTTCGACCACGCTCTCGGCTTATGACAATAAGAAAGAAACCCAGATGACTCTATAATTGCAACATGTATTATCAGACCAGAAATCAGAACATACATTATGGAGCGATAATGCAGTGGCAGGTATGCTGAAGTAGAAGGGTATATCTCTTCGTAATACCAACTTTCATGAGCATGCACGAAATCTTGGCAACAAATCTGGCATACAAAAAAATTATGTCTGGTGTGTGACAATATAACTACTTGTCTTAATGCTTTCTTTTATCTAGAAATTAGCAAACTACCCTAGCAGATTGAGCACCCCCGCTCAGAGCCAGACAAAAGAACCCAGGTCATGTTGCGAGTTTTAGGTCTCACAGCGCAATGCATGCTGCCGTGGGTAAATGCAAGTGCCGCTACTGGTTACCGGTATTTCAACGGTTAAGTCCAAAGCTGCAATAGGGGGCAATAAATACAACAAGGCAATGTATAGACATAATCGCAAAGACTAACATTCGCAAAGTGGAGAGAAGTACCACTATTTACAACAGTGCACAGAGGACCAAGGGAACAGAAAGAGGACGAGATCCTTTGAAGTAGTCCTGCTTCCTCCACGCCGAGACTCCGTCTCTTACTTCTTCAGGGCAGCATTAATCTTACCGATGAGGAACTGTCCAGCCTCTCGAGCATCTGAGCCATAGCTGAGATGAGGTAAAAGAATAGCAGCCTCGAGATTGCCATCACAAACCGTGTCATGGATAAGACCACCACAGAAGATCTTAAGCTTGTTGGTGGGGAAATTCTTGATCCGGCCTCCATCAGCGCGGTTTTGCGTATCGCCAAAGGTAACAACACCAGCAATTTGGTTCATGACCGCGCTGTTCAGGTCTTCTATAGCGCGGTGATTGACGGCTGCGCCTTGGCTGTGAAGGCCACATTGTTAGTTTTCGGGCCAAAGTTTACGAGGTGAGCAGGACGTACGAATAGCCGCCGGTTGCAATGACAGCGCTCGGGCACCGGCCATGAATATCATTCAAGACATTCCTCATCATCAACTCAGACGCTAAATCCGTTCCACCGGGCAGGTAGTTGGTTGACAAAAGAGCTGCGTAATCGATGCCTTCAATCTGTAGGTCCCCGCCATACTGTTTGCGAAGTTCATCGCCGAGTGGCTGACCAATGACAGCACCCTGGTGGAAGTGAGCAAGATTAACTGAAAGTATCTGAAAGGTTGAACACATACCATATTCCCCGCTTCTGTCGAACCTCGGGCCCAAACAAAGATGACTTTGCCGCAACGGAGGCTTCGAGAAAATTCGTTTTCAGTGAGACCTGTACGGTCAAGCTGACGCTCGACGACCTCAACCGGGACGGCAGCTGCAAAGCTCGCCAAAGCAAGAATGGTGGAGAAATGCATCTTTATGGAAAAAGAAGTGATGGTGTGATAATGAATGATAATCGGGCTGTTTCTGATTCCTGCTGGCGTCTGCTGCTGAGGATAGTATCTTGAGACGGCATAGAGGCCGTCTTTTATGTCTACTCTTGTCTCTACAACACCTTCTTCTCCTTCGAAACTGCCTCGGTTCATTCAGTTGGTGTTGTATGACCATTCTTCACTAGGCTAGCGGCCGTAGGATTAGAGCCCGGGTGTAGATTGTTGAGATCCTGGCTGCCGGCATATCCAAGTAGTCAATCGGTGAAGGTTGCACCATCCTTGTTCATGAGCGGCTTTCTCACCTTAGTCTTCGAAGTCTTACATTCAAACCAGTTCCTTTCATGAATGCTATCCACCGTTAGTTCTTTGCGCGGTATAGCGTGCGTGGGTATAAACTCTCACAATAGTATGTTCAAACTGGGCAGGCTACTAAGTCTGCTTTACCTCAACCCATATTTCACGATGAGAATGTACATAGTTATCTCAAAGTGGTTGTACCATCGACATGGTGTTCAGCCGAGGCACTTTGTTTCACTGCAGAACTCTAGTAGGATACAAGCTTTTGCTGGGCATGGTCTAGCAAATCGCATGCGCTGTTGATTATACCAAGATCTACCCCACACTTTTTCCCCACATCATGCGGTAGTCCCCGAATCAGTAGGCTTACAACCCAGACGTTTCGCGTGCGCCAGCTCTCGACGCATGATCACAGCCTAATTAATTGCGGGGCAGCTTGGAGATACCTTTATCGCAAGGAACCAATGAAACTGCTTCTCCATGTCTGGATACCGAGGCACAGCAATTTACACTTGGCGTGCGGCTTACACATTGCATGTATGTTGGACTGGACCTCGTGCGCGTGATGCTTGTTTGAACAGTGCAATGCCGGATGCATACCTATTCTCGGCGACGATGAAATGCAGTCGAGCTGAGGTTAGTGTTATCGTGCTGACCTAGAACCCAGAATTTCCCACGAATGGATTTGGTATTCACGATGAAGATACATTCTGTGTGCGTCGCCAATTAATTATAGCGCCAACAGTAATTACTCCACTTTCAGCGCAAGGGATGATCGTCTCGAGATACGAAGAATGCTAGGTGAATGCTAGGTCTTACAGCCAAGTATTATAACTCCACTGATCATCTTACGAGTAATGCTATCGGGGATTCAATAAGTCTTATCCATGAATCCTATTCCTAGATGTAATGATGATATCGATAGGGTAAGACAATCGCCTTTTACTTTTTAAGCATTTTCTAGTTTAGAAAGTATGAGGATACAGCGGCCAAAATACAGATTTCATCTTCGAAACGACTCGAACGATGAGGTAGAATCTTTCCTTTCAATACCCTTTCATGACTTTGCGAAGGCTGTTTTAAATGCCGAATCTGTGAAAAGACCGCCAACAGTTCCGATTAGTGCGTTTGGAAACAAAAAAAATTTAACCAATCATCCAATCATCCAATCTGCCCAGCTGAAGTGTTCCGGGCAGTCCCGTAAAGCTCTCTCAGCCACGAATGACTTCTAAAAATTCGTCGTCTCAGTAGCTTTAACCTTCTCAGACTAATAACCAATAAATGATTCATTACATGATCAGAGCTGATATGAGATTAATTGAAAAATTTCCGCTGCTGCATTTGTGAAAATAATTAAATGAATTTAAGAAGAATGTTCCAGAAAAATCGTCCTATTCAACCACCCTCATACACCTTTTAGTGTTCTTGCATATACTGTTTCTGGGTCTGGGTCGAATATCGTAGAAGCTCTTCAAGATCATATCTATTTATGCTAACCTAGTATCGATAAAGTGAAAAGAGAGCTGAGATAACTGCTTACACTCTCTAGTAATCTTCCGTGGCCATGGGATATGAGTTATATGTCAATAATCAATCAGCCTTGATCAAAAAGCCGAAGCTAATGTTCACAGGCAGCGAATGTGTCGTTCTGGAATGTACACACACTAGGACTTAAACTACGCATCGTAAGATCTGAACTTGGAAACCGAAGGATTACAATGTGTTGTCACTGTTTCGTAGACGGTTATCATCTGGGATAAATATAAGCTCCACAACAGTCACAAAAGCCTCACATAGGTTTGGGCAGCGAATCAAGAAATTTAAAATAAGATGACTTCAATTATGCACCCAACAGGAATATGGACTGTCCCAGACGACGAGACTACGGCCAAACACCCTACGCAGAATGCTATATCAAGCGCCAATTCGAACACGTATGGAGATCGACGTGCATTCCACTCACCATCAAAAGAGCAAACATCTGTGGAGCGCAAAGCGTGGGTGTGCACACAAGCAAGCCGTCGTTAGAGCTGACCAGACCCTTTACAGAGCACCGCTTGAGCTCGCCCGCGTCCCAAGCCACGTAGCTGGAAATACCTCTCGTCATTTCTCTGACTTTGGCTTAGCACAGGAGGAAGGCAGTCCTCGCTTTCCTATATCCCAGGGTGTTCCCCCAGAGTTTCCCAACCTCCTCGCAGAAATCATCTTTATCCTTACGTGCACAGGCGGCCAGCTAGTCTCCGCCCTACTCATTGGCCATGTTACCGTAACCCAGGCAGTTTTCGCTGCAAAGCTCGGAATTCCATCTTCTCAGATCCCTTGGGTCCTCGGCTCCTATATGCTTTCGTCCGGTCTGTCGGTTGTGGTTTTCGGTTCGCTGGCTGATCTTATACCCCCAAAGCCGCTTATGACGAGTGCGTTTATATGGGAAGCAATATGGAGTGTAATCGCAGCAGTATCTATCTGTGTACAGCTAAAAATTCTTTTCTTTGTTGCACGAGCGATGCAGAGTCTCGCAGTTGGCGTGCTGGTGTCAGCTTCCATGAGCATCCTCGGCCGCGTGTACAAGCCTGGCATCCGTAAGACAAGGGTCTTCAGCTTGATGGGCGCAGGAGCGCCATTTGGGTACTGGGTTGGCTGTCTTCAAGCCAGCGCTTTAAGTTCACATCTCCCGTGGACATTTGGGAGTACGGCCATCTTTCTTGCAGTGTGCACACTGGCGGCGCAGCTAACCATTCCTCCTCTCCGTCCGGCACAGGATAGTTCCAACACTGAAGCACCGTCATTACGCCAGTTTGGTTATGCCGGCGCTGGACTGGCATCTATTGGGTGCAGCCTTGTTATTTTCGGACTCACTCAAGGGTCGTCAGCACACTGGAATCCCTACACATATTCCTCGATCATATGTGGGTTTATCTTCTTAGGCGCATTCTATTTTGTGGAAAAACGAGTTTTGCGCCCGCTTATACCCAATGTACTATGGCAAACACCTGGATTTGGTATCCTTCTGATCTCATACTTTCTGGGTCTCGGAGCGTACAGTAAGTCTGCACCTTATATTCAATGGCTTCTGAAACTATACTGAGACTTTGATAGGTGGGTGGCAGTTCTATGCCGTACAATTCTGGCAGCGTTACCATAACGCTACACCGCTGACCACAGCTCTTTACCTGCTTCCTAACGACATTGTAGGCGTTCTCGCTGCCTACACTGTCTCAAAAACCTTACACGTCGTGCCTACCCATGTCATTTTCACTGCTAGCATGATTGCTTTTGGCCTCGGTCCCGTGATTTTTCTTCCCCAGACACCAAAGTCCAATTACTTTGCGCTGTCCATGCCAGGCATAGCATTGGCTACATTTGGTCCTGACATGAGCTTTGCGGCTGCTACTATTTTCATTACAAGCAGCGTACCGCAGAGCTATCAGGGCGCTGCCGGAAGTCTACTGGTGACGGTGCAGAATCTCACAATGGCAGTTATGACGAGCGTTTCGGAGGCTATCGGAACAAAGGTTGAAGCACTGCCAACAGGGGAGATTGGACCCAGGGGTATCCGTGCTATATGGTGGCTTAGGCTGGCGGCTGCACTGACAGAGGCACCTGTTACTGCGACGATGGTTCGAATACCGAAGGCAGAAGAGAAGGAACACGTACATTAACGGTTTCAAGCATCTGACCGTCATTTTCTCAAGACATTCTGGACACCAATCCAGCAGGTTATTTGTTCTCTGTAAACTATTATAGACATTTAGTCCCAGCCAATTCTGGTTGAACTTTTTATCCCACGTATACCTCACTCCACTCTAACTACGCTTCTTGAGAAGCAAGCGAGAAAATATAACGACTTGTGTCAATCAGAAAAAGCAGGGTCTAGCCGGTATGTCAATGTTAGGAAACTCTGCTACCATGATTTTCCAGGGGGCGTGAAAGTTCCTACGCTGTTCGACACAATGACGATATTGTCCCACCTCCTCATAAAAGACTAAACCAACTACCTACGAGATTTCGTGTCAGAGTATGAGATTGGTGTGCATACACCATCATTCTATATAATGATGGTACTACGCACGGCATCACCCACTGTACAGCCCCATAGCTTAAGCACCTCATCTCAGGCGGATATAAGCAGCCATCGCGGTTGGATACTTATGCATAGGGGATCAAGGGATGAAATGCAGATACGAGATTAGAGTCAAAATGAGATAGAGGAAAACTTAGTAGCCGCAGAGACTACTCTCGAGTTGCCATGGTATGCTCGTGTGACCGCGGCTGAAAAATCGCTTGATATTATGGATTAGACTGCTGAGCTTTGTGGATTCATACCAAGTGACACTCTTACATATGTCTACATAGTGAAGCTCTAGTTGAACGATTCTCTAGCCTGGATGGTGTCGGGACGGTGCCTCTTCCAATCTCCCACTAAAAGCCGATGAAAAAGAACCAACCAAGGTGGTATCAAAACGCTATAACTTAGGAAGACGTAAAGATTGGACTCGTGTCTCGCACAATGAGCATAGCTTCGTACGTTCCGGTTGGATCGTGGAAACCCGATGTTCGATTACAGGCACTGTATAAATTTATCATAGATCGCATTCCAAAATTCCCACAACGTAGCCTAGTGGATACGCGAATATTGGATCTTCCCGTGAGTTCTTCAGCCGCAAAAGCAGGCGCGATGGCCGAGCAGCATCGCGCCGAGGAATCAAACAATCAAAGAACAAAAAGTGGGTCATCTAAGAGGGTGGTGGTTTGAGTCGCCTTGTCAGAGGCGCAGTAAGTGTAAAAAAGAAAGAAATAATGCCTTAGGCTAGCCGTAGTGAGAATTATTAGGCTATGTGGACCAGTGTTGAAGGGCTGCAAGTGACACTAGGCTAGACGAAAAGTACAACAGATGCTCAAAGCACGAAGAAGATACTTTATCCAGTGGCGCAGCAGATTTGTTAGTATTGTGTGGGTTGAGGAGGACCGTTGAAGCAGCCGTGTTCTAGTTATCCGCGGATCTGTCAGTGAGCTCCTAACCATCGATAGCGTCAATCAAAGCATAGGAGATGGCAGCTATAGCTGTTTAAGAGTACCATACTTTACCTAACGCTATCAATGGTCAGGAGCTCACTGACAATTCCGCGGATGACTAGAACACTGCTGCTCCAACGGTCACCCCCAGCCCACACAGCACCAACAAATGGAGAGCCAATCGGCGATGGCCAATAAATCTCAGATATGACCAATAATTCACTTACTCTAGAAGAGACGTTCGTTTGTATCAGCAAGATTGACTGCGAAACTGATCTAGAGCCGTTTCATTTCACTTAAGTCTTGGGAGTATCATCCAACGATGTTACTGTACTAGTCGAAAAGTTTGGCTGCAACGCCAAGCTTGGTCCACCTCATCAAAAAAGACGGCAATTTTAGAATCGCTGCAAAATGGCAACACAGATAGATTTTCATATAAAATTGATAGTAAATTGATCGTAAAATCATCCTCTATTAGTTAATACTTGGTGTAGTAGCCTTTCGCGTCGTATACAGCCCTCAGCCTTTTGGGCATACTCGTGAGCAGCTGTTTAACGTACCACTGAGGTATTCTACGCCACTTAGTTTTTAATGCCGTATAAAGGGCCTCGCGCGCTTCTTCAGTGTTTCCTATAGAGAGTAAGTAAGAGTAATACTTATAGATTCTTTTCTTGAGGGCCTACTATATATGTTCGATAGGGTTGAGGTCCGGCGAGTAGGGTAGCCATTCTATAGTTGTAACGTTGTTTTCAGCCAGCCATCTAGTGACTATTCTAGCCCTATAAATCGACGCGTTATCTTGCATAAATAGGTGCCCGACTCTATAGGTCGGTAGAAGACCTTCTTGTAGCGCTTTAATATATAAGCGCGCGGAATAGCCTCTCCTTCGCGACTCTGGGTCCGATTCTATAATAATAAGCCTACTTCTTCGAGCACGCCCTCGCGCATCTAGCCATATAGAACCCTATACTATTTAAGTAAGTTACTGGCCCTTAGGGGGAACTTCTACTACACAGAGCTTATTATATTGCCTAAAGAGCCCTGTAAAAGACCACTCCCTATCCCTTCCAGAGCCTCGTTTGACAGAGTATTCATTACTAAACCTAACGGGCCTTCGGCGCCACTGCCAGTAGCGCCAGGTTCGCTCAAAAATACGTCTTTTTTTAGTATATTCTAGTAGAAGAATAGTCTTGCGCCGCGATCGAGTGTTTCGTAGTCCTCTTTTTCTAAGTATATAATATAGAAAGGTGCGTGAAGGGGGCCGTTAAGTAGTAACATGTAGAGCAGTAAGTTATACTAATTCTATATATTGGACCTTTGGATTTTTTTATACTATTCGAACGATAGGATACCGCGCGACGCCATCTCGATGATAAGTTGACGCTGGCTAATCGATAGCTCGCCATTTTAAGTGCGGTTTCCAGAAATTTCTGATAAAATTGAACGTTCCTGCATGGTGTAGAGGATGTAAGGGTTTGGTGTACTGAAATCGCGAGACGCGTTTTGGTGGGGTAGCTCTTGGCGTTGCAGCCGGACTTTTTGACGGTCATAGTATATATATGTGCAGTGCGCTGTTAGACTTTCCAGTTCCGCTTCCCCCAGGTGTGCGATGCGTTCCTGGAGACATTGGTAAGCTAGGGGTTTCGCTGTTAATATCCTCGTCAAATTTAGATGTTCGTGACGCTTTTGATGACCAGAGCATGATCAATCATGCTCTTTTTGATAAGAATTGGAGGACAGTTTTGCCAAACTTCGCTTCATCTGACACTCACTGGTGCTGAACTCCCACCAGATACCGGTCGCCGCAGGTCTCACGTTTGTCGATGCCATGTATGTTGACGCTGTGGTCCCAAGTGTATGACTGAGATAAATCATCAAGAACTTCCGGATACAATCCTACAGTGTGTTGGCATAATGATGAATAAAGAACAGAGTTTCATTATATTGTAACTCTTACTGTGATCGAAAACTAGCCGGGAATATCAGACCTCCACTCAGCATAGTAGTAATTTAGGCGCGGGGTTACTGAAGTGTCAAATTTGCAATGACCTGCTTTATACGAGGAAAGACTCCTGATTATAGCTCATGAAAACTTATACTGGGCTTATGTAAAAGCTAAATCAGAAAAGATTGGGTAATAACGTGTCTGTTCCTTTGTAGCGGGGACACATCATTTTCTCTTGTGGTTTCATTGTCTATATTCGACATAGACATCATCAGGTTGGGTCGGGACGGTTCTTTAACTCGAACTCGTATCATCTAAACAGGCATTTGCGGTATAAAGCAATCATAGATTCATTCTACACTATGCGTTAGTCTCTTACAACATGAAGATATACGAGGTAACGGCTGAAACATCAAGTCAAACCGTTGCTGAAGAACTTAGGACTTTGGTTCCCTAGTTAGAAAGATAAGATGGGGCTTCCGCCTTGCACCAAACTCGTCCCCGACATCGAAGCGCATCTCTTCGATCTGCGCCCGCATACCGCACTGTTCGTACAGCCGCCTACCCGCCGGCGTGCCTTCCACAACAGACTGTTCGAAACAAAAAATCAAAGAGTTAGTTTCGGGTCTCTGCAACGTTACTCGATCAGTAAAGCGTCGTGGTACGTACCTTCAGGCTTTTCTCATCAGCGACCCGCGTGCCCCACGACACAAGGGCGTTCCCTGCGCCCAGCCGCTGGTAGTCGGGGTCGACGGCGAGAAGTTCGAGAACTGTTTGCCCCTGCATGTTAGATATCTCATCTCAGACGGCACCTGCATATCTGCGCTCATTACTTAAACTGGCTCAACTCACCATAGACGCCCCTGCCCTTGGATCCTTCAATCGCCTCAGAGCGTGGCACCACATACTCCCTCCACAAACGCGTCATAAACTCGCGGTCCTTCTCATCCGGCCAAACCTCCTCTACATCCTCCACCTTCTCGAGTTCAGCAGGCGGTGCCTCGTCCATGTGGGTCCAGATGGCGATGCCGATCAGACGGTCCTGGCACGGCCCGGTCTTGGTGACAGCTTTCAGGAAGGTGGAATTCGGGGCGCCGTGCTTCCATGCCTGCAGACGCTTGGAGCCCTGGGCTTGGCCTGCGGGCGTGTCGTGCGCTGGGAAGTAGATGTCCACAAAGGGGGCATCGTGGCCGAAGCTCTTGGACAGCACCTGGAAACTCGCGGGGATGTCGTCGTCGGCGAGCGGGGCGACGCATATTTGACCCTTGAAGACCACCATGGCAGGCTCGCGCTGCGTGTCTTCCTGCCGGTCCAAGTTGAGATGGGAAACAATAAAAACGAAGCTGGCAAGTGGGGTATCAGTGGCGTCTCGTGAAGGAGGTGGGATGAGGACTTGGGGTTGTCATTGGGCGTGCGAAAGCGGGGTATGTCTCGCGTGGGCAGGTGCGTACGGGTCGTGCCTTCCTTATCCCTTTGCGGCATGCACGATGATGGCGTCGGGTGAAGTACCGCAGTCGGTCGGCCCATGTATCTATTCACTCGGTCCCCGACTCCTCATCATAAGGTCACTTTGTTAAGGTCACTTTGTGCAACTCCCCCCATGTTTCGCTGGCTCCCTACGCTTGACGCAGCCCCCGTCTTCTCCGCCAACCATGCCGCTGCCTCGCCCCACGCCCGCCAGGCCTTTGCCTCGGAGCTCATAGCCCATCTCAAGCAGCACGGTTTCGCACGGGTGCGCAACCACGCCGTCACCCCCCCGACGCGCGCCGCCCTCTTCGACCAGCACCGTCAATTCTTCGCCCTCCCTCTCGATGCAAAGCTCGGTGTCCGCCATCCCGGCGGCGAGGCCCCCGCAAGGGGTTATTCACCGTGGGCGTACGAAAAGACGGCTGTGTTGAGGCCTGATCTGCACCGCACGCCGAATCTGGGTCCTGGTGGTCTGCACAAGCGCTCCAACCGCGCCGCAACTGCGCATGGTCCAGAGCCCACAGCCGCCGCAGTCGACTACCCAAATATCCCCACCCCGTCCGCGGATCCTGCGCAATCTGATGAGCCGCGTCTCCTCGACGCGCGCGAGCAGTTTGCCGTGGGCCCTCCGCGCGATGTCCACTTTCCGACTCCACAGCTCGCCTCGGATCTTCTTCCTGACTTCACAACTACCACGCAGATCGCTTATCAAGATATACGCACCACATGCGTCAAGCTCGTCTCAGCCATCGAGCAAGGGCTCGGAGTCCCACCAAACGCGATCAGCGGCCCGGCTGTAGGTGGCGCAGGCGCCGAACTGAACCTGAACTTTTATCCCCAAGTGGAGCGACGCGTGCTCGACTATGAAAGTACCATGCGACGCATATGGCCGCACTCGGACCTGGGCGTTGTAAGCGCACTGATGCAGGACGGCGCAGGTGCCAGCGGGCTTGAACTCCAAGTCCGCGAAGCTGACGAGGCTGGCGGTGCTTTCGCTCCAGTGGACATGGAACAAGAAGGGGACCTAGTACTTTTCGTCGGTGACACGCTGGAACGCTGGACCAACGGTTATCTCCGCGCCGCTATACACCGCGTTGGCTTGCCGTCTGCGTCTGGTCTCAAGACAGTTCCGGAGCGGCGGTCTGCCGTCATGTTCTACCGTGCTCCCCCAACAGCCAGTCTCGGGCCATTGCCGTACTTTGTCAATGCCTCCAATCCAGCGCGATACGAGCAGGTGACGGCGAGCGAGTACTTGAAACAACACAACAGAAGACTATATTGAAGCAATTGGCTGTAAGGGTGCCACCTTGGGCGTATACTCGTTCCACAGATTGAGATTCATCTGGTAGGCGTAACGCAATAGGATAGAAAGTCTCAGCAATACAAAAGAAGATGCGTCCCGAAGGGAATATGTTACACTTTTGCCAACACGTATGCATGCCATGCAGCGGGACCGTATACTCGGGCTCATACCTACGCGCTATCCTTTGGAGCGTGCACTTGGACCTCGCCAAACTCACGGTCCAGAAGTGCCGATCGCACGTTTCCGTTTTCCATCACCTCCTTGATCGGACCCGCGTAGTGCTTCTTGCCCCGGAAGAACCATAAGATGGCACAGATGATCAACGCCGCACCGAACACAACTCCCGCATAATTCATGTTTGTCGCCGTCACAGGGAAGAAGGGAGGAAGAACATTGAAGGCAATCGTGAGGAAAGAGAAAGCAATGGTGAAGATGTTGATCGGAATACCCCACCTTCCCAGCGTCCAAGGCCCGAATGGAATGTTTTTGCCTGGCCTGATACGCCGAGCAAGAATGAAGATGGTCGGGAGGACGTACGAAGTGTATTGACCAAGCAAGGCTAGCGACACCATGGCATTGAACGCCGTCGTGGAACCCAAGTTGATCAACCCGAGAAGCATAATGACGAATGCACTCCACAGAATGGCACGGACGGGGATGCCGAACCGGCTGTCTACCTGCATTATATTATCAGCGGCAACACTTAACTGTAGATGCAACGCAACCTACGTGTGAGAAGTAACGGGGGAATGGAAGTCCGTCATCACGGGCGAAAGCCCAGATGAGACGGGAAGCAGACGCGAGGAGGCCGAGTCCAGAGAAGAAAATGGAAATGATCAATGCCGAAACCATGGCATTGGTGGCGGCGTATGACTGAGTGGCGTTGAAGAAAATCTCAATAATGGGGAAACCGGTGGCAGTGCTCGTAGCGTTTTCGATACTACCCATGGTGAAGAGAATGGCTATGCTGATGCCAAAGCAGAGTGTTCCACTGACGACCATGCTCCATATCATGGTTCTAGGAACCACGACTGCCGCATTTTCGACTTCTTCGGCTATATTGTTGCATTAGATATCCGAGGAAGCATGCCGGAAGAACCTGACTACTCACCCATATGAGAGGCGCCATCGACACCAGAAAAGGCATAAGTCGAAGTCAACAGACCAATGCACCACGATACCCCGTCACTTTTCCATCCACCCGTATTGGAGAAGGTAGTAAATACGAACTCGGCTGAGTTGCGCGGAGCAAGGTGCACTAAGGGCACGAGGATGCAGAAGAAAAAGACGATGTGGAGGATGAGGGCTAGTGTCTCAATGTAGGGGAAGATTCGAATGCCAAAGATGTTGATGAGCACAATGACCAGCGTGACAGCCCAATACATCAAAGTGCCGTGCCATAGCTCTGGATGATACGTGTCGGCGTAGTTGAGAATGATCAAGCCTTGGATCATTGTTGCTGCCAGGAAAGCAACGCTAGCGGTAACTGCGATGCGCATAAAGGCGGTGATCCACCCTACCGATGGTCAGGTATGAAGTGCATAAGCATGCATACTAGATATACGAACCAGCGAACCAGCTTAGGAGAATAGCGAAGCGATTCGGCGCCAGCAGTGCGACCCAGTGATATTGTCCCCCAGACGTGGGGGATCTGGGAGAGGCGAAGTCAGTCACAGGTGCCTGCCCGAAATGGTTTCAGGTCTTGCAGACAACTTACATGGAAGCCATCTCAGCCATTGAGGCAGCCGTTGCAAGAGAGCCAAAGAAAGAGAAGATCAGTCCGTAGACCAGGGCTGAGGGCCCTCCATTGATTAGGCCACCCTGGAAGGTGCTACAGCAGAAAGTCAGATGCGGAATCGGAGGTTTTTTAGCGATGATACTTACACGGCGAAAGCTTCCCATGAGACCAAAACAGTCGTAGAGAAGCTCAGCATCGAGGTGAAGCCAAAGTTTTTCTAGATAACGTCAGGCCACGGCGCTCAGGCCTGAGGTTCGAGGCAGCGAGGCAATGCTTACGCTGATCTGGTGTCGCTTGCTCAGAATCACCACGGCTCTAGCGTCCAGATCGAAGGTATCATTCTTCAAGCGCCCATCCGAGTCGGTGTGGGAGAGCACCCTCTCCCTCAACTCATCGGCGGTAAGCCTTGTTGCGGTAGTGGCCATGCTGTCGAAGAATCTATTAAGGCAGCATAAGACAATCGTGGACAAAGTACCAAATCAATGTTTGGTCAACCAGGCTGGACAAGATGGACCCGAGGGAGAGGTGGTAGGCGGAGGGAGTGGAAGGGTGCGAGATGGGGCACAGAGGAAAGCACGAACAGGGACGATGGGACCCCGCATGCCGGTATGCTTGGAGCAGTTTCAGCAGGGGCAAGTGCTGCTGCAGGCGTTGCTATGAATTTCTCTCGAGGGCATGTTCATTGGGGAGGCGTTTGTTTGATGGCAAATGAGGGGCGGTTACCGCGCCTGTGCAGGTTGGTGGTGCCGCGTAATACGACTTGGGATAGACGGCTGGATGGTGGGAAAATGGGGGGCATGGATAGCCCGGTCTGTCGGTTGACGCGAGGTGGAGAAGGCATTCCTGGTTTCATAAGAGCTGATGAAGCTGGACCGGCCGGTCGGGAGGGTCAAATCAAGCACGAGGAGGGAGACGAGGGGGTGCGGGAAGAGATTCCTGATGGGTGCTTATCGGCGACGGGCGAAGCGATCAGCCCAGCCGCTACGGGCAAGGACCGTCGTACGATGCTCGCGCGCGCAGCAAGAACGAACGAAGCACCCCCGTCCGTTTGGGCAGGTGGTACTGAGCCTCGACGTGCCTTCTGTGCTTTTCTGCTCACCGCCCCGCTCGACTCGGCTCGACGCTGCGCTCCTGGCCATGCTCGCCATCCAAAGGCCACAGGTGCTCCTCGGAGCGACGCCCACCGCAGCATGTTTGCTCTGCGTCTCCCGCTGCCGTCGGCCCATTTCCGGTCGCTCGAATCGCTGCAGCTCGCGTTCGTACAGGCAGGCGTGCGTGTTGCAGTCAGGGCCAAAATGTCGTAGCGGCCCGCCTGATCCACCTCTCCCGGCTCGGCAAGCCCATTTGGCCATCCGTTGGCTTCCGTCTTGGCTCCACCCCCCCCGCCCCCCCCTCCCCCCCCCCTCCCCCCCCCCCCCTCCCCCCCCCCCCCTCCCCCCCCCCCCCCCCGCCCCCCCCCCCCCCCCCCCCCCCCCATTTGTTCTTTCTT
>Ga0247757_10000101_pt1 | contig 68144 bp, 68 predicted proteins | sample UWRJL126311R4_FD_180929 | JGI IMG/M metagenome (GOLD analysis project Ga0247757, IMG submission 180929) | Plant litter microbial communities from Arlington Agricultural Research Station in Wisconsin, United States - UWRJ-L126-311R-4 | ecosystem: Environmental > Terrestrial > Plant litter >...
TCCATATGGCTTAGCTTATAGAGCGAGGAGAATTAAGTGCAATGCGCTGGCGCGGCACCGAAAGCTAGTGCCTGTCGCGTAAACAAGGTTAGCGCGATTGGTCTGTGCTTGCTCTGGCGCGGTAAATAGCCACCCACAACACCCTCACCGCTCTCCTCTCCTTGTCCTCGCTCCACTCTCGACGCTGCTATCCGCTCTTCTACCAGCTCAAACCATTCTCAACTTCTGCTACAACTTTGCTTCGGCACCTAATTCAATATGCGTGAGATCGTACGTCTTCCCCTGCCTCAGGCAAATTTGTGTCGCGCGCCCCTAGTGCCCCGCGTTAGGGTCTCAGGCATAACAGAACAGAGCTAACATATCTTCTGCGCAATAGGTCCATCTTCAGACCGGCCAATGTGTAAGTCTATCCATATTCATCTGGCTGGCAGTGTGCTAAAGAGCTCAGGGTAACCAAATCGGTGCTGCCTTCTGGTGGGTCGATCTATCAAAAGCTTTCTCAGTCGGCAACAATTGACACATAACAGGCAGCAAATCTCTGGCGAGCACGGATTGGATGGCTCTGGTGTGTAAGTAGTACTTCTAGGCTGCATCTAGGCTGAAGAAGATTTTGCTGACTCGATGTAGCTACAATGGCACTTCGGATCTGCAGCTCGAGCGCATGAATGTGTACTTCAATGAGGTCAGCAGCTGGTCCCATATTCGATTGAGAAAGACGTATTTATAACTTTTGTAGGCATCCGGTAACAAGTTCGTCCCCCGTGCTGTTCTTGTCGATCTCGAGCCCGGCACCATGGATGCCGTTCGCGCTGGGCCTTTCGGTCAGCTTTTCCGCCCCGACAACTTCGTCTTCGGCCAGTCTGGCGCTGGTAACAACTGGGCAAAGGGTCACTACACCGAAGGTGCCGAGCTCGTCGACCAAGTACTTGATGTCGTCCGTCGTGAGGCTGAGGGCTGCGACTGCCTTCAGGGCTTTCAGATTACCCACTCCCTCGGTGGTGGCACCGGTGCCGGTATGGGTACTCTTTTGATCTCTAAGATCCGAGAGGAGTTCCCCGACCGCATGATGGCTACTTTCTCCGTTGTACCCTCGCCCAAGGTCTCTGACACCGTTGTTGAGCCCTATAACGCTACCCTCTCCGTCCACCAGCTGGTTGAGAACTCCGATGAGACCTTCTGTATTGACAACGAGGTTTGTTAGCACCTCCTACGTTTCATCTCGTAAGCTAATCAATCCTAGGCTTTGTACGACATTTGCATGAGGACACTCAAGCTTAACAATCCCTCCTATGGTGACCTGAACCATCTGGTGTCCGCCGTTATGTCCGGTGTCTCTACTTCTCTCCGTTTTCCTGGCCAGTTGAACTCTGATCTCAGGAAGCTGGCAGTCAACATGGTTCCCTTCCCCCGTCTCCACTTCTTCATGGTCGGATTTGCTCCTCTTACTAGCCGTGGCGCCTACTCCTTCCGCGCTGTGACTGTTCCCGAGCTCACTCAGCAGATGTTCGACCCCAAGAACATGATGGCTGCCTCTGATTTCCGCAACGGCCGCTACCTAACCTGCTCCACCATCTTCCGTGGAAAAGTCTCCATGAAGGAAGTTGAGGATCAGATGAGGAATGTTCAGAACAAAAACTCCTCGTACTTTGTCGAATGGATTCCCAATAACGTACAGACCGCGCTCTGCTCTATCCCACCCCGTGGTCTCAAGATGTCTTCTACCTTTGTTGGTAACTCGACTTCTATCCAGGAACTCTTCAAGCGTGTTGGTGACCAGTTTACTGCTATGTTCAGGCGCAAGGCTTTCTTGCATTGGTATACTGGTGAGGGAATGGATGAGATGGAGTTCACTGAAGCTGAGTCCAACATGAATGATCTGGTGTCTGAGTACCAGCAATACCAGGAGGCCTCCATCTCCGAAGGAGAGGAGGAGTATGACGAGGAGGCTCCTGTTGAGGGTGAAGAGTAAACTTGTCCAATGGCAAATTGCAGCACTATCCAGTAGAGCTGGGAAGAGCTGTAAAGTTGAGTTGGCAATGGCAGACTTCAATTCAGGGCGAGTGTGGAAATTACGCTACGATTCGTGGCCTGAGGTTCTTGGTCGTTTTTGAACAGTTGTGTTCAGGGCGGGTGTCACGACAACTGTTGTACATTCTCTTGGAGCCAAGTGTGCAAAATGCAGCTTAGGTTCGAAGCGTAGTGAGAAAGTCTTGTTAATGCAAAGGATTGACTAATCAATGATGTTCATCCACAATGTTTTATTGGGACTGATTCGTGACATGGTGCATGTAAAGCACATCCTTCAGAGTTTAAGTGAATAGATGTTGCATGGGCTTTGTTGCTCTGGGCCAATCGATCACAGCAGAAGAAATTCATAGTCTGTCAGTCTACCTCTGAAATGTAGCCTGCAGCGTGTTGCCCAAAAAAACAACGAGCGGAAGCAGTTGAATACCCGCAACTTTTGCAAGGAAACTCACCATCGGATTTGGCATACCTCATGTTGGACCCCAGCGCCATCGCCATGCAATCCACACGTGTCCCATCCCCCAGCCAACATTGCAATGAAAGCACAGTGGTAGCAGCACTATCTACATAGCTCAGACTGATTCCACCGTGCCTTACTCTGCATTTTTTTCCCCAGTCCCACCCGACGGGCCCGACACAGGAGCGTCTCACAGGCCCTTCTTGCCGGCCTTGCGCTCCTCGTCCCTCTTCGCGTAAATCATGCCCGTGAAGGGATCCTCCCACCTCCTCGCGACGGTGTAGCAGCTGGCGACGAGCACGGTCAGGAGCACGCCGGCGGGCTTCCCCCTCCACAGGGCGGTGGCCAGGAAGCTCAGCGTGGAGCCGTGGTACATGGGCGCGTCGGTCACGTTGAAGGGGAAGCTCGTGACGGGCGCGTCCATCAGGATGCCGAAGTAGTCGCCCAGATACGTGCCCGTCACGCCGAGGGCCCACATGGAGGACAGGACGAGGGTGGTGCCGGTCGCGAAGAGCGGGAGCGCGGCGAGGTGGACGAGGGGCCCGTCGAGGGCGGGGTGCGTCGGTTGGTGGGAGAGGGCGGTGTCGTAGCTGGTAAGGAGGGCGTGAGTGGTGTACGAAAAGACGGTGCGGGGAAAGGGGGGAGGGTTCAGAGTAGGGAGTTCTGCTTGCGTTGAGGGTAGAGGTTTGCTAATGGAGGGACGTACAGGTAGTCTCTGAAGATGCCAAGGGAGAAGATGGTCACGGCAAGGGCGTAGCAGCCCAGTCGCGAGTTGCCGCCGAACAGCTTCGTGATGAATTTATTGTGGTATTCTGTGTTTGGAGAAATAACTGGTCAGATGCTGGATCCCTATGTTTCAAAGGTTTCTCTGACAAGAATCGTTGGAGGGGTAAGAGGGATTGATCTCGTACCTTGTCGCGCCGCAGTGCTGGAAAGTGTACAGTTAGACACGCATTTCGAGATGGCAAGGCAGGTAAAAGCTTACTTCCAAAACGTGGGATTGAACACAATCGTCGCTGCGGAGACTGTGCACCTCATCAGCATTCCTACCATGCAGCGCAGAGCTTTGAGCTCGGCTTAACGCGGGGAAAACACACTCCACAGACTGGGCTGACTGAAGTCAATGTACTCGCTCATGGTTGCCAATGTGAGGAACGGAAGAAGCTTGAATTCGACAAAGCAAGAGTAGATTACAGATAGAAGTAAAGCAAGTCGATGGGGGAGAAGAGAGACGTTAGACAAAGACGTCGCTGAGAAGCTTGTTGTTTTCGGCAAATCGGGTTCTCAATTAGCGAGACGTCATTGCATTCACATGATGCTGTGGCCTGCATGCAGCGCCCAAGACCTTGACAGTGCAACAACCCCAGCCAGTGGTGCTAAGACGTCCACTATGGAGGATAATAGCAATAGCCCGTGTATTTGCCATTGCAGATAGACATGACCTAGCAATATCGCATGCATGCGATTACTTTCCCAAATTACTCGTATTCGTAACCCACACACGAACGCCTTAGAGACGTCCAATACAGTTGTTGCCTTTTACCTAAGAAACAGCCAATGCCATTGGCACGTAACATCGTGAACTTGACGTTTCACGTCACCTCAAGCTCATACCCCATTGTCCTGGCATGTAAATGCACCACCAAAATTCTGCGTCTTGTATCCGTCAATGATACTCTGAACAGTCGCATACGTGCCGCCAGTGAGGAAGAGCAAACCGACACAGCAGAGAAAAATATTGAAGAGAAGCCCGGCCCAACCGCGAATTCCACGCTTCCTGAAGTAATCGCGCCCATAGTCGGCTTCACGCATGCGGAAGTAGGCCACACCCCAGTAGATAAATCCGAAGAAGGCATCAAAGAGGGAGCTCATCAAAGAAAGAAGATCTGAGAAGAAAGGGATCACCTCGGCTACTATAAAAGCGAAAACCCAGAGCACGGCAAGGATTGCAGCCCAGGCAGCCCACCCGACGACGGTGTGATTGCCCATGTGCTTCGTGTTACCAAAAAAGCGGAAAAAGATGAAACGGGCCGATACGGAGGCGTAGAGAACACCCAGAAAGATGATGGTCGGTATCATGAAAGAAAATGAGACCTTGAGGAAAACCTCGTTACCGAGCGAACCGAATGCTGGCGATGTCATGTATTGGGTACCAGTGTAGGCATAAACAATGCTACCGACAAGGCCGAAGACAATGACTTCGGCAATTGTGACAGTCCAGAGCGCCTTTGGGAAATCGCGAGGCTCCTTCATCTCAGCGATGAAACTGGGGAGGGTGATCTGACCAATGAAGGTGTAGCTGATGTTCATGAAAGCATTCATGGCAGCGACATATCCGGTGCTTGCAGCTGGGACGGCAAGTACAATGGGCTCAATTGGGCCTTTGGCGATTGGGTATCCTTTTGGATGTGCTTCAATGCCAGCAAAAATAGTGGCGAGCATGACCGAGATAAAAGTGAACACGGCGGAGGCAGTGGCACCCCTGGACAGTGCGCTGAAGGTGCGAGGAAGCGAACACACCCACGATATGCATGCCACGATGGCAGAGAAACCAATGGTGCACATTGAGTGGTTAGTCATGGTATTCAAGTACTTGGCGCCAACCAAGCAGTGTAGACCCTACAGTGCGTGAGCTTCAGTGCAAAGACCAAAAACATCAGAGCACGTACCTGAATGAAAGTGTTGTTAAGGATGAACATGACCGCCGTGAACCAGAACGCCCATCTGTGGTTGTAGAAAATCATCTGACCGAGATCACAAACATCGCGTATCTCGGGATGTCGCATACAGAATTCCCTGAGGCAACCAAGTCAATCTCCAACCCGGTAAAAGATGGCCAAGTAAACTTACCAACAGATCAGAGAGGTGTAGAGGACTAAAGCGGCAATCACAGCAGTCAGGATAAGACCAGGTACCAATCCAAGAATGGAATAAGACCATGGGAAAGACATGATGGCCAAGCAGATGTACTCGGAGAACAGCAAGGCTGCAGTCTGCTCTGGGAATCAGCGACATGCAGATGCAGAGAGCCACAGATCACGAAACGTACCTTTTGCCAACTGTAGGTACGGTACTTGATGGCATTTCCGGACTCTAGCTCGATTTGCTTCCCGATGGAAAGGCTGGCATCATCGCTGTCGTCCATGTCGCGGCGAGCGACGCCTGAGATCCTGCTACCGCGGCGGCCATTGTCGACAGACTGTTGTTTTTCGGCGTCCTTGAGAAGATCCTCGGGGGAATCGGTGTTTGCGTGACCGCGATCTAACGCCATTTAATGGAACGAATGGCCTTCGTAAAGGGAGTGTAGTAGAAGGGCGGTCGCGAATTGGCTTGTAGCAGCATTAACCGCGAGTGTTTGACCGGGCCGGGGTTTGTTCACGAGAATTCGAAGACGGTCGCCGTGGCCAAATAAGCAGGCAGCGGGACAGGCAAAGGCAGGGAATATGAAGGTCTCAGGTGAAGGATCTGCACATCTGGGCGTGGGATACGGTACAGGGTTCAGGGTGACATGGTCTTTTAAGTGGCAGATCTACTGGTACAAGGCGGAGCGGACCTGGTGGCCTGGTTCGGTGGAGTCGACGTTGTGGCGCGACCAAGCGCTGTTGCAAACGGCCACGCACCATGGCGCGCTCAAAGGGCTTTCACTGCCGTACGGTTGTTTTGTTTATTTTTATTTTTATTTTATTTTCACCGTTGGCCGACTGGCTGTCTGGTCACTGACTGCAACAGCCTCATAGGCATGCAGCAGGACAGAGCCACAGACTGCAAAGCGTGAAGGGCATCATGCATGTACCAGGTGCGGCTGCGAGGCTGTGACGTCATACAACCCTCGCGCCGGGCGTTGCTTGGTCCTGCCAGGCGTTGCTTGGTCCAGCAAGCCTTCCTCTGCCGCGCCCTGCCCATGTCATCATTCACATCATCGCCCTTTCCGTGACAAATGCCATCTTAGCATCCGCCTTGACATGGACCGGCCGCAAAGCTTTCGTGCGCCACCACACGGCTTGATGCCCTCTATTCCGCCGGCTCCTGATGATAACGTGCCCGCTACATAAACAGTCCCGTCCCAGCCTTCGCTTTCATCATTACCCGCGCCAAACGCCCGCTGTCACCCGCCTTTGCCTTTTGAGACACGTACACGTGAACAAGTAGTAGAACAAGACTATATCAAGCTATCACCGCCACCTCCCCATCCGTTGTTCGGAGTCTGTTGTTGCTTCTGACCTGCCGGCTGTCCCATTCTCGACGTCATGCTGTTCAGATTGCTCATGCCCAAACCGCCACTGGAGCTGCTCGCTCTGGCTCCTATGCTTGGCGGTGGAGCTATACTGAATGTACTTCCCGAACCCGGAGGAGGTGCAATGCGGAAAGAATTCGCCGATTTTGAGGGAGGTGGCGCAATGCTGAAAGCCGAGTACGGATTCCCTTGCTGCTGCATTTGCGTCTGAATAGGCTGTGGTGTCGCTGAGAAGCTGGAAAGAGCACTGGTTGTATTTGCAGTTACGGTAGAACCGCCCCACGGATTGGAGCCGAGCGAGGAACTGCCTGCGGCTTTACTCCAGTCGATTGCCGTCCCTTGTGCGCTATAAGAGGGCGCTGTTGCCGTAGGGGACATCATGCTGCTCATGCCCATTGTTGATCTCTGCTGTGGCTGAGAAAAGGATGAACCGATACCGGGATTTGCCGGTGCCATGGCTGGGAAAGTCGAGTTGAGCGAATTCAACGCGTTGTCGGGTGTAATGGTCCGTCCCTGAGGCTGTATAGCGGTCAGGTTCGTTGCTGGCGGCGATACGGGTGGGGTAGACCACGAAAAGGTCGCGGCTGGTGAGGCATTCCTGCCTGATACAGTGCGATTGACGACTGGTCTCGACGGCAATATCGTCGAGGATGATGCTGAGGCTGGAGCATTGGCCCAAGGATCGCCACCAAGCATGTCCGAACCTGTTCCTGCGCTTGTCGTGCCGCGGACAAGTGCCTCAAAATCCGCTTCCCCACCAGTGTTGGAACCATCAATACCGTTGGTTCCCGGAAGGCCACCAAAGCTCATAAACTCATTCCTTGAAGTCGTAGGTGCATTGTTCGCCCCTAGTTCTTGAAGCTTTCGAGTTTGTTCATTCTCGACCCTGGTAGATAGCGACTTAATCAATGCCATGTAGGCCTGAAATTGGCCCAGGTTGAGCAAAGGACCAAGGCTAAATTGCCACAGGATTGGGAGAATATCCATGGCAAGAAAGTCACCATCTACTTGGGACCCGATTGCTTTGAACACGTCCAGCGCCGCCATCTAGTAACACCAGTGAGCTGAGGTTGACGGTTTCGCGCGGGCAAAACTTACCATCACTGCAGGTTCTTTGGTCTTGATACCTCGAAGTAAGGGGACCACCTTCTCTTGAATCGTGTATTTATCTAGGATTGACACGTTCGATTTTGGCTTCGAAGCCTCGACCATCCCGGTCAAGCCGTCGCCTTGAAACCCGTCCTGCTCTTCAGCGTCACCTCCGCAGAGCGTTCGGAAAGCCTCTAGGCCGCGTATCTTGATGCCCATACTGCTAGTTTTGGCGAATATTGTGGCAATGACGGGGAAAAGCTCGTTCTTGATAGTCGAGAAATCCAGAATGGGCAACACGACCGGAAGCGTCCGCAGAGCGGCATCAACTAAAGAGTGTGTAGGCGACTCCAAAGCATAATTTATGATTGGCAAAATGTCATCTTTGAACTCTTTCCCTCCGCAGTTCTCGGCGGCAATAGCCATGTTGTCCAACAGAACCATCAGACCGGCCTCTTTCAAGCTATCGCGCTCCTGAGTATTACCTTTTGGACCACTTAGGAATGTTTCACGGAGCTTGGGTATGACCTTTTCTGTGAAGGCACGCTTCCCCGATGGCAGCATTGTTATGATCTTGAAGACATTCTGCAAAACTAAAGCGAGAAGCTCTCGATCCTTCATCTCCTCTAATAGCGCTGGTAGGACTTTCTTATCCATGACTGATTTTGGAAACTCTTTCAATATCTTGGGAAGACCTCGCATGAACTGTGATTTTTCATTGGGGGTTTTTGCTGGAAGAGAATCAAGAAATCGTATCGTTGAGACTAGAATATTGTCAAAATACTGCGCCTGCTGAAATTCTCTGGCATCGAGTCGTTGAGCGGGACGTCTGGTAATTAGTCTGTCCAACACGCCACTGACTACATCCCTTGGCATCGGTTGTGAGGACATGAAGTTGTTCGTCTTATTTGGGACTGACGATGATGATGAAAATGCCCGCTTGTATGAAGACTGGCTTCCATGAAATTCCATAGGACTCTTATGCGGCGAATTGTAAAGGGCAATTATCATCATACCCAGAGAAAACATGTCAGCAGCCGGTGTTATGTTGCCATCCATAACAAAGTCTGGCGAAGAATAATCCATGTTCAGCTGGACGTGTGGTGGTAAGCGAGCGTCATAATTTAAAGCTTCGGCGAGAGAGATGGGTGTCACGGAGGTGGCCTTGGTCGAGTTCTCTGGCGGGGTGCAAAAGGAGAGTCCAGAGATTTTCCAATCGGACTGCCATGCCAATCAGCAACCAAAATCGAGCTTGTAGACTTAGTATCCCTACTTTAGCATTTACAAAGATGGCGTCTGGCGTCAGATTGGCATGCACCAGTCCTGCACTCTCGTGCAGAAACTCAAGCCCTTTGGCAACCTGCAGTAGGCCTTTTTGTATTTCCAGCTCGTCGATTTCTAATTCCCGCCTTCGCTTCTGTCCATCGGCTTCCTCAATTACATATCGACTCCTACGCCCACCAACCCCACCTGCTTTCTCTTGCTCATCTTTCTCTTGGAGCAGACCGGCCAGGGATGCAGTGACAGGCTCTGTAGCGAACATCAACCCTCCGCCTCGTGTCTCTTCTACCGGCTCGACAAGCTCGAGGATACTGGGATGTCTGAGCCGTGCTAGAGAGCTTGCCTCTTTCTTGAGCCTTTCAATAACTTCCTCATGTGCACGCTTGAGAGCAGACGCCCCCGATGACCGTCCACCCAAGCTCCCGCCTCCTGGAGGCTCTAAGGACTTCTTTTCGAAAATAAAAACCGACACGGCTTTCTTCGTCGATTTCTTCTTCGCATCGTATATTTTCCACGGCCCGGAAAACGACGTAGGCTCAGTGCTGAGTGTGTAATTAGAGGTTATATTGGAGTTGAACGACTTCGACAAGTCGGACGCAAACTTGGAGAACATTGCGATAGGCCTGCCCGCGCGGCACTGAGGTCGAGGCGAGGTATGGTCATGGACTGGAGCGTGGTGCGAAAGGTGGTGCGTGGGGAAAGTGTAAGATGGTCTTGAGCTGGGATTACGAAGCGGTGAGGAGCTGGCTGTGGACAGTTGGCAGATCAACGTTCACTGAGGACGCGACCTTAGAGAACAGCTACTGCAAGAAAGAACTACACATCGTTGATCGCTCAAGTGATACCAAGCATCAATGTTCCCCACGCGACATGCTGCATACGGGGCGCGGCCAGCGCCACGCCACACCCACGCCCATGACTAAGCAGAGCTTTTTTCGGGAGATGACCACTCTGGAAAACGTTTGCGAGGTCTTCATGAAGCACTTCATACATTATTGACATGGTGAAGATACCACCATTAAAACATCTGAGGCCATGCTCCAAGCCGAATGTATACGGAGTAGACTGTAGTGAAAGCCACTGCAAGGCATGCCTTCAGTACATGTAGTATGTTCAGTCCACAACACTTGAATAGATAGATATGTTAGCCGCTTGGAAACTATTATAACATACACGTCGATAGCCTGTTCTATCCGGCCAGCATGCAGGCCCTAGATCCTTTGCGCCCTTTCGACGACAGCGAGAAAGCACCGATTGGCGAGCCGATAGTCGGGGAGGTGTTCGCAGCTCCGAGCGGTCAGCTTCGGCTCCTGTAAAATGCTCGGCTGCGAAACAACATTGCGCTCATTCTCTCTCTCAGCCATTGCCACACTACAATTTGCCCGGCAAGCTCATACATGATGCTTCAACAGCGATCAGCACGATTTCTTTCATCGCTGTCCCTTTGCTCCTCTCGATCTGCAGCTTCATCCATCAGCGCATCGCTGCGATGTCGGAGTCAGAGAGCGTACAGCATCCATGCCGATGCCTCTGTAGGAACGACAATCCGGGACATTGACCCTTCAAGGCTCTCAATTACCAAGACCACAACTCCAAAAGCCTTGCTGCCGCCGGAGGAGCTCATTTTCGGACGCAACTTCACTGGTGGGCACTCAAGTCAGATCGCACTCGTCTCGACTCACACAACATATAGATCATATGCTTTCGCTCGAATGGACTGCCTCTGAAGGATGGCTACCAGCGCGCATCACGCCGTACCAGAATCTTAGTCTCGACCCGGCTACCTGCGTCTTCCATTATGCGTTCGAATGCTTCGAAGGTCTAAAGGCTTACAAGGACAGGGACGGTGGAATTCGGCTATTCCGTCCAGACATGAACATGGCGCGCTTGAACAAGTCTTCTGCACGCATAGCGCTGCCTACTTTTGACGGGGATGCTATGATTGACCTCATTGGCAAATTTGTCAAGCTGGACGAACGCTTCATCCCACAGTGAGTCAAGTCTTGTGTTTGGCTGAGTTATTCACTCACTTACCCAATACCAGACAACGTGGGTACTCTTTATATCTCCGTCCTACTATGATTGGGACCCAGCGCACGCTCGGCGTCGGCCCGCCTGCTTCTGCTCTCCTATATGTCATTGCTTCGCCTGTTGGTCCCTATTACCCCACCGGTTTCAAGGCTGTGTCGCTGGAGGCTACAGACTATGCAGTACGCGCATGGCCTGGTGGTGTTGGAGATAAGAAACTAGGAGCAAACTATGCGCCATGCATCGTCCCTCAGATGCAGGCAGCAAGCAGAGGCTTCCACCAGAATTTATGGCTATTCGGTGAGGAAGAATATGTCACTGAGGTCGGAACCATGAATCTTTTTGCTGCAATTAAGAACAAGGAGACAGGGCGTCCGGAACTGCTGACTGCTCCTCTTGATGGAACTATCCTTGAGGGTGTGACACGCGACTCGGTGCTTGGCCTCGCGCGTGAGCGTCTGGAGGCCCAAGGCTGGAATGTTGAAGAGCGCAAATTCACAATGAAGGAACTTGCAGATGCCGCCGATGAGGGGCGCATGATGGAGGTATTTGGTGCTGGGACAGCTGCTATTGTCAGTCCCGTGCGACGGATAAGTTGGCGGGGACGCATCGTCGACTGCGGGTTATCCGAGGATGTCGAGGCAGGTCCTATTGCGCAGCAGATGAAGGATTGGATGGAGGCTATTCAGTACGGTGATGAAGACCACTCATGGAGGTACGTGCATGCATCCCCAAGTTGGAGTAAAAGCTAACATGGAGCAGCTACAAGGTTCCCCAATGAGGATTGCCACTTGATTGAAAACGATGAAGTCTTGACGAGCCAGAGAATGGACGGTTCGAGCCTTGAGACGAGCCTTGCAGACCAAGTCTCATGTATTTGCAGAGTCTGTAGAGCTTTATACGCTGTAGTAATACGCTAGCATCGTGCTTTCGAGCCTGCAGAATAGATTACAGTTCATCTGGCCATTGTCCTATCCCCCATCGAAGAAGCTTAGTATAAACGAAGTTGTACTAATTCCCATAATTTACTTGTGAAACTTGAGATTCGTGTGCGTGTGACGTAGCTGCATTGGGCGAATTGGCGCATGTTACGCTTAGAGGCTGGGGGCGCTCGGGCCCATGAGCTCCAAGCTCCCACAATACCCGCAGGTCCCAGCCATGTCCCCTTGTTTCAAGCACAGCTCGTCTCCAGCTTCACCATCGCCTATTCTGATCCGACCTAATCGCCCGTTTGAAGCTTCCACACCCGCATCCCGATTGACAGGAACATTGCGCTGTCTCAACTCTCGCAATGTTGGCTCGCGGTGCGTTCTGCCGCTTGGCAGCTGATGTACACAAACCACACGACCTCCCACGCGTCTCCAATCTACTTCGATCCCACACGGTCGTTCATTCCGGCACCTCCACTCCAGCAGCTCGTGCATTTGCGCGAGTCTATCGAGCTACCCTCCTTGGGTATCGCCGTTCATATGCTACCAAGAGCGCTACAACACCGACGGATAAGGTGAAGCGAGATGTCAAGAAGGCAGCAGCAGCAAAGAAGCCTGCGCAAGAAAAAGCAGCAAAAGCAGTAAAACCAACAAAGGGGAAGGCAACAGCTACGAGGAAACCGAAACGAAAGACAAAGAAAGCGAAGAAGCCAGCGACCAAACCCAAGCGAAAGACAAAAAAGCTCACTCCTGAGGAGAAGGAAAAGCTGGCTATTAAGGAACTGAAAGCAAAAGCATTACGCCCCCCAGTCAGCAAGCGCGCTGTAAGCGCCTGGACAGTGTTCCTCACGGAGAACATAAAGGGCACAGGCGCAGATGCTCAGCAAGTCTTCAAGGGAACACCAGAAAAGTTCAGGAGTCTTACGCCTGCGGAGAGAGAGGTTTGTGCTGTTTAATTCTAGCTCAGCCTGCGCTAACGAACATCGTAGCATTACAACCATTTGGCTAGAGAAACCTCTGAAGCCAGGCGCTCCGAGCACGAGACCTGGATACGCCAGCACACACCTGAGCAGATCCGTATTGCCAATCTGGCACGCGCGAGCTTGAGGCGTAAGCTGAAAAATCCCAAAGGTAGTTCAAAATGGTCACGCCTCGACGATCCTCGCGCAACCCCCAAACCGCTGATGCCATGGACGCGCTTTGTGATGGAGCGCAATTCATCAGGAGACTTTAAGAACATCCTTTTGAAAGAACGTACACAACTCATTTCTAGGGAATGGAAGGCGCTTAGCGCCGGCGAGAAAAAGGTACGTCTCCATTCTATTCACTAGTAATTTGCAATCCAGCTAATAAGTGTTTGCAGGCATACGAGGATGCCTACGCAGCAGAAAAGGCTGCCCTCAAAGTCTAGCCCCATTAGGCTCAGGGAGTCATGAGTTAACACAGATTTGAGACTTCTCGTTCCCTTTTCCTACTTCCTACCCCTCTGTCAAACTTCTTCAGATTCCCATTGCCAAGCTTGCTTACGGTACTTATATCCTTTGTGTATGTGTATGTGTCTACAAAGCGGTGGTTTCAATGTGTCTTTTGAAGATCTGGTGGTGTTCCAATACTTTTCCTTCTACTTGGAATTACGCAGGCCTGCATAGCCATTCCCTCGTCTGTCAATAAAGAGCCAACGCCCTGCTTAATGCTTGTAAGTGACAGTTTCTTCATACAGAGACGGGATTGTGAAGATAGAGTAGAACAAGTGAGCCCTTTGTTTCGCTCATGTATTCTCGTCAAATCAAGAACCTCGTGACTTTCAGACTACCTCTAGTATCTTCCCAAACACTCCTTGGCCAAAACCAGATGTGCTACCAGTTTCTCGGTGGCGAAGGCCACCGATTGGAATGTCGTGGACCTATCAACGTGTGCCAAGATAAGAAGAAAATGCAAAGTCACAGCAGCTGACAGGGTATGCACGGACCTTCTTCCCAGACAACAACTTGAATGTTCCTTTACGTCTGCCTGCTCATCCGTCGCCGACCTTTTCCATCGTTCCTCTCCCAGCCTTGACTATGCCTTTAACCTTGAGTCTTGGATAATTACTAGCTTCCCTTATACCTCACTAGTGCCACAGTATCTTCACTCAACTCGTTTGACCGGCACGGTAGACCAAAGCCGGCAGCTGACCTTATGGAGGGAGGTGCCTGCACCTTTGTTTCTGCTCTGAGTCTCTCTCAGGCTCGGGTGAGACACAGTTTCAAGCTTTCCGACTTTATAAGCATACAAGCATCTCCATCCACTTTTTACACCGCTCTCTGTGTCCAAGATACATTGGCTAGTCGACACCGCTAACTCGTCTGGCTCCCGGACACTATCCTTTCACCTTTCATCTTTCATCACAAATCAAATTGACTTTTGATGCTTGCGATATTCCATTAACCGACGCAAGACTTGGAGCTGTTGCACACCTTTAATTTTGTTCGCGCCAAATTAGACTTTAGCAACTCCTCATCATATCAGTATTGATCGGTAGAGTCAGTCATCATGGATCCTTTTCGCTATCGTAAAGCATACGAAGCGATGATTCATGCCAGTCAGCTTTTGGAAGATCGTTTAAATAACAACTCGTCGTTGGAAAGCGAGGAAGGCCAGGGCAAAAACCAAGCAGTCCTTGAACAAGAAGATCCAGATAGTATGGAATGGACACCTACCGGTACTGGAACTATCACTCCTCCCACTGGCTGCGGCCCACCTCCAACGGCAGCAAAAAGCATACGCCATCTTCTACCCGATGCTGGAGAAGGTGAATATCGGGCTGAGGAGCGGGGCGACAATACGGTACTCATACATAAACTTCCAGAAGGTATCGTAATGGATGAATGTATAGATAAGATCGTACGAGATCTCTCGGATGTTCTTACCCACCCAGATTCTGTTACGTTTATCCCCTCGACGATCGAAGTGCCTAAGGATTTTGGGCTTCAGTTAAGCATCTCTATCAACCACCACCTTGCTCAAGTCGCAGACAGGAAAGTTCTAGAGAAGTACAGGCGCCTATTAGGACACCGAAAAGAGGTTTCTAAACGGAAGCCCGTCAGGCTTGGCTTCGACCCCAGCGAGCTTATTCAAAACGACGCTATCAAGTTTCCAGAGGGTGCCTCTATACAGGAATCTACTTTGGACAACGATATTCACCCCATCTTCCGCCCAGAAAATTTCCATGGTTGCTCAGACAAGATTTACAACGTATTGAAACCGGCCCTCCAACTCGCTACGTTGCTTCTATTCTCTCGAGCGACATTTACCTTCTGGCACACTTTGGTGTTTGGAAATCGAATTCCGTGCGACAAAACCTCCAAAGCGTATGGTCAACCCTGCTGCCGCATTCGAGAAGACGTTGCGTGGTCAGAAGAACATGCTGCGGACTTTAAAAGCTTCCTCGATGCCCAGGTGGATACGGTGCACTTTATGTTTCATCGCGATCCATTGCCTCCAGATCCTGCGTACGCTTCAATGGGCCTAGTAGCTGACTACAAGAATGGTATTATGCGAAAGCTGAATGGAAAATGCCATACCAGTAGGATATGCTTGCACTCTGACTTCTACACCACAGCAAAAAAACTGAGCGTTCTACAGTATCCAGAGCCCGCTATGGTGCTACGCTTTAACCTTTTTTTAGCCGTGTGTCTCGCGCACGAGATGGCACACTTCATTGAAGTGTCTGGGCCTCATCACGAACATCCACTCGGTGAGCCTGAAGTCTTCTTTAATGACAATATGTGGACCGAGTCTGGTATCGCATTTGAACTAAAAGTCTTTGGAGGAAGGCTCCATCCCATCTCTTCGCGCGTGGACTGCAGCCAAGGTCTGGCGATTCTAAGCTATCCGCTTCGGGAGGTTTACGACAAGGAAGACAATGTCCTGTTCACGCTTCCTATGGATTACATCATAAAGCTCCAAACGAAAGAAACATGGGCTCAAGATTTTAGCGCTGCCTCCCCCGACATATTTCACGTTCCGCGCACCGGATGCCGCTCCATTGAAATCAACGGTATCAACCTCATGGTCTGGGAAGATGAGAAGGATGTCGATATCTCGGACGATATCGATGATTTAGACACTTTGTTCAAGCGGAAAGATGACGGAAGCATCATCAAGAATCCTACGTCAAACAATCGGAAACCGCAGCGACACTCGGAGGGTCGGAGATGGAGCCCCTACGGACACAAAAGAAAAGAAGCAAACACTAGCACAGTGCAGCCTGCGTCAAAGCAGAGCACGCCCGCTGAAGAAGAAGTCGATGGAGCGGAGAAGGGGAATGAGAGCAACGAAAGTGAGCAGGGAACGGCAGAAGAGGTCAGTAGCTCGGATGATGATATGTCTTGATTGATGCAAGATCAGGAAAAAGGAACTGAGAATCCACTGGTACAGAGGGGGACTTTTGCATGGGCACACATGGCGTTCGTCGGAGCATTTTCAGGAGTTTCGTTGTATACTCCGCGTGGTTGTACACAATTTCAAAAGAAACTTAGGTCACGCTTGAGCAGCATTCACTTCGAGACTACACTTGCTATCGGTCGATGGCATTGAACCTATCGATTTTTTTTTTAGATTTGGATTTGGTATCAAAATTCGTATCGCCATGTCCACGGCACTGATGCTGAAGTACGCCCTACCGAACATGCACCTTTTCATATAGCATTCGTTATACTCTTTTAATATGGCTCATCAATCACACCCGTCCCGCCCTTCCTACTTGTATCATTTCTCCCGTGAGCTTGTCATCCGACCGCAACACTGGCCAACTCGCACCATCTACCTTGGCAAGCGTCATCTCTAGCTTAGTACCCAGGATCCTGTACTTGCTCTGGGCGGGGTCGATCGCAGCGAAGAGTGGGAACTCAGTTGCATATCGCTTGCTATCCGACGTACGGAGGTCGAGATCCACGTGGGTGGAGTGGAAAGTAACCGTCGCGGACTCCTTATCAATCTTCTTCAGATAGAGGGAGGCAATTACCGAGGTGGCCGTCTGGTAGAAGTCGTGCCTACATCTTGTCAGCACACTCTCCCTATTCCCCCTATACAATCCACCCGAAAAAAAGCGGGTTCTTTCCCTACCTCACGGTCTCCACCTTTTCCTCACTCGCCTTCTTCCCGCTGCCCACAAACAAATGCCGATCTTTCGTCTTGCAGCCCTCTATGTTCATGAACTGGTCGAATTCCAGCACCCGCCTCTTGCAGCAGCTCCATCCCTTGCTCCCCTCGTGGAATATCGGCACGCCGGGGTGGTGGACGCAATTCTCCTCTCCTCGGTCTCCACCCCCAAACTTCTGCCCGCAGCCCCGCCGCCGACACGACACACCCTCCTTCAGCTCCAAGTTCGGATCATCGTCTTCAGACTCCTCGGGTGGCTTGGGCGAGGCCGTGGGCCGCGGCGTCGCAGCTTGCGAGGCGGGGATGCGGGGCACAGGCGCGGGGAGAGATTCCTGGAGCGAGCCGAGCGAGACGGGCGTGTCAGAGGGGATGTCGGGCGCGGAGGGCGTGGGCTCGGACGCGGGCGTGTCGTCCACGTCTGAATGCGTGCCGGTGGTGCAGGGTGGGATGGCGAGGAACTCGTCAAAGGTGAGGACGCGAGGTTTACAGCATTTCCAGCCTGGTTATTTTGGTTGGCTTCGGTCAGCAATTGCACAGCGGGTTGGTCGAGTACGCAGGGTTTGTTTGTTCGTTCGAAAGGGTTTCGGGGTTTGTTGATGCTAACCTTTTTGTCCCTCATGGAACACAGGCGGGCCGGGGTGGTAGATGCATTCCTCGTTCTCGTCTTCGTACGGCTTGCCGCATCCTTTGTGCACGCACTTCTTCGCCATGATTCGCACTGTGGGAAACTGACAAACGTTGCGCCGACTGAGCGCGTAGAGAGCAGGTAAGTAGGTAAAAAAGCAACGAGGCCTACAAGACAGCAATTGTGTGAGGCAGCTCGTCCATCCAAAGCGTTGTGAGCCTGGAATATTCCAGAAAGGAGCAGCGCTATGTCATAGGCCCTAGCGTCCGGCAGAAAAGAAAGCTTGTTGTCTGGAAAGGCGGTGAGATGGAAGCCCCCCGTGGGCTGCTGGTTCTCGTCCTTGTTGACCTTTGTTTGCATTCGCTGTATTATTGCTGCACCCCGGGCTTTTTGGGGTGCGTGCATCGGGTTCCCATTATTGGCTAGTTTGCTGTGGTTGGAGGGCACATCTTCGCAAAATGCTCCGAGCGACTTCGCAGTTGCTGCAGCAGTGCCGCATCACCTTCTTCACGCGACACCCATGCTCGCTGTGCGACGCGGCCAAAGGCGTGGTCCAGAATGTGAAGAAGGAACGGGACTTTGTGTACCGGGAGATCAATGTCATGGCACCTGGGCAGGAGAAGTGGAAGGTGTACGAGTTCGACACTCCCGTCGTAAGTTCCTCCTTGTCTTGTTAAAGGAAGATGATAACTTGAGTACTGAATGGCCAGATCCACGTGGATCCTGACGCCAGCGCGGAAACCACGACGTCCTCTCTGAAGCTCATGCATCGCTTCAAGGAAGACGAGGTGAAGAAGCTGATGGATGAAGCCGAGGCGACGCGCCACTGAACGTCGTTCGTTGGGTCGTTTGGGGAAGGTTCCTGGCGCGGGCACCGCCGATCAGAGCAATGTGGGGCAGCTTGTATCGTACCTTGGTTATTAAGGAAAGGGAGGGGTATTTTGCTGCTTCCGCCCTGCAATTATGACGAGGCCATCTTTCGTTCCCAAAAGCATACGGTATTTCCTACGGAGTAGCTCTCGTTGTCAGATACAAGTCCGTTCTTTTTCGGTCGCGGTCAACAAAATGAACCCGCTGCAAGATGCGAGCAGGGTATTCCAGGCGATGAAGAAGGGCGGACCAAGCTTTGGAGCATGGCAGGTACCTTGGAGACGTGCACCAGCTCTATGCTGTAGAAATAGGAGAACTGAAATCTGATCCAGATGCTCCCGGGCACAAATGTTTCTCGGGCCATTGCTCGTTCAGGCGTGGACTGGATATGCGTCGACTGCGAGCACGGAAACATCGATGGTACGGTCTCCTTCTAACCCACACTCGGATCCTACCAAAAGCAAAACCGCTGAAAGACCATGTCCAGACGGCCAGATGCACGAAGCCGTCGCCGCCATCGCAGCCACGGGCGTCAGTCCCCTAGTCCGCATCGCAGCCAACGAAGCCTGGATGGTGAGCCCCTTTCCCATGCCCTCCCAAAGTCGGAAAAGAAAGAAAGAAAAAATATTGACCCGTCGAGGTCAAACGCGCCCTGGACTCGGGTGCCCACGGCATCGTCGTGCCCCTCATCTACACGCCCGACGACGCCAAACGGCTCGTCCAATCCGCCAAATTCCCTCCCCTCGGCAGCCGCGGCTTCGGGTCCCCCTTCAGCACGCAGACCTTCTCCAACGACCCCCTAACCACCTACCTGCAGCACGCCAACACGGCCCTCCTCACCATCGTGCAGATAGAGACCAAATCTGCGCTGGAAGCCGTGCGTGAGATAGCCGCTCTCCCCGGCGTGGACTGCCTGTTGATCGGCCCCTTTGATTTGGGGAACAACATTGGGCGTCCGGTCTTGGGCGAGATGCATGAGGAATTGAAGGCTGCGATTGAGAGCATCAAGGAGGCGGCGCATGCCGAGGGGAAGAAGGTGGGTATCTATTGCACGAGCGCCGAGGATGCGAGGGATTGTGGGGAGAGGGGGTTTGATTTGATCAGCATCGCTGCAGACATGGTTGCTCTGCCGGCGTACTTTAGACAAACATTGGCTGTTGCGAGTGGAAAAGCAAAGAAGACGGGAGGGGGGTAGGGTAGTCGATAGAAGTGAGTAGACTACAGTGACAGGAAAGACCTAAAGCTGAAAGTAGTTCCACCAGTAGCTACAAACTAAGTGGCGACAGCAGCGCTATAGCCTTGACTCACTTGAGCAAAATTGTATTGGAAAGAAGTAGAGTTTTGCCATGTCCCAACGTGCTTGAGAGCATGCATTTGCCTCCTGCACGGGGCATGCAAAAGTAAGGGCACATTCCGAAGCTAGTTATAGGGTTCGTACGCTAGACAATTGGACGGCAGGTTGCCTTTGCGAATAGAGACATAGATAGCCGGTGCAGTCTACGCAACGGAGGTTCTAAGGATTTACGGGAACTAGGACTACCAGCCGCGAATCGGTTCCTAGAATCAGGTTTCAATTAATACACGATAGATTAATCGGGTTAAAAGTCTTTCTTATTTTGTTTCCTGCGTCTCGAACAACCTGCAAATGGCCGTTTCAAGCGCGGCTGTGTGACAGAGGCACTCAACGTAAAAGTACCACTATGGTGGGATATCAGTGACAGCTGCATAGTAAAGTCTTTTCATCTCATGTTGCATACGACCACAGGAACACGAAACCAGAATTTCCTTCCGCCACGAACCCTCCATTATTGTTACTCTAGCCGCCATGAGTTGCAAATGAGACGCCGCAGCTAGAAGGGAAAATATCGAATCATGCCGAGCAATTGGAACTCCATCCAAATGCGCCCGTAGACACGAAGGAACGCCGTCTCTAGACCGGCAATTCGGAGCCGGGTTTGCCCGTATACCCTATAAAAGCGAGGTCCAGCTGCTGGTTCGCATTATCCTTATTTTACTGTAGACGGGTTTCCGACTGCAGGTTTTCCGATAGAGCAGACGACACAAGGCACCAACGAACGAGCCGCTATAGTAGATGTGCACAACATGCAAAGGCATCATATTCAGATATTTCGATTCAACCGAGTACACGTGTGATAAGTGTGAGTGGATCTGGTGCACAAAATGCTGGAAGAATGAACTTATACAGGTATTCTACTCCACTACTTGACGTAGAAAAGCACTAATGTTCATAGTTACGGCAGATAACGTTGGCCGATATCCAGTACCGAAAGACATGGAAATTCCATGAATTAACAGAAGAGAAACTTTAAAAACAAATATTCGCTCCACGATAGCGCTACTAAAATAAAGATAAATCAGTTTTCATTGACTGTACTTACGGAGCTCAAGGTTGCTGTGAGAAAGAGGCTCCGGGACGGAAACAAGGCTGGATAATGTAAGCGCATAATTGAATAGAGGCGGACGTTGGACCTTCTTTCACTCGCAGAGGTCTATTTAGAGCGCTTGCTGGTTCCCAAAGATGCATTCTCAGCGTCGCCTCGCGGCGGCCGATTATAGAGTCCGATAAGTTGCAATACGATCACAACCAGATTCACCGAACATTCCAAGATATTATTTGCCTGTTCAGATTAGCTTATAAAGGAACTTGGTATTACCGACTTACCAGAAGGACCTAATTGTTATCATTAAGTCTTATATAAATTCCTAAGACGCCGAAGAACGCTGCTGCGAAGATGATTCTTAAACTTCAATCTTTCGGCCACAATACTCAGGCATCAGGGGAAGGTAATTGACCGCAACAGCCGCATTTACGTGGAAGAAGAAAGTTCCAGTAAGGGTGAGGTTTGTTCCTCTTGGACCATATTCACGGCTCATCGAGGGCCCAAATCCTAAGACTTAGACTAAAACAGCAATTGCAAAAGTTGCGATAGCGATTTGGATACGGTGGAATTTCCCAGAAAGCTTTGGAAATACAAGTATCTAAACTTTGGTTAATAGAGACTCTCAATGGATCTGGAGACGAACTGGACTACTTATGCCATTCAGCCAGGATAATTCTAGCAATAACAGGAGCGCTGGACGCGACTGTTTCTATAGCGATATTCAGTAGCAAGAGGTCACGGAAACGGCAATGACGTAAATGATAGGTAGAATGGAGGCGAAAATTTACGGTGTAGAGCCCATCCACGTATAAACTTAGATTCCCATGGATGGGGCGCCTGCAAAAAGACAAGTAGACCGCCGAGCACCGCACCAAAAAGGGCTGCAGGGGCTGGTATGCAAGCCATAATCCAAAAGGGAAGGCTCAGCGCGCAGGGTGCAGGGTGCAGGGAGTAGGACGTAGGACGTAGGACGTAGGACGCAGGCAAATAATGTGCAGGAAGGCAGACTGGTAAAGAAGTGACGCACAGCTTCAGCCTTCTGAAGATTACGTGCATGATACATGGTAGGAATTGTCAGCCCACCTTTTCAGGAGGGTTGTTATAAGTGCCCTTGCTTTTTGAGACAGCTTCTCCCACCATTACGATGCTAGTCAAACTATGGAGCTAGTATGACTATCCTGACGATTCTTGTAGCATAGGATTGACTGGACTTCCGCGGGTCAAGCGGCGAAAAATGCTTCGGAATATAGCCGATGTAGCCACTATTAGAGGATGGGACATGCCACGACCAACCTGGGGTCTTATTGTATGAATTGCACTTTCGCGATTTCACCCTTTTATGACCTCCGAACTGTTTCTCGCCCAGGATATGCCCAAGCACATGTTTTTTTTGCGTCTGTCTGTTTCCGAAGTATTAACACTTCGATCCTACATTAAGAACACCTTCCTGTCCACGAGAACCCTTGACGTGAGCGCAAGGCTTGTTCCTGTTTCTAAACCCCCACAAGAGCTGCCAAATAAACACACCGAATGGAATCACAAAAAGCGATGCCCAAACTGCTCCGGATAGAAGCAGTACAAAAATCGAGAACACCCAAAAAGCTCGTCTCATGTATATGAATGAAAGATCGCTGACGATATAGAGCTTTAAACCTTTGTCTGGCACTGATAATAAAACTTGCATAGACGAAAGAACTAGAGATAAGCTGGCAAATCCAAAAAAGAGCGGTGTGATGGCTCGCTCCACGAACATACCTGTGGACCAGTGGGGAATCTCATAAAACCATTTCGTCGCTGCAGACGAAGGACGAAACAGACGAACAGCCCAATTCAGCCGCGAAAGGCGGAGCTGACCATAGTGGTAGCGGTTGGATACACCTTCATCTTCGACCTTTCGGAAAGTGTTAATAAACTTCGACCATTTGATCCAATCGGTCTCAACTGGGAAGAGATGTGATTCTCTTGCATAGACAAAGTCGACACGGTGCCGCACAAGCAAGGAGTAGGATCGCATGAAACCGATGGCAGTCGCTCGGTCAAAAATCGTTGCATGGGGAGATTTTGGTGCCACTATGCTTCCCTCTCTAAGCTCTTCCCTATTAGCCGATGTGGACAGAAACTGGGCCCAGAAGTCGTAGTTCAGTAGACACAGTGGCATAGGTTTAATATATATCATATCGTGGTGCCATACGAGATGGAGTCCCGCATCTTCGGTGGCGATGACGGATCTTCCCTTTATCTTTTGTCTGTGTAGCGGATCGATGCTCCGGCCAGATCTTCGTGCGACGAACCATAAGTGATTGTAGAGCTCGTCAAGGACCGGGGTACTAAGCTCCGAGACGAGAAAATCATTAACAGCGGTTTTAGAAAGGCTTATGCTTGGTTCGTCGGGAATATAAGACAGAAATTGGGTCGATGTTCCTTTGGATGTGCATTGTATTGTCTCGTTAGAAACATTCTGGCTAGAGTCTGGTAGAACGGCAAGGCGCTGACGAGAAAGTGCACTGGACTTGGAAAACGGCGGTGGGAGCGTCATTGTAGGGGATTTCCGAAGAACAGACGTCGAGGCTGTTAAAAATATCTTAGCATGTAACACGTGAGGATTGGTCACGTGCATTCACTATCATATAGTTTCTTCCTTTCGTTAGTCAGTACAATCAACTCTTCTTCTATATTGTATACTCTAAAGATGCCTATTACAACAGATGCAAGGTAATTGAATGTATAGCGGGGCGAGAGCCTAAGGGAGGAGAGGGACGAGGTGCAGACGGCTGACCATCGAAGCTGGTGCAGGCTGTGGCTGAGCAGCCCCAAGCCAGCCCCGGCCTTGCGTCAGAGACACACTGCAGCATGCTGGTACTGCTATTCCCTCTCTACCTCCTCTGCTTCACCCCTCTCCTCTGCTTCTCCACATCTTGAGCCCATCTCAGCCTAAGAAGCGCACACCAACTCAGCGCGACCCGCTTGAATGCTACGATCGGGCCGCATGGGCGCTAAGCGAGACAATGGATTTGAGGACAATTACCTTTTCCATGTTCGTCGCGTTAGCGGCTATTTATGTTGCACTGATACGGCAGATACCGTCTCGACTGCAGGCAGAAGAGGCGCCTAAGAGTGCTTTTGGCTTTGTTAGAGTGGACAAGTTTAGTGTACACGACGAACACGCAAGTGCTCATGGGATTGAGTGAGTACATGGCCCAGCGGCTTAGAAGACATATTAACTAGCTTCCAGCATTATCTTTGTTCACGGCCTCGGATCGAACCCTGACACGACGTGGGGACCAAAAGACAGCAACTGGGTCAGTCAATTTCTCCCGAAAGACATTCCTGAGGCATTTCACAAGGACATTCGAATCTTCTTCTACAACTACGACTCATACTGGAAGAGGGATTCCGTGCAGACACGACTGCGGAGTCTCGGTGAAAGCTTACTTGGTGATATAAATGCCGGCATTCGTAGGACAGAGGACGTTGGTATACCTCATAACACGAAGCAAGTGCTAGGCGCTAAAGCGTATTGTAGGAGTGCACGCGAAGTCTAGTGTTCGTCGGTCACAGCTACGGGGGTCTTGTTATCAAGCAGGTAGGCTCGTACTCTTCCGTCAATGGGGAAGGACGACTTAGCTCTTCCGTGCTGGACTAACCGACACGGTGAACGATGGCTGACTGGATTAGGCTCTTATACAGGCTAGCGCTAGTGTTACCGACTTTACGCAAGCTGTTTTCTTCCTGGGCACGCCTCACCGCGGTTCAAGCTTCAGCGTATTTGGGAGTATCGCTGCTCGGCTATTACAGCCGCTTGGATCGAACCCGCTACTTCTCCAGGAACTTGTCCCCGATTCGTATTATCTGCTAGATTTGCAGAAAGACTTCGAAAGAACCACAAGGAAAACGTTGCGGGTTGTGAACTTCTTCGAACAACGCCCGACAAGGCATAATATACTCCGGGTTATCCAATGGAAGCAATTTGTAGGCTTGTCGTCGTTACCCGCAAGTATATACGTATGTTGACAGCTGAGAAAAACAATAGTGCGTTAAAGAGCAATCGGCGACTTATGGGAAAGAAAACTTCGGTCTTTCTGTCGACCATTATGGCCTGAACAAGTACACTTCAAGAGAAGACGGAAACTACAAGAGAATCCTTGGCACGCTTCTCGAGACAATCAAACCTATCGCCTTGCAGAAGCAGCACCGGCTGTACTCTGTTCCTGTCACTGTAGTTGAAAGCTTTGTAGAACGAAACTCGCTTTCAGCTGCAATCGAAAAGAAGCTGCGTGTGCATCATCATGGAGCTAGTGTTCCTCACGCTGTTGCTATCTACGGACTTGGTGGTGCTGGAAAGACCCAGCTGGCACGAAAGTATATCGAAGACCACAAATACGACTACAATCCTATCCTCTGGATCGACGCTAGGGATGAAGAGTCTGTACGATCCAGTTTCGAGCGGTGCGCAGTTGAACTTCAGTTATCAGTGGACCGGGGAATCGCACCGACTTCTAAACTTGTGGATTCTCCCGTCGTACGGACAGTGCTCAGGTGGTTGCGCAATCGCAAGAAGACGGACGATAAGTGGCTAGTGGTTATTGATAATGCTGATGATGATAAGATAGGCATCCAAAGTGTTATTCCAGAAGGCAATCAAGGGAGCATCATTATCACTAGCCAAAATAGTAACCTATGCAAACGTATGAAAGGCTACGAGGATGTAGAAGTAGGTATTATGGAACCTTTAGAAGCGAAAACGCTCCTATTAGAGCATCTAAAGCTGGAATTTCATGTTGACACAAAAGATGTCCTAGAAGATTGCGATAAGATTGCTAGAGAGCTTGGGTACTTGGCCCTTGCAATTGACCTCGCCGGAGCGTACATCGGTAATGATAAAGACCCGATACGAGCCTTGAGGCGGTACCTTATGGACTACAAGAACCATCGGGACTATCTACTACAGGACGATCGCTTCTGCGATTTATCAGCGAGCGACAAGACAGTGTGGACGGTCTGGGACAGGACACTTGAAAGGATTGAGCAGCGCCATGCGCACCTACGACCAGGTCTATTGCTTGCACTTCTGGCACGGTTTCGCGGCGGCGTAGTACAAGACGAGGTGTTCCGTCTGGCAAGCTTGAGTATATCTACTGTGGCCCAGAGAATGTACGGAAACACTAAAGAACTCCCGACATGGCTCAACAACATTCTGAAGTCTAATGAGAACGGATGGGACGATTTTTTTTACCGGCAGGGCTGCGACGTGCTTATTCAATACAGTCTACTGCAGCGAACCCTAGGAAGGTGGGAGAGTGTGAGGATGCATGGATTAGTACAATGGCGAGCGAAGAAGTACGAAGAGGAGAAGCCGTGGGAAACGTGGCTTCTAATGACGGTCCTAGCAGGGTGCGTTCAGCTATCTAAAGAGGCGAAATCAGATTTCCGACGAGAATTAGTTACGCATGTCCCAGCGGTGGAAGAAGAGTATTTGGACGGGTTGGACGTAAAGGACGAGGGAAAGGAGTTTGTATGGTATATTTTCGGTGCAGTGTATCATCACGAAGGCCGGTGGAAGGAGGCCGAAGAGCTGGAGGTACAAGTAATGGAGATGAGCAAGAAGGTGCTTGGGGACGAGCATCTTTCCACGTTGACTTACGTAGCCAACCTGGCGTCAACGCATATACATCAAGGTCGGTGGAAGGAGGCAGAAGAGCTGTTAGTGCAAGTAACAGAGGCAACCTTAAGGGTACTTGGAAACAAGCATCCTTCTACGATAACTAGCATGGGAAACCTAGCGTCAGCGTACAGGCATCAAGGCCGGTGGAAGGAGGCCGAAGAGCTGGAGGTGCAAGTACTAGAAATGAGAAGAATGGTGCTTGGGGACGAACATCCTAACACACTAACCAGCATACATAATCTGGCGTCGACATATATATATCAAGGCCGGTGGAAGGAGGCAGAAGAGCTATCAGTACAAGTAACAGAGACAACCTTAAGGGTGCTTGGAAACGAGCATCCTTCTACGATAACTAGCATGGGTAACCTAGCGTCGGTGTACAGGTATCAAGGCCGGTGGAAGGAAGCCGAAGAGCTGGATGTGCAAGTGATGGAGGCGAGCAAGAGGGTGCTTGGGGATGAGCATCCTGACACGCTAACCAGTATGGGCAACCTAGCGTCGACGTACAGGCATCAAGGCCGGTGGAAGGAGGCTGAAGAGCTGTTTGTACAAGCATTAGAAACGAGGAGGAGGGTGCTTGGGGAGGTGCATCTTTCTACACTAAATAATATGGGCAACCTAGCATTGACGTATGGGCATCAAGGCCGGTGGGAGGAGGCCGAAGAGCTGGAGGTACAAGTAATGGAGACGAGTAAGAGGGTGCTTGGGGACGAGCACCCTTCCACGTTGACCTACGTAGCCAGCCTAGCGTCGACGTACAAGCATCAAGGTCGGTGGAAGGAGGCTGAAGCGCTGTTTGTGCAAGCGTTGGAGACGAAAAGAAGGGTACTTGGGGAGGAGCATCCAGACACGCTGTCTACTATGAATAGCCTCGCGTTTACGCTCAAAGGCCAGGGGTTCACAAAGAGAGCAATTTCCTTGATGGAAAACTACTGCAATTTAGGGTTAGTGGTCCTCGGACCCCAGCATCCTTACATCATAGCGTCTCGCGAGATTCTGGTAAGATGGAAGCTGGAAGCGGTGCAGCAAGACGACTAAAACGACTAAGAGAAGAGGCGTAGTAAGTAAATCGTTTCTGGAGCGACAGCGCAAACGTGATACAAAATAGCATAGAGGAAGCGCACTAGTTTGCTTATGCATCACGTCGAGATATAACCTAAGTGAGATGGTACTTCGAGTTGCCACCATCAGCAAGGAGGACGGCCGAGCCGCACCAGCCAGATGGTTGTAGATATCTTCTGAAAATGCGTTGACGCAGAGATTGTAGTTAGAGACGACTTCTTTCCGCAAGATACACCTCTTAGGTTTATCCTCTTTTCTCTACCTACCATTTACAGAAATCCTATCCTCTCTTGTCTGACTAACACAGCTCCTGCAGTACTTCTTACTGCTACGGCCGTACTTTATGGTAGGGCAATAAAATGAGTTCATCGTTTGTGTTACAGGACCTATCGTGATGTCCGTTTTGCTGCTTGTTTCTATCTTCCGTATGCTTACACAATGATCACAGTTTCACTTGGCCAAGGATATGTATTCATCTCTTTAAATACCTTGAAGTGGTCTTGAACCGTTTCCAGGGCTCCATTACCTGCATCGAGTTGTTTCCGTAGAGATTTGTTGTATCCTTTCTCCAGTATTTCGAAAAACTCCGGATATGTTACATCTGTCAGACTCTGCGTTGACGTTGAGATCATGCGCGTTCAAAGTCAGATAGGTAAAATGACACGAGATGGAAGCCCTTCGATAGAGGATAGGGAAAGCTAGTATAGGGAAGAATCTGTGGGGGGCTTTGAGAACTATGGGTAGACTAGGGGATCTTAGGGGACTTTAGGTCATCTTGGAGAATTTTAGGTGATCTTAGGAGATTTAACGAAACACTAATATGGATGCCTAGAGGAAGCCACTCAGCTGTACCCGATTAGAAGAGATATTGAAGGTTTTAATTCTATAAAACCCTCATAGTTCTCATTGAGCTTAGATTTTATAGCTTGAAGTAGATTCTAATAAATCGATCAACTCCTGCCTCGACCTCCTGCTTTGCACCTTGTTCGCGAACCCGAACCCTAAGCCAACGGTACGATTCATTTATACTCTAGCATAGATTCTAACATTATACCAGATGTGCCAAAGAGTTCGCGCCGAATTCCAGTGCTCCGATTGGTATGAGGAACGAGGTGATGAAAGGACGATGGTAAAACATTTAGTAAGGTGCACCGCGGCAATTCTAAGAGGTCAAATTTGCCCGCCAGCCAACCAAGAAGAGGTGCATGTACTTCAGGAAGATGAACCAGACGAAAAATGTCATGAATGTAAAGGAAAAACTCCACCTGAGACCCCATAAATTCTACACCTGAGGTGGAACTCTCCAGGGTCAAGATCTATTCATATCAATGCACTTAGTTTCCTGGCTGATACACTTGCTCTCCTGCTCTCTCAAAGTGGCCATAAGCCTCTGCTCCATCCGTCCACCCCAATAATATGATTTACACCGTGATTTGGCCTTTTCCGTCCAAATTTCTCGAGGGATGAAGTCCCTGAGAAAGTTAATGAGACGAGTATTAGTGTGAGATACAGGTACGGTACAATTCTTTACCGTTTTTACAGGCCAGAAAGACTTTATGCGGAATATTGAGTAGTTCTTCCTGATTGAGCGGACCTTGTACGTTTATGTCGTAAATTAACCACCGCTTTACCCGATTGTCCGAGTCAATTCCCTCCGGAATATGCATCCCATCATAGCAAGAAGGATTCAGCTGTGAATTTAGCTGTCGATGAAGAACTTGGTCGCAAAATAATTCTCCGAGGGTAGTATGACGCCTGAGCGGTTCACCGGGAATATCTGTGACGTAGACACATATGATTACGCGCATTTGACCAGAAGAATCCATCCAGGCTGAGTGTGCTGAAGTGCGTTAAACAATGATGGTGCTGCCGTGATGGACAACCTCGCTCCAATGCGCCACCCGATCACGTGAAGATACCCCTTACTTATTATTGGCGCAGTATTGGCGCCCCTAGCAGCCGTTTATTCAAAGGTTGAGATCGAGAGGTCGCATATGAGCTAAGCCATGTAAGGTGTTCCTGCCTAGTGTCCTACCACTAGGGCCACTGGTAGTTCTGTTGCCAATTCGCCGTAGAAACCCCGGCTTGGCACCCATCCTTGAGCGAGAGCTCTACCAGGACTTGATCCTTCCGTTTTCCACCTTTTTAGTCCTCAGAGCCTCCCAGTTCCACGCTCGAGTCTTCTTTGAATTACCCACTATTGATCTTCATGGATCATTGCCCCTTATTCTACGGTCGTTATTCGCGTCATCCTTCCAAGCGCGTTGTCCACGCGTCATCGCCATGACAGATACACCGAGGTCAGCGATAATAAAGGCAAAGCCCATTGCACACGGGCTGGATGCGTTCCGCGAGTCCGCTTTGTTGCTTTCCCGAGAGCTTAATAATTCCAGTCCCACCACGCAGCTAGATCAAATAGACAATGAAGGTCAGAGTTTTGGACCCAGGCATGAGGCCTTCCTAATAGATACAGTCGTTCAGGACCATGCCCTCGATCTCATATCAGCGCTACAAATCCTTCCTGCCTCTCGTATCCTGCCATCAAACAGCGGTGGGAAGAACCTCTTCAGCGATCTATCTAAACTCAATCTAGCCATCAATACCGGCGATTTCGATGTACAGCGTGTGGTACCGCTCCTTGCTGCAGTCCTCAACTATGAGTCCGATACCAATATTTGGGAGAAAGTATACAGTCTCACGACTAGTACTAAACCATCAACACCTCCCCTCTCCGGCCTTTCGCGTACCGCGTCCTTTCAACAAACACCTTGGACATTCAACACAGGCAGCTTCGCAGATACCTCCGATTTGAGGAGAAACGTGGATCCCATACTTAAGAATGAAGTGGAGGATAACCTCAGGATCGACCATCCGGACGTTTTTAATACCTTTTTTGGGCAGATTCCGAGGCTTTACGAGATGACGGCGACGGTACTGCAGAGCTGTAAAGATGCGGAGCCGCCTCTGTTTCAAGAAGACGTCGGTTGGGCTGATTGGCCGCCAGGCTGTGAGGAAGCATCGGTCCTACAGTTCCTGCGCGGCCACATCGACCATTTTCTGCTACTTTTAGATAAACACTGCTTCTGTCCTTCGAAGCGTCGTCGCTGCATTACCACTCCGAATAAGCCCATTCCTGGGTCGATCAGCAAGCGAAAACTGGACGTCGGCTTAGCGTATGACTTAAATAACGAGTTGGAAGAAAGTGGCAAGCAGGGCTATAACTGGTCACACATCCTTATTCCTGGTGAGCTAAAGAGTAACCCACGAGAGGACAGCTATAGTAGTACTTGGCTTGATCTTGTTAGATATGTTCGGGAGGTCTTTAGCGCGCAAGATACCCGGCGCTTTGTTCTAGGCTTCACTCTATGCGGCTCGACCATGCGGATCTGGGAGTTCGACCGGCTTGGAGTCGTTGGATCTACACCATTCGACGTCAATAAGGATGCGCATGTATTTGTCTCGGTGGTCATAGGATGCTTGTGGATGTCAGAAGAAGAGCTGGGGTTCGATCCTACTATAGTAGGGGATGGCAGACGATACACAAGCGTTCAGCGGGATGGCCAGATGGAGCGACTCTGTTTTCAAGATCTTATCAAGCGACAACGTTCGGTTGCTGGCCGAGCAACTACCTGCTGGAAGGGTTTTGTTGCAGATATGGCTGAGCAATCGCTTGTGATCAAAGACTCATGGGAATACGAAGAGCGGCCTGAAGAAGGCCTTTTGCTTAAGGAGGCGACAGAAGCTGGAGTTAAGAACGTAGCACGATACTACCATCACGAGACCGTACGCATCGGTGGTAGTGTAGACGATGTCCTTAATAATGTGCGTAAGGGTCTAAACAACGCCGCCGGCCGGAATCCACTGCAACGACGAGGAACACGCTCGGAATCTGTCATTAGCCCAATAACCTCAGATGCTTCAGGTGCAAGAAGAGGTAGGAGTAGAAGTAGAAGTCGCGCCGCGACGCGAAAGAGATCTTCAAGCAGCATTCAGGCGTCGATGCCGCCCCCCAAACGGTCATGTTCGGACTCCCCGGTCAAACAAGACACAGAAGAACGAAGAAATCGCGTTCATCGACGGCTCATCATGCGGGATGTTGGAAAAAGTATTTATGAGGCGAGTTCTCCACGTAACATCCTGAAGGGATTGCTGGGGGGCATTAAAGGTGAGTTCCATACAAAGCATTTGGAATCGTTGGTTTGCGAATCAAGTGCTAGTCGTTGTCCTTTTCACGCCTTTTTTGTTGGTCTGCAAAGAGGGCTTTGCATGGTTCTTATTTTTGATTTTATGATACCCCTTAGTTGCTTCAGAAAACACCAAGCATTTGGAACGAAGGCTGATTTAGTAGGACACGAGTCGCTCCTCGATTCAAGGATCCTCCACCGAGACGTGTCTATTGGTAATGTGATGTTGACTATGGCGGAGGACGACGGTTTCTTGATAGATCTTGACCTAGCTATCAAAATTGATCGCAAGAACGCTTCTGGCGCACCAAGTAAAACTGGAACTAAAGTATTTATGGCCATCGGAGCCCTCTATGGTGAAGATCACAACTTTATGCATGATTTGGAGTCATTCTTCTGGGTATTGTTCTGGGTTTGCGTTCATTGGAACGGGCCCGGCCGTTCAAGGACTAAGACAAAGTACGATTCATGGAACTACGAGCCAACGCAGAAACTTGCGGAAATTAAGAAGGGCAAAGTGGACGAGGAAGACAAGTTCACCGAGGAAATACAGAATGAGTTCACCACCCAGTGCAAGTCGCTGATCCCTTGTATACAGGAGCTACGAAAAGTGGTCTTTCCAGAGGGAAAGCGCTGGCTGAGAGAGGATCGCCAGCTCTATTCGCGCATGAGGTCTGTTCTTCAGCTAGCTATAGATAGAGGAGATACCACAGAACAATAACATCAATTCGGATGAGTTCCCTTCCTGGGGTCTCGTCTTCCACTGGCGGATGTAGTAACTATACGTCAAATATACATTGTGTTTGGCTAGCCGTAGGTCCCGTTTTGGTTCCCGAAATGGATCCCGCTATGTACTTTGCATTGCCACCACCATCAGGGAGGATGGCCAACCCGAACTCCTCTTTCAGCCACAATATAAAATACAGTCACTGGTTGGGTTTCTGGTTAGCCCATCGCCAACCGACAGTGTTTGCGACGTCCCACTTCGACGAGCCCTCAACTGAACGGCATCATCTCTTACACGAATTGCTTCACAGACACTCGGCATGCTACTATTTGTGCTACACAACACTGCAGATCAACAGACAGCCTCGTCTACTGTCGCCATGCCCAGTGTCGAAGGGAGTGGTGCCCCTTCGACACATCCGACAAGGTCTGAGGAGATTCGCGCGAGAGCTCTCATACTCAGTAGACTCGATAGCATGCCGAAGCGGAGCAATGCTCTCGTGGAGCTACGTCATGACGAAATGCTGCTGACGCTGCGTTCGGCGGCAGGTCACTCCACAAAACACGGCCACATAGGAACCTAGTGGGAGGCATCACAACACGAAAGAACATCGGGACTCAGAGAACACATCTTAAGCCCTGAAGGCACGATGGTAAGCCAGCACAAATGACAGCTGAACACTAGGGAGAGACTGAAGGTATTACAGCCGCAACATACGGGGCAGGGCGCCTCTACGAATCTGATATACTGGTACAGAAATACAAGGCTTTAACAACGGCATACACACAGGAAAAACAAATCAAAGAGCATACAATACAGGCAAATACGTCACTTCTTGAGACGCAATGTACATAGTCGTAAATAGAAGCCACCATGTCCTCATCTTGTCAGCATAGCGTATCTAAAGAGTTATCGGGGAGTTCTTTGTGCACAACATGTAAAGGCATCATATCTAATTATTTCAATTCAACCAAGTATGTCTGCGATGGGTGTGGGGATATTTGGTGTACAAAATGCTGGAATAATGAACTTATGCAGGTATTCAGCTTTATTACTTAATCTAGAAAAGTGCTAAGGCCCGACAGAGGATGTTGCCCGATATCCAGTATCGAAAGACGCGGAAATTCCACGAATAAATATAGGAGAAGCTTCGGAAATAAAGGAATAATCAGACTTCGGTCGTATTCGAGACGTCGGAAATGGAAGCCCAACTCGAGGTCGGGCCATGAGCGATAGGTTTCGGGATGGTGACAAATAGATGGTACGCGTCGTACTTTCTCTTGGTTGCAAAAGTTTGTTCAGCGTGTAGGCGGATTTCTGAAGGCGCATCTTCAACGCCATCTCGTGACCTCGAAGCGGTGAACTGAATATAGCGTCGGATAAGTTGTAACAAGATTATAACTAAATTCACTAAACATTCTAAGATATTGTTCGCCTGCTTATATTAGTATATAAACATATCCTCCACTACTGACTTACCAGAAGGAACCAGTCGCCGTTGTCTTTACATCCAATTTGAATCCCTATGACGCCAAAAGCTGCCACTGTGAAGGTAACTGTGAGAACTATAACCCTTTGGCCCCAATACTTGGAATTCAGGTGAAGGCAATTAACTGCGATAGCCGCATTGAAATGGAAAATGAGGGCTCCAGCAAATGTGATGCCTCTCCCTGTTGGACCGTACTCAGGCTTCATCGAGAGTCCGAAACCCAGGATTTGGACCGAGACGGCGGCGGCCGTGGAGGTGGTGAGGGCGATGCGAGGGCCATTCTTGGAAAGCTTCCAAAAAATGAGGATCTGAACTCTTATTAATAGGGGCTCTCAATAGATCTGGAGACGAACTGGACCACCTATGCCGTTCAGCCAGGAGCATTCCAACAGTAACCGGAGTGCTAGGTATGACCATCTGTGCGGCTTTATCCAGCAGTTGAAGGTAACGCCGATAGCAACGATGTAAAGGACAATTAGAATGATGATAAATGTTATACGGCGTAAAGTCCATAAACGTAGAGACTCTAGTGTCCATGGATGGAATACCTGCGAAAAGACAAGTAGACCGCTGAACGCCGCGCAGGTAGGGGGTATAGGAGCTGGAATGCGATAGATCGTATCCATAATCCAAAGAAGAAAGCTTAGCGCGCCGGGTGCAGGACGCAGGCAAAGAACATGCAGGAAGGTGACCGGTGAAGGACGTTCCAGCCTTGTGACGGAGGACGTACATAATATATCATGAAATTGCCAATCCATCAGCTCAGGGAGGTTGTCGATTGGAGCATAAGCAATCTCTGCTTTTTGAGGCGGCTTCACATCCGGCTGATGGATGCGGTATCAGCTTCGCTCCCACCATCACAGTGCCAGTTAGACTGTGGAGCACTATTCCACTAGTGCTTGTAACGTCGGATCAGCTGTGCTTCCGCGGGCAAGCGGCGCACAAGACGACATGTGAGGCTTGCGCTATATCTATCACACTATGGCCTTCTCGTGGGGGAGCATGCCAGCGCGCTTGCCCTTTCCAAAAAAATAAAAAATACTACGCGCGGTTGCCAGGCGTTCTGCAGGCAATTGTACGCAGATGCAAGTTTCATGTAATTGATGCAAGTCCACTATTTACATAAAATAACAGCTGTAGAAGGAAATTGAGAGATCGATGTGGGAGTGGTGGCTTAGGAGTGGTCAAGGGCCGAGGGATGCACATCTGGGTGGTCATGCTATAGTCTTTTAATTCTCCGCCAGGGGATATAGTGATGGTGAGATACGCCTTTTCACCAAATGGACATACTTTGTTGCCCTGCTAACGGAAGCGAAGGTGATCCATTTCTATTTACGGTGTATTGGCTGCACAGCAAAATGATAATTATTGGTTGGTGGTCAATGCGCTGTACCGTGTACGGTACAGAGTACAGCGGCCGGGGCTTGCAAAATACACCGCTTGGTACAGCCAACCATCCTTTGGTTTAGCGAACCAAGTCCTTCTTCCCCCCTTCAACGATGACGAAGAGAAAGTTATCCTCCACGAAAGACGCGGCAATCTACCTTTTAAGTGAGGGGCTCGGCGCTATCGATGACAACCTCTTGGCTAGTATTGAAGAAACACTACAACAAGAACGACGAAAACGATCATCACTAAGCGTCCGCCTAGCTATTCAAGGCGACGGCCAATTTTCAACTTCAGCTATAGAAACGAGCCTCCTAAGCAGCCCTGAGTCTCCAACAAGCGGTGTGGTCGACAAACCATTGGAAATTTCAGCATCTATTAAAAGGCTCCTTTACCAGCTTCTCTTTGCACGCCCTGAAATCGAAGCTTTCTTTGAGGCTGGCACGGAGAAGGTTCTTTCTGGGGTCCTTGCACGGGCCGATGCAAGAATTGAAATCCTAAGGAAAACCAATATCGCGCAACAGTTCATCCTCTCGGAGAAGTTCGAACGACTCCTTACTGACCGGAGTCTCGCACTCTCACATGAACAGTATGATAACGGAAATGCCAAAGTAAACGCATTTGCCGCGTCACTCAAACTTACGAAGGTAGAGGATAAGAAGCTAGCGGTGTCGGCAATTTATCGTGGCAAGATGTGGCGGACCCTTGAAGAAAGCGTTGGAGAGCCTGGAATAAGCGCTGTGATGTGTTGCGAGCACACGCTCTTCAAAAAAGGAGTACGGTCTAAAGAGATAGGGAAGCTTGCACAGTGCCTTAAGCTGACATGCTTCGCGCCAATCTTGGGGTTGGCAAAAAAGGTGAGGGACACGCTGGAAGAATCGCAGCGGGCTTTTGACAAGTCGATAGGGGTCAATACACAAAGGCTAACCGAGGCAATTGGAACGTTTCTGACATTGTAGCAGGTGGACCCAATGGCGGCGGCTGAACCCGATAGCGTGCCGGGCATAAATACCGCCCGTTCTTCTAATACCGTACCCCTCCCCACCCCACAACGCCAAGGTAAGCCATCACTCTTGGACGGTTCCAAACGCGAACGAAAATACGAGACAAGAGCGACAAGTCACCGTATCTTTCTGCGGGAGCGCCAATACGAATTGCGCAGGGACGTCCGTTCCGTCCCTTGAGCCCAACAGAGATAATGCTACACCTACACATTTCCATTGCTTCACCACGGAGGGGTATTCACGTGATAGAATTAGGCTGCTAGCTAACGCAAAAGGGCTTACACCTCACGCATTCAAAAAGTGTATATAGCGTGAAAAACATGCGAAGGACATGAATATTTTTCCAAAAAAAAAAAAAAAAAAAAAAAAAAAGAAAAATTAAGCGTAGGAATAGTCGCAGTTGCTCTAGACTTGGGCAGTAACTATCTCCAGACGCCTAAGCCGGATGCACTGCGGAACAAGCATACCGTGATCTGCAGCCGATTGGTGGCGCCTATTTATGCAAGATACGAGCCAAGCATGCATATTCAATTCTATGTGTTCAATTCACGAAGAAATGAGTAGTATGAACATGTAAAGTACCCATTTTCACTCCCATGGGTCTATACTTCTTATTACTTGTCCTCTGTGGGGTTTGACGTCATAGCTAGTCTAAAAGTTAGATTTGGGACTCCAGCCAAGAAGAGCCCTAGAAGAAAACCCAGAAAGCTGTCTCCGAAATCGAAATATTCCAACTGGTGCCTGATGCTGCCCGTCATGGTAGGATCCCATTGTAGCTCAGTGTAGGTAACTTCAAATAAAGTACTTAGTTTTCCACAGACTAACCTCCAGGGTTCCGAAAGAAGCGTATGCTTAAGTAGGTTTCGAATAGTCTTATTATAGCTCCATTCAGAATGGCCTTTGACCATATGAATTGCAACATGGTCGCAATGACTATCACGATCATAGTTTAGCTCTCGGCAACCATTGAATCCACAGGCATAGAGGCGCTTACGTTGCACGATCTCTTTGCTATCCCTAAGGCCACCGTTTTGGTGATTATCCTTTAAGTGTACCTTGAAATTACGGCCACTGGAAAAAACTTCAGAGCATTTTTTAACCTTACAGTGCCATTCAAGCCCCGATTCGTCGTGATAATCTTCTTTATGTCGCCTCTAGTCCTGTTTGGTCTTGAAGACCCTAGTGCTGCCGAGCTCGTCGCAAAATGTGCAGAAAAAGCGTTGCTTACCCGAGGGAACGGGTAACACAGGAGCAGGTTCGAAAAGTGAGCTGAGGTTCCAGTAATACTCGACGAGATATTTCACGATCTTTTGAGAGCTATCAACTCCCTTCAACTTTTGCCTTTTCCGAAGTTCTGCTGATGATTTCGCGTTTGCCTTCCTCTTTCCACCACCCGAAACACTGACGGGAATTGCGATATTTTGTCCTCCGGTAGTCGGTATTGTCAACACACTGTATTCACCTTCTGGCGGCGCTTTTATCGTCACGGGAACGTGTGGGCTGGTAGCACCGAATGATTGCGAAGTGGATTGCTGGCAAGGACGTTGCTCCAGTGCCGCAATGGTATTGGTGGGCGAAGCGCTGTCACAGGCCAACGCTATGGAAGACTCAGAGCCCTCAGGCTCAATGAGCAGCTTGATATCCACGATAGGCGAGGGTTTGCAGTCCTGGACCTAGCCCAGAAGCTGCGGAGTAACCCAACCGGTGAGGGCAAAATGGACGAACGCAGAGAAAAGGTGGAATGCAACTAATGGACACCGCAGCCTTGAAAAGGGACAAGATAAACTACCTGACACGGCTTAACCCCTGAGTTAGCATGCAATCTAGAGCAGGAATACGGGTAGTATCGCCGATGTGGCTTTCTGCCGTGTGCTTATCAAAATTCATGCACGTCACAAGAGGCGCCGCAGACGGAGCCTGCAGGTGCAGCTACAGGCGACTATGTATGACAGCCAATAAACCATTAGCAATTGAGCAGGCGTTACCAGTCAAGTCTAGTTGTATTAAGATTTACCCGAGGCTAAAGGTTATTGCTTTTGAGTGTGATGGGCTGATGGAGTTGGCCGCGTCAGTTCTGCGCCCTTTCCATCATTCACGTCCTATTAAGGCCAACCCCCTTCACCTTTATTCTTCTCCTTCGATATACACCGCTTCGCGAGCTAGGGCAATGAGTGCACCTTCCTCCACAATCTTTTTCTGTCAGAGGGCAGACCTCCTGTCACAAGCATCGTGGTACAATCCAATACCAGCGAAAATTTCGGAATATTAAAAGCCATTTCACTCAAGCTAATTAGCCTTCGAAGTTGCGGTCAGAATGCCCGCAGTGCCCCAGTCTTACGCAGCTTTGCAGAATTCCAATTAATACTGAATTACGTTTAGCATATTCGGCGACTAGAAGCTGTTACTATATTGTGGGAAGCCTTTGCTGCCTGTGCACTCTTTTGCGACACTCAGAAAACTTTACTCTAGCATATGTGGTATCGATACTTACTTCGCGAGATCACTTAAGTGCCATGATCTTTTGGAGTCTCGGGGGGGGGGGGGGTCCTTGGAGCACGTGAAGGAAAGTTAACTCCATCATTCGTATAATGTGCTGGAACCTCTAGAATCTCGTCCTCCGGAGCGTCTGCGTTACCTATACGCTAGCCTAACCTGGCTTAGATATGGAAGGACTCGTGTACTATCCTCAGTTTGAGCTGGATCCTTAACTTTCTGAATATGATAGAATACTGAGGCATCGCACACAAGCTTCCGTAGAACTACGGTGTCCGGTCAACGAGTATGCTAGGATGCCCTTCAAATACTTTTGTTATAATATCGTAGTGTTGAGTGATGGTTGGTCGAATAAGAAATAAATGAATAGTATAGAAGTATCGACAATTGATCGGATGGGAAGATTGGGTTGGATTGGTTTCCGTGGGTTATGGTGTCCGCGACCCGCAATCGGAAGATATTCTGAAGTAGAAAGGTAGACAAAAACTTGATAAACAATCGTAGATTCTAATTCTAAATGACAGACAATAATCAGAAGTTGCCTCTATACCACAAGATAATAACTAGAGATAACTAAGGACGATACCTCGACTAAGGCCGAAGCCAGAATATATACACTCTCTCGGAGAATCCCTCGGTTCGTTCCTAGGTCGGGTAGTTTTCTGCCAGAAAACCTAAGGAAAACTGTCGGCTTGCCGTGGGAAACCCTAGGGAAAGCCGCCAGCTTTCCGCAAGAATTCTTAGAGAATACTGCTCGTTTGCCCATCACCAGCTTTCCGCCAGCATTCCTAGAGAAAGCTACCAGTTTTCTAAGTGAGCGCCTTCGTTAGTCAGGCGGACAGGTTACTATACAACAGTAGTTTTAGCACCTCAAGGCTGTCGCTAAAAGTCTCAAAAGTCTTAAGAAGCCTAGGTAGATTCCCTGTGACGCGTGAATCTGAGGGACAGTCGAATGTAAAACTAGTCAGGTCTTTGTAAGATAGGACCATCTCATGACCATCTCACTGAAGTATGCTAGACCGCGTAACGTTAGAATTTATACTGTTCTCTAAGCTGCACTATCATTTTCTACATTCTCTTTCTTCCTGCATACCACGAAAAGAGAGAGGGACAGTACCAGAACAACGGCGATTATAATAACGCCTATTAGAGCAGGCCCACTAAGAATATTGCCCCCTCTGCTTCCCCCGCTCATTTTAAGCCGACTTAATTTTCCTAATTTTAACCGCGCCTAATCCATTTTACTCTTCCCCATATTTTTACCATTCCTAATCCGTCCTATGCTCAATTCTAATTAGAAGAATATTCAGAGTAGCTTAGAATAAACTTACCATAATCTAATGTCCTCTGGAAACAGAATCCTGAGACTTTAAACTAGGATCGAGGTGATTCGGTGTCGTAAACGCCACCGGATCTTCTAAGGCTACGGTTTTAGGCAAAACGAAGCTGTAAGAGGGGGCAGGCTTTGAGAGTCTGAATTACTTATCCTTGATTAGCATTTCAGTGTCGTCACGATATGTCGAACTCACCAGGGTTGTTCCAGTTGGCGCTTAGAGATCCGAATTATAATGCAGCACATGTTGGACTAGGCTGCAATGTGTAGACCTTTAAATGTTGGCGTGGCATATTGGTCGTTTAAACGGAAATCAGGATTCTACCGTTAGTACGGACACCGTAATCTGCGATTCGATGTTCAGTCGCCTGGTTTCTCATCGTATGTCTTGCGGGTACCGTGTTGCGTCGGCCACGGCGCATAAAGGGTCTCGGCAGTGCCCTTCAGAGGGCTAACTTGCGGAAAATAGGAAGGCCTCACAGAGTGCTACATTCGGTTTGAATTCTAAAAAGCTCTTACACCCGCCTAGTTTTCCAACATGATATCCTCCGCGGCGAGACTCAGCGTAAGCAACCGGCATTCTATTACTTCGGGCTTATGTAGACGACGCTCCTGCACCAGCAGCCTCACGGAATCCACGAAGCCTAATTCTAGCCTTATATAGCTCTAGAGCAACGCACAATGCGGTGACGCTCTTGGTTGGCGAATCCCCGCTGTCGTATGTTTTTATTTTTGCATGCATGTCGAATTCTGTAAGTGACAGGGCTTTTTCGATAATCGTTTTCGATGATTGAGTGGGGATGTACCTTCTTACAAGCCTTCATTACTCGCACCTCTAGCTCTTCAGCCTCCACCACCCCTGATGACTGTACGTCGACGCCGGGTTATCTATGGTGGCGCATGCTTGGAAGCTCTAGCCCCAGTACCCTCTTCAACATCTCCATCGCTTGAATACCTGGCTCTTCGGCCTTTCTTCCATTGGTATGATTCCTGTATATCGACCCCAAGTTAGCCATACTAATCAGCGTGGAAGGAAGGCGGAGGATAAACTTCTTGCTTTTAGTAGTATTAGTAAGTAGATCATGTTTTTATGGAGGGCTACACACCGTCTGCCTTTGCCTCCGGAGTTCTTAGGCGAACGCGGCATGCCGACGAAATGAAAGTCTCTTTTCATCTCCGCCGTCAGAATCCCGGCTAGCGAGGATTCAAGCCCTGGCTAAGCTCTTATGTTCCCTCTCAGGGATCTCAACGGAATGGATATGCTGACCTTTTTCTTCCACCACATCCTCCAGGCGGCAACCCCTTGAAGGCTGTCCGAAGCTAAACCACCGGTCGGAGGGCCTTCCGAAGCCCGCGTTCGATCTCTACATGTCTCTGTTCTGTGAGTCTTGCTGCACCCATTTGATAATTGCGATTCTGTTGATTCGGTTTCCCACTCTGTTCGGTGCGCTTGTTTTAAGTCATGCCACAGACGTCGCCTCTCAGCTTCGGCATGAGTAGCTGCTTCGCGTCGGTTCTCGGGCAAAGCCAATATCTCGTCACGGATCTTATCTCGTCTTGCTAACTCTCTTTGGACCATCTCGGGGCCGAAGGCATCGGGGGAAGTCACTATGACGAAGATTAGCCAAGGCTCTTGGATCTTGTAGGCAAATCTTACCATCTTCTAGATATTTTCCCTCCAAGACGTTTAGGGTGGCGCTATACCGGCCAATAAGGCGGATGTTGCAGAGCTGGAAGAGGTTCTCTTCCGAGTCGGTATCGAAGAAGCAATCTCGGTGCTTTGAGAACACGTTCAAATCGAACAGGTAGTTCTTGCTTAGGATAACATCTACGCAGAGTTTGTCGAGCACATGGAAATCGCATAGAACCGTCTTCCCGCCAACGCTCCATGGCACATCTTGTACGATGCCGCTTGTCTAGTCGGTGGTTCTGTCTGCGTACTCGACCTCGAGACAATTCTCGAAATTGCGGTCGATAGTCAGCTCAAGCTTCCCAGCATATGCGCTAGAGATGAACATAGTATCTGAGCCCGTATCCGGGAGCGCTGCAGTAAGATTACCGCCAAGAGATCCCCAAAGTCTCTGCCTCTCCCCACCTAGAAGCCTTAACCGCAATTTCTCTGGTAACTTAACCAGTTTAGACTTGATGCGGCTAATGAACTTCGTGTACGTCTGGGTCACCCTTAGGAAATGGTTTCCTGGAATAAGATCGTGAACGCATCCGGGGAGGATCAAGCAGTTCAAGCTGTGCGTCATTTGCCCCCCCGGCGAACCTCCACGGGATTTAAACCGTTCCGGGAGATTGGACGAGCTTCTTATTGGGGAGTGACATCCTCTTCTACGTCCTAGGAGCAGGGCGTAAGCCGAGACTAGAGGCTAGTGCCGGTGATATGAAGCACATGCCCGCACCACTGTCAGAGAAGGCTTCCACTAGAGTCCATTTACATCCCCCTCCACGAAGTGCCGCATCAGCCCTGAGGAAAAGTCCGAAACTTTGCGTGCATTCTGCTGTGTTGGTTTGCAATGGCACTTGGCAGATGTGAGTTTCGTCTGTTTCTGTATTTTTAAGGAATCATTTAGGCTACGAAGACCGGGAAGGATACTACGAAGATGTCCCTTGTCCCAGAAACGGTGATGGGACGGATGGATCCTCTTCTGATAGACTATAGCGTATCCACTGTGGGCAAGGGCGGGTACATCCGCTTCGCCACTGTATTCGATAAAGGGTAATGTACTTTTGTCGTCAAAACACTTCTGTTGATATTCCGGTCCATCGTGCTTTTCATAGAGAAAGGCTTGTGTAGCAACGTCTTCTTTGCTTAGGCTGCGGATTCGGCTAACGGTGTAGTCCTTGCCGTTGGACATACTCGCTGGCGGAGCACTATGGAGGAAGGTGTTAGTTGGAGATCGTAGAGGACGAATTTGGAATCTTGTGTTCAATTAGGCTCGGTCGGTTCTGTTCGGTCGCAGCGATTCTCGATGAAATTCGACAGCTTGAACCAGCTTAAAAACAATTTAAGGCACTTTGTATCTCTAGGTAATTACATGCCTCTTTGGAAATGGCTGGATTTTACTGTTTGTATGTATTCGCGAGGTGGTGCGCACAAGCGTTAGAAATGCTTTGGCGAAGGGCAGCCTGTCTAAGACCAGGGTACTCTGGTATTTTATCCACCTCACCGACAAAGGAACTCTGTTTCACAATTGCGTCGTTCAGTCGATTTCGTGGAGTGGATAAGAGAGAAGAAAACTCGGGTCGGGGAAGAATATGAACCACTTTTCGATACAGCGTCTATGCCAACGTGACCAGCACAGTCAGACATCATGCAGAAGCGCCGCACTGCCACCATCAAGCTGAGTAGCCAAGCTCCCATTAGCTAACTAGGCACACCGCGACTATCTCAGTCTGTACCTTGACCCCAACATCAGATACTCCGTGAAAATATATAAACGATCATCTTGGTTCGAAGTCGTTCCATCCTTTCCCTAGTCGCTAGCCTCATATTTGGCCGTTCTTCCCCTGCCCACCCCAACCTCCCGGCACAACCTCACACACACCAGAGAGCTGTGCCATCCCATCAAGGAAAGCAATTAAATCCTTCCGTCCCAACCTTGCTGCAGTCCTAGGTCGCAACCTATCTCAAATCTCTCCTGCCCTATTCCGTTGAGGGTACCCCCTTCTTCTGACCTATGAATGGAAGCGCAAATTCAAGCAACCATGGCGTAATCATTCCGAGTCATCGAATAGAGGGATTTGCCGACGTTGTAAGATGGATAGCGCTTGACCCGGATAATGAAACGTTTATCTGTCGCAAATTCGATGAACTCGCAGCTCGAAATCTATTTTATTTGCAGTCCAAGCTACTTTGTCTCCAGAAACAACTCAATGAGCTGGATAAAAGTGACGCGAACAGTGATGATATGAACCTGAAGGATGCTAGGAGGACGTGGGAGACGTTAACTCAGCGGTACGATGCCGGTAACGAAGAAGTGCAAGTTCGCATGGACCTGATTGTGAAGATACGCGCGAAATTGAAAGAATATCGTACGTTAACAGTCACCCGCTATTTATAGCAAAAGCTAACTATTACTCAGATGAGACGCTCTTATTACAAAGTGAGATCGCGAAGCTTAAGCGGTCCAATAAGCGTGTCCTTAGTGCGTATATGCATTGATTTAAGAAGCCATACCCTGCGCTCGGCGGACAGGTGAAGACGTTCCTAAATGCTTCAAGTGACCTCGTTGCTCTCAATACATTGCCGGAAGCTGACTATCTGTCCCTCTTTCTGAGACAGCACTGGCTAGCTAAGGTAAGGACTTCTAGTGCTGAATTTATAAGACGGTCTGCTTACATGCCACAGGAAGAGCTCTCCCGGGATGGCCTTCACCGTATAGGTCGATTTAATGAGAAGTTCATCTCTATCGCAGTGGCCGTTATTAGCATACTTGTGGCAGCGATCCTCTTGATTGGCTCTATTACGAGTCTCTACCTCGTCACCAACGATACTGCCAAGCTTGGCATAGTTGCTGCTTGTACAGCTGCGTTTGCCTTAAGCGTCGGCTTGATGACGAATGCACGTCGAGCGGAAATATTCGCCGCTACTGCAGCGTAAGTTATGCTGGTGTAGTAAGGCCACATAATGCTGATCAAATTTTAGGTACGCCGCCGTCCTTGTAGTGTTTGTGAGCGAAAATGTCTCAAACTCGTGGAATGTGCCTATAGCATGAGGATGGATGGGGGGCCATCACCCGGTTTTCTGAGCACCTGAAAATAACTACATAGTGACCATGGCATCCGTTAAGACAGCAAGTCCAAGAAATTCCAAATTCCTGGCTATCACTGGCCGTTGGCACGGCAATAGGTGCACGGGGGTGAATCAACTACAGCTGCAAGTAAGTTTGAGAGTAGACGATTGATTCTATAGAGAGAGAACTATGGAGGAGTTTATATAGACGAGGGCGTTGTAAGGGAGCAACGCACGGAGCGCTATAGGCCATGGCGCGTGAGCGCAATGAGTCATAGCGAACAAAGGGGGAAAGAAGGGATAGGAAGGGAGAGGAAGAATGAGATCACGAGACATGGTGTTAGCGTCATATGAATATGATGATTCCAACACCATAGGAATATGATGGTTCCAACACTGGCGATTTAAATGCAGGATTATAGAAATAATAATAAATATAAAAAGTATAGGCTTACAAAGCTATATAAAAAAGTCTTTATATTATTTATATCCCATTTAAAATAAACTCTAAAAAGGAGGGGAGTGAAATACAGAAGTTAAGTTGTATTAGCCTTAGTTCGCTATAGCAGTACCTCTTCAACACTGCCGCGTCGTCGATATGGTCGAGTTCCAAGGTGATGACAATAAGAATAAGTCTCAATTCAATTATACTTCGATAATGCTAGAGTAAATAGCATATACCTGGCTATAAAGACTATGATCTAATCTTCCCTAGTACACTAAGAGATTTTTCTGTACTTAGCAGTAGCTTCACTATAGCCTCGTGTCTACTTGTTACCGCCCTTGATAGTGGCGTGCGTCCGATGTAATCTTTTAATCTAATATCGACTTTGCCTGTATCGCATAATAACTTGACTATAGCCTCGTCCCTGTTCGCTACTGCCCACGATAGTGGTGTCCGTCCATCAGAATCTTCCGAGTCCACGTTCACTTTACCTATGTCAAGTAATAAATTGACTATTACCTCCTGTCTATTCCTGACTGCCCAGAGTAGCGGTGTTTCTCCGCTAGAATTCTTTAAATTAGCGTCCACATTCCCTGCAGCAAGCAGCAGCCTAACAACTGTATCATGTTGGCTCACTGTCGCCCACCATAGCGGCATCCGCCCATCAATGTCCTTTGAGTCAGCATCAGCTCTCCCTGTCTCTAGCAATAGTCTAACTATTGATTCGTGTCCATTCTCTACTGCCCAGCATAGTGGGGTCCGTGCATGAAAATCTCTTGAGTCAATGTCAACTGTTCTTGTGTTAAGCAGCAGCTTGACGACTGCCTCTCTCCCATAACATGCCGCCCATGATAGTGGTGTTTGTCCATTAGAATCCTTCAAGTTAATATCGACGTTACCGGTACCAAGTAGCAGATTGACTATAGCCTCGCGCCCACTCTCTACCGCTTTCCATAGGGGCGTCCACCCATGAGGATCTTTTATGTTGACATCGAACTTGTTTGTGTCGAGCAGCAGCTTAACAATAGCCTCATGTCCAGTTTCTGTTGCCTTCCATAATAACGTCTAACCATCAGCATCCTTCGCATCAACGTCGATCTTGCTTATGTCGAGCAGCAGCTTGACTATTTCTTCGTGTCCGTTTTCTACCGCCCACGACAGTAGTGTCTGTCCGTTTCGATCCTTCGTATCAACGTCGACCTTGCCTGTGTCGGGTAGCAGCTTGACTATCGCTTCGCGTCTGTTTCGTGCCGCCCATAACGGCAGTATCTCTCCGTTTCGATCCTTCGTATTAACGTCGACCTTGCCTGTGTCGAGTAGTAGCTTGACTATTCCCTCGTGTCTATTTTCTACCGCCCACGACAGCGGTGTCTGTCCGTTTCGATCCTTCGCATCAACGTCAACCTTGCCTATGTCGAGCAGCAGCTTAACTATCGCTTCGCGTCCGTTTCGTGTCGCCCATAACAGCAGTGTCTCTCCGTTTCGATCCTTCGTATTAACGTCGACCTTGCCTGCGCTAAGTAGTAGCTTAACTACTACCTCGTGTCCCTCTTCTGCTGCTAACGATAGTGGCGTCTGCCCGTCCTTATCCTTTACATTAATATCGACCTTGCCTGTACTAAGCAGCAGTTTGACTACTACCTCGTATCCCTTCTCTGCTGCTAACGATAGTGGCGTCCGTCCGTCTTTGTCCTTAGCGTCGACATCAACCTTGTCCCTGCTAAGCAGCAGCTTGACTATCGCTTCGCGGCCATTTTCTATCGCATAAAAGAAAACATCCGCCATCACTGAGCTTGTGGGTTCAAAGCTACCCTCTTGTATCATAAGCGCAACCAGGTCATCGTCGTCATCGTGAAAAGCTTCATTTAGAGCACTGTTTCCATATATATCCCTCATTTCAGCTGCCGACGGCGTATAGTGAAGCAAGAGGCGCATTATGTCCACATGACCATTTCGTACTGCAACCAGCAACGGAAAGTCCTTGGCCTCATTTTGACAAGTTGCAGTGGCGCCATTTGAAAGGAGAAGGCCAACTGCAGCAGTCTGACCTCTTCTTGAAGCTAAAATAAGTGCCTCGTCGTCATGTTCGTGCTCATACTCGCTTTCGTCGTCACTCTCCGATTCACGGGTCCATTCAAACTGCGATGATCTGGCCGTGTTGCCTCCAGCATTCAGCAGCTCCGTAAGTAACTCCTGAAGTATATTGTCCGGCTCTGAAGAGAGCTCTTGTATTGCATGATATATGGCCCCATCTAATCTGACGTTTTTCTCAATTAGTTTGCTAAGAAGTGCCTTGTCTTTATTGCCAATGGCGTGGGCAACCAGTGCGGTTTGCTGTCCGAAATACGTGAGATCGGCCCCCATTTCAATGAGCTTGAAGATAACTTCTCCAGCCTTTTCGGTCAAGGCGATAGTCATTGCCGTTTCTCCATCATCATTCTCAGCATTGACATCTACAAATCGGCCTGTTGGACCTTTTGTATTTTTGTCCATACGATCATCCAAAGCATTGTCCTCTTTGTGTCGAGATTGCCACCCAATTGACCGGTTGAGTAACGCCAAAGCTATATTATGATAGCTTTCCCTGAGTGCAAGAAGTAGTGGTGTATTCCCATCCGCATCTCTACCATCAATCTCAGCCTCATTGTACTGTAAGTATTTTTCAACGCCTATTGTAGAGCCACATGCAGCTAGCACATGGAGTGCTGTTGCACCAATGAATGGCCAGCCCAAGGGCGCATGGGTATTGTTGGGATCCAAGACCTTCCACAGGTCTGCAAACTCTTTTAAAGCTTTAGACTCGGGCGCCCATTGGATGAGTGAGAGAAGATCTGATTGGTCTACTCCTTCCTGTTCGAGCTTTTGAATATGATCGAACAGATACCGCATTGCATATGGCGCTAATGGGTATCTTGAACATAGTTTGCCTCGGGATAGTTGGGCTCCTTCAAGCACTTCCCTTAGCATTAAGTACTTAAGGCAGGATCTTGATATCCGGAAATGTCCAGCTCCTATAGGTGTTGAAAATGTATGCGGACTGTATCGGATATTGCTAAAATATTCATTTATTAGATAATCGGCAACTGATTGGTGAATAAACTGAGCTTCGCGGTCTGAGTCTTCTCCGTCAGGCTCGTATCGCTCCCAAATCTCGCGGCTTTGGAACTCGACTAAGCCCCGAGAGATATACCTAACGTGTCTCTCAAAGCTGGTCAGATCCATAGACCAGCTCTCATGACTTCTTAGCTTGGAAATAGTCGTGCAATCCATGTTTTCGTCAGTAGCAAGTGCGTCTCGGAGCTCTTGTGCAGACAATGGCCTCTCCGCAAATAGAACCCACTGGAATAGCTTAATCATCTGATGGTACTGCTCAATTCCAGTAGCGTCATCCAGAATTGCAGCATATAGCTCGCTTAGAGCTTCCGGTGTTGATGAAAGCTTCTCGTGCAATCTCTCCACGTTGACCCCAAACATATTGTGATCAATAACTCTAGCTGTAACTAAGACAGCCCATTGAAATCCTCCCTGGGCTTTCGACAAGATGTCGTTCTCGATCTGCTGGCGTTTCGATTCAGGTTGGAGATCCTTTAGTCGTTCGTGAATAACTGATCGGATGTCCTTGTCGTTTCGCTCCTCAACCGAGATCGTTGGGATGGTGTTAAGCCCAAGAACTGGGTAATGCCTTGAAGAAAAACAAATTTTGGGATTGGCCCCTTGTCCTTCGGCTTCTTTCATTAAGTCTTTGAAGTAAGCTAATAGTTTCTTGGCAGACTCCTCTCCACACTCATCAAGTGCATCGATGAAGATAGTAACTGGACGATCCTTCGTTCCCTGTGTGAGAACTTCCGTCATGAACTCTTGTAGCTCTTTTTCGTTCCATTTCCATCGATCCTCTTGGTAATTTCCGAACCGTTTTTCCCGATCTCTAAATAGCTTTACTAGCCGAGCGAGAGACTCTGGGAAAAATTCAAGTATAGAGTTTAATAGTGCGCGAAATATACCAAGTGGTGTCCGTTGAAGTGCTATTCCCCGACCCGTAATAAAGAAAGAAAAAATTAGTGCTGCAGACTTTTTATAATTCATAGTTGTAACGGCAAATTTCATGAGAACGGATTTGCCAACGCCAGGACTGCCTTTGATCCAGAAAAGGCCCCTCGGCTGATTTATCCAGGCCCGATACTGCCAGTCTTCGAGAAGCCATTCACAAGTATTCTTTGCTGAGTGGATTTCATTGAATCGGTACTCCTGTTCTGGGAAAGAAAGCGACCTAAGACAGTCTGTACCGAATTAGCGATGTTTCAAGTCTCTGGAACAACGCTCGAGCTGCATACCTTTCTCCTCTTCTGAAAGAGGGGAGAACACTATGTGATCATTATTACAAAAGATATTTAGTGTTATGGTCAACCATCAATTACGTACAATTGTATCCAGCTGTTATGGTTCCCATGGAAGTGGTTTGTTTCCTTACCAAAGGCATCAAGGCAACTATGACACGACCATACAACTCATCGTGCTGGTGATTATATTTCACCAGCTCTGTATGGTTACGGTTTACAGGATGTTGGTGCTTGCTGCCGCATGTCGCAGAAGAAACATCGACTAAAATTTCAAGAGGCCCGGAGAGTTCCCATGCATTGTCCCCTAGCTGATGGTTATGTAAGCAAAAACTCAGAAGATATTAGATCTTCTCGCTAACTCACCTCTACCGCAGTAGGAGACCTTTCAGTTTCGTAGAAGGAGATAATCCGAGGACATCTGACGCCAAACAGACGGCTAAAGTCTATCTCAAGACGCTGGAGAAGCGCAGAATTTTTGTTGAGAGACTCGAGGAGACCTCGGTTCGGGTTGTCCTGAACCAATGAAGCGAGGGATTCTATCGCCATTCCCTGATGGGGAACCCCAAAGAACAGAAACCCAGAGATACAATCCAGTATGGATGAATCATTCTTGTCCATCCTATCCTTGCATCCAATTACAGCCTACAAGTTGAACGGTAAATAAATACTATTGGCACCATTTGACAACATCGTGAGCTAATACTAACCTCTTTAATAACGAGTCCACCCAAACTATGTCCAATGAAAACCATTGGACGAGACTTGCAGATTTGCTAGACACTGTATGAGTCGGGGCAGACCAAAAACAAGATAGAACACTGACATACCCGGATACCTTTTATATCGGCCTGAAAAGCTCTGCCAAGGTCGGTCAAGTTCTGAAACGAGCTGCTCTGAATAAGCCGAGTGTCGTATCCGTAGATTAGTATCCTTGCGCCAGAAATATCCAGCGGAAGAGCATCACGAAGCCACATGAATGATCCATCTTTTTCTTTGAAAGAATCGAAAGCGTGTCCACCGAGGCCGGATAATGCAATTACACTAGCAACTCAGTCAATATATCCACGTGGAAGACTTTCCGCTTACTCAACATGACATTCATTGTCCGGGGCGTGTTGGAGAGGTGTAAAGCCTGAGAAGTGCGTGTCGAACACAAGGGACATTCTCCGATCAAAGTTCATCTCATTGAGGCTTTGGTCTGATGGCATAGTGAATACCCATTCATTTTTAGAGCTGTTGGACAGAGAAGCTGGAACGATATGAAAACTTAGAGTCGCAACTTTGCTGTTGGAATTGATGGGATTCGTAGTAAGTGAATGGATCGTAACACTTGCGCCATTTTCAATGGAAAGAACGGTCTTCACCAGGTCGCGCACGTCAGCTCTACTCCGATACTCATACGGTATTCCTCGTAACCTGAAATTGCAGTGGCGATCCATCGGCTTGGTATTTCTCTGCGCATAAGGGACATTATGTTTGGCAGAGTAGTGTACGGGATTCGATCTTCTGGCTTCGGGCTGGTTAGCAATGTTCGGGGCTATTCGATGAAAAGCCAAGGTGGAGCATACTTACACTGGGACCGACCCTTTGCAAGTCCATGAGATACTGCGATCATTTTCTTGACCACATCGCTCACCGTCTCAAAGTCCTCCTCCGTCGGCTTCCCAAATTTGTTCATATCGAAGTGGTTGCGTGAGAGCGAGTACTTGCTCGTCGTATCGGACAGGTCGAGACAGCCAGAGCTCTCGCTGACCACAAATCTCTGTGCATGCAGTTAGCTCTGAGACGCTCAAAACACCTTTTTAAACTGACCTTCCGATTCTGCTTTCCAACAATCTTTCCTAGATTGGTCGACTTGAGCTCGTAAAAACACGCGACTACAGCCTTATTTACCTGCCTCTGTATCCTTCCAAACTGGTCGACTATTTCTTGGAGAAATTCATTCCCTGGCTCTAGGATCTTCAGCACGTCTAACTGCACCTCATCCTCGTCGTACTCCCGTCGTGCTGCTTCAAGTATCTCTATTTGGCTCATTCCCTCAGCACCCCGAAATGGAGTACCAAAGAAGATAAGGCCAGTAGTACATGCAAAAACTCCGGGCCACTCGTTCTCGTCCTGTCGGGCATCTAACAGTGCCTAAGCTTTTAGTACTATATACGCATAGCAATATACATACTATATACTCACCTTTAGCACAACTAACCCGCCGAAGCAGTGTGCTATGAAGATTAGTGGCCGATACGGATACTCCTAGCGAAGTCAGCGATTATAAATGTCTAGTACTAGGAACAGCACCTCTCTCTTCCGTCGTAGGGCCAGCAGCAACCGCTGAGCCACTATCGATGCCTTCTGCCGCATCGCCCCTTCTCCAAACCACTGCGACTGATATCCATATCGCATAATGCGTCCACTCGGCGCTACTGTTGGCAGCATGTTTTCTTCTTCCAGCCAGTTGACCCACCGTGGGCTGTCCTTAGAGCCCACATTTTTGCACCAGCTATCGTCGGGATGGGCACCGATACCGTGAACCGCGATAATACCAGGCGGAAGTAAGTAAGGTTAAGTTATAAAAAGCGAGCAAGAAGTACGTACTCAATGGCTTGTACTACTCCTACTGGCGCTTCGCGCAGCACCTTAAGCCCGATATCGTCGTCAGTTACTGGCCGAACCTACATGTACCTCACGTTAGCCTACTATGTCTTGACGCGCTAGGTCACTGTGTGCGACGTACCATGGTTTACCTCAGTACAGTGTGGTTGCTCACTCTATATATGACATTGCTTGAAGAGTAGAGAGGTGAGGAGGGGATGAGTGTAACCCACCGGCAAGCATACATCAGGCTGAGGCAGCCGTGCGCTCTACGGCTGAAAGTAAGCCTCTTGCTGCCTTAGGCGCGCGGCTACCCTTTGGTTATATTAGATAACTCTTCTTATATAAATCACTTTCCTAAAAAGAGTTATAGTCTAAAGACCTAGAGACCATAGCACCGTATCTTTAGATTATAACAACTTTCTCCAGTGCCTGCGTCAGCCATGTCGCAAAAAAGTGAATGATGACGAAAACGCACTTGGCATTCAACACCAAAACCTTCGTATATGTAGGATCCCATACAAATCGCGCGCGCTAGGTGTATTCAGCCTCTAGTCATTGTTAACAAGAACTAGCACAAGAATAAATCCAATTCTCATATTAAAATCGCATAGAAACAGGCTATCACTATATGTTTTGGTGGACTGACGCTAGAGCGTACGATTGTCTTGGCAACTCGAATTCGGCCACTTTTCCTGAAACCCTAGAGGGAGGACAGCCGGCCCGCACTGGCCAGAGGGTTGTCAAGAAGGCGATATATACTGCTGTGGATGAAAAAGGAGAAAATCGTCCTGAGGTAAGGCATCGGGGTAAGCAGCCTTTCCATCCCGAGGCTAGTACATACTGACTGCTGTTACTACTATAAGGCGGCATACCACTTCTCATCCGAAGATAGCGACAAATGAGGGAAGGCACAAGGGCTGGGTAGGATTTTTCGGTTTAGCTCAGCGACCTATCTTAGCTTACTATATACTTACTAGTGTCAGATTTTCAATGTTCTGAGAAGGATGATTTTGATTGAAGTAATTGATTGATTCTCCCTGTAGAAAGGGTCTTCTATGTACCCTTCTTATATTCCTTTCACTCGTACGCTTTCCGCTAGCTTTCTGGCGGCATTCCGTCGGTTCGCTGGCGGCTTTCCAGCAGCGTTCCTAGTGAACGCCACTAGCTTTCTAGCGTTCCTAGGAAAACTACCAACTTGCTGCCAGCTTTCCGCCGGTTTGCTGGCGGCTTTCCGGCGGCGTTCCTAGAAGGGGTACTATTCTGACAACTAGCCCCGATAGCTAGGACTAATATTTTCGATAGACCCGTAAATACATATAATATATAAACAGGTCTTTTATAGGCTATAAAAGAGTATTATACTAGGAAATGATTCATAGCTAGATCAAGTGATTAGGGTTTCTACGCCCTCTTCCCGAGATAGTTGTTAGAATAGTACTACTGTCAGAATAGTACTACTTCTAGGAACGCTGCCGGAAAGCCGCCAGAAAGCTGACGGTTTTCCTAGGAATGCCGGCGGAGAGCCGTCGGAAAGCGTGCTAAAGAAAGGAATATAGGACGCTAGCAGAAGGAGCGACGGGAGACAGAGAACAACACCTTTCTTCACACATAGATTCAATCAATCAATTCAATCAAAATCATCCTTCTCAGAACAACGAAAATCTGACAATAGTAGCTTCACCACAGCGTCACACCCCTTCTCCGCTGCTTGCAATAGCTAAATCCCAGTCGCAGCCCAGGACAGCGGCGTCCGACCATAGGAATCCTTTGAGTCAACCTCAACCTTGCCCGTCTCAAGCAGCATCTCTTGCTGTAATAGTCTAGCCATTAGCAACCGCTTCTTATTTTGTTCCTCAAGGAACATAAGTTGTATCTGGTAGTCTTCAAGGGCATGGTTTTCATAAGGTTGACTCTCAGATAACCGGATATTTTTTTCCATTCATGATAGCGGCATTCGACCGGAGTTATCTTTTAAGTTGACGTTAGCCTTACCCGTCTCAAGCAGCAGCTTGATTACAGTTTCGCATCCCTTCTCTGCCGCCCAGGATAGCGGCGTCCGACCATAGGAATCCTTTGAGTCAACCTCAACCTTACTAGTCTCAAGCAGTAGCTTGACTATAGTTTCACTTTTCGCTCTTCTAAATAATCCGTTCCTCACCGCTCACCCTAGTACCCACCCGTCCTTGTCCTCTGCGTTAAATTCGACCTTGCCTGTGCCGAGAAGCAGCTTGACTACCGCCTCATACCCGCTCGCTACTGCTAATGATAATGGCGTCCGTCCGTCCTTATCCTTCGCGTCAACTTCGACCTTGCCCGTGCTAAGTAGTAGCTTGACTACCGCCTCATGCCTGTTCGCTACTGCCAATAATAGTGGCGTTCGTCCGTTCTTATCCTTCGCATCGACTTCGGCCTTGCCTGTATTAAGCAGTAGCTTGACTACTACCTCGTATCCCATCTCTGCTGCCCATGATAGTGGCGTCTGTCCGTAAGTACCGTCCTTCGTATTGATATCGACCTTATCCATGCTAAGCAGCAGCTTGACTACCGCCTCATGCCCGTTCGCTACTGCCAATAATAGTGGCGTCCGTCCGTTTTTATCCTTCGCATCGACTTCGGCCTTGCCTGTATTAAGCAGTAGCTTGACTACTACCTCGTATCCCATCTCTGCTGCCCATGATAGTGGCGTCTGTCTGCAAGTACCGCCCTTCGTATTAATGTCGACCTTGCCCGTGCTAAGCAGCAGCTTGACTACCGCCTCATGCTTGCTCGCTACTGCCCACCATAGTGGCGTCCATCCTTTATTATCCTTCGCATCGACTTCAACCTTGCCCGTGCTAAGCAGTAGCTTAACTACCGCCTCATATCTGTTCGCTGCTGCCAACCATAGTGGCGTCCATCCGTACTTATCCTTCGCGTCGATATCAACCTTGCCCGTGCTAAGCAGCAGCTTGAATACCGCCTCGTGTCCCTTCTCTACTGCTATCGAGAACGGCGTCCGTCCGTCTTTATCCTTCGTATTAATGTTAACCTTGCCCGTGCTAAGCAGCAGCTTGACTACCGCCTCATGCCTGTTCGCTACTGCCAACGATAGTGACGTCCGTCCGTCCTTATCCTTCGCATCGACTTCGGCCTTGCCTGTGCTAAGCAGTAGCTTGACTACTACCTCGTGTCCCTTCTCTGCTGCCGATGATAGTGGCGTCCGTCCATCTTTGTCCTTCTCATTGATGTCGACCCTGCCCGTGCTAAGCAACAGCTCGAGAATTGCCACGTTTCCAAGCTCCGCTAAATAAGAGAGTACGTTCCTTCGCTTTGGGAATTGGAACTCGCGTCTGAGGTTTAGATCCTCTCTGTCCTCGTAATAGTGGGTCTGTGTTTTGTTGAAGTTACTTCCTGGAAGCCGATCTTTAGAGAGCACATCTACAAATGCCTGGAAAGCCTCCTTACTTCCCGTTGCTAAGGCTGCGAAGAGAGGGGGTCCATACCGCTCTTTTCCGAGCTCAATACAGGAGACGGTAGATGAGTGAACTCTAATAAGAGCAGGCATGTTATGTTCCCCCATCACATACACTAGGCTCATTCCTTCTGTGTACCTACGTACGTCATGCCTCGCAAATAAGTTCGCTAACTTGATCCAGGAAGGTCGTGGAAAACTTAAGATAAAATTCCTCTGAGCGATACCACTTCCTTCCGCCAAGTCGGCATGGTACAGAACGTTCTGCACAGCATATTCCAAAAAAGGAAACATGTCATTGGCTGACTTGCGTAGGTCTGCGGCCTGCTCTGATGAAGCCTTCGGAAGCTTCTTAGGGATCCTTAGAGCAGTAAAAATATCCGTGCTTATATAGGCGAGGCAGCACTGCTTTAGCCGCTCATGACTTTGGCCCTGGAGATTACTTCCAAGGTTAGGCCAGAGGTCACTAAGACTACCTTCTTTTAGTAGAAAGTCCCTAACTGACTCGTGAATAAACTGGACCGTCTGATTCTTAGATGTCGTTATCTCGGCTAGGCCTTTTGACGAATCAAGTATAAATAGTTTGATCACGTCTTCAGTAACCTCATTAGGATCCCATTTTAATTCTGGCTCAACCCTAGAAAGAACAGCGAAGTACAACTGCTCTGGGCTTAATGGCTGCTTCGCGAAAAGTACCCATTGGATACATAGTACTAATTCGTCTGTATTGTGCGAGTCGCGCGTTAAAATGTCGCGAAATAGTGTATAGAGGTCGCCAGGAATCTCCTGTAGTCTTCGCCGAAGTGCATGGATTCGACCACGGTCATACTCTTTATTTAGGATGCCTATAACAAGAACTACCCACATAAAGACTCCTGATGCTTTTTCTTGAAGTTCGCTTCGGGTCTGCTGCGCAATTTTACTATTCCCGATCTTTAACTCACTTTGTAGGTAGTTAGTAATATCCTGGCTATGTCCTTCTTGCCCTTCTAGTACTAAATTTAGACCTTTCTGGATTGTGATATGTGGGTAGTGTCGACTCGAAAAACAAACCTGGAATCTAATACCGGCTGATATCGAGAGCTCGCCAACGTGTTCAAAGAACTGTATCATATCTCGGACCTGCTCTTCTTCGCATTCATCTAGGGCGTCGATGAAACAGATTACAGATTGCCTAAGGTCCTGTATAGCTTGCTCCAATAGTAATTTGAGTGATTCGATGCTCCATTGGTAATCTGGTCTAATACTCGATGATAAGAGACCGAGCGAGTTGAAAACGTACTGGAGGGCCGGAAGTTGTTCGAGGAGTTGTAGAAGCAGCGACTGATAAGTCCCGATTGTAGACTTCTCCATATCCGTACCTCGTGCATTAAAGAAGAAGGAGATAATAGTAGTCCTATCCTTCATTGTTTTCCGTGCATTAGTAAGAGCAAACTTCATTAAGGTAGATTTTCCTGTTCCAGGTTTCCCTTTAATCCATAAGAGACCGTGGTGTTCACCTAGTTTAGTAGTATCGAGCCAGTCAATATACTCTGACTTTGTTAATAGCCATTTACATGTCTTAGCGTGGGCATTTTTAATAGTCATCTGGCGTGCATCGATTTGATCAAATCGCAAAGAGTCCAACAGTATCCGCCTTTGATCGTTGTCTAGTGATAGGATCCCACCCGGAGACTCCATAATCTCTTTGTAAAGCCGCCTAAAGGCATTCTCTTCACCTTCGCCATAGTTTGGCAGCATAAAGATACCAAATATCCCGAGCATTGAGTATGCTCTGTCTTCTTTGCGCGTGGTGTAGCGGCCTTCTGACCACGATAATCGATCCTCTTTACTAAAATCATGCAAAGGAGCCCCTTCAAGAACTCGAAGAGGGATTCCCGTTATCTCATGAATTTGTCGCTCTAGACTCTTCTTGTCACCTAACCGGGTTCCTTCTTTCGAGAAAAACTTGACAGAATGTGGAGCTAGGAGCTCTTGCAGGGTCCAGCCTCGGGTAAACCATCTGCTTTGCCGAAAAGATGGCTCCCAAGTATACTGAAAGTTCTCGTAGTCTGCTTCCCGTTTTTTTATGGAGACATCCGCGAGATAAACATAGCAGTGAGATGCCTTTTGATACCAGCGAAACATCGAGTTGATCGCATGCTGGACTTCGACAGTGTCTGCCTTGTTGATGCAGCAGGTATCCACCCAAAAGTATTCTAAGCTATCGCGTCTGGCTTGTTGTGCGCAGAACCGAATTTTGTCATAACCCGCCTTACTCTTACTTTCGTCGTTCGAGAACTCGTCGAACGTCACCTCTTGATCCTCCTGCCACGTATGCGAAAGTATAGCGTAGGGAGGTATTTCGTTCTCGTCAAGTATGTCTTTAGTGAAGCTGAACTCATCATCGCCGCTGAGCTTTAGGAGCCGCATTGCGTCGTACAGGCTCTCGACCGCGTTAGGCTGGATAATTGGTGACAACGGGGGTTATCGTCCGTTCGTTTAGTCGAGGGTGACAATGCCAGCTATCGAGGTTGCTGCGGGCATTAGTGGTCAGAGTACACTGTTGCGTGGAAGAGCCCAGTTGTGAAAGAGCGATGGTGCGAGAGGTAGTTAGGCAGTTGCGTCAGGCTACCCTTGCTCACGTCGGGTTGACGGCGCAGCAGAACATGGCGGAGCAAGGCTGAACAAAACCCACAAAGCGCAAACAAGATTTCTACTAATACATCTTGCCATCTGCAAAGGGTGCTTTGCATGGTTCTTATTTTGACTTTATGATACCCCTCAGTTGCTTCAGAAAACACTATACCTTGCCATCCCACACATTCATTTTCTCTATATTGTAAAAGGCTGGGGGTCGAGGTGAAGACGTAATTTGCTGCATCGAAGCATAGAGCTGCTCTAGATTAAACGGCGATAGGATGCTACTGCTAGAAGAGGGAAGCATTGAGAATTTGCCACCTCAGACCTCGCCAAACTGACGAACTCCTCCGATGACACTATTGTAGCAGGGAGGATGGCCGACCCTCACTGGCCATAGGGTTGTCTTGGAATAGAACAAACAGCTTCACCTCTTCTTCGACTACACCGTTTACACCCCTCCCATGGATTCCGGACTAGAGCGGGACCGTCGCCCTCCCTGTTAGCGTGATCAGGCTGGTCCGGCCATCAAATCTTTCGACCTCCACCCGCTATAAGTGGCGATATCTGAGGTCTATTTCAGCCTCGTCCTCCCTAGGTTCGGTCTAGAGGGTGCCAAGAGATTCCACTCAGATTGAGATCTCGCAGCCAACGAGAGATCTGAAACCAGGAACTTCAAAGGGACTCCACAGCGGAAACTAAGAATCAGACTCATAGTCGTGGTAACATTAGTAAGGCAAATTCGAACCAGTTTGGTCAAGTTCCCGCCGATTGTTAGTCAATCACAGAACCCGCTCGCTTAGTAAGTCCAGTCATGTGATTAACTACCTGGCAGGATAATACCGCGAGCAGACTTCAGCGCCACCGTATGCAAGAACTTCCGCCACTTACAAGTTCGTTCTTGGCAGTACCCCGCCTCAACATGAATTGACAGCATGTCAAGGGCCACGGAAGTCTCTTGAAGTTATTCTTGGGAGTCGAAAATGAACTACAACACACTCACCCCTGAAAACCATGAGATTAGGCTGCTCCGCCTCAAACCAAAGGAATATACCCCGACTCATCCAGACTGCCTCAAGCAAACCCATGAGGCTGTCCCACTCTACTGTGATCTCTTAGTGCATAGTTTAGACACGAAGCCCGATTATATTTCACTTTCGTACCGTTGGGGTGAAGTGCAAGCGGACCCAGTACACGTCAGCGGCGTGCCGTTCCCGGTTAGGAAGAATTTGAGAGATGCCCTCGAGCATCTTCAGGACAGCCAAGCGGATGTAGTCCTTTGGACGGATGCCATATGTATCAATCAAGAAGATGCAGTGGAAAAGGGATCCCAAGTGGCGATGATGGGAACCATTTACGCGAAGGCGACTTCCACGCTTGTTTGGCTAGGCGAAATCGACTCTGAGTCCTCCATTGTAATGGGAGTGACTCGCAACATCGGTCAACATATCGAAAACATGAATGGCTTCGAGCTATTCGACCGTCTTGCCAAGTTATACGGCACCGCGGACCGGACGGTGTACCTAGAAACTGAGCGACCCGTGTATGATCTCATGGAGCCGTTTTTCAAATTGTGGTTACAAGAAGAGTTTCCAATCGAACGATTCCGCAAATTTTTGGCGCGCGATTACTGGAGCCGTGTCTGGATCTTGCAAGAGTTCGTCATCTCCCCCGATCTAGAGATTATGTGTGGGACGGTGAAGATGCCTTTCAACTGGTTTCACGGAGCGATGATGTTTTTGCCGCTACTTCAGACCCATGTTACTACTACACTCAGAACGCAGATGGAGGAGACTCTAGACTTCGGTCAATTGCCGTACGTGATGTGGATGTCAGAATCAATCAACAGGAACCCTGCACACCTATGCGGAATGCGAAAGCGTTTTCAAAAGAACAAAGGCGAACCGGAGCAGACGTTATTCCAGCTGCTTGTCGAAGCACACGTGGATAACTTCACTCAAGCAACGAACCCGGCGGACAAGGTGTTTGCTCTTCTAGGGATAGCATCTGATGCTCATACTTTGGGGGTGAAGCCTGACTACCAAAAATCCACAAATGATGTTTATCGTGATGTCGCAAGGGCCATCATCGAGTCTGGATTAGTGGATCTACTATCACTCTGCCAATTCAACCAAAGGAGGGTGGAGAAATCTACTAAGCATGTCGACAGCAAAGACGTGGAGATCTGGACAGTGAGAGAAGCGGGCGATGGCCTTGCCTCTTGGGTGCCGGATTGGCGCGTGCCGCTGCGAACTCCTGCTGGGCAGCTGCCAGGGACGACCATCTTTCACGCAAGTGGGAAAGACTCCGTCCATCATTGTGGCGTCGCCGACGTTCCGGACTGGCTGACACTTCGCGGCCATGTGGTCGACACTATCGAAGTCGCGAAGGCACCGTGGCAACCGGGTCCACATGGCTGCACGACACAACCTCGGGAAGTTTTCAAGTATCTCAGCGATATCTTAACGCTGTGCCAGGAATCAGAACAGAAGTTCAAGGAAACAGGTAACCAGATTTATGCAAATCCAGAAAAGGAACGTCAATCCGCTTGTTACCGCCTTCCGATAGCGGATCAGGAATATTTTGGCATGGGTTACATTCGCAAAGCAACGGAGAATTGGTCGGCGGTTGGACAGGGGGAGGTCATCAAAGATATCCGTCGCCAAATCCGAGCGCAAGGAGACACAGATGTCAGTGCCACCCAAGAACAGGATTCATACTACACCGCGATGGGCCGATTGAGAGATCGTCGGCCTTTTATTTCTGCGAGGGGTTATATCGGGCTTGGTCCGATGGAACTCCAAGCTGGTGACATCGTTGTGATTTTCATGGGCGCCAAACTGCCTTATATCTTGAGGCAATACGAGAGCCCGAGATATAGACTTATTGGCGAGGCATATGTTCAGGGCATCATGTACGGTGAGTTCATGGTGAATGTTAAAACGCCAGAGGATTTCGTACTCGTCTAGATTGGTCAATTTGAGGCAAGGCCACCAAAAGTTGTAGGGACTGTAATAATGACGAATGGAGAGTTCCTGGATAGAGATTGCTCCCTTGAACATCACCTGAACATCACCTGAACGTCACCTGATGCTATATCTAGGGTCGTGGTAAATGTTATACTGCTTCGAGACTATCGTACCCAAGACCTGTAGTTCGAACACACAGACCTAACATCAAGCTCACTCAGTCCACTTCCTGACTTTGAGCAGCACACACTAGCAGGCCAGCATTGCTACATACAGCGCAATACACACAGGATGCAACACAAAAGTGCCAACAGCCTCGGCCAATATACCGGTGGTGAAGGGCGCAACAGCACCGCTAGAGCTCCCTGCGCCAGCGATGAAGCCGATCGTCGTCGTCTGGACATGTCGCGGCATGAGCTTCGAGAAGATTGTTGACGCCCTCGCTACTGGGCGCGTCTCGCTACCCCGAGTACTCTACTGCTGTGGATGAAAGAGGAGAAAGTCATCCCGAGGTAGGGCACCGGGGTAAGCAGCCTCTCTATCCGAGGCTAGTACATACAGACTGCTGCTACAACATTACCACTAGATACAAGGCTGTAAGCCACTTCTCATCCGAAGATAATAGCGACGAATGAGGTAAGGCACAAGGGCCGGGTAAGAGGCCGATATATTCGGAAGGACCTGATGCAATGTCCGGACCCCGGACCTCCGCAGCCCTCTAGGGTGGAGAAGGTGGGCAGCTCGGAAAGCTGACGGGCCAATGCCCGCGCTGCGCGTGCGGGCGTCTCCAGAGGGGCTTCCGGTTTGAAGGACTGCAGGCGAGCGGCACGTACCGTGAGGCGAGCCGCAAGTCGACGAACTCCTCCGATGGCAGACGAGTGGATAGGCACAAAGGTGCTGTGGGGGGTAAGCCATCGGGGGTCGGTGCTGGAGGATGGATGGAGGGAAGGTAAGCACCGCACCGGGTATCTAGCCTGAACAACTGCAGCTGGAACAAGCAGCGTTGCAAGAAACAACACCTATCCTTTCATAGGTAATCATGAAGAAAACCAAGTACTCATAGGAGCTAAAAAGAAAAAAAGAAAAGAAAAAAGAGAGGGAGGTCGTGGTAATTGCACGGTGAGTTTTGAGACGCAAGTCCCGCAAGGCCCCCCAAGCCGCAGGACTCGCTTCTCTTCAGGAGCAAGGAATGGAAAACCACAATATTTCCTGTATGTATGCATGTGGAGGTGATATATATGAAATGCGCGTGCTTTGAATGACAAAGAAAACGCGGTGAGGGAAGCAAGTCGGTTGATGACGGTAAAGGTGTAGCATGATGGTACCTCGAAGCCAAGCATGGTTGGCATATCCCCAAAATGAACGTGGATTGGCACTGTTGTGCGGGGATCTGCTCTTTTTTGTTTCGACGCGATTAGGTTCAATAATGCATGAAGAAACAGTGCATAATGGATGAGTGAAGACTGAAACAGCAGACCAATGTCCAATCTCGTGGTGGGCTTGGCTGTGATCCATAAACGGCGAGCCCCACGGTTTCGCATAGAGCACGTGCGGATGGACTCTAGGATGGCCCGCGAAAAGCGAGTGGAGCAGGAGGAGGAGGGAGAAGAAGAATAAGAGGCAGACTCTTGAGCAGCAAGGCAAGGCTGTTCTTACCTTCGGCAGTCGTCTGTCGCGGGGTGCGTCTGGGGGCCATGTGGCCGGTGTTACAGATATTGTCGAGGGAATTGCAATGACGTTACGCAGGTCTGTCCTCTCTGTCGCTTGGGCACATTGCAGACACAGCGGTTCGGCGGTCGGACTGGGCTGGTCATGGCAGGACCTAATGGGGAAGAAGCCGATCAGGCTGAGGTGGATATTGAGGTCCGCAGCGGACTGTCACTGGTCGCGGGCATGCAGGGCTGTAGATGAGGAGGGCGGCGGCAGGACGAGCGAGGACGAGGGCAGAGCGGGCTCGGTCGTGGTGGGCGTTGGCGTTGGCGTGTGGGCGGGGAGCGCTGGAGGCAACGCGTTCAGGTTGAAATTGGGGTTGATTGATGTGCAGAGCAGAACGGCAGGCGCGGCCACATCGGGCCTAGGCGCTCCTCGGCTTGGGCACAGTCACGCCCGGGCGTGGGCGGCGTTGCTGCGTTGGTCTGAGGACGAGGCGGCAGGCCCCAAATGGTCGCAGTCGAGCGCGGCATGGCCCGTTTGGACGCGCAATGGCGATCGACGACAAGAACACGACCCCTCCCGCGTCGGAGCGCGGCTCGCGAGATGAGCAGAGGCAGCGAGAGATGACGAGAGGCGGCCAGCAGCCAGTGGGTGGTGCGGGATGGCGGCGAGTGTTGCCAGCGGACGTGACTGGCTGGCGGCGGAGCGTGTGCAGCGTGCAGACTCCAGAGGGTGCGCTGCAGGCGGGAGCCGAAGCCACCTCCTGCGAACAGAAGAGCGTCAGGAGAGGTGCAGAGGCCGCCAATGCGGTCGTGCCGTGAGCTGCTCGCGCCCTGGCCCCCCCCGGCCACGCCTGTTTCACGACGCTCGATGCCGGGGGCTTGCCAAACAAACGCCGCCAGCGCCAGCAGCCAGCAGCCCTCGCGGAGACGGCCATCGCAGGCGCGTGCTGGGCAGCCGTGGACAAGCCAGGCCGCGGTGGTGGGCGCTGCAGCAGCAGGCCACGGCGAGCATCGAGAGGCAGAGGACGAGGCCCAGCAGCGGCGGGTGCTGTGTATTGTATTGTATACACGGTCCGCCGTCCAGCGTGCCGAAACAGCGTCCAGGGGCCGTAGTCCGCGCCAGCCAACGCTAAGCCCGCGCCGTCGCCCTCCCTGGTCGGCCGGCCGTCTAGGGACTAGGGGCTGGCCGGCCCTGGCCCTGTCGACATGGGCGCGGTGGGCGCGGTGGGCGCACGCTCACGGCTCGCGCTCAGTGCTCAGGGTCCCCCTTCGGCTGTCCTGTCCTGTCCTGTCCTGTCCTGCCTGTCCGCTGCTGCTGCGACCGCCGCTGTTCTGCTGCTCCGCTGCAAACTGCCACGACCACGTCCCCTTCACGCCCGTCCACCGGCACGCTCCACCCAGCAGAGCCTCAGTCTCCCACGACGCCTTGCCATCCCGCCCGCACACTGCTGCGCTGTGCTGCTTCCTCTCCTTTCGACGGCCTTGTTGCGCCTCTCCCTTCACCAAGAGCTCTCCAGGCCCAGAGTGCCAGCCGAGCCTCAATTGCTGTCTCGGGCCTCGTTTCATTCCAGTACGTCCACCACCACCGCCTCTGTCCACCCCTCCTTTGCCCTAACAACACCTACCGCTTCAGATCCATAGTGACGCTTTTCGACGCCCTGTCACCCGTCCTCGCCTTCGTCGTTCTTGCCAATCGACTCAACGTCTCCTTCGTGCACTGGTTGTTCTCGGTTGTGAAGAAGACGGCACCCGCGACCGCTAACTTGCTTGTCTCGCTCATCAAGCATTTCTTAGGCCCCATTGGATACCTTCACTCAGTCATGACCTTAAGATTTGAATAATAGACGACGCCGCTTGCCCTCCCCCAAGTGTAGTCGCCAACTCACGCCTCCCCCCACATTCGTTTTGCGCCTTCGTCCACCAGACGACGGCATTTTTCACTATGAGCTTTCTCAAACCCATATACCCCTTGGAGAATCACTGCTCCGTTGTGCATGACGAAACTCTCTACGTCTACTCGCCCGCTGGTTTTCAAGCCCTGGATCTGAAAGAGGGAGCAAAATGGAGAGCACTGCCTATGGACGTCTCGTTGACAGGGGCCGTCTGTGTATCGGCACCAGCGTCTGGAGACGCAAACACCGATATGATGTTCGTGGTCGGTGGAAGGGTGAATGAGACGATAAGACATTGGGATTATCCGGGCTTGATGCATTACTCGTTCAAGGACAAAAAGTGGGATTGGCAACGGTCCACGAACTGGGTTACCAAGGAGCGAACAGGTCATGCCGCCGCCTACCTACCCGATTCAAAGTCCATCATCACTTATGCCGGCTCAGCTGATCCAGCATCCAGCGGCTTGTCATCAGAAAGCTTTCTCATCGATACCAGGGCCCCCTACGGCGTTCGGAGCGTCCCTACAGATGACACGCCGCCACTAACCAAACCAATGCTCATGCCTTGGGATTCGAACCATGTTGTCATGGTTGGAGGCGGAGCTGCCAACACGGCCATCTATACGTTTGGATCCGACCAAAACTGGAGAAATCTTGGTGTTGCCCTTCCGGCACCTATTGTTAACCAAGATGCAGTCAAGTGCACCGTCACTTCGGGTACAGATGGCAGCAAGATATTGGAAACATTCGATATGGGTGTGTCACCAAACAAGGTCTCTCGGGTCGCTCTTTTGAACCAGGGCGGCACAGTCGCTGCACAAGGCACAACGGTCGGCCAACAGGCGAAGCGATTCACCATGCAGGACCTCCCCCCATACAATGGTACCCTGGCCCCTAATGCCACCAGGACGGCTTACTCTGTCGCCCGAGGCGATGATGATCAAGTTGTCATAACAGGAGGCTCCGCCGAGGACCCGCTGTGTATTTTTGATGCCCAAGATAACTCCTGGGTTAATGCGACAGAGCTGTTCACTGGGAAACAGGTGCACACACTCCTTGAGCCATCAAGTACATCGGCCTCGTCAACAGCATCTACTTCGACAGCAGTTCCCGCGGCATCATCGACCATTGTCGCGCCCCCTGCTGCTGCGCCTGTGAACAACAAGGATAGGATGCTGACGGTGCTGGGAGCGACACTAGGCGCCATCTTTGGCATTGCTGCGTTGCTGATACTACTTCTCTTCTGTATCAAGTACAAGAAGTCGAAGAAGAGGGGCCAACAAGGCCCATATGTTGAGAAAGATCGCCTTAGTTTTGCGGATCGTGGCGCTGAATTCATGAGCGAAGCGGGAGGTTCGGTTGGACACAAGTTTGCGGAAGTCAATGCGTCTCAAACCTCGCTGGCCATCATTGCTGGCCGATCAAACGGCCATAAGAGAGGAATGGCAAGCGATGCTAGCACAGCGGGCTTGGTTAAGAAGACCAGTCCCCTGGGATACTCCGAGCCGGTTGAGCTTTCCAAGTTCGATTTGAAACCTGAACTTCTTGAAGAGAAGATGGTCCGACAAAATTCAGGAAGAGTACCGCCACAGCCTCGGGCTATCGGTAACCTTAACAGGAGCCGTAGCTCGGGATGGAGTCGATACTTCGCTAACAACGAGGCAACCAACTTGGCTACCATGCCCTCGGATCGGTCCACCTTCGCATCGGAGCGCACGAGCACCGGCAGCCAGTCAATGTACACGGACTCCCGCATGTACAGCCATCCCCCCCAAGCCATTCCTCCGCTCGACATTCCCAAATTCGAAGGCCAACGCCTCAGCAAAGTGGCTACTGGAAGCCCTACCTTAGGCAACTCGACAGACAACTTACCAGGCCAGCCTATGCAAGCAGAACTGGCTCGAGCGAACTCAGGTGCTAGTACTCGTTCGGGCATCAGCCGCGACGACAATTATCTTCGAGATCCGGTGGAAAGCTGGACACCTGTGGGTCACAACGAACGCCCGGTCAGCAGCAACTACACTGGCAGCGTTGTCATGGACAATTATCGTGACGGTACTAGCTCCTACTATCCCGATAATACGAGTTCGTTCTACCCGAAGAGTGGCGTTAGTTCCTTCTACCCTGGCCAATCAAAGCTTGGAGTGCCCGATGTACGGGAGAGTACAAATACGGTTTTCCCCGGCGGCAATTTGACCAACGCACAGCAAGATACGCAGCCGCCGAGCAACTTCAGCTCGTTCTATCCTGCACCACCGCGACTGGGCGCAGCACCTGATGGCCGGGAGAGCACAGTGACTATGTTCCCTGGAGCAGCCGCCACATCCGGACGCAAGGATAACCAACAAGATATGTCTTGGCTGAACCTTGGTGCCGGAAAATGAATGAGCCACGCTTCCTAGGACAATCTATTCTACAGTCGTGAACATATGTCTATTTCCTTCGGGTTTCCACCATGTCAAGACATCAGGCGTTTTTCTGCATCCGCATTGGCCTGCACCAAAAGTCTCAAAGGGTTTTCTCCTTCCTATGGAAATGACCTTCTCATCTATGTCAGCCGTTTCATTCAATTATTCTACTTCGAGCATAGCTAGCGAGCGCCGGGCGTCCGAATCTTTTCCACACAATTCGCAACTCTTTCCTTCCCTCTGGCTGGGTTTTCTGCTACACAGCTACCTCACGCGCTTCGGCTCGCGCCTGCTCCTATCGGTATCTTCATTTCTATGCCAATTCCTCATTGTCCGCTGCATCATACCCTGAAGCAAGCGTTGCTTCGCGACCGGTCGTTACAGATACCCGACACACACGTGTCAACACAACCCTCTCCTCCCGTCCTGTAAATAGAAACCTTCCGCGGCTCACCTCTATACGGCTGCACACCCCGTCTAGCGCCCTACCGCACGGCAAATTCATTTTATTACATTCTTTTCTCTCCTTGAATCCACTTACCATTCTTTTCTCTATTGTTGCATAAACCTTTGTTTTTATTTTTTTGCAACTGGCTATCGATATATCTGTAGC
>Ga0247757_10000102_pt1 | contig 67963 bp, 65 predicted proteins | sample UWRJL126311R4_FD_180929 | JGI IMG/M metagenome (GOLD analysis project Ga0247757, IMG submission 180929) | Plant litter microbial communities from Arlington Agricultural Research Station in Wisconsin, United States - UWRJ-L126-311R-4 | ecosystem: Environmental > Terrestrial > Plant litter >...
AACTGACTACGACAGGCCTACGATATCATGAAGCGCGGTCTTGGGATGAAGGATAACGAGATTGGTGATGTCTTTGCAAAATGGAACAAGGGTGTTCTCGACTCTTTTCTGATTGAGATTACTCGCGACATCATGTACAAGAACGACGACGAGGATGGCGTGCCGATTGTTGAGAAAATCCTCGACTCTGCTGGTCAGAAGGGTACCGGCAAGTGGACTGCCATTAATGCTCTAGATCTCGGCATGCCCGTCACCCTTATCGGCGAGGCAGTCTTCGCTCGCTGCCTCTCTTCGCTCAAGGCTGAGCGTGGCCGCGCTGCCGGCATTCTCGATGGACCTACTCCTAGCTTCACCGGCGACAGGGACCAGTTCATCGACAACCTCGAGCAGGCCCTATACGCATCCAAGATCATTTCCTATGCCCAAGGTTTCATGCTGATTCAGAATGTAAGTTCAGATGTCTTCACTAAGAAGCCATCGTTAACAAATAAATAGGCTGCCAAGGAGTACAAGTGGAAGCTGAACAAGCCCGAAATTGCACTTATGTGGCGTGGTGGCTGCATTATCCGATCCGTTTTCCTTAAGGACATCACCAAGGCGTTAGTCAATCGACCTCCAATGTTGAAATACGCACTCACAAACTTCCAGTTACCGCGCTAACCCTAACCTCGAGAACTTGCTCTTCGACGACTTCTTTACCAAGGCTATTCACAAGGCACAGTCCGGCTGGCGAGAGTACGTTTATTGCTGATATGAGATGGCGGAAATACTGACAATCGCCAGCGTCGTCTCCAAGGGTGCACTTTGGGGCATTCCCACCCCTGCTTTCAGCACTGCCCTCAGCTTCTACGACGGCTATCGCGCCAAGGACCTCCCTGCCAACCTTCTCCAGGCTCAGCGTGATTACTTTGGTGCTCACACTTTCCGTGTTAAGCCCGAGTATGCGAACAAGACTTATCCTGAAGGCCAGGACATCCACGTCAACTGGACCGGAAGGGGAGGAAACGTGTCTGCCTCAACGTACAACGCATAAAGTGTGGAATACCTGCAGAATCATATAGAGAAAGTCAGACTAAGTCTGCTCGTTGAGCAAAGGGGAACAAAAATGAATTTTGTAGGCCGGCGAAGCTGCCAGTACAAAGTTCTGTTGATAGAATGAATATAGCTGTTGGTTGCTCCACCACTGTCTTGCATGTAACTCGGCGAGGCTATCATGTGACAGTGGGGTGGAGGCTCCAACCACAGGAATACAAGCATGTTGAGTATCTTATGGGGCAAAGTACTGCATTCAGGTAGTGGATCGTGAAGGGAATCCCGTCGTTTCAAATCACGGTTTGCACGTCCTGTCATCCACTTCGAAATAGGGCTAGTTGGTGGTTTGGAGCTTCTTTGTTGATATAGATTACCCGCACCATTGGTTCCATGGATCATACGTACGTGTCGTGTCGCTGTTCTCTACGCCTGTACCAATCGCCCTCTTGCGCTTCATCTGGATTGCGGTAACACAGTGGTGCCAAAAACCCCACTTGCGTTTCGCTCTAGATCCAACAATAAAGCCTCTGTGGTTTTGCCTCAGGTCCGATATCCTCCTCCCCACAAGCCGAAGGTTCAGGCACCGCGCTGGCCAACCTTGTACGCCTGGCTTCAACCTCCCTTGCGCGGTGCAATGGGCGTGGCAACGGGTGCGCGAGGCGCAGCGGCCTTCTTGCGCTGATAGTGGTTTTCCATGATCTTACGGACCTGGGCGACACTCTGCTCTTTACCTGCAGGGGCTTGCAGGTTGTCAGTATTATATGGCGGGTTCACAATAACGGCGTCGTTCACGATGATCTGGGCATCATTCCAGCGCGTGGGCAGCCTACATGGGGGAAGTCATATCAGTCATCCACTCTCCCATGTGGGAACTGGCGAATTCCAAACTTACAGCCTGGAGATGGCATCGAAAATGTCCTGTGCTTCTTTGCTAACGCCCTTGCCCTTCTGTGCATCCTTCTTCTTCATCTCACGGATTGTCTGCTCCTCTCGCGCCTTCAGCGCAGCAATATCCACCTTGGAGATGCTTGGCAGCGCACCATCAAAGCCGGGACCTGCATCTGCAACACGCTCGGCGGCTCCGATGAGCTCGAAGCTGAGGATGTGCGCAAAGGGGATGATGTGGTAGTCGCCGGGCTGGCTGGAGAGGGGCGCCGAAGGATTCGGCGGGGCAGGTGCTGTGTTGATGGCGATGGCATTGGTGACATTGCACGTCGTGAAGAGCGTGCCTTCTAGCACCTTGTTGTGAGGCGCGCAGGTGATTTTGATGCTATGCAAGGCCAGCATCAGTTACTGCACATGAGAGAAGGGTCGACATGAGGACATACCGCGCACCCACGGCCTTGTATAGAATCGCGTCACCCGCATCGATACCGTCCTTGGCCGGCCCGACCTTGGGCGTCGCAATCTTGCCCGCGAAGCTCTGGCGCTTGGTGTCCGCCATGCTTCTGCTCCACTCGTTCAGCTCTCGTCACACTTTCTGCAGTGCTCGGTCGCTGCGTAGCTTGACGTACACCTGGTCCGACTTTGGGTACGCAGCTAGGCGACACTCAGCTCGCGACGCTCGCGCAAGCGCCCGTCGACATGCAACACCCAAGAGGAAAAATGCACGGCAAAGGAGCGACAAGAAAGAAGAAAGCAGCTCGCACGCACGCACATACGGAACCAGAGGCGGGATCGCGGTCGCGAGAGGAGAGGGGAGGGGATGTGCGCAGGACAGTCGGCCCAGGGCAGAGCGATGCAGCAGCTGCTGAGGGTCCTCAGTCGTCTAGTTCCCTGGGGGTGGAGTTTGCTTCGGCGCGGCACTAGGAGTTTTGCCGGCCGTGCTGCGCGCCGGGCCGTCCGTCCTCCTGCAGAAACAAAAAAAAACCCCGGGTGTATCTTCGAAACAGCTTTGAGAGCCTTCACGTGGAATTTTTTTTGGAATCAATGAGAGAGTAAAACAAAGCTTTGGTAGAGCCCTTTGTAAGAGGTGTTATTGTCAGGGCGTTTATCGAATTTGTGGGCCTGTATCGATTGTCAATTACGGGCATGGAAGCAGAAACCTAACCACAAGCTGTGTCTCACGCGAAAAACAAACAAGGTAGTAACACTTAAAGCACTGTTATATAGGGCCATCATGGTCCTTTGATTTTCTCATTAAAGCCATTTGAAACTCCTTTGCAAAAGTCCTTAAGGATGTCGATATATATATACACTTAACTTTGGTTCTGCACGTGCTCTTTGATTCTGGACAGTAACAAAAGAGTGTGTTGGAATTCATGCATATTCCTGTATAGAGCATTTCTGTATAGGGCCCAGGCGCCCATGTACTAACCCCCATGGGTATCGATAACGAGCCAAAGCCAATTCGAATGAACACGCACGTCTAAGCCGCGAAGTCGAACTTGCGATCTCCCACCAGGCCCCAGAGCTCCTTGACCAAGCCCTCCTGCTTCGTACGCTCCGCCTGACGAATAGCAAAGTACGACCTTCCTTCCAAGGTAGGACTCCAATCGCCTGGATTGGCGCCAGCAACCATGCCACCGGCCTCCTCCAAGATCAACCATCCAGCACAGATGTCCCAAATCCACGCCCCGCCTTCCCAAAAGCAGTCGAAATACCCGGCAGCAACGTAACAAAAGTCCAGGGCGGAAGAGCCGTTTGAGCGAACCGAATGGGCCATAGCGCCACCATCCGACTTTGAAGTCAGTAGCTGCATGGCGGTGGAAGTGCGGAGATCCCAGTTTGGTCCCTCTCTCTGTGAGCCCCATTCTATGGCGACGAGACAGTCGCTGAGCGCGGCAAGCGGTCCCTCAGCTTGCACAGGGAGACGCATGGACTTCTTGCCCATGGGCTTGAATTCAGCACCCTGATTCTTGATAGCGGTAAAGAGGTCTTCACGGAGGGGATTGTATACTACTCCCACAACCGGCATCTTCCCAATGGTCAAGGCCAAGGAGATGGCAAAGTTGGGGAATCCGTGGATGAAATTAAGCGTGCCGTCGATGGGATCGCAAACGAAAGTCGGTGCATCGGTAAGCCTGTCGCCATGCCTGAATGATTCTTCTCCCACGAACAAGATGTCCGGGTACCTCTTTTCGAGAGAGTCTTTAACCATCTTTTCAATGGCCTTGTCGGATTCGGTGACTCGATCAGCACTGTTCTTCTTCGTGTCGGATCCGCCCAACAACGGCTGCGTTTCGAGCATCATCTTTCCAGCATCATGGGCGATGCGCACAAGGTGCTTTTTGATTTGAAACAGCTGTTTCTCGGTGAGGGAATACTTGTCTAGCAAGCCGCTCAAATCTGACGGTGTACCATCTTTTGGCACACGGTCGACTATGATACCGCCAGTTAGCACATTCGGAGTACAGTCGACTCATGCACTCGACGTACGGTGGGCCGGTGGGGAGCGCCCTAGCGTAAAGACGGAGCGGCAGCGGGATTTGAGACTCCAAACTCTAGAGATAGATTGGCCCATGTTGTCGGATTGGTGTACTCGACTCGTGAAGTACCCAGTACACGGTGAAACTTTGGTGGGTATCTTGTTTCTCGTCGTTTTGACACGGGTGTTCGAGAGCGACGGCAAGCGAGTGTTGATGGGTTGGCTCAAGTCTGAGATGCGTAGGAAGCAAGCAAAACTATTGTGCGGATTAGAAAGAAAAGATAAGGGCCGAGTGAAAGCTCTTCAATAGATAAGAAGAACGCGTTTCCTGCAGTCACTCAATCTCCTCAAGGCGATACCGAAGTCCTGTACAACTCCATGTTTCGCATGACGGGCTATTCACGTGCTAATCTTATAGTTGTTTGCTCATCCGTCATTACTGGGTGTCATGGTTTGGCGTAATAAGTGATTATTTTCACCCAAAGCCAGTGACTCACGTCGACTATAGGTAGCTTATTGTTTCTCTCTATGCTTTTTGTCACCTAAACAGCGTAAGCAAGGCAGCGAGAAGGGGGTCGAGAAAAGGTCTGACTCACAGTCCGAAATTGGCAGTGAGTTAGAGTATGCAAGTTACTCTTTTAGCAGGGAGAGGGAATGGTTAGGAGAGTCTGGCATAAAAAGACTTAGTGACTGGATAATCTCACGGAGTTTGGGTCTTGTATAAGAAATCAACTCACGCCACACTAGTTCGGTACTTTGTTGGTGGAGAATTTGATTCGTATAGTTACCGTGTTTTACTACGCAAAGTCTACATACGTGGGACTACAATGAGCTTCCGGAAGGTCTCCAGGCTTATTACTTCAGTGTACAGCTGGCACTGAAAGTGAGAATCACATGCTGACATGTGGCTACGTGCTAACGCTTTTAATCCCCGAGAAGGTTCCAAAATTAGCACAGAAACTATGCTCGATACGCCATAAACGGTGCGGAAATACGAAGCGCACCCACGCTTAAATCGATGGATTCCAGAGCATGAACTGCATAGTATTGGTACTGCTCAAGCGCGCGTATGTGTTAGATGTGGAGGTCGTTGTCCACATGCGGGGAAAACAAACGACCCTCAGAGGGGTATGATTTCCTATCGCAGTCAAAGCGGCTTGGAATCCATAATATGCTTCACACTGTGCACTTGCGAGTTTGGAAATCGGCGATCGGCGACGCACATTGGCTTAGTAAGCCATATCTTCCTTTCCTGCCAAGTCAGATCGCGGGCAGGTTATAGTTTCCACATCCACCTACAAGGCAGCCATATCTCTGCTCAGTACTCAGTTTGTCCGGCATAAGAGCTCAATTGAAGATTTATATATTGTGGCTATGCTTTTGTATCAGAAGAGTAGGACAAGAGGCACATCACGGTGACCAACCATTCTTGTGTTAGAAGAAGTTGGACAAATTTGATCTTCAGCGGACCTCTTCCTGGTATTGATTTGCCGAAACGCATTCGATATTCTTGATAGCAGCGTGCTCAGTGTTAGTTCAGGAACTTGTTTGAGCGCCAACGAACCAATTTTGGCACCATGTAAGGAACACCCAGTTTTCCTCTCCTGTTAAAATCCAATTCAGTGAGCAGGATTCAAAAAGCAGTCGAACTGCCAATGCATCTAAAGAGGAAGGGGAATCGGGCCTTAAGACGTGCATTGATGGAGATTTCGCCCGAGAACTCACATCCACAATTGCAATGCCCATTGTTCGCAATGCTGCCGAGTGAGGTGCGCAATCTCATCTTCGAATATGCCGTCTGCCAAGTAGTAGATCCCAGCAAACCGGTACCCAAGAGATCTCATAAACACCGACTCGGTCATGAATATGGGTCCACCGTTCGCACGGCTCTATTAAGCACATGTCGTAGGATCTATTACGAGACCCGCATGATACCTTTACGAAGCACGACTCATCATTTATATGAAGCACCCAAGGAGAGCTTCAATCCGACTGACTGGGACCACTATCTCTTCCATGTTTCCAGTCAGTCAGGGGAGAACCTACATCATCTACACGTGACCAGGTGGAAGACTCCCTTCACGTTCGACAGGCACCTGAAACCACACATGCACTGGAGGAAGCTCACATGGACCTTGTGTGCATCCGAGTGGAGCGCGGCATCGATGCATGAGCCTTTTGACATAGCGAATGCGCTCAAAGAGATAGTCTTGCCCCATAGTTGCTGGGAGGTGAACCTTGAATACGAGTCGCTGAAGAAGATACCTGAGCAACGACGGATCCTACGCGAGTGTGCTAAGAAGTGTCGAGGTATTCAACTGAGCCGGTGTGACGGGACCAAGATCATGCTAGATGAAGAGTATTCTATGGAATTTACCTGGGAAGGACAAACCTGGAAGCCAGCTGATAGGGACGACTTCTGGCAGCGGGGTCATATCGGAGACTATATCGATGCCACCTACCACGTCATTCGTCTTTGCTGGCGGGAGAAGGTACCTGAGAGGAAATATATGCATTATGATCACTGGGACTGTTTGCGAAGCGATGGGATCACGCCAATACCGCTTGATAATGTTTCAGAAGACGAAGGGAACGAGTGATGGTGCAATTACTCTCTTTGGTGAGCGATAGAATTATGGTTCTCATTCGCCTAAACCATACAGATACGCCCTGGGGGGTTCGAGCTCGGGAAACGCTGAGTCGCTGGCCACGTTACCATCTTAACGGTGCTCAGCCAAATTCGCTTATTCACAATTTGCTGTAGGCTCCTGCGACGACGGTTCGCATGCATTGGTCATATTGGAAACAGCTGGCTGTTTAAAAAAAATCATCAAATGTGCTTTGTTGGCGAAACCAGCGCATATCAAAGTCTCTGCCTAATCGGCCCGTAAAGCAGGGCAGGTATCTGCACTGGTTGCTTTTCAATAGTCTGGTCACTTCAGGCCTAGGTAGATCTTGGAACAGCGCCTTGCCTCACAATATGCTCTCGCTAAGTCGCAAGAAAACATCCAATATGACACGATGACATCTCCCAAATTGACATACTTGCATACTCTGCTGTGTCGTATCGCGAAATACGACCGTGGATGTAGACAAGCCAGCGTTCCCCCACACGAGATACGGCCAACCATCTTGACCGCTTGTGTTAGACTTAATCACTCGTGAAAATGACATCACGTTAGGCCCCATGTGCCCCCATGTGCCCCCAACAGTGGCGTTGCGAAAATGCCATGTAGTCGTTTTGCGGATCCGCAAAGCTTGAATCGTCGGACGTGCAACCAGACCCCGGAATAAGCAACTTCAAAATTTCCTTTGTTTTCCCGCGGGGACCCTGCGCATCACACTCTGGAGACGAGACACCTCCGCGGCTGTGACACTCGCACCGCAGTTTGTTTAAAACGTACCACGGACCCGATGTCGAGCTAGAGCACCAGCCAAAGGATAGTAGCTCTTCCTTCCTGGGTATAGAGCCATCTCGATGAACGGTCAAAAGTGCGCCCATGGCTGCGTAAACAGAACTATGGCTCTCATCTGGTGTGCGGACCCCCTCCTGCTTCCTTCCCCATATACTTTGCACGACGGCCGATCACACCCTAACCATGCTGAATATGCCTCCACACGGATTAGATATTCATACTTTCCCATACGAAGCGATGGTCGTATTGTTTCCTTTCCCCGCGCAGGGGTGGGATTTGCCTGGGCAAAAATGCCGATGCGTTGGGCGCTGATGGGTCTTGGGTGACTGCCTGGTGTGTGTTATATGGGGGTGATATTGGTGCAGAGCAGTAGAAGATAAGATAAAGTCTAGATATAGTCTGAACTTTGTTAGCATCGCTGCAAAAGGTACCGAGCCCAGGGAGTGATAAGATCGATGGGATATTGACATAACTGAGATATTGACTTTTGGAGTGCTCAAAGTCACGCTCATGCATACGAATTAAACTACAAACGGACGCTGGAATACCCCACTATCAAATAGCTTGAATGATCGACATAGTCGTGGACGTGTGTACAGACGCCTCCGCACAATCCTACGCTAGAGACGGAGCTATTCAGTATCCCTGTAATTTCCTTGCTGGGGTGGCGACATGCAGCTTGGTATGCGACCAAGTAGACAATGCTACATACTATAGTAGCAGTAAGCATGCGAAGTACTATGTGACATAGTTTATAAGATTATGCCGTCCTGTAGGCGTGGCTGGCGATGACGCTGCGCATGCGTGCTGGCATGCGCGGCTTCGCAAGGGACTTCTTCTTTTGGTCTTTGAATTTCAGAGGGAGTTTCATGCAATTTGGGCCCTCAGGTCGCACACAAGCTTGCAAGCCAAAAAACACGGATCTTCGTGTGCGTTGCCCATAACGGGTAGTCTGCATACTCCCTTCACTTTGAGTCAGTCAAGCGTAGTACAGCTCACCGTATGTTTGAAAGAGGCACCATGGCTCGTGGAATGGGAAAAGCGGGATGCATATACCTAATGGTATGATTAGACGGCCATTGCAACCCTTTGTTTTACCGTTTTCTAATCTTGACCTTCCCCTTTGAAGAGCTGTAGAGTGTGTTTTGGGATCTTTCACCTGTCTAGCCATGTGAAAGTGAAGAGCAGTGGTAGGGTGCCATCTATGGGTGCCAAGTAAAGACTGCTTGATGGGTCTGCAGCTGGGGTACATGGAGATCGGTGAGGGACCGCAGAGCATCCCGTCGGGGCGGGCGAGTGTGCGACCTGCCAATGGGGCAGGCTGCCGTGAGCCGGGGGCGATTTTGTGGTTGAGCAGGTCGAAACTTGGCGTGGAGAAGTGTTAGGTAGCACGATACTAGACATGTCGCAGCAATCTAGACGCAACAGACGCGGTCTTTCCATTTGACAGGGTGCACAACCCAGGAGTGGATTCGTGGGAGACGTGACGGCGCAAAGCTGGACCGGTCGCGGCAAACAATGGCACGTATTGTGGTGCGACGTGACACTCCCAGGTCAGGATGGCCAAAACATAATCCGCACAAGGGAGGTGAAAGGCCGTCGTGTCGTGTTGTTCCGAGCATCTGCCGGTTCCCCCTGGAGACTGGCGCGGCAAGGCGGGCGGAACGTTTTAGAAGGGGAACAGACCAGGCGCGAGTCGTGGGTGGTACGCGTGTAGATACGGGGCTGGAAGGCAGTGGAAGGGAGGAAGGCTTCTGGAAGGTCTGGCAGGGCCCGTGGCCGAGGCAGGCCGTGAGCACAGGGGACAGGGAGGGGGAGGGGGCTGTCAGAGGTTCCAGAAGGGGTGCGGGCTGCCCAGTGCAACGCGCGGCGGGCCGTGAGGCATTTTGGAAGCAAAGCGTCTACGGTGCTCGACTGACGGCAGCGGACGGATGCGAGCAGAGCAGCAGTGCGGAGCGTCACGATGTGGCATCCAGCCGGCTGTCAGGAGGAGCGAGGAGTGGCTGCAAGGGGCGCTTCGCCGCAACCGCGCGTGTGGGACACGGCAGCATCGTCGCGTGGGGAAGTGCATGGTCCATGGGCTTCGACGACGACGATGATACCTGGACCATCTTGCGTGTGTCCCTCTCCTGCTGTCGCATCGCGCGCTGCTGCTGCTGCTGCTGCTGCTGCTGCTTGTTGCCGCCCGCTCGCCCGCCCGCTCGCTCACTGTTGGTGGTGGTGAAATGCGCCGCGGACCAGGGATGGATGGCGCTGGAGGATGCGTGGCGACGGCGACGGCGACGGCTAGCGAAGTTTGTCTGTTGTAGGCTTGGGCGGGCCTGTACGGGGGAAATGGCCGACTGCCGACCGAGTCGTCGCATTTCGTGGACGTCGTCGCGGGCTGGCGGGCGTTGGGCTGGTGGGCGTGGGGGACGGGGACGGACGGGGGCAGCACAAGCCCGCCGCGCTCCGATTCATGTGCTACGCCGGGGAAGCAGCAGCAGCAAGGAGCACGTCTGCCGCTCCGTCAGTGCTCTGCTCTGCGTTGCTTTGCCTTGCGGCCACGATGCATCGTATCGAGCTTTCTTTTCTGCTGCTTGCTCCGTCCCATGCGAGTCAGACCTGCCGCATATAAATACAGCCCTGCACTCCCCTCCCCCCCAGCCAGTACGGTAGTCGCTGAATTCCATCCCCCGCCCGTGCCCGTTCTTCTTCGTCCTCTCTGCTTTCCCATCCACACCACACTACACCACACCCCCTCACGCCGCATATACGCACCGCGTCGTCGTTGTTGGCCCGCTTTCCCACTCGCAGCCTCGCCTCCAGCGTCGCGGGTTTTCGTATCAGTACCGCCAGGTACCATCCAACCACAGCCCCGCCAACCACAGCGTGCATACCACGACCATTGGCACTCTGTAGGTAAGCCCCCCTAAACTGCCAGCGCATCCACATCAGCCCTGTCATTCCGACTCCTCTCTGACTCACGCTCGCCAGGCCCTTTCTCGCGGTGCATATCAGCCATCAGCCCTTTTCGCCTTCCTGCCTCGGCCGTTGGGAATCAGCCATTCCAGTTTTGCCAGCGAATTTATTACCTGTCCGAGCCAGCTCAGACCGCACTTTCTGCCGCCCGGACGACTGCATTCTCGCCCGTCCCTCCCGAGCCGAGAGAGACACGCAATTGTTTCTCGCCCTGTCCGCCCCAGTTATTTAGCCTTGCTTCCCCAGCTTCGCCCCAGTTTTTCCTACCCAGGGTTCCTTACTATTTTCCCGGCTCTGCGGCCCTTGCCTCACTACTCGAGACCACCAGTATAATAACATCGTCGCCATCGTCTCCGCTGCTTCCTTCTCTACCACTACGAGTCTCCTCCAAGTCGAAAGGTCCTCATCAAACATCGGCTTTCACATCTGTCATAATGCCCTCCCAACAGACCACCACCAGCCAGCGCCAGCGCCTGGCCATCCTGACCAACTCGTCACTCGGTCGCGATGTCAGTGCCGCCTTCAAAGCCAGCAGCATCTCATCTCGATCCAGCCAGGAGTACGGCGAGACTCCCGCACCGCCTCCGTCTCCCGTTGATTTCTCCTTCCCCTCAACACCTGCTGAGCAGAGGAGCCGTGCTGGAAGCGAATCGAATTGAGTCAAGCCGCCACCACCCTCAGCCCCTGAGGCCCTTCATCATTCAGCATCTACTTTCATCATGGTTGTGCATTTAGCGGGCAGGTCTTTCCACGGTCACGGTCTGGAGCACGGAATGGCACGGGATCGGGGACGGAACACATCAGGAGGTGACCTGCACCATGGGGGATTTTTTTTTCCTTTACTTCTTCTTTCCTTTGTGAAGGCTTGTACGGATGATGGGCGTTTTGCGCGTTGACCGCTACTTCTAGTTGCGCTTCTCTAGATTCCCCTTCTTGTTGATGATTCATACCTTGGTTTGGTTTGGGATAGACTTTGGATATTCGCTCCGCCCTGCACGGATTGTGTGCATTTTTGATTCCCCATCTGGCCAACCTTGGGTTGTTGGTTGAGCCGTTCGTGGAACAGGGAATCTTAGTATCTGGTAATAACAAGCGTCATACAGACCGCCTTGTGCCCTCCCGCTTGCATGCTTCCCTTGGGCACCGTCAGACTTGGTGCTACTGTCCCAGGACCATCAGCCAAAGTCAGCAAGGCCAGGCCAGCCCAGGCAGCAACCGCGCTTCGCGCAACGACAACGTGGGCCGCAAACGTCCAACAGCAGCTCCTTCGGTGCTCGTCGGTTCCTTCCATCTCCCCACCAACCAGTCGGCTTACCTTCACCCATCCCATAACGCGTCTCCTGTCGACGCCGTACATGGCTCCAGCCTTGGTCGCAGCAACCGGACCGAGTGTGGTTAATCCCGGGTGGGCGCTGTGCCGTACTGCTCGCCCACGCCTAGGTGCTCCTACGCCCACGCTCACGCCCTCACCGCCATGGCATGCCATCGCGATCGGCGCCAGCCATCGACTCCTCGGCATGCCTACGCATCTCATCTTGCCCGTCACGCAACGTGCCGCGCCGCTCCCGCTTCGGAAATGCACTCTACGCCCGCATCTCATCGGTGTAGGATGCCTGCCTGCCTGCCTGCCTTTCTGCCCGTCTGTCCGTCTGTCTGTCTGTGTCCGTTGCTGCCAAGCCACGTCTGTACCCATTCGTAGCGTGCCGCCGCCCGAGGCTGCATCTGGAGCGAGGGCTTGCTGCTAACACGAGCAGAATGCGGGGAGTTGCTCGTGGGGACGAGGCTTGCGCAGTGCAGGTTGTGTGCATGCACACACATGCATCGAAGCTTCGGCAGTGCCGCAGAAGGTAGGTAGCAGGTACCCTTGGCCAGCTCGGCCACGGGCGTGGGCGACGTGCCATTGGGGGGTTAATTGCCCATGAAAAGCACGGGTATTTCTGGACGACGGCTATTGTTGGACGGAGGGCCTTCTGGTGCGTCTTCGCCGGGAGCCCCAGCGAAGACAGCATCCTGGTATCCGGGTAATGATGACACGTGGGCCGGATGCGCCTCTTTTCAGCTTGGGCGGTTGGTGGCCTCTCGTTGCCTTTCGCGTTGGCTACGTTGCTTCTTCCAGACCTGCGTGCATGCCTGCCCACGCACCTTCCTCTTAGTCTCTCCCACTTGCTGTCCATCCCACTCTGCAATCTCCCGCCAGACTCGGACGCCGTCTCCCTCCTCCTTCCTGCAAAGCCCCCCGTCTGCCCTTTTCCCGTCCTTCTCTGCGTTCCACCATCGCGCGCGACGTCTCACCTCCATGGCTCCGGCGCGCGTCTCGCCCTTCCTGTTCCGGGCGCAGCGCTGGACCTGATGATCCCCTTTCCCCTTCGCGTGGGCCAACGGCACTGCATCCGGAACCGTTTTTGTGGGGTGCATGGGCCGCTCCGCACATCTTCCACACATGCTGCCTGCACGGTTGATCGCTTCACATGAAAAAGCCGACCAAATGGCCCGGCATGCCCCCAACATGTGCAACACGCTGCACAAAAGCCGCGGTCTTCGGTCGCTGCTCCCGCCAACCGTGCACCCACGTCTTTTTTGCATTTTGTTTCGGTAGCCGTTCGGCGGCGCATGCTCACGCGAAGAAACGCACAAGTAAGCTGCCGATGGCCATGGTGTGCTGCGTTATACGGACGCCTTGTAAGGCGCGCGCCTGCATGTATGCCGGCATGTCTCCATGCCCATGCATGCATGCACTGTGCCCACGACGCGACTTTCCTCTTGCAGACTTAGGGTGCACCACTCCATTCGCCCTCTGTCAGTTGCCATCGACATGCCGATAGCTGGGCCGCGCAACGACCCAACGAGTCAACGTCGAGATGCTGACGGTATCCGCGATGGCTCTCCCTGGAGTGCTCTCGGACACATGCCGAAAGTCTCACTCTCTGACCCGAACAACGGACCGAAAGAGCTGGTCCTTCTCCTTTTGCCAAGATGTTATTCACCATCTAGCTTCGTTGTATACACAGAAACGGTAAACATTGCCCTCGATCGGCGGACTTGCTTGCCCAATCATGCCTTGGATGACCACGCAGAGATGCATAATTTGCGTTACACCCACCGTCTTCCACCATACAAAGTAGACTCCGCGCTTTTCGTTGAGGAGACATCCAACGCGCATCGTATCGTCCCGTCTTGACAAAACCATTCTCCATGCTTATCAGGGCAGTCCTATAGGCAAGCCCCACGCCATCCAAAAGTCTGGCTAAAGTCCATCCCGGTCGGTTCCGCTCCTTCAGCATCTCGCGTGGGGATCGTGGAGACGCGGACGGCTCACGGAGCAGGCTTCCCCGTACTTTGCGGCGTGGCAGCCAACGCGTGGCTGAATGGGCTGGCCAAGCAGCCTGCACCGCGTACGTGCGCGCGCGTGCCGACCCCGGATTTTTTTCAAACATGCACTCGAAACGCAATATCATGTCATATCGCATCATGGCCAGTTGGATCATGGCGAGCGAACCGTGAGACGCAGATAAATGAACCCCGGATTCTTCTGGCAGCTGCCCCGGCCCGCCTGAATTCCCTCTGCAAACAAGAGCAATAATAACGCTCGATACTAACGTCCGAGCACCGAGGGCAGCGTGCGCCAGAGCCTCTCAGCCCCCATTTTTAGAACCGATATTGGAGGTGGGTTTCACCTGACGCAATGCAATGCAAGGCGAGGCCATGCACGATGGTTTTCCGTTCCGGGGATGGGGACTAGATTATTGTGTGCATGCGGTACTAGCGGGAGTAAGGGCCTAAGGCATCGATCAATAATATATAGACTATGTACTACTGGTCTCCATCCGTCTCGATTGCATAGGGAAGAAGACCCTCTCAACCGATTCGATGCAATGCAATGCAATGTACCGCGGCGACGACGACGACGACGTTCGCGCAAATTCCAATGGTCGGCCTTTGAAAATGCAATTTCTTTCACGTACGTGCATGTTGTATACACGCACGTTCCCCGCATTCGATGCATTCCCGGACATTAAAAAAAAAACCTCCCTTTGGTCTCCCCTTGGTCCGGTTCCGGAAATGGAGCGAAGAAGATTATGGGTGGTACATGTACATGGCTGATGACTGCGTATTCCCTACTCCCATCCCAATGCACCTTCTCCTACTCCCGATGCGCTATGATGTGATGTGACGTGATATATATTGTTGTACAAGGGGTATTACAAAGACATTGATTATGCTACAACGTGCACCGAGCCTCTCTGTCCACCAAACGGGGGTATCTAAGAAGAAGTGTTGCTGTTGGATGGGGGATCGACAGACTCAGGAACGGGCGGCGCCATCGCCGTGTTGCTCTTCGCTTCGGCCCTCCTGCACCTGCTCCATTGCCGTATCAGGCGCCGGATGGGAGTGCAGCACCTGGTTATGTGTCCTCTTTGGCTTGGTAACGGCTGGAGCGACATGGTCGGACGCCAGTGAAACGTAATAATTCAACGCGGGCGGCTTCGACGAGCTTACAAGTCTGACCTTAGGCTTTGCTGATATCTTTTTGTTGGATGGAGCAATCTTGCGGACGGGAGGCTTGTAGGTGGTGTCAGCCGACCGCAAGCCTTGGATAACATGTCGTAGCTCGTCCAGAGGCATAGGTTGTCTACCTCGAAATAAGTGTGCATGCGAATACTCCTTTCGAGATGAAGCCGTTTCCTCTTGCTCTGTGTCAGATTCAACAAGAGACTCGAAGGATTCGGCTTGGTACATCAACTCCGTAAGGGCTGTCCAGTTCTGGAACCGCAACTCATCCAACGGAACTCCAGTGGGACTCAAAGCCGGATCGACTTTACCAGGAGAGGCAGGGGGTTGATGCGGATCCAAGGAAAATTCGTCATAAACAATACGCATATCTTGTGGACTGCCTAGCGGTTGTTGTTCCGGGTCAACAGCCATGTAAAATGGAGATTTGCGGAGGTCTATCGGTTGACCTGACATGAGCACAGCTGCGATATCACTGACTTGTTTATCGAGCTTTTCAAATTGAGAGTGGAACTCAGCGTCATCCATCAGCACAATGTCAGGAGTGCTTTGGGCTTCAAACTCCTTCATCAAGGATAATTTTGGTTCGTATCCCTCAGGAATAGCATGCTCGAACGATGACATCTGTTGGTCGAAGTAGTCAAGGTGGCCTGCTCGTCGGCAAGCTTTCACCAGGACAGTCCAGGATGATCCATGAATTTGATATCCTCCTTTTTCGGCGCTAGATGCGAGGCGGGTCCAGAACTCCTCAATTTTCTTCTTATCGCCTAGGAATCCTGCGGATGTCAAGGCCGTCCTCAGCCCAATATTGTCCAACTCTATTCCGGCCGTTGCCATATCGGCAAGTGTCACTGTAAGTAGATCAGGGAGGCGAAGATGCCCAGCTAGATGGACCAGAGCGATCAAAGGATTAGACGATGGATGCATGCCCGCTTGTATTAGTGTAGATAATGTTTGATGCCCAAATGTGGCAACGCGATTGCGAATAATGGCGTGGTCTCCTATGTAATCCTGGCCAACTGGAAGTGTAGGAAGCATGCTGTCGAGAGATGAAAGTAAAGCGCCGATATGCACAGGACTAAGGGACCCTCCAGCCTCCAGGTATGCGTAAATTGCATTGACCATGGCACGCAAAAGGGTTATTTTTTCTTGGAGAGATGGTGTCGATCTCATCGCTGACTTCAACTTGCTCAGAATGAGTGTGACATGGTTAGTCTTCAAGACGATGCCTCCTCGACATGCAAGGAGACAGACTGTATATGCTTCCCAGATAGGCCTTTCTTGCAGGAAGATCTCAAAAAAACGATGCGGTAATTGAGTTGGATAGAGGCGCAGACCAGTGTCTAAAGCCAAGTAGGCACCCTTCCAATCTTTGGCGATGAGGCGCGCAGTCATGATGCCTTGTAATAGCATCACAGGAAGGCCATGAATGTTGTGGGGCTGACTCCGGTCTGCTAATATAGCATTCGGAGAAAGATGGTACTCGGCGAAAGTTCCAGGAAAGCGCTTCAAGGCATCGCTATATAGGTCTTCAAGCTCTCGGAGAGGTTGAATGCGACCAAGGGCGAGCAACTCGATAGCCGCGCCGTACACTTCTTGGGACAGAAAATTGTTATCTTGCGTAACAAGCCACTGCCATAAGGCATGACCATCTTCGAATTTACAGGTCTCTTTGTAGATGCCTAGAATATGCACGAAAGCAAAGTAATGCGGTGGTAAGACGCCGGTTTGGAGATCATGGACGAGTAAATCTAAAAAGCTGTACAAATCTGTAGCGCTAGCGGCTGAGAGCGACTTATTGCGTATGCAAGTATGTATTACCTGAGCTAGCTTGAGGGTATCCCAACGGCTCAAAATACCTGCTCCGACGACCGTGGGGTAGAGTGCCATCATGGTGAGAACGGTGGGAGGAGAACATGAGTCACGGAACTTCTGGTATTGTAGCTCATCAACATCCGGTCTAATGGTATACTCGGTGGGTTTGGGGTGTATGGGGTTTTTCCTCAGCTTTGCAGCCCCAGACGCGAAGTACCGCGGCGACGCAGGCGGTAGCGACCATGGCGGATGAAAGACGGCGAGCGATGCGGAGATCCGTAGCAGGCGTGGAGCAAGAAGCGGCGCCGAGGGACAGACGGCAGCAGCGAGTGGGGTGCGTGACAAGGCTGTCATCATCGATAACTGTTCACAAGCAAGCGGAGGAAGATGGGGCAATTGTAACTTTTTCTAGCAACGCGCCAAGCAGCAGACCTGATTGGCTCTGCGCGACCTCCGCAGACGAGCTTAGAGACACCTCACAAAAACCCCACGGACTGCACAGTTACAGATAGGCAGACCAACAGCCAGCCAAAGCCATGTCGCGACCACTCTCCCTCTTCAGCGTATCGGCTATTCTGATCCTCGCCATTGACGATGGCTCGCGCATCCTCACCAAGTACTACTCGAACCCACACCCGCCCGCAGGGACCCAGACCGACATACCTGGCCAAATAGCATACAAGACGGTGAAAGACCAAAAGGCTTTTGAGAAGGGCTTGCTAGGTGCGTTTGCATTCCGGCAGCAAAAGCAGTCAATCTGACATGCAGCGCAGAGAAGACGGCAAAGCAGACCACCGACATCATCCTCTATGACCAGAAGGTGATAGTCTTCAAGATGGAGTCGGATGTGATGCTGTACGTGGTCGGTGGCGCAGAAGAAAATGAGGTGCTTTTGTATAGTGTTGTTCTGGCGCTGCGGGACTCACTCAATATCCTCCTTAAGTGAGTACTGTCTGCACTTGCTAGTTGCACAGCTGACGAAGCCAGAAACTCGGTTGACAAGCGCACCGTTATTGAGAACTATGACCTGGTGGTATGTATCATGAGCAAGGTCACCGACCTAAACTAACGTCTGCAGTCCCTCGCTGTGGATGAACTCGTCGACGATGGCATTATTCTAGAAACAGACCCTGTGACGGTGGCTTCACGCGTCAGCCGACCGCCAGCGCAGGATATGACTTCGATGAAGAACATTGACCTCTCGGAGCAGGGCTTCTTAAATGCCTGGGAGTTTGGCAAGCGGCAGCTAGCAGAGCGGATAAGACAAGGCCTATAGCGGAGCACATGGCAGGCATGGCGTTGGTGGAGTTCTCACGGGCAAAACGGACCAGATTATGAGTAGTGCTTGAAAAGTACATGGAAAATATGTTCTCACCTTCGAAAGCTATAGAAACCATGAATAAAGTGCATGAAGGTGGTGTGCCTGAGAGCTTGTTTATCAGGCCAGTGGAAGAAGGGAAGTGCTCGGGCCTGCGCGCCACGCTGAAGCGCATATCGTCATTGTGCTCTGCAGCCCAACTCTCAACTCCCCTCACACCCCACCATCGCATGCACGTTATTGCATGTCCTCACCCACTCGGCCCACGACGCCATGAAACAGCGCTTTTCTTCGCTCGACGTTAAGGCACGCAGCTCCATCGCCTTCTCTTTGCACTTGCTAAATTCTAAAAGGTCATTGCACACGAGCTCAACAAGACACTGGTACCCCTTCGTGTGACGAACATCTATGATCTCTCTTCGGTACCTAGCGCTTATGCCTCTCGTGCGTGTTTTCGCTTACTGATCCTACCCAGCGCATATTTCTTTTCAAATTCCACAAGCCCGACCATCGCGAGCAGTTGATCATTGAGTCCGGCTTCCGCTGTCACCTTACCTCATATGCCCGCACCGCCGCATCTACCCCGTCTAGCTTCGTCGCTCGACTGCGAAAATTTCTCAAAACCAGGCGCGTCACTTCGATCTCTCAAGTTGGCACCGACCGCATAATAGAGTTTCGATTTTCCGATGGACTGTACAGGCTTTATTTTGAATTTTACGCTGGTGGAAACATTGTACTCACAGACGGGGACCTAAACGTTCTGGCTCTGCTACGCAACGTCGAAGAGGGTGCAGAACATGAACAACTGAGAGTAGGGCTTACCTATAACTTGTCACTTCGCCAAAACTATGGAGGCGTTCCCGAGCTTACCCAGGAGAGACTACGTGAAAGCCTACAAAAAGCTGTTGATCGTCAAAAGGAACAACCTGGAGGTGGCGACAAGAAAGCGAAAAAGAGGCAGAAGGACGCTCTGAGGAAAGCGCTCGCGGTATCGATTACCGAGTGCCCTCCTCTTCTAGTGGATCATGCCTTGCATGTAGCTGAATTTGATTCCGGCTTGAAGCCTGACCAAGTATTAGCTGACAAGGGGCTTTTGGAAAAGTTGTTAACCGTCTTGCACAATGCACGGAAGATTGCGGAGGGTATAACAGACACGGACCAAATCAAGGGCTATATTCTGGCGAAACCAGATCCTGCTGCTTCACAGCAAGAGCTGCCCGTCTCTGAAAAACTCCAGCTCTTGTATGATGACTTTCATCCCTTTCGACCACAGCAGTTCGAAAGAGCTGACTACACTTTTTTAGAGTTTGAAGGATTCAACAGGACGGTTGACGAATTCTTCTCCTCCATCGAAGGTCAAAAGTTAGAATCGAAGCTATACGAGCGTGAGTTAGCAGCAAGAAAGAAGCTGGAGAGTGCAAAAAAAGAACACGAAAACCGCATTGGAGGACTGCAACAGATGCAGGAGCTTCATGTCCGAAAAGCCGAAGCTATTCTTGCTAACATCCATCGGGTTGAGGAAGCCATCGCTGCTGTAAATGGTCTTATTGGACAAGGAATGGATTGGGTTGAAATTGCACGCTTGATTGAGCGAGAGCAGATTCAGCATAACCCTGTTGCACAGCTTATCAAGCTTCCATTGAAGCTTCACGAGAACACAGTCACCCTGTTGCTGGACGAGTCGAACGAAGGGGACGTTGAACAAGAGGATGAAACCTACGATTCTAGCTCTGTTAGCGACGAGACAGACGATGAAAACGAGCCAGGACAAAGCATAAAAGCATCGGGGCTCAAGCAGCCGACATTAGCAAAACTAGCTATCGACATCGATCTCGGGTTGTCTGCTTACAAAAACTCAAGCGAATACTTTGATCAGAAGAAAACAGCAAAAAGTAAAGAAGCTCGCACTATTGAAGCATCCGAAAGAGCTATGAAGGCGCATGAACGCAAGGTTGCAGAGGACCTGAAAAAGGGTCTTAAACAGGAGAAAGAGGTTTTGAGACCTGTGCGAAGACAGCAATGGTTTGAGAAATTCATCTACTTTGTCTCATCGGATGGATACCTCGTTCTTGGCGGGAAGGATGCACAACAGAATGAGATTATTTACCGGAGATATTTACGCAAAGGCGACGTGTACGTTCACGCTGACCTTAAAGGTGCGGTACCAATGGTCATTAAGAACAATCCTAACACACCTGATTCCCCAATCCCCCCATCAACCCTCTCACAAGCTGGCAACCTTTCCGTTTGTACTTCCGAAGCATGGGATTCGAAAGCCGTCATGTCCGCATGGTGGGTTATGGCTGACCAAGTGAGCAAGACCGGTCAGACTGGAGAGTATCTGGCCCCAGGACTTTTCAATATCACAGGGAAGAAGGAATTCTTACCACCAGCTCAGCTCATTCTTGGGCTTGCGGCTATATTTGAAATTAGTGAAGAAAGCAAGACCCGACACCACAAGCACCGCATCACCGATAATCCCCCTAGCGAAACACCTCTGACGACGATAGAGGATCCAGGGGCTGGCGGCGGCGGTGATGAAGGGGATAGCGATAGTGATGAAGGATTCCCAGATGCAAAACCAGCTTCAGATTCAGAAGAGGATTTCCCTGATACCAAGCTTGATGCGTTCGAGGATAGCGACGTTGAATCAGAAGTTACAGACCAGTCGAATCCACTACAAACGGTGAACAGGACTCAAGATTCTGGATCCGAAGGAGAGGATACACATATACGCCCATTCACACATAATCCCAATTCGAGGTTCTCACAATCAGATGCCGGCAATGATGGTTCACGCCAAGGCACGGGATCAATCGTGGAACCTGAGGGGACGCAGAAAACAGGACGACGCCATCTATCAGCTAGGGAGCGCAGGTCATTAAAGAAAGGACACCTGCCTAGCGAAGTCCTGAAGCCAATAGATCCCACATCAAATTTTGGTCCCGATACTGATAGGGGCCCTATGTCTGGTCAAGATGAAGAACAAACCTCGGCGCCAAAGGCCCCTGAGACTGTCACATCGCAGGCTTCAAAGCAGGAGAAAGGACCCCTTCCTCGAGGCAAGAAAGGAAAGGCGAAGAAACTTGCTGCTAAGTATGCCAACCAGGATGAAGATGAGCGGGAACTTGCCTTGCGCCTTCTGGGTGCTAAGTCAGGTCCTAGTGCAGCTGAAACCGCAGCACAGGAGAAACGGTCAAAAGAAGAAGAGGCGGCCGCAAACAAACAGCGTCGTCGAGAACAGCACCTGCGCGCTCAGACTGCCGGGAAAGCTATTGAAAAAGCCCGACGTGCTGCCCATGAAGGTACTATTCAAGCAGAAGACGATGTCGACGATGAAGCACTCCGAGCAAATCTGCTCAGTCTAGACACATTTACTGGTCGCCCGCTCCCAGGGGACGAGATTCTCTCCGTTATACCCGTGTGCGCTCCATGGACTGCTCTCGCCGCCTATAAGTACAAAGCTAAGCTACAGCCTGGTGCGATCAAGCGTGGGAAAGCTGTTAAAGAGATTTTAATGAAATGGGATCATGCTGGTAAAGACCCTAAGGCCACTGATAAACATAGTCAAGATGTTGAGCGTGTCTGGCCGAAGGAGATCGAACTCATCAGAGGGTGGAAGGAGGCTGAAGTTGTGAGTGCTTTGCCAGTTGCCAAAGTCAGGGTTGTGATGCTGGGCGGCAAAAGCGGGGGAGGCGGTGGTGGAGCCAAAGGCAAAACTAAGAGTACTAGAGGTGGAAGAGGATCAAAGAAGCAAAAGTAAAGAGAGAACGATGTTTCTCCTGCGTATGTATGGGAATTTTACTGTGAGAGCGTGAAATGTAGAAATGGAAACCCTTAAAGCTTAGCACAAAAGTAGTGATAGAGACCAAATGAAGACTGAAGTTTGGCTACTTTCCAATTCTACTTCATTTTTTTTTCTTTCATATCGCACTCTATGTAAACCCAATCCCTATTGTGTTCGATCTTTATCTATGGGGGTTTCGTATCATACGAACTTTACCACAATACTTCCCATTGGATCTTGCTCGTAGTTGGAGTTGCTTTTCAAGCACAGGTTAGGCATGCATAATCCCTGCTGGAAGTAAACAGTCGAGTTGGCATACAAGCTTTGCTAACCCTACCATCCAGTTACCCCAAATTTAATCTGAATGTTGCGCTCTGCTTGTGCGTTCTACCAGCTCTCTAGAACGCAGCCTATCGGCTTTCGATAACACATGTTGCCACCTCTGCTAATTCATAGCCAACCCACATCCAAACACATTATCAAGTGAAGCTCCAATATTTCACATAGAATGCTTTTTCTGTCGTGATCATAGACATCCCGACAAGCTCGAAGAGGCGTGTTGTTAAGAATTCTTGAAGTATTGCTATTTAGGGTCATCTAGACTTCCGCAGCCTTGTGTATAATAATTTTGAACCCAATGTCGCCGGTCTCAATGAGCTTTGAATTGACTTCCGCATGCCAATAGCGGCATTGGTTTGGTAGAAGTCGACGGATGGATTGAGGCATAAATTGGGAATCCTTCTTTTCATAACATGAATATGCATATACTCGTGAATTGTATCAGCTGCCTCACGCTTCGGCTGTGCTAGCTTGTATTGGGACCGCATGGGCTGAGCAGAGGCGCTTGATTTTAGGTTCGCAATCAACTGCTGCGCGATGGCCTTCAGGCCTGAACTATGAGTACAGATGTCGCTTCAGTACATATATCTACATGAATAAACCCACTTCATATCTGCGAGGGGCAACAAGGCATCATGACATGGAGAAGCCAAGCCGAGTACGGCTGGAGATAATAGATGGCGGGGAAAGACTTGGCTCCCTTGGCAACTCATCATCCTCTCACACAATCCATAGCTTTAAGCACGTGCTCTTACCTTGGCCTTGTCTCCAAGTTATGTAGGGGGTTGTGTAGAAATCAACGCAAGCTTCCCGTTTGTACTTATGCGTATGTGCCATCCCCTTCATGACCTAGAACCACGTTTGATTCATTCTTCAATAATGCGCCTCCCTAATGCACTCTCTCGCAATCTTTCCGCCCTCCGTGCCTTGAACAGGCGCATGCGTGATGCAGCGGATTCGCCTCAAGCTAATAATAAGGGTCTCCCAAACCGTCTTGTTGACGTCTTTGTGCGCACCTGGGACTTAGGTTTCACCGCTTTTGGAGGTCCTCCAGTGCATTTCCAGATTTTACATCAGCGTTTCGTCGAAGGCAGAGGTGGCAAGGAGAAATGGGTCGATGAACAGACTGTGAGTTGTGTTCCTTGATTTTATGTAGAACAAAGCTGGAGCTGTTCCGTTGAATTGTAATTGCAAGAACAGCAGCATCAATGCGATGGTGCTTCGTACTAACATGTGCGTGAATACAGTACCAAGAGTTGTTTGCAATATGCCAGGGTTTACCTGGCCCAGCCAGCACAAAGATGTTATTTTGCCTCTCATTGTGGCATGCCGGGTTTATTCCTGCGCTGTTTGTATTCTTCTTATGGAGGTAGGCAACATTTCCTTTCCACACATGTGTAATTAGCATCAGAGGCTTATAAATAAATGTGTAGTCTCCCAGGAGCCATCGGTATGTATGGCCTGTCGCTTGGGGTCCAGCACATGAGCGAGATCCTCCCAGCTCCAGTTTACGCGCTTCTTTCTGGCCTCAACGCTTCAACAGTCGGTATCATTGCGCTTGCAGCCGTTCAATTGGCAGAAAAGGCAATCAAAGACAAGCTCACGCGCATTCTTGTAATCGCGGGCGCATGCGCAGGGCTGTGTTACAATGCACTGTGGTACTTTCCGCTGCTCATGGCCATTGGCGGCATTGCGTCCGTCCTTTGGGACGGATGGTTGAGTCAGAAAATCGGTATCATGAAAGTGAGGTGGAGACAAAGAAAAAGGGATCCAGAAAACATAGTGGAAGAGGAGACCAACGCTGCCAGTGTTCCGATTGAGGGGCAGACCGAGGGCCAGGGGAGCATCCAGAGGAGGAATGTTCCAGCTGGACCCCAAAAATCAGGACAGGCGAGCGAGACAATCTCACGAGACAGTGCGCCGCTGCGGTCGAACTCTCCAGAAAATGCTCCCACTTATACAATCCGCATCAGAGTCGGTATCGCTTTGGTCGTTCTGTTCTTCTGTAAGCCTTAATTTGTTACCAGTGATTATCTCTGCCTACTCACTCTTGCTACAGCGTCCTTCATTGCCATCCTGGTCGCTAGGGGTGTTCTCAAAGCTCCACCCCTTGCCCTTGACCTCTTTGCAAATATGTATCTAGCCGGCACGGTTATTTTTGGAGGTGGCCCCGTTGTGATTCCACTCCTCCGCTCCTACGTAGTGGATCCAGGCTGGGTCTCGAGCCGTGATTTCCTCATTGGCCTCGCCATTATACAAGCCTTTCCAGGCCCCAACTTCAACTTCGCTGTCTATCTCGGAGCACTTGCTCTCCAACGCTCCCAGTTCCCCACCGTCTTTGGCGCGTTCCTGGGATTTGTGGGGATTTTCCTGCCAGGTCTTACCCTAGCAGTTGCTATGCAGAGTTTTTGGCGCGCTCTCAGGAAAAAGAAGTGGGTCGTAGATATGCTGAGGGGAGTGAACGCTACTGCCGTGGGACTTGTCTTCACTGCTGTGTATCGGCTATGGGAGCTTGGGTACTTAACACCTAAGGCAAGCCAAGGACAGAGTCTGGCATTGGAACCATGGTGGGTGGTTGTTGCTGCTGTGGCGTATGCAGAAACTGCATGGTTTAATGTCCCCGCTGCATTTGCTATTGTTTTTGGGGCTGTGTTGGGATTGTGCTGGTATGGGGCTGTTGGACGTTAAGTTTATCATGTGTTGGATTATCATACAATGACTTTGTGGAAGGAAAACAGTGCTTAGATTAACCCATGCTAGGGTATTCTCTAGCTGTTTTTCTATTTATTGCGACTGCGAAATAGGCACCTGATCGCTTCCATATCCACCAACAAAGTATCCTTCAAAGCCCTTTACTCCACTCCCTGTCCTGTTTGCTGGTGGCTGTGGCCATTCATCTAAGACCGTCTGATTGCCTATCAAAGTGAAGTTGACAATCGTAAGTGGTTGATTATCAATCAGTAAGCTGTAATCCCCCGGGTACAACACTTTGTTGCCCATTTGATCAACTCTTGCCAATGATCCAAGAGTGAGATTCAAATTTGCAGTAGCAGAAGAACCTCCCGTGATGTTGAACAAGCGCTGGTATGCTATAAGCGACTTCTTAGGATGGGGAGCCGGACCAAAGCTACCGGCCAGAAATGCGAGAGCTACGTAGTCAGAGGTAGTGTTGCCAGTGTTCGAGACTTCGACTTGAATAGGTGAAGATGTAAAAGAGCAGCGGTCAGGATAGGTGACGTTAGCCTTCTGGCAGGAAGACATCAGGTCGGTGATGTCATAGCCGTTAGAGAAGTTGGAAGCAACAGAAGCAGAGAAGTTCGTGTAATGAAGACCGGTTCCAAATTCGAAGACTGCGGTGCCATTGTACCACCTGTACGTCCGGCCAGGATTGTTTTCACCCGGCCGGAGTGACATGTCTGTCATAGGGACCTCGTTGATGTACGATGCTGGGTACTGCGTCGTTGGTAAACGGCCCGCAGGTGCGGCTTTGCCAGTAATGATGTCGATAATAGCAACACCACCATCCTGTCCAGGATATCCTCCCCAGAGCAAAGCAGAGATATTCGGGTTGTTAGCAATGGGTGAGGAGTCAACCTGTCCACCTCCCATCTGGACAACAACCATTGGTTTTCCTAGTTGAGCGAGCTGACCAATAACATCAAGCTGTGCACCTGTCCATGCAAGGGAAACGCGGTCGTTGCCTTCTTCTTCGACACCGTTGTTGATGCCGCTAACATAGATGATGACATCACTCGCATCAGCGGCCGGCCAAACAGAGAGCCATGAGCCTGTAGTAGGATCGCCTTGTCCACCGGGACCTTGAGCATAGTTGACGGTAATATTAAGCTGCTGGGCTGCCCAGAGAGGGCTGTGAAGATATGTAGGAACGCCTGCATAATTGCCCAACAAGTCTGTAGTAGCGTTTGCCCACTCACCAAACAGACCTATCGATGATGAAGAGTCCAGAGAAAGAGGCAGCAGACCATCATTCTTGAGAAGAACTATTCCTTCTACGGCAGCTCTGTAAGCAAGTTGTCGAGAAGAATTCGTAGCTACTGCACTGAAATTGAGCTGGCGATATGGCTGGTTTTCAGGCGGGTCGAAATAACCAAGACGGACGAGCGAGGAGTACTGACGAACTAAGGCTTGGTCAAGCACAGTCTCGTTGACAAGTCCTTGGGCGAAGGCACCGGGGAGATGGTTAGGCATGTAAGTACCGCAATTGACATCCGTTCCAGCTATGAGTGCATCGGCAACAGCTTGCTCGCGGGTAGGTGCCCATTCATGGGGCAGATAGATGTTCTGTATGGCATCGCAATCACTTGTGACCCATTGTTCCTCGTTCGTCCATCCCCAGTGTTCACGGAGAATGGTCTGTAACAGATATGGATCCGCACAAGTAGGGACACCGTTGACAGAATCTATAGCATTTAGAACAAGTTTAAAAGGGTTCGTCATGAAAAGTAAACTCACTATAGGAGCACATAAACGCCCCAACATTAGAGTCGCGCGCGCAACTTTGAAAGGGGGGAAGGTAGTACTCTACGAGATCCTGCTGAGAGATCTGAGCGTCAAACTGATACCGAAAGTTTCCATTCCAGCTCTCTATATCGTAACCTGTGCTGTCATTAGTACCGTAAATGACCTTTTAAGAGTCACAATTACCAGCATAGTGCTTGCATGTAGCCACAACCCTCTTGTATGGGTCACTTGGGTCACCTTGCAAGCCTTGAATCAAGGCACGCACATATGAGGAAAGATGGTATGGATCTTCTCCAGGTGTTTCTAGGAGAGGAGTTAGTTGATTTCAGTTAACAACTTGTTCAATCAACTCACCTTGTCCTCTCCCCCATCGTGGATCCCTAAATGGATTGATGTTTGGTGTCCAAAAGTCCAATCCAGTTCGGTTCGCATTATTGAACGCCCTAGCCTCAGTCGCAATAACAGTTGCTACCTGGATAATCAGCTCATCGTCGAACGCCGCGCCCATAAGAATAGGCTGCGGGAAAGACGTCGAGTAGCTATAGTCGCCCTCATCCGAAAAGTTGGTGAAAGGACCCGCAATACCGTGCAGACCTTCGGACCACCATTCATACGGCGGTATGCCAAGACGTGGAACACCTGGCGCGGTACTGCCCGTAGCATTGATCTTCTCTTCTAGAGTGTAGAGCGCGACAAGTGCCCTTGCTCTATTAGCCGGTGCTGCACACAGTAAACAAAACGTCGCGAACCATTGTATAGCACTTGGGACATACCAGCAGAGGTATCACAGATAGTGTTATTCCTCAATGGGCCGTTTACACAGTCCGGAAATACCGCATACGCGCCTCCTGCCAAGAGCAGCGGAGCAAGGTACCGATACGACCCAGGCATCTTTTCTCCGTGTCAATATAAAATCGTAAACAAGCTTCGACTACCCACAACCAAACGCAATGTAGATACTCCAACGCCGACTTTTTATACCCAGTCTTCAATTCACAATTGCCGTAGTACGCCTTCTCCACCTCTTCTCCATAGGTCTCCCAGCAATGCGGGGATGGAGCTAGGCAGTCAGCAACACGACTATGACGACAGGACGAATTGGTTTATAAGGTTGGAGAAGCCGTGCGTAACGTGGTGCAGAATGCCAGGGTTAGTTTGATGTCGTAGGAAGCTAGGGTAGTGGGCACATCAGCGCATCATCCCGTGGATAGTTTCTTGCTTTCGCGGGATTCTCGGCAGAATTAAGCATTCATGTAGGATTACTAAGCGTGCACATGCATTTTGCTTGTTATTCCCCACGACAGGTCGACGAGACGAATAGGTGTGTATATAGTATGCTCAGAGTCAATCTCGAATTTGGAGTAACGTGTTCTAGGACAATACCAACCCCATTGTCCTGAGAGTACCGCATTCTAAAATCCGCGAATAGCCCATGCTAAGGCTGTACAATGTTGTGATCCAGGAAACCCACGTTCGTGAAGGTTTGGGACGCCACTAGGAACCTCACGATTGGCTGTGCTTTTAGGCAAAATGAAAAAGATCGGCGTCATGGCCAACCGGTTACCTCAATACAGCCATAACATGCAACAACCACCGGAAGCATATATAGAACCGATGAGCTGATATGATGTTTACCGAAGCATTGTTGACCGGGTAGTCCAAGATAGGTTTGCTTTAGCCGAGCTGTGGAACAGCTTTAGCGATAGTCCATGAGCTCTGAACGCTCGACTCGGCACAAGGAACTGAATAGCACCGGTATAACGCGTAAGCGTAGTCAGATTGGAGCCAAAAGCCAGCTGCACGTAGCTCCGTACCTTCTACATATGCACCCAAAGCTGCATTACTCTATCTGGTATCATGCATGTGCCTAATCCCAAAGCCTTTGCAGGTTCTGCTCTCCAAAAGAAACGCCGCGTAATCCATTGCCATTGCATAATTGACTGCTTTGTGAAGTGCCACTTCTTTCAAGGGGGTACGTACAAACGCTCTCCTTCTTCTCCTTCGTCGTAGATCTTTACATTATCAGCATATTGTCGAATATTAGAGTGAATTGATTCCTCAATGAGTTCGCCTCGACCGCCAGCAACACGGAGAATGAGGTCGTTAAGCGAGGATCGACCTAAGATATCCACATGGTCGCCTTTTCATGGTTAGTAAAGTCGTAACTCTCAAAAAATACGGATCATACCAGTATTGGGGCCTCCGCGCGGGCTAAATCTATCCGGCTCGTGTGGCATCTCATATGTCTTGATTTGCACACCAGCTGGGTTGTACCTCTTCATCTTCCACCCTTTCGTGCACATATAACCAGTACTCAGCAGGTTCACGGTCCCATCCCCCTCACCCATGACTACACCGCGATCCACATTGCCGTTGGTGAAAGCTGTGTCGATTGTAACGTTGAGTTTGCTTAGCGGATCGTGGTCGTCTCTGTAATAATACGCACGCTCGGTCGGCTTTCCGACCCCATAGAAGCAATATATCTTCAGATGAGGCGCGAGCGGTAAACGAGTCTCAAGCGGATTAATCCATTTTGCAGGGACAAGTTGGTTGTCTTCAACCTCTTTACGCGTATGCGCCACGCCGTGCGAATAGCTCCTTTGCACCATATCTTTAAACCAATCTTCGCTGTTATTAAAGAGAAATGGGAAGCTTTCTTCGACCGTCAAATTCCGCTGAGTAAGGGTGGAATTGCTTGACCGGGCAAATCGCATGAAATTGCCGAAGGATATATTCTGACCGGGTTTGTCGTCTGGGGCCCAGTTTTGGTCGCCCCAAACCGCGTTGCCGCCAAGAGGTAGCATGGATGAGATGCCTGGCATGGCGCGAAATATCTCGGCACGTTCGTGTCGAGACAAGAACTTCTCCAGACCATATACAGCAAATGCGTTGAGTTGGGCTGTGTCTTTCATCTCTCCAGAAAGCAGAGCAGGCATTCCTTTAAGTGCACCAAGCATACATCCACTAATGTTGATCCAAGAGTCAATGTAGGCGTCTACCCATCCAGGTCCGCCATTACCATAACCTTCAGCCTCAACCCAGTGAAGAAAATAATATAGCACCTGGGAGCCCATGGAATGCGACAGCAGGACAACCTTCTTGTTCGAGACACGCACGGCGACCTCGATATGCGCCTTCAGCCTTGTAAAATACTGATCCCGCTTCTCGTAATTCATGTATGTCATACGCCAATCATAGGCTGCGGTGAATGCATTTGTAGGATCGTAACCGATTGTGGCAAGGTTCTCTAGGATCTTGTTCCATATCCAATATCCCGTGATGAAGAAGTCTGTGGCATCAAACCCCTGTGCAGCGCGCAGCTTAACTCCAGGAGGGTCCAGCCCTGTATGCGGATCCAGCATTATATGCTTCTTCCAGCTTGGTTTATCCAATACCAGGGCACGCATCATCGACCAGGATCCCCATAGTCTCTTACGAAAGTATTGGCGAGACTCTACTTCTGTGCCCCATGATTCGAGACCAGTAGATATGACGCCAGGTATCATGATAACGGGGTGAACGGCGTGGACACCTTGCGAGCGCGCATGCAGGCCCACGGCAAAGGAGTCGTAGTTGACAGCATCACGCTCGTGCTTCTACTAAGTTGTGGCAATCAGCGTGTGCTTCCCATGCTTATAGGCGCATCTAATCCCTGACTACACGTACCTGTAACTGTTGGGCATCCTTGAGAAAACCCGCAGGTAGGGCCTCAAGGATACTGTCTAGGTTGACGCTCTCCAAGCCGCTTAGATCGATCATATCGTTGCTTCCCGCAAAAAAAGCCGCGGCGACCACTCCAAACAGCCCACCAAGACCGAATATCCAGAAATTCTTGCGCTTGCCATGTTTGCCCTCCTTAAGTGTCTTCAGTCGCTCCGCCGTCACGACGCGCAAGTTCGCCGGCCGATCCGCATCTGGTGTGGGTTCTCGAGAAAGATCTGGCGAAGACTCGTTTCCGCCAAATCGGCGTCTGAGGAAGGACATGTAGCTGTGTGAGCGGCGCAGCGCAGGAGTGCAATCAACAGGGCGCCATCGGATCATTCAGGAGATATTTTCAACATCGAGGCCTAAGCTCACGCGCGCATGTGAAAACGACGGTCGTCATAGCTTTCGGAAACAACGCCAAGCGCGGCAAGACATTCGGAACCAGCCCCTCAATCTTTCTCGCTCCGCTTTGCCAGTCTCGTCCTCGCCGGCCATGGGTGATCCCAAGGATGGCACAGAGAAGGCGGACGACGGGCTGCAATATGTGCAGTACCATGGCTCCAAGGAGGAGACGTACCTTCCCGCAATCCGGCAGCTGATCTCTAAGGACCTCTCGGAACCGTACAGCATCTATGTGTACCGCTACTTTCTGTACCAATGGGGCGATCTCTGCTATATGGTACGTCTTCATCCTAAATTTGTATTCTATGCGCCCCTATTTACGTATGCCGACAGGCGCTCGATGCAGCAGGCGTGCTCATCGGTGTCGTCGTCTGTAAATTGGAACCTCACCGGAGCGGCACCTTCCGCGGCTACATCGCCATGCTCGCTGTCCAGGAAACACATCGTGGCCAGGGTATTGCTACGAAGCTCGTCTGCATGGCCATCGATGCTATGGCCGTCCGCGATGCCGATGAAATTGTTCTCGAGACCGAAGTCACGAACCAGGCTTCGCTGAAGCTCTACGAACGATTGGGTTTCTTAAGAAGCAAAAGGTTACATAGATATTATCTTAACGGCAACGCAGCATTCAGGTTGATATTGTATCTCAAGGCGGGAACCGCCCTCAAGCGTCCAGTTGGTGGCAACATGGCGCATCCGGGCATGCAACAGCGCATGGAAGACTATTGCTAGAGGCATGCACCCTGTATCGGAAAACATTCAATGGCAGATAGGATACCGAAAGGACTAAAACCGGGTCATGCTGTGACATGACAAGCGGAGAGCACTTTGTAAAACGAACAACCATTTGGAAACATCAAGAAAAAAAAAAGAAAAAAAAAACGGAAGCTTGAAGAATGCAGTCGAAATAAGCGTGCATTGGAGTGCAATCAAATCAAACGCCTAAGCCGTTCCGGGCTCTATTCTGCCGGACTTAGTCCACCATCATTCACTTCATTAAAACGTTGTCGTGCATATTATGCTGGAGCTTGCACAACTTTAAACCCTTCCGAGATTGTCTTTTGTATCTCTTCATCCTTGTGTTGCAGTTGACCTAACGTGAAAGCAATATCGTTCCACTGCTTTTCGTTCTCTGATCTTGGCAACCGAGCAGCTAGCTTGTTCGCCAGTTGCTTAGCATGTTTATCCTATCCCGTGTCAATTTCACGCTCAAGCAGTAGTTCCGTTTTGACTCACCTTTTCAATAAATCCAGCCAAGAATTTGATAATCTTCTTGAACGCATCCTGGTGCAAACCAGTATCCGCACTCAAGACACTGAACATGTCCACAAATTGATTGTAGACAGCATTGTCCTTGGTAGCAAGCTCACTGAAGAATGTGCGTGCCATTTCGGCGATTCTCTTATCGCTATCCTCGATACACTTTGCCATTTCCCCCAGCTGGCCCTTGACCTTGACCTGTCCAGCTAGTATCAAAAACGTGAGCGTCATGAGACACGTGCGCTTGACGCTGGGGTCACCATCGTTGAGTCGCCGGTAGAGGAAATCGGTGTTCTCATCGATGAGGTGGTTGAAGCAGACAGCCATGTCTCCTAACGCAACAACAAGGTTACTACGAACCACAGCATCCTTGCTTCGCTCCAGGATAGTCAGTAGTAACTGGAGGTTGCTTTCGCAATATTCTGAGCTCACACACATGAGCTTTGCCAGGCAGAGGGCAGCTTGCGCTTGCAGAGTTGGGTGGTTATACGAAGTATTGTTGGCGCAGATCTCAGCAACCATCGGGCCAAAGTTGGCGAGCAGAGATTGAGGACCATAGAGAAGTTCTCGTTCACGAACATTTGCTATTGCTTCTGTGAAATCATCTTCAGTTGTACCAGCCATGAGATCCAACTCATCTACCTCAGGAGCAGGAGTTGGTTCTTTGGTCGCCGACTTTTTACCACGCCGCTTCACGGGTGATGGGTTTTTAGAAGCAAGTGATTCCCGAGGCGTTGGAATTGCTTTCTTCTCCTTTTCGGCTTTGCGTCTCTTGAATTCTAATTCACAAAGCTCAAGCTGTACAATCTGCTTGATTGCCACATGTCCAACGATGAAAAGTAGCTGTGATAGCGCGAGAGCAGTGTTTTGCTTCTTTTGCTGTTTTGGTTGCTCTTCTAACACAGGCTGTGGAGTTTCAACTTCCATGGGCGACGATGGGCGACTTGCTTGTTCGGTACCTGATCCGCTTGTCGTAGGGCGTGAAGTTGCACGAGGTGCTGTTTGAGGAGCAAAAACGTACTTGGTCTTGCGGCGAATGATTTCGGAGCACAGAACCTCGGGATGTTTAGAAAGGACATATATTGCCCCAATAGCCTGTTCTGCTACACCAAACCATTCTTTGCTATCCGAAATTATTTCGCACATGGCCGCAAGCTTTACTAAAACGGCATGGTCATTGGGTAGCTTGGCAACTGGCTCTGGAGTAGCGCCAGTTGACTGCTTACCCAAGGGTGAGCTAATGCGGCGAAGGGCAATGCATGTATAGCGAGCCATGCTAAGATCTCGTCGACCGAGGGGACCCAAACCAATACGAAGGCATGTCTCCATTTCCTCAACAATAATGCCAGGCCGAGCGAGCGCAAGCATACCGAGAATGATAATAGCTCCACGACGGTTGCTTCTGGAGAAACTTCTAGAGTTCGCCTCGACACCGTAGACCTGCCATAGTTTTTGGATGACCAGATCGTTCACTAACTTTTGCTGCATCATTGTGCTAAGAAGTTGTTCGAGCGAAGTAAGCTCTGCGGGTGTAGTACCGGCGGTAAGGCTAATCATATTCTTAGCAATATAATTGGCCGAATCATTTGCATCCAAACCAGGCGGCGCATCGAAAAAGAGGCTTTTGTAACACTCAATAAGATGTGCCTGGATACTTTTGCCCTCGTCGTTGTTTCCTTTGGTCCAGATGAGACGAAGCATACGTCGAATCCCAATGCGGGCATTAGGAATTTTGTAAGCATCGATGACCGTGAAAAAATCCATTGCTTCGTTGATCTCACTCTTGTTTTTAGATGAGAGAAGCTGTATGACGCTCTCCGTTGCGTCGTTGATCATATTGATGAATTTCAGAGCCTCCGTGTGGTATTTCCTCTTCGCATGTAACGAACTTAGTAGTTGAGCATCTTGAGCTTCCTTTTCACGCTTTGCAATCTCTTCTAATGCTGCTAATTTCTCTGCCTCACTCATTTCCTCAGGGTTACCTGACCGTGTCGGAGCATCGTTTTCGGCCTGTGTTGCGTCTTGGAGTAATGTTTCATCGATCATCTGCTCCTCTGGTGGTTTCAGGCTATCAATTTCAGCCTCAATCTGTTCCAAACTCTCGGTCCAGTCCTTCGGTATTAGAAGCCCATTGTGCATCACATTAAAGGAATGTGTAGTCACAAGCTTCGAGAGGAGTTTAATAGCATTTCGACGAACATTGCTAGTCTTGTCTTTCAAGCTCTCTGCAGCCAGATGTGTGACGCGTTGGCGTCGTCTTCTAAATTGGGTGTCGAGGTCGCAGAGCTTGATGTATACTTGTATAACACGAGAACGACAATAGGGACTTATGTCAAGGAATCTGTCCTCAAGAACTTCAAAGTAGATATCCATCTGCTTTTTGAGGTTTTCGGCCCGCTCATCTCCTTGCTGCTTGCTAAGCATAGCAATAAGATTACCGCACACGTCGATAATGGCGCATCGCAATGTATATGACTTTCTTTGCGTTAGACTGAAATCCGAAAACATGATGAGAATTCCAATACCTGGCTTTCGAGAAGTTGCGATATAGCAAGCATTTGCTTGATTACCAGATGTGGAAGGAGCTCTGAGATCTTTGTCAAAAAGGTCGAAATTGACTTTGGACCTTTTTGATCATTTTCGCTGAATTCTTTATTACTAACATCGCGCAGGACGTCCTCTGTTAGCTGAGAATAATCGTATTGCTCCGCAAGGATCTGTAAAAGCTCAGCCATGGGCTCTGACAGATGTTCGAAATAAGTCAAGCTCTGGTTGATTGATGTTTGAGCCGCTAAATCGTATGTTAGCTTACAATGTAGGTGACGTAACGACATACTTACTATAAGCGTGGCCATGATGTTTGACAGCAACACACAGTATCCTGAAGCAGTGCATGCGTATTGCCGTGTTCTTCACTCTGGCTTCGTTCTCCAATATATAATACACAGGTTTGGTAAAGAGGCCGATGAATGTATCCCGCTCTGACGTCGTAACGAATATACGTCCAAGTTTCAGTTTCAGAACTTTACTCATCCTATCTAGGGCTGCTTCAATCTGCTTTGAAGAATCCCAGCTGCCGTCTTGAGTGGACTTTGCTTTTGCACCCTTTCCCCGTCCTCGCGCAGCAGGCGCAGATGCAGATTTCTCCAATGCTCGAGTCTCGACCGCCGATATGGTCCACCGGAGAAGAAATCCGTACATCTCCAGCAACTGCTTATGGTGTTGTAGAACATCTTGCTCGGCCTCTTCTAAGTCCTGGTTCACGCTGTCCGCTTGCGTAGATAATGCAGAGCTAATCAGATCAAGTATCTTGCCTAGCGTAATTGGGGGTATATGCGCGGAGAATCTAGAGGAGCAGAAATACCCTGGTCAGCTTCGGCGTGCCGTGGTTGGGACTATAGAGGTATGTGGGATGACAGACTTGAGAAGGAACTGCAGTGTATCGAAGCAGGAGCTTCGTGTGATCGCATCTGGGCTCTCTGCAACGGCATCTATGACAGGGTCCAGCTCGCTGTTAATCAGTGCTGTCGATTGCAGCGACTCCGGTTCATTCTCGCAGTCTTGCAGCGCCTGCGGGGCCTCGGGAGTGCCTATCTGGGCCGGGTCGATATCATATTCCTTGATCGCCTCATTGATGTCAAAGTCGACACGGGCGTCCATGATGCGCAGAGTTGCCTAAAGCCACACCAAAAGTGTGAAGGCTAGCAGCAAAAGAGCGGGGTCGCGGTTGCTGTCGTTGCGGTCGGAAACTGTCCAGCGCAAACGCGTCTGGGCGTGATATCTGTGTTTGGTGGCCCGCAGTGTTTTGAATTAGCCAAATGCGGCCTAGTGCTTTCCGCCCGCCGATGCACCATGACCCAAGCCGCGTTTACCTCCGCCTTTCGCGATGCGCACCACAACAACACGAAGCCTGCACAACAATATGGCCAGAGCAGAAGATCTAGATATCCACGATGGTTCCATAAAAAGAGAACATCCCGAGGAAACATTGGACGAAAGTGCTGATCCGCTTGAGGAGAGCGGACGTACCATTGATACGAGCGACGATGAAGACGTCGACGATCTGGTCGCTCAGGACATGGAACGGTTTGAAAACAGCTTCTTGGATATCAGCAAGCGCTATCGACTTATCAACCGCATCGGGGAGGGTATGCCGCTCGATTGGCTTTTCACCTCTGGCACTGACACAAGGCTCACATGAGTACAGGCACTTTCTCGACAGTATACAAAGCCGAGGACCTAGAGTATAACGATTATGAGAATCGCTGGGACGTTGATGAGCGCGAGCAGCGCAAGTGGGCATCGCCTGCTAGCAAGGCCAAACGCTCACGAAGACCTCACTATGTTGCCATTAAGAAGATATATGTCACAAGCAGTCCAATCCGTATTTTCAACGAACTGGAATTGCTCCATGATCTTAAACACTCAGACTCGGTATGCCCACTTATCACCGCCTTCCGCCACCAGGACCAAGTTGTCGCTGTGCTTCCTTATTTCCAACACCAAGACTTTCGTGAATATTTCGCTACGATGAAGGTATCCGAAATGCGTCTTTACATGAAGAGCTTGTTTACCGCTTTGCGGTCTGTTCATGAGAGAAAAATTCTGCACCGAGACGTCAAACCCACAAATTTTCTTTACAACAAGTACCATGGCCGTGGGGTTTTGGTTGATTTTGGACTTGCCGAGCGAGAAGGTACCGACTGGCACCCGTGCAACTGCACTCTATCATCAGATGATCGCCGGTACAAAATTGCCCATAGTATATATGCCCAGAATCAACAAGCAGGCCATCAGACATCCAGCTATCCCAAAAATGATACGCGAAATAGCCGTCGGGCAAACCGTGCAGGAACTCGTGGGTTCCGGGCACCGGAAGTCCTCCTCAAGTGCACACAACAGACGGCAATCATCGACATGTGGAGCGCTGGTGTAATCCTACTTACACTTCTGACCCGTCGGTTCCCCTTCTTCCATAGCGCTGACGATATCGATGCGCTGTTGGAGATCACCACCATTTTTGGACGAAAGAAAATGAGAGAAGCTGCACTGCTACATGGCCAAGTGTTCGAAACAAATATCCCTAGCTATAGTGAGCAAGGACATACGCTCGAAAAAATTGTCCTATGGTGCACAGGACGTAGCGGGGACAAGTCAAATCCAACAAAAAAAGAATTGGATGAAGACGAAAAAGAAGCAGTGTCATTTTTGTACCGTCTAATGGAATGCGATCCGGCAAAACGTATTACTGCTGATGAGGCTCTACGACACCCGTTCATTACGAAAGCTTTCGAAGATAGCGATGGCGGTGAAGGGATGACGGATCTCAATGAAGACTAAGCCAACGTACAGTTAAAAGAAGTAAATAAATGTAGTAGGCAGTGTAGAATGGCGTAAGGCTGCAAGCATGATAGGTACATGGAGTTACCTCAGGTTCCGATTTACCTGGGTTGGGCGGATTTGTCATTGCGATACCCTTCGGTTTTGTATGATATGGGCACATGCAAGGAACTATTGATGAATCATCTGATATGTTATAGCCCAAAGTATGGTTACGGCCACCAGGATAATATGATGCAGAACTTCTAATACAAGTCTTACAAGTCTAATCCTACAGACGCTCCCACAGTGACGATCCAAACCTCTATACCGTCTGTACCTTCGCCTCCTTCACTTTTTCCTCCGCATTCTTATCCGTACCTATCTTCTTCCCAGTCCCTGCTCGCCTCTCTTTGTTGGTAAGAACCTGGCCAGTCGCCCCCCGGTGAGGCTCTGACGGACTTCCTTCACCACTTCCTCCAGCTTCTATTCGCGCTTCCTCTTCAACCAACCGCACATTCGACATGGCCTCTTCCAAGGTCGGTATATCAAGCTTCTCCTTTCTAGCTTGTGCCAGTCTCGCAATGCTTGTCTGCCTGCCTTTGGCTGCCTGTCGCACGTCCTTTGCTAATCGTTGTCGGACACGGATGGCCATGCGCTCTTCTTCTGTTAGAATTGGAGGACGGTTTTCAACGGGTTCGCCGAATGGGGCAACAATAGAAGTCACAACGTGTCTGATGTGTTGTGAGGTCCGCCACCCGCTCGCAATCCGGACGACATCGCCTTCGACAAGGGAATCGTTAGGATCAGCTACGAGATATGTCTGTTCTGAAGGAAAATGCTAAATATTGCATTAGTAATGTAATCGCGGAACTGAGGTCGGTTTGGATAGTAACGAACTTTCCTGAACCGCTTGTTCCATTCCTGGGCTGCTATGCGCACTTTGACGGCTTTGTCCATGCGTCCGGCAGAGACGACGACACCAACTTTTGAAGTCGACATAAGCTTGCGGACTATGGGGGTCACCGGTTTCGACATGTTGTCTAATCGTTTGCGGCAGAGACAAAGAAGTTAAGTCGCGTGGAGGGGAGTTGCAGCGCCGCTGGCGCGTTCGATTGTTTAAGATGCAGTAAAAGGACAGCAAATGAATGCGTCCCTGATATGTATCGAGCGCACGTGGAGAGTTGTAGCTTTCAGTCAATGGTTTCACAGATGATGTCGGCCTGCTTTCGCGGTTCTGGTGCATAAAAAGTGATGCCCCAGGGATTCGCCAAGCCGGACTCCGATTGGACAGCATACACAGCTGTTGCCAGATCATTGTTTCCGAGAATGCTCCAGCTTGCCTTTACGTTAAATATCACTTCGCCCCGCTTTAGACTCCTGGCACTATAACTTTAACAGGTGCTTTCACTACCGTGTCCTGACTTCATGGAGAGAGTTTAACTCCCATAAGCTTCGATACTCGCTTCTTCGCAATTCTCGACAACCGGATGCGTATTAGACACGATGCTCTTGAGGATAATATTGCTCCTGGGGTGTCTGACGCTGGGAGTTATTGGTGCTGAGGACTTTTATAAGGTACGTCTTCTTCTCGAGAGTATAGCTCGCGAAGGAGAAAACAGAATTGGATCCTATTGTTAGACTTTCTATAACTAGGTGCTGACACCAGTCTCTAGCTACTTGGTCTTAAAAAGGATGCCAGCGAGCGGGAAATCAAGAAGGCGTACCGAACCCTCAGTAAGAAACATCATCCAGATAAGAATCCGTACGTCGGCCCCCCCGTTATGCAAAGTTAGCAGCAGGCTGATTGGTGGTAGTGGAGATGAAGATGCAAACAAGAAATTCGCCAGCATAGCTGAAGCGTACGAAATTCTCATCGACGAAGAATCACGCCGCATCTACGATCAATATGGCCACGAAGGCATAGAACAGCATAAGCGCGGTGGCTCGCCCCGCCAGCACCACGATCCTTTTGACCTCTTCTCGCGCTTCTTCGGCGGCAGCGGGCATTTTGGACAGCACGGCACCCAACGGCAAGGGCCCAACATGGAACTGCGCGTCGCTATTCCACTTCGTGATTTCTATAATGGACGAGTCACACAGTTTGAGGTAGAGAAGCAGGCCATCTGTTCAGCATGTGAGGGCACAGGCAGTGAGGATGGGCACGTTGAGACATGTGATGCATGTGGTGGACGTGGGGCACGCATACAAAGACAACAGCTGGCACCTGGCTTGTTTCAGCAAATGCAAGTACAGTGTGACAAATGCGGCGGCAAGGGCAAGACGATCAAACATCCTTGCCCGGTATGTGGTGGCAGCAGAGTCGTGCGCGAGCCAGAGAAACACGAACTACACATTGAGAAAGGCATGCCACAAGGCGTACGTCTCACTTACGAGAACGAAGCCGACGAGAGCCCCGATTGGGTGGCTGGCGACCTCATTGTCCATCTCGTTGAGACCAGTCCGCAAATGGGGCAGGCCGATCACGAGCGTACCGATGGTACTTTCTTCCGGCGACGCGGCAAGGACCTTCTCTGGCGCGAAGTTCTTTCCCTTCGAGAAGCTTGGATGGGTGACTGGACACGCAACATCACACATCTTGACGGCCACATTGTACAATTGTCACGCAAACGTGGCGAGGTCGTGCAACCAAACCAAGTCGAAATTATCGAGAACGAGGGTATGCCAATCTGGCACCAGCTCCTCGAAAATAACGCTGGCGAACAATATGGCAGCCTTCACGTTGAATATGTTGTTGTGCTGCCAGACCAGATGGAGAAGGGCATGGAAAAGGAGTTTTGGAGCGTCTGGGAGAAGTACAGGAAAAAGAGTGGGAAGGTGTTGGATGATGAGTGGGGAAGGCCAAAGGAACCGATTGTCATGCCGAGCAGTGACGGCCATGACGAGCTATAGATGAAGATCTATGTGAACGCATGGAAGTTATGTGTATAGTACGAAGGCACGCTTTTCTTTTATGATGGTGGGGAATACCCGGAGTCCACTGGAGTTCTAGCAGGTGGATGAGAACGAAGTGTATAGATGTCATAGACGGATAAATCACTTGGCTTCTTGAGCTGAATTGAGCAGCGTCTTCAGCCGGTTCCATTCATATTTTAGAAATGCAGATGTTAACTAGAGCCTTCCAATATACATTCAGTTTAGGGATGGCTTCCATGAAGAAGGGAAAGCCAGAAGTCAGCGGACGATACTGAATGGCGTCAACAGTTTGTTTAGAATTTTCTAAGCACTTAAGAGCCCACTCAAAGAAAGTCAGGCAGCTTTATTTACCAGCCGCGGGGATACCATTAAATAAGTATGGTCAGATTGTAACCTATATGTATATACAGAAGGTTATATTCTCATCATCATCTATGCAAATATCACATAATCTTACTTCGGTACTCGTCATTTAAACCTCAGAAATCACTATTTGGTATAGCTCCGGCCCCTAAATAATCTCGCTAAGTTATGAGGCCATGGGTGTCTAGGATGTTCGCAGGAACAGTGTGTTTCAGAAGCCGTGGGTTTCTCCTTGTGAGCCTAGGAGGAAGTTTGAGAACGGATATTGCGTTTGGTAAGAATGATAGATTCAACGGGGCCTTTTCAAGCCGAAATAGGCATAGAAAATTCGGATAGAGATGTGGGTACAGAAAGTGTAGAGCCTGTTGTTGATACCAGTGAAGGAGTGGAGGTCGATGATCTTGATGGTAAAGTGGATACGGAGGCATCCAATGTTGTTCTGGATACCCCAGTAGTAGAAATTGACGTTGATAGGACCTTGTTTGAAGAGTTGCCGGTTGCTATGCCAGATACCGACCCCTGATAAACTCCAGCAGTTTTGTAGTAATTCAGCACTTCAAGTGTCGCCGACTTAGCGAAGGATCTGAAGCTGTCTTCCTCCTGCCTGTGATATCACCGTCAACTAATTTTCATCATAGAAGACATAACAAGTGAAGGTACGAGTCTTACCTTGCATTCGGTCCCTTTGTCGCACAAAGATCAACTGTCATATTACCGTAAAATTCTTCCTCACATGCTAGGCTCGCCTCCTTATCACGTGTCCTGTCCCACATGTATATCATCATGCACTTCTCTTTCCCATCGCACCAGATGGGAGGACAGTTAGTCTTCGTTCCGTTTCCGCCTTTTGATGGCGAGTTGCTCGGTAGCGTATTGTTTGAAAAGCTCACAGCAATGCCCCCATCATATCCAGCACACTGTGCAACTTTCTGGACATGATCTTCCGCCGTGGCCGTGATGTCAGTTATATTTTCTACAGGAGGTGTAGCACAGTTGAGTAGACTGATGTCGTAGTCCAGCCGCCTGAACTTGTCACCCCTATCGGGGTTCTGAAACAACGCATATTCAATCTGCAAAATGTTTTGCCATGTCTCTTTACTCTTAGCCACTTTCATAGATACAGCCTGTCCACCGAGCTTGTCCTGTTGTGGGCAATACTGGCCCATGGACACATTGTTAACTTTGGCATTGGGACACGATGCTGTGACGCGGTATGACTCTGTATGTGTATTGCCTGGACCTATGGTGTTGATATAGTCGTCTTCGGGGGTGCCCCAACTCACGGCTGGATTTTGGACGTTACGGAATCCCTTAAGATACCAGGCGCCAACTGAACGGAGGTAAAGAGGATAGTCGCAGTTGTTGATGACTACCACATTACCGTAGGTGTAGCCAACATCTGGATCAGTGATATTCGAGAGTTTAGGGGTTTGAGACGAGTCTGAGTGGCTAGATGATACAAACGGTGTATTTTTGGGTGCTGAAACAGAGACAGCAGAAGCACTAGGTGCTGAAGAAATACTGAGTGCCAGTGAGCTGGGTGATACAGTTCCTACTAGCGTTCTAGCCGTTAAGAGCGCTGCAGCGACTGGCGATGGTGATGTAGACCCAAAAAATCCTAAGAATGCCAAGAATAACATATCAGTACTGTCTGTGTGTGTGTATGTGTGTTAGGTTTAGGGCAGCTGCAAAAGTGTGATGCGAGCTTTGAGGATGTTTAGGGGATTTAATCCTATGATCTAGGACAAGAAACCACCCGCAATGCAAATGCTATGAAGTGGAGGAGTAAATTACTTGGGGAAAGTTACACTTATTTATAACAATCGAGAAAGGGGTGTGACCTATACTTCATTCAATATTCGAGCGTATTGAATAACGATAGCCATCGTGTCAATTCAACAGGGATGACTAGTTAGAAAGCAAAGGCTGACTCTTAACAAAACCCAGACTTACCAACTGGATGACTACAGAAGATTCATCACAAGGAATCGGCCCTCGAATTCCAATCTTGACTCCTCTACCAACATAGTAGTAGAGTTAGACACAGTTTGCAGTGCAGATTCAAAGTCAATCTACAGTAAATGTAGCATATTACGTCACCCAGGCTGTGATATCTGCTTATGGTGTTCTGGTATTGCTGTCATTCTCCATGAGGGATGCACTTGGCGAAGTAAATGGTGTTATAGGATATGATGACCCTTCACAAAGCTTCGATAGCATCGCCCCACTACTAGTAGGTGATATAGAGATTGAGGTATTTGAATTAGTCAATGCCTGTTCAGAATTCAAATGCTGTGAGAAGCAAAAGCATGTCCGAACACAAATTTGCCAGAGAAATATACTATATACGCCTGTTTCGACAAATGTTCATTCACCAAAGACTCGGCCAATAAAGATACATCAAAAGTAAAATGTGATGAATAGCGGACCGGATCCCAAGGGCTCAGTTGGAAAAGAATTAGAAGTCCGACTTTCCCAAGTTGGAAGTCTGTTAGGTAAAGGGTCTGTTGAAGAGACGTTGAGTTTAGAAGCCTCAGGCTGTACGATAGTCATCGATACGGGTTCAGTCTGTATCAGTGTCAGTGTCTCGGATGCCGTTACCATCGTTGGCAGGCGCGTGTCAGAATACGCCTTGCTCCAGCACACAGATATCGAAGCAACTAAGTTATATCTACAAGAAGCATCTATTTACGTAATTGTAGACCAAGATAGGCACAAAAAGGTGGGGGTGGCGAGGATGTCACTTGGTAGGCCGGCGAATGTTTGGCTATGCCATAGCCATGTGTTTCGCTAGCATCAGAAACTGCATCATTTTCAGGTATGATACAGTCACAGGTATTCAAAAGAAGAAATAAGCGACAAACAACTACTGATACATGATGCATATTTGGGCATAGCTGGGTTGGTATAAAGTTAGTGAAAACTTACACTGGGCAAGATGAGTACAAACTTCTTGGAAGAGCATGGTGCCCATTCCTGGGGCTACCTAGTCCTCTCAGAGAATGGTTCTTCTCTGGTAATAAGATTTTACTCTCTCTTCATGCCAACTCTTCCGATGCCTCTTAGTCCCCAGCAGAATAGTATACAAGTTGCTATGCTACCTGCAAAGGTATACCAGAAAGCAGCTCTGTATCCTTCCATCAAAGCCGGCGGACTTTGTTTGTCACTCCAATGACTCTTTTCTGTGACGCTAGCCGCAATGACACCACTCGCGGCGAGACCCACACTCTTTCCGATCTGTGCGATAGTGTTGAATACACTTCCGGCAAGTGCTTGCGTCTTTGCGGGAAATACGGATGTCATGACAAGATTGGAAACCGTAAACAGAGCTTCAGCACCCATGGGATTCAGCGCCACGGCAGGAAACGCACACGCCCAGTAAGACCACTCAGGTTGAACGATGCACATCATAAGCGATCCAATAGAAGTCATTGCGATGCCGAAAATGACTGCCCAATCAGCACGAACTTTATGGACTACGAGGCCCATAACGAGGTTTGCCAGTACTCCTGTGAGTGGCGCGGGCAGGAACCTGACTGAGGTCTGGATGGCAGTTATTTCTTGTACCTCCTGGAAGAAAAGGGTCAGGAAAGATTCGATAGCGTTGAAAACCCCCCAGGTCATGAAGACGCCCAGACAAATGGTGGTAAAAATTCGGTTTCTCCACAGAGAATTTGGAATTATAGCCGGTCTACCGAGTCGCTCCTGTCGCCCAACCCAGTAGATGAAGGTCGGAATCAAACCGAGAGAAATTAGAAGCATGGAAAGAGTGGTTGGCTTTCGAATGCTGGAAGAGCTGTCGCTGATCAAACTTAACATTGGGTTAGCAAACAGTAGTGAAATCTGATGGATATAGAAAGTGATCCTGCTTTGACTTGACGACATGAAGGGTACGTACGCAAAAGAGTATGAAAGCATAGCCAATGAGGCGCTTCCTATTAAAATACCCACCCAATCGATCTCTGTGCGTAGTCGATGCCAAATATCATCTTTCTGAATCACACCAACCTTGGGTAGACCGAAAAATGCTATCACAAATACAGCAGAATTCACGATAGCAGCAATATAGAAACCCCACCTCCAACCGATTGTGTGGGAGAATACACCACCGAGGGTAAGGCCAACAGAGAACCCGATGGGCTGTCCGCCTCCCATAGATGCAAAAGCAATATTCCTGCTTTTACCTTCAGGAAAGGTACTAGTAATGATGCTGACTGCGGAAGGTAAACAAAATGATATTGCAACCCCGGCGAAAGCGCGGAATACGATCAGCTGAGTGGGTGTTTGGGCAAGACCGCAGGCTAGTGTGAAGCCTGATTGCAAGACGCAGCCGGTAAGATACATAGGCCTGCTGCCGACAACGTCGGCAATGGAACCGAGTAGCAGGAGCGTACATCCACACGCTAAAGCATATATAGAAATGGGCCTGTCATGATGAGCCCTAATTAGACTCCCAAATAATCAGCGCCTGACTTACCATAGCAAGAGGTTTGGGGGGATATCCAATTCGTCGGCCATGGTTGGCAATCCAACAGTCACCAACCCTGCTAACAAGGTACTGATCATGGTAACACAAACAACCGTGATGAGCACAATTGCTGTTGTGCCCCTTGTGGGGGATTGTAATATCTCTGAGCTGACGGCATTGATGGGCTGTGAGTCTTCTATGCCTGGGGGTGTGTCGGTGCCTTTGAGTATTAGACTGGGTGGTTGGGAGACCGGTACCGGGGCCGGGTATAGATCCAATTCAATGGAAGTAGACGTGCGCGACATCTTCGGCCGGGTTGAGTCTGTGCAAGGCCGAACAGATGCATTGCAAATTTTCGAGGCGTATTTTATTTATACTTGAAATTTTTCGTTGAGGGCGGAATAGTGCCGTGAAATACCAAGCCCGTGCTAGAAAGGCGCGAGTAAGCCGACATAAGTTGCATCCACACTTCATAGCTTGCTTGTATTCGTATCGAATGTTCAAGGCCATGGTGTATTCTTAAGCCCAATAGGTGGTACGGTACGCGATAGAGTGTAGTCTACAATGGTGAGTAGAATAATGAACGAGCCTGGGTAAAGGGGTCACCGGTTGTGACGTAACAGAATGAGCTACTAGCGCGATGTGACCCACAATGGCATACTTAGCTCATTGAAAAGGAACACAGCAGAACTCATCTCCCTGTTCTTTGTCGTTTTATAGCTCTTTTCTGCCCGTAGGAGCGTGGGGAGCGAGACATCAATCGTCTGCGGCTATCCAATCGTACCTAAGGTTACTGCTTTCCACTGTTTGAGCCATCCATTCCTTGCTATCCGCGGCTTGTGTCAACTCCTCCAAGCGTCTTTCAATCTTGATTACTAATATCGGTTCTGACTTGTATTTGAGTCTTGCAATGCGTAACAGTGAGATATGTATATGACAGTGATCGAACGGGCAAGCGAAGGCGTGCGTTTGTTGTTTCTAGAAGGGAAGATTCTGCATCCATATGTCCGATTGATATGCGAGCTTTAACTGTGCAAACAGGGGCGATGCCCAGGCTCTGCATCATTTGTGTGGAGATGTGGACAGATTTCCCAACCAGTAGACTTCAATCCGCCTTCAAACTTCTCTATCTCGATGTGTTCGTCAAACTTACATACTGTCAGCAGTACCTCTATCACAACACTTGGTCTTCCTTTTTTATCACGTCTACACAACTTCACGGCTGGACATCGCATGGTTCAGCAATCAAACCTTCCATTCCAGTGCCTTTGTTTGAACAAACCATATGAATCACAAGTAAAAGACTCAAATATACTGGCCCACCACTATCTATGATGATTCCTCAGGGTAGCGTATGCAAAACGTTGATGGGGGTAGACTTCAATGGCCCTTTGATGCCCAAGACACACCCGCTCATCAGGCTCCCGATTCCGTTCTTCGAAACTGAAGCTCTCTTTTGGGTGGAGTAGTCGGCAGATAGAGCACACGAGTCGCTTCTTTCTACCCCCCTTGGTTGCTGCAAGTCACTGTCCCTCTCCTTTGCACACAAAATGCTGAGTTTGCCTGTCTCTAGAAGCTCGCTATACAACTTACGATACGCAGTAGGTACGTACTAGTGCCTCTTCGGTAGATCAGGTAGGTCAGCGCGAAAGCATCGACAAGTTGCTCGGAGTGCCAGCTGAGCTACAGCGTTCTCAGCATTACAACCGTACCGTGAACCGATAGTAAGATAGATGAATATTTCCCTGAGGAGCTCAGTTGGGACCTTATAGAAACTACTGTGAAGCGAGTTCCGAGTTGCGATGTCGGGCAGAACAGTGCGGAAACGTTGGCAAGTCGCTCGCAGTGCCATATGAGGGACCACGACACTGTCGACAGCGTCGTATTGCAAACCATTACGAAGAAGCTATGTATATCCTGCAGGAGCTCGGTTGGTAGCCCATGGAGACTGCTTCTGGGCGAGTTCTGAGCCGTGGCGCACTCATTTGGGTTAACTTTTTTGGGTTCCCCGATTATACGCACCTTCTTTGCGGGCGACGGATTAGAGATGCAAGAACCCATTTTTATTTGTACAAGCACAAGTCTGTTGAAGTCAGCGCGGGGTTCGAAGATGAATAGGTTAACAAGAGGTAGTGCTTGGACGGGGACGAATTTGGGCGCCTATTGTCAGCCTTGGCCTCCTCAGGGCTTGCAGAATTCAAGTAGAAGTACACAGCCTTGTGCAAAGTGGACCTTTGAGCTTATAACTTAGTAATCACTGCACTAGAACACCTTCAAAATCCTAGAATCTTGACTAGAGGATAGGAGAGTACGAGGATATGACTGTCATACTCTGCTTTCTTCCCATAATCGAAGAAGGGTGACCCTTTGCGCTTTCAAGAGGCGCTATGTCTCCTAGTTCACTTCATGTCACAGCATCTTCCCTTCATGGGCACAATAAAACCAAACTAGTAGACAAGATTGTATTAGAGTTATAGCTGCGCGAACAATACAATGCTATGCAAATGATTATAAACCATAAAACTACTTTGCCAAGTAGAACAAATGCCAAAAACACCAACGCTATGCGGAAACCAAAACAAAATATGATCACGATACTGGATGAGGAGTGCGGTCAAAGCCTAATATCCTTGGCCTTGGCCCGGGCACTTCTTCAAGCAGTTATCAATGTCCTGCGCAATGTTGGCCGGAATCATCTTGCGAAACTGCTCGATGTTCTTGCCATCGATCGTCTTAGGGAAACCGAGGGTGGCATTCACGACGCCAGCATCCAAATTGAAGAAGGCCTGGGCCATTTGCGAGGTTCCGGGGTCCTCATGGTTGAGCGCGGCGACAAAGGTAGCGGGCTTGCACGTAGGGTTGATTTGATAATGCACGCTGCCCATCGGGAAGACGGTGCCTTGGAACTTTTCGAGCGTTCCCGCAATCTCAGGGTTTTGACCAGCCTTCACAAGCCCGTTCTCAAGGACGTAGCCAAAGTTGATGGTGCCGTCAACGACGGTAAGGAACTCGGTGGCACGGGGATGTACGTGCGGAGTATTGATACCGCAAGCATCGAGGAAGCCTAGGGTTGTAGAGATGCCGAGGCCAGTGAGAATGGGGAAGGTTTCGATGTTCTGGAAACCTTTTGTTAGACAACACAAATCGAGAAAAAGTAAGGAGGGCAGGAGAGACTTACAGCGGCCTTGGTCGCTCCACCCTTGGCGCCTTCGGCGGGCTTAGCGCCGTTGAAATTAAAGACAATGAGGTTCTTGAGGGCATCGCCAGATAGCAAAGACTCGCCCTTTGCAGTCAGGAGACGCTGGAAGCGCTTGACAGCTGTGGGTGCAGTGAAAAGATCACGGAATAAGGCTGCTTGCTGCTCAGGATCAGGCGTAGGAGCCGCAGAGGGCGCTGCTGTCGAACTTGGTTGGCCTGCCTGGGGAAGAGCCTGGACGACAGAGAAAGTGGCGATAGCCGCAACGAGGGTCTTGGTGATGGTGACCATTGTGAATTGAGCGATTAAGGTATAGATGCTTGAAACACTAAGGAGATGTAGAACGGAAATAGGAAAGTTGAGTGAATAGAGAGTATGGTTTTGTGGCTTTGTAGGCAAAGAGATACTGAGATGAGGATTATGATATGGCGGTATTCATGATATCTTTATACATGCCTTGATCGTGCGCCTCAAAGGATGCTGATCCACCTTGCGAATGTACAGTGCTCTAAGATGTTCGGAAGCACAACGAGCCGGAGGATGACCTGGCGGTGCTAGAGAGCGTGTGCGCTAGTTCTACCTGGGTGCCTTAGCCACCACCTAACTTCCATCATCATCTTCCTTTTTTAGGAGAATACTGAGCGAGCATAGTGCTAAAGATACGATTGGCCGTGCGCACTTTGTTTCGAAACACGATGCTGCCGTAAGCCAGTTAGGCGGATCGTGCTGACCCGTTGGCAGTAGCCGGAGGCGCAGTCGTGCTTGAGCCTCGTTGTCTGCTAGGTTGCACAAACGCAACAAGGCTTTGCTCGAGAAGTGTGCGATACTAGATCATGTGTTGGTTATGTTGATTATGATGGTCTAGAAAGAAGAGGGCCTGAATGTTTCTGTTGCTTCTCGTATCGTGTATACATCTTCCTTTCGCACGGCCGCTACGCGGAGTGTCATTCTACTATCCTCAAAGATTGTACCAAAGAAAAAGAAAACAAGGTCTTGTTTTGGAACAGTCGCAATGAATATTGTAAAGGGTACGACGATGCGACAGATTTCTACGCGCTGTGACCACGCTGCCGTGTGGACCTGCGATCGTGAATCTGTGATGTTGGGGCATCAACGGCGCCTCGACCACGGCACGAGCCTGACCCAAGACCAGGGCCGGGAGGTTGGCTGGGTCAGCAACGCCCAAAAATAGGCCTGGGTCCAGCAACGGCAAATTTGTTTCCACCAACTCACCAAATCCCACAAAAACCCTCGCGGAAGTTGGGCGAGGGCGTACTGGTGTCCCTTCTCAAAAGCTTAATAATGTGAGTGTAAAAATGGATAGATTCTAACAGCTGGAGAGCAAGGATACGACGTCACGCCCACAGATGCTTGCTGATGAAATGCTAAGCTGGAAAGAGAAGGAAAACAGATGAGGAAAAAGTCATGAACAAGAAGCGATACCCCGTCTATAACCCCAATCATACCGGTCGTTACCAATCATGACATCAAGAAGAGTCTTCCTCGATTTCCATCCATTCGTGGCAGAAGGGCAGTTCGTCGAGTGTGAAGGCATCGTCGGAAGGAATGGATGGCGGGCCCTGCGAGTGCACGATCCCGCCGTCCTCGGGCTCCTCCACTTCGACAATGTTATTATCGTTCCTGAAGCCTCTGTCCTCGAAGACGAGTGACGAGCGATCGCCGGGACCTCGTACTCGACGGCGGAGGCGGCGGGCGGATTCGTCGACGTCGTCTAGTGGATCGTTGTCAGAATAGCTGCTGTCGCCTTCGACGCTCTGGCTGTAGGTGCGCTTGAAGATGCCCGCGTTCCAACGTTTCTTTTTCTTTCGATAAATTCGCTGTCTTTCCTCTTCGTCTGACGAGTTATCATCAAATTGAAACTCTTTGATCTTTTCGATGATTCCGATTTCTTCTAGTCTTGAACCACCCTTATCACTTTTTGCGTCTTCAAAGTGGTCTGGCCTTACAATCTCTATGTCGCTATCATAACCCGGATCGCTCCCCAGTTCTTCGAGTACGAAGCTGATATCGGCGTCTTCGGCCCTACGGTACAACCTTACTTCTTCGTAAACGCTCTCGTCGTCAGATTCGTCATCATCCTCGGAGTCCTGTGGTGTTGTCGCGCAAGCACGACCGGAGGCAGTTGAGGGCCGGGATGATGCACCCCTCGACTGTGACCTGGTAAAGTGAAATTGGGGCCCCTGGCCGATGGGCTCAATGAATTCCAAGGGCGGAGACTGGGTCAGGTGGATGGCGAAAGGCATCCGCTTGAAAGAAGGAGACGGATGTTTGTGATGTGACGCAAAGTGTGCGTGGGAGCGAGAGCCGGGCGTCATGGGCGGCGACGTGGGCTGTGCATTCGCAAAGGCGAAGACGGGTGGGCGTTCGGAAGTCTCCATGGTGCTGTTCACCGGAAAAGACCCGCGAGGCTGCGAGGGGCAATCACAAAGGATAGGTGCTCACAAATTCGGTCGAAGGTTCCAGCGATTCAGGGAATCAGATGCCGGTGGACGAGGACAATGTGCTGTATGTGGGGAGAGAGTTTTGCGGACAATATCATTTTCTAGAAGTGATTTGGAAGTGTTTGACAGCGAGACTGAGCCAGTGGAGCGGGCGGAGGGGAGGGCTTGACAGGTCAGACCCTGCAACGCCTGAGCTTATCGTGCGTGCGGGTGGAGGAGGAAAGAATGCTATAGGCAGCAATGCAGGAATTGCAGGTCAAAGGGCCAGATTAGCCACAGAGTGCTGTCAATCCGGAAGCGATGGGTTGTGCGGTGGCCGAATGAGCTGGGCAGAGGGGAGGGGGAAAGGCAGAGGAGGCGGGCTGCGGTGCTCCCTTGAGGCTTGCTAGGAGCGGAACACTGATAGATATTCACCTGCGTTTCTGCGCTTCGCTGGCGGCAGCGGCGCGCATCAAGTGTCGCGAGGTTTTTTTGCTGCCATGGCTGCGCAAGTGTCCGATATGTGGTCGCCAACGATTAGCGGCCGACGTGTGCCAGCGTGCCATGCAGACTCGAACCATCTCACCATGCAGCGGGCGCGGCCACGGCGACCAATTGCAGGCGGGCGCAAAATTAGAGCGCGCAGGGCTGCCGGGACTGGCTGGCACGCCGTGGACAGCTGGCGGGGAGCGGATTGGTGAGGGCGGCGATGGTGCGCGGGGCAAGGCGGGCCACGCACGGCGCGAGTGACCGTCGAGGACAAGGGGGAGGGCCCATGGGCGATACCGCAGCGCAGCTCGGCGAGCGTTGGTGAGGCTCTGCGGCGGGAGGGAGGGAGGGACGGTGGTGCCTGAGGTCACGGTGGGCGGAAGCAAAGCTGTGAATGTTCGCTGGCGTTTGACGGCCGCGAGCTGATGCGCTTGCATCGATAGGCCGCGGAAAGGGTCTGGTCACGTGAGGCGGGGGAACTTGGACACTATTCCAAGTATTTAGGACATGAACACTCTGAGATGCAGACTGCAACCACTGCGCAGCACGGGGACTGGACACGGCCAGAATGAGGACATTCACATGCTACTAGGACGCTGGCTGTGCTCAGAGCTGCCTTTTGTTTTGCTCTAGGATACATGTACTTTAGGAATATTGCATTCACGTGCAGCATGTTGGTATAGTCTCCACAAAGTCTTCTGCCAATCGGGCCACCACCGCCACTCGCTGCAACATGCCTCTCCATTCACACGTTAGACAGAGCTTGGTGAATCGAGGCCTCAGCACTCCCATACCCTGAGAAAACTGGGGCGGCGTGGTGAATTATTCTGTTATGTAATCAGCACACTAGCCCCATTCGGCATGGCCACTTCCGCGCTTGCGCCGTGGACACATTGAACATTTGGCGAGCACACCAAGCTCGACGAGAGGCAGCAACCCAGCACGCAACGCCGCCGCCGCCCTTTTCAATTGTTCTACTCTTCCTCCTCTCGAGCACGCTCCCCCTGGCAGGCTGCCGCGCTGTGCGCCGTTGAAGTCGTCCTCCGCGCACAGGGAGCTGTGGCTGCTCCCACATCTCCACCATGGCCTCCTCCCCATCCATGTTGACCAAGGCATGCAGCTTCCCCACAGCACGTCCCTGCAGCCGCTGACCGTGTGCAGTTCGAGTCCAAGTCCTCGCGGGCTAAGGGCATTGCCTTCCACCCCAAAAGGTACCGCTGCGCCTATCCCTTATTCTCATCGCTGACCGCCCTCCCCCAGGCCATGGATCCTTGTGTCGCTACACTCCTCCACTATTCAATTGTGGGACTACCGCATGGGAACTCTGATAGATCGCTTCGAAGAGCACGACGGGCCGGTTCGCGGTATCGACTTCCACAAGACACAGCCATTGTGAGCAACCACGGCGTCACGGCGGAACTGAATACTGATATGGGGCAGGTTCGTGTCTGGCGGCGACGACTACAAGATCAAAGTCTGGTCATACCAGACGCGTCGGTGTCTCTTTACTTTAAACGGCCATTTGGACTATGTCCGCACCGTCTTCTTCCATCACGAGCTGCCGTGGATATTAAGTAGCTCTGATGACCAGACTATCCGTATATGGAACTGGCAGAACCGTTCATTGATATGTACAATGACTGGCCACAACCACTATACTATGTGTGCGCAATTCCATCCCAAGGAAGACCTCATCGTCTCCGCCTCGCTTGACCAGTCCGTCCGCGTATGGGATATCTCGGGCTTGAGGAAGAAGCATTCGGCACCGACAGCCATGTCCTTTGAGGATCAAATGGCGCGGGCTAACCAAAATCAAGCTGATATGTTTGGAAACACGGATGCAGTTGTGAAGTTCGTGCTGGAGGGTCATGACCGAGGTGTTAACTGGGTCGCCTTCCATCCTACCCTTCCACTTATCGTCTCTGCCGGTGACGATCGGCTAGTGAAGCTTTGGAGGATGTCAGAAACAAAAGCTTGGGAGGTAGACACTTGCCGAGGACACTTCCAGAATGCTTCCGCGTGTCTCTTCCACCCCCACCAGGATCTAATACTCTCCGTCGGCGAGGATAAGACAGTGCGAGTGTGGGATCTCAACCGTCGGACCTCTGTCCAGTCCTTCAAGAGGGAGAATGACCGATTCTGGGTGATTGCTGCGCATCCGGAGATTAATCTTTTTGCCGCCGGCCACGACAATGGTGTGATGGTGTTCAAACTAGAACGTGAACGTCCAGCGTCTGCTGTGTACCAAAACCAACTCTTTTATATCACAAAGGAGAAGCATGTCCGCTCCTACGACTTTCAAAAGAACATTGAGTCTCCTTCAATGCTTTCTCTGAAGAAGCTTGGCAGCGCCTGGGTACCACCACGGACACTATCCTACAATCCCGCTGAGCGTTCCATTCTTGTGACCTCTCCAGCTGATAGTGGCACATATGAGCTCATCAGTCTTCCCCGGGATGCCTCTGGAGCGGTGGAACCAACAGACACGAAACGTGGCTCTGGAAACGCCGCCGTATTTGTTGCACGTAATAGGTTCGCGGTTTTCAACCACTCGAACCAGCAGATTGATATCAAAGACCTCAATAATTCAACCACCAAGACTATCAAGCCCCCTAACGGTACAACTGACATTTACTTCGGTGGAACTGGTAACTTGCTACTAATAACACCTACCTCTGTTGTGCTATATGACATTCAGGCTAAGAAAAACCTCGCGGAACTAGCTGTCAATGGCGTCAAATATGTCGTTTGGTCTTCTGATGGCCTTCACGTTGCCCTTCTGAGCAAGCACAATGTTACGATCGCGAACAAGAATCTTGAGCAAATCAGCACACTTCATGAGACTATTCGCATCAAGAGCGCTACATGGGATGATGCTGGTGTGCTCCTTTACTCAACTCTTAACCACATTAAGTATAGCTTGATGAATGGCGACAATGGTATTGTTCGTACGCTAGAGCACACTGTTTACTTGGTAAAGGTCAAGGGCCGCAACATTTACTGCCTAGATCGCGCTGCGAAACCGAAGGTTCTGCAAATCGATCCAACCGAATACCGTTTTAAACTCGCTCTAGTCAAGCGTAACTATGACGAAATGCTCAACATAATAAAGACTTCCAGCTTAGTTGGCCAGAGCATCATTTCCTATCTCCAAAAGAAGGGTTATCCTGAAATTGCGCTTCAGTTCGTCCAAGACCCGCAAACACGCTTCGAGCTCGCGATCGAATGCGGGAACCTTGATGTTGCTGTGGAAATGGCTAAGCAATTAGATCGCCCGAAGCTATGGCAGCGTCTCGGCGTGGAGGCTCTCGCACATGGCAATCATCAAGTCGTCGAAATGACATACCAGAAACTTCGGAACTTTGACAAACTATCCTTCCTTTACCTGACGACTGGAGACCAGGAGAAGCTCAAGCGTATGGCTAAGATTGCAGAGCATCGTGGTGACATGACTGCTCGCTTCCAGAACGCTTTGTATCTTGGTGACGTACAAAATCGGATAGAGATGTTCCAAGAGATCGACCTATACCCACTTGCCTATGCTACCGCTAAAGCTCACGGTCTTGATGAACAGGGTCAGTCAATACTGGAAGCTAGTGGACTTACTGAAGACCAAATCAATATCCCCTCGGTTGGGACACCCCTGACACCTCCTAAACCAATCGTTCCCACACACAAGGCGAACTGGCCAACGCGTGCAGCTTCCTCTACTGTATTTGAGAAGGCTCTCATGGGCGAAGTCGAAGGAATCAGTGCAGAAGAGCCGGCAGCTAATGGCTACGGAGACGAAGATCTTCTGGGAGAGGCCGAAGCGCCGGACGCTGCAGCGGGAGAATTGGGTGGTGGTGATGAGGACGATGATGTGGGCGGTTGGGATATGGGTGATGAAGGGGAGGCGGAAGCCGAAGATGACTTTGTCGAGGTTGAGGGTACGGAGACAGGTGCGGGCAGCAGTGAAGCAGATTTGTGGGCACGAAACTCACCCTTAGCTGCGGATCATGTTGCAGCTGGTTCTCTCGAAACGGCCATGCAATTGTTGAACCGGCAGATCGGCGCCGTGAACTTCACTCCCCTCGAATGGCGATTCGAAGAAATTTATCAAGCCACACGGACTTTCCTTCCAGCAACTCCGAACATGCCCCCAATCGTCAATTATGTGCGGAGAACCGTCAACGAGACAGACTCCCGAAAGATCCTGCCTATTATTCCCCGGGACCTGGAGTCCATACTGGCCACAGAACTGCAGAGTGGTAAATCTGCGATGGTAAAGAACAAGCTGGAAGATGGTGTGACTGTCTTCAAGAAGCTTCTCCAGTTGTTGATGGTGAATGTAGTGTCATCGCAGGCAGAGCTTTCAGAGGTATGTGTAGACTGCAACACATGGGATTATTTTTCTCCTAACAGATTACCAGGCCAAGAAGGCGATTCACACAGCAGCTCAATACATACTTGCTATGTCTATTGAACTGTCCCGACGTGCGCTCGTTCAGGGCGCAACAGATATCTCAAGCCTACCCGAAGAAACGAAGAAGCGTGCCCTGGAGCTATCGGCCTACTTCACTATCCCTGAGCTAGAGGGTCCTCACAAATCTCTTCCCCTTTCAGCAGCTATGAATTTTGCCAACAAGAACCGGCAATTGAACACTGCTCTGAACTTTGCGAACGCGCTGCTTGATCGTACAGGTAATGCAAAGCTGAAAGAGCAGGCAAAGAAGGTCAAGACGGTCGCCGAGCGCAACCCTACGGACGCTATTGAAATCGACTTTGATCAGTTTGCAGATTTTGAAATTTGTGCTGCTTCATATACACCAATCTATCAAGGCAGCCCCTCTGCAGGGTGTCCGTATGACGGCTCAAAATATCATGCCAAATACAAAGGCACAGTCTGCAAAGTTTGTGAAGTTTGCCAGATTGGCGCGCCTGCTAGTGGATTGAGGCTTGTGGGTTGAAAGCAGTGGCGTTGGATAGTCTTTGGACGTTTGGGTGGCGGGCCTGCTGGAATATCGTAGCACACGGTGTTGGAGCGAAAAAAGAGAATACAAGTCAGATGACGGAGTATGAGGAGTGCATCGAGACAGCAACGGCGGCAGGAAAATGGGGGTGTCGTCCTGTTGTTACTAAAATGCCGAATGAGATAATGTTCACATACCAGCCAAGGTTGGCTTTTGCTGCCTCATTTACTTTCATTGTTGTGAAGACGGATCGTAAGAGGCAAGTCGGAATACCGTAGGTACGTCTATGCAGCTCGGCTGAGCGTGGGCGGTCTGGGTCTAAGTGACGTGAGCCACACGCACCGCCGCGAACGCGGGGCCACGGTTTTTACTATGACTGTACCCCACCTAATTTTATCTGGTAAACTCGCCCAGGTCCGGCGACTCACACATAAACTTTCCCCACCAACTGGACCGTAGCACGTGTTCAGCCTTGGAGGGCCCTGCTTGGTGGCTAGAATCTTACCAAGTCTCCGACTCTTTTTGAACCCATTGACTCGTCGCCGGTTTTCGGAGGCACCCTACCACCCCGCCATGGCAGACCCCGTCGCCATTCAGGACGAAATCGCCCTGTTGGAGAAGAACATTGCAGAGCTACAGACGCAATTAAAAGATGCAAAAGAGAGGCTTCAGAAGTCGCAGGCCAGTGTAGTGGATCGGTCGGGCGTGGAGGAGGCGAGCATGGAGGAGAAGCTGGCGCTGATCAAGGTTAACCTGAAGGAAGTGCTCAATCCCGAGATCATGGAGGATGTGCTTAAGAAGGGTGAGAACTTGAAGGTATACTGGGGAACAGCTACCACGGGCAGACCGCACTGTGGCTACGTATGTTACAGTTTTCTGAAAAAAAGCTACGGATGCCCGTATGCTGACCACATTTCCACAGTTCGTGCCCGTTCTCAAGATTGCACAATTCCTCCGCGCTGGCTGCCACGTCAAGATCCTACTCGCCGACATCCACGGCTTCCTTGACAACCTCAAGGCACCCATCGAGCTCGTCAAGTTCCGAGCCGAGTACTACCGCTATGTCATCACCGGCCTGCTCAAGGCAGTCAACGTTCCCATAAACAAGCTCGAGTTTGTGCTTGGATCTTCCTTCGAGCTGAGCCCTGAGTACATGATGGATGTGCTGCGATTGGCTAGCATAACGAGCGAGCACGACGCAAAGCGAGCAGGTGCTGAGGTGGTTAAGCAGACGGAGAATGCACCTTTGAGTGGCCTTATATACCCGCTTATGCAGGCGCTCGATGAGCAGTACCTGGACGTCGACGTACAATTCGGTGGTCTGGACCAGCGCAAGATCTTCGCATTGGCAAAGGATGTGCTGCCCAAGATTGGCTACAAGGAGCGTGCACACTTGATGAACCCCATGGTGCCTGGTCTACAGGGAGGCAAGATGAGTGCCAGCGACCCTGATTCTAAGATTGACGTTCTGGATACGCCTGAGTTGGTGAAGCGCAAGCTCAAGAAGGCATTCGCGCCGCCGAAGCAAGTCGAAGAGAACGGCGTGCTCAGCTTCGTTGAGTATGTGTTGCTGCCAGCTGGTGAGCTGCGCCACGGAACACCCAAGTTCGTCGTCGAGAGGAGAGAAGGAGAACCGCTTGTTTACACAGACATTAAACAAATGCACAAGGATTACGAAAACGATATTGTAAGGCCGCCGTACTTTTTCTTTGGCTTCAGTATCTATGTGCTTTAACTGACCATATAACAGCTCACGCCACAGATCCTCAAACCCGCAGTCACAGAAGCCCTTATCCAGCTCCTGGCTCCCGTACAGGAAGAATTTCAGGCCTCGAGTGCATGGAAAGACATCGAGCAGAAGGCATACCCACCCCCACCTGCCGAAAAGAAGAAGGAAAAGAAGAAGAAAGACAAGGGCTCGGGATACCCTGGTGCAAAGAAGGTTGAGTCGAAGCCTGATGGTCATGTAGAGGGCACGGACAAGGCTACTGTAGATGTTGGTACTGGCAGTGGGGCAAAGACAATGGAAAAGCTTGGACTAGAGGAAAAGTAAAGTAAGGGGCTAGAAGTTTGAAGGAAGCCAAGAGTTTAGACATGTTCACCATGCATCAACCCGCCCCCGCGAATTGTGCGCGTGCCGAGTTTGGCACGGGTATACCACGGCATAGCGATGAACTCCCTACGCAATGCTCTAAAAATAAAAATAAACCTTTTTACCTGCCAGCTATCCTTGAACGATCCTGCAAACTATAAAATCTGGCCTGATGCGTTTCAGTGCCAGACATGTGAAGCAGTGTTAACGTCTCAATGGGACGGACAAACAAGTTTTCGGAAAACGGTGCGATCGAGATTATGCGGTCACTCATCCCAAAAGTTCCCATATTTCACTGGCTCGCTACCGATATTCTTAGAAATCGGACATTGAATAAGCCTTCATATATACAGACCAAAGTCGTAACACATGAGTCCTCTGCCCCCAGATCATCAACCGAAAACGCCGTCTCATCCTGTTCTACTCACGTTCATATTTCCATACGACACACTACTCTACAACTCATCCCTCTTTCTTTCCTTCTCCTTCTCTTCCTCAGCCTTCTTTTTCTCCTCGACCTGCATCTGCTCTTGGACATCCACAGCAGCCTTGCCTTCTTCCTCACCCCTGACTCGCCGAGCCAACGCCGCAATCTCCTCGTCATACACATTCCACTCGGGCACTTGTCTCCTCGCACGGTCGAGCTTGGGCTCCTTGGTCATCGGGTTGTTGCAAAGATCAATGGTTTTTGCCTTTGCTAGATCCTCGTCGGCACACCACGTCTCGCACCACAGCCACTCCTGGGGCAGCGATTTGATCTCGAGGTTGAACTGCATGTTGTTTGGCAGATCCTGGTCGAGATTGGAAAGGGAAGCCGGGTCTGCCGAGAGCGAATGGTATTGTTGGCGGAGACGGTCACCGGCTGCCAGACGGCGGAACTGCACGAGGTCGACGACGTAGAGTGCTGAGATGTGGTATGGCTTCCCGCGTAGGAAATTGGCCCAGTAGCCTGTTTTCCAGAAACGGAAACCCTCCATCTCGGTACGTGAGTCGCCCATGGGCGTAAAGCCATACGGAGCGCCCTCCAGGTCGAACTGTACGAGCTCGTACATGTCTGTACGGACGATCTGGTCGGCGTCGACGAAAATGACTTTGTCAAGATCGAGCGGGAAGAGGACATCCAAGAAGAGGATCTTGTAGCCCCAAATCTCGCGTTGCTTTTCTGTCTGACCACGCAGCCAGTGCGGCCATTTGTAGGTTACCATTTCGTACTCAAACCCATATTCCGCGGCCATATGGGGAAGGAAGGACTTGAAGGATGGAGATAAGAATTGCTCAATGAACCAAAATTTGATAGTGTGCGTTGTGTGCTTCCTAACTGAGAGCATCATGATATTGAGCATACGTTCGTAAAGGTGGCCGGAAGCAACGGAGAAGATGTTAATGTCTGCTTGAACGCCTTTTCCCTGAGATTTGGAGCCTTGGAGAAGCGACGTTCCCTTCTTGATGACTTGATCAGTATTGAAGTTAAGCCCGACTTTGTTGAGTAATTTGTTCACTTTCTGAGTGCCTTTCTCCATGAGCTCGACAGCCAGAGAGTCCTCTGATGCAAGGACATCTGCGGTCTCTTGCCCAGGTTTACGTGAAAGACGCGGGAAGAGAGTGAGACCTTGGAATGACATGAGAACGATCTCGCTTGTTTCATCTCCTGGCACAGGAGCCCAGCCTGCAGGGCCAGCACTGTCGAAGGAAAAAATTTCCTGGCTCCGACCAGCTTTCAATTGGATGTTGTAGAAACCGGGGTTAGCCTTGAATTGGAAGTACCCCAAATTGGCCATAATGATAGTATCTGCAAAATGTGGGTCTTTTTCCGTGGCAAGAACGACTTCAGCACCACGTGGGGGCTGACCGCTGTTGGAAGTATCGCGGGAATGGCCCTCGATGAGGATACTTTCGAGACCATAGATAGCGTCTATGTTGGCACTAACTGGGAGTAAGCTGAGCTTGATGTTGTCTAAGTCATGAATGGATTCTTCCGGGGCCACAAGCCAAGATGGCGGAACATCCATACCCAGATTGAGCAGAGCTTCTTTTGGAATGCCGGAGAAGTGGGCCTCCAAGCTGTCGACCGAGCCATCCTTATTGAAGGCAGGTTTGGAATCAAGCAAGTACCTGTAGAAGCGCTTCACCGGAAGCTCTTGCAGCATTTGTTTTGGATTCAGGAACAGTTTCAGGTAGACTCCATCCATTTCAGATAGAGTCTTCAAAATTGGAATCCATCTCTGCGCCAGCTCAGTTGCAGGATCGATTGAAGCGACAATCTGGACGATAGCAGTAGTATTATCGCCGTTAACGATGGCCGTGTGACTATCCTCCCATACTTTGAACCTATCGATTCTAAGCGTTGATGCAGTTTCAAAAATGCCTTCTGGGACATCCGAAATTGAGGAAAGTGCAACAAGTGACTGGATTTTGGCGACATCGAATGGAGAAGCAACCTTTTCAGTCAGTTCCAGCGCCTTGAGGGCCTTATTCAGTGGCTCAATGCGCTTCCTTATCTCATAAGTGACCAAAGTTTCCACATCAGTCTTAGAAAAGGGTTGATCGGCAGGAATAGGCCCTACGAAGCGACCATTGACCAAAATGCCATGCTGGCCAGACTGGAGACCCAAGGCGTCATATATTGGTTGCGCTGTCTTCCAAAAAGCGGTAGAGTTCGCAAGCGTAGGCGAAAAAGTGGGTTCTTGTGTTGCGATCTCTTGAATCTTGTCAATGCTAAGTTCATGGTATGATTTAACCCATGCCTCAAGAATATCCTCAGAGGCACTGCACTGCTCGGCACTAGCTTGCGGATTATGGATGAGGACGGTTTCGACGTTTGGATTTTCCTCGCGATATTGGGCAACGGATCGGAGCAATGCCAATCCAGATGCGGAGTCAAAGTCTCCAACAAGAGTTAGGTGTGCCCAATCCTCTTTATTTGAAGATTCCGAGGCTTCAACGCGTGGCATCTTCTTGAAGACTTTTCCATGTCTCTCTTCGAAGTCCGCCATGTTGACGAGGGTAATGTTCTTCTCATTCTCGGGAATGATCAGTGGGTTACGTTTTGTGGCAGCTTGAAACAGGAAGAACTGTGGGACCCAACTGTCTTCAGAAAATGCCTGTTCGTAGACACCTTGCTGGATTTGACGAAGATCCATGCTAATCCTCTGGCTCAATATTTGTAGCCATGCATCTTCTTTAGCGATGGGAACCCCATTGATGAACAATGGAACTTGGGGCCCTTCCGCAGCTAGACGTGTCAAGTATTTCTTTGCCCCTTCTACACGCTGTGCAATCTCGTCCGAGGCCAGTACATCGGCAAATTCAAGTGGCTGATGATCTCCCCGAGTCTCGACGCCTTTGATTGTTGATTCAAAAACACTCTTGTCGGGCTGGGCGAGCTTCTTGGCGTCCTCAGACTGGGCAGGTCAGCCAAAGTGTTGATAAACATCAGTTGGATATACTCACAGCGACAAGATACTTGATCATAGTGGAAAGACCATAAGTTTCGATCAAATGATAGATAACTTTCGCTTGATCCGCGGCGCCTTGGGTGCTGGTAGCTGGGACCAATCCCCATCGAATGGGAATACCACGCTGGATAAGGCTCAAAAGAGTCTCCGTGATGATGAATATGTCTTCTTTCGAAGTGAAATCCACAGGCAAGATAGCGTTGTGAATATCCCGACGAACAGAGGGAAGCTGGCCCGGGAAAGTTCTCTGTAGTAGCTATTCAATTGATCAGTATTATCGATTGTTTTTCTCATAGAGTGCCTTACCACTGCAAGCGATGAAGGCCAAGTCTCATAACGCGAGTCTTTCTCAATATCATTCATCCAAACTATGACATTGCCGCCTTCAATTGTGTCTCGGAAATCGTACCGCTGAGGTTCATCCTCAGTTTGCGTCTCCGAGATCGCAGAGTGTGACAACAGGGCGATCGCATCAGGTTCTGCGAGGCCTTGGCTACGGATACCACTGATCAATTTGCGCTCTCGACGCAGAATTTCCAGAAGCGTAAATGGATTCATGTCCCTAGCCGGAACTTGAACACCGTTGATCCATAGGACATTGTAACCGGCTGGGAGCAGCTGCTCTCGGTTGTACTCATGCTCCGTAATGAAATCCTCAGACGCATTGTGAGCGACAATAGCAGATGAGTACTTGGGGAAATCCTGAACCAGTTTCAAGAGGGTGTCCATAGGCTGATCACTCTGCATCACAAAACTAGCCGCTTTAATCCCTAGATCGGACACCTCATCCTTGGAAAGTGGTTTTAGATCCGAGACATCTCCTTCGTCGTGAAGCTCTGCCTTAAGTGGTTTCTGAGCGGCAGGGGCCTCTCCCTGTTCTGCCGGTGCTCGATCATCAATGACAATGTAGTCGGTTCTCTTCAACTGCAACGCTACGCCGTATCCATTGACAATCAGAGGCGACTGAGGCGCGTTTAACGACGGTTTATGCCGTACGCGATACGATGTCTTCCCTTCTTTGGCGGTCTTGCTCAACGTCTTGTGGAACTTTGCAAAAGAAGATGACGTTATGTCGGCGTAGAGAATCGAAGGTAGCGAATGTGAGCCGTCACCAAGTATACGGTCAAAGGGCAATTCGTATGACCTGTTCATGCATCAGCCAGAGCACCAATTACGTACCACTACAGTACCCACCGTTCGCCTTTTATGCTTCCATGGCCCTCCTCTAGCTTTGGCGAGCAGTATTGCTTCCCTTGGAATGCCACCCATGTTTCGCAGTCCAGTCCTTGGTCCCCTTGTAATGATGGCTCTACTGAAGTATTGTAGAATTGGTAATGGGCTTCTATCCGTGGCGCCGCAGATCGAACGGAAAGTGCAAATTGGAATGAGGACAGCGTCTCCCGGTCCGTAATATGTCCATCCGTCTCAAGTAAGTTCACGAAGGATTGGAAAAGCTCTTGGTCCGTCTTTGCGTCCTTGAAGTAACCGTCGGCGATTCGATCGAGCAGAGGGAAGTATGCTGTCGAGTTCTCTTCCGCGGCGGTTTCTCTGAGCGCAATTAGCAGATGCCAAACTCAAAAAGCATACATAACTTACAGTAGCTCGACCAGGTACGGTGCGGAGTTGAACGAAGCTCGCAGAGCAACATTGATTGTAGGCCCGGCAAGAGCACCGATGCGTTCACAAGCTAGGAACACGGCGAGACCCCGCGCACTCAGAAAAGAATTGAGCACCCGCATGGCACCAGAGTTTGTGGAAAGCTCCAGGAAGCTTCAAAAGAGTGCTTAGCGAGGCCAGCAAGCAAAAGCACAGGAGTGGGCGCAAATGGTCAGCTTCAATATCAAAAAGAAGTTGCAACGTATCGCATTCGGCCCCAGCGCCGATTGGAACTTCAACGCTGCATAGAAGAAACAAGAAACTGGAATGTTATGTAAGAGAACAAATGCAGCACGGAATCGGTGGCAGTGAAGCGCAACCCGCCTTGACTTTACGCACACACCCTTTTCACACAGCGTGGCAGTTGAGTTTGAAGGAGAGTTGACCTTGGCGTCGGTGCGGAAAGGTGCGCTGCAGCGCCACAGCTGTGGTGCGCCAACCCCGCCACGGGTTGGAAACATTCAGGGACCAAGATTCGCCCCAAGTACTAATGCACCTGCAATTCAATTGCACGGTACAGTGGAAACGCTAAACTTTATCAAACCCTCCAGCCTGACGTTGGAAAATATAGAAGTCGACAAACAGCAGAGCATCGGTTCACTACTATGGAACTCCCGTCTCCCAGCCAACTAGCCTCCCCACTACCATCTGAACGTCATCCCACGGCTTTCTAGCTCGTACACATTCAGGCACAGAGGGGGCTCATAAACCCTTGGCACTTGAGGATTGAACGCGATGTGAAAGCGACTGATGCCCAGAAGCTTCTGCAAGGGCAGACCGACGTTCGGGGCGCACCCAGCCACTATACCATAACGAGTCTTTGCACTGTGGCTGAACCTCAAAAACGAGGCAAGCACTGCTCTCGAGACCTCTTTACTCCTCTAGCTACTCCGTTGACTTCCTATCTTGACGGCTGGGGCTGTCGTGTTACTCCCGGGCGTCGCGGCATTGCGGCGGCATATATCGGGAAATTACAAATTCTGCGCCCTCCTTCCCCGGGCTATCGTTTGGGTGCAGGAAGAGAATGATATCTGGGTCTATCATTTCGGGATGTTGTGTGGATATGGTATGGTAAGGTGTCACAACGGATGTAGGATCGGGCGCTATAATATAGGTGCTGCATGGGAAATACGTCCTATAACTTCAGCTTCCTTCTTCCAATTCTTTCATCTTCCAATTCTTCGTTACGACTTGGCCGCTTTTGATAAACTTCTCCGGCGGCTCCTTTCAAGGCATACTCTTCCCCCGTCGTCGCATTCCAAACACACGCCACTACCCCCCGAAAGCCCCCTCGCTGAGCTTTAGCTTTCGGGGTAGTGACGTATGTTTGGAATGCGACGACGGGGGAAGAGTATGCTTTGAAGGAGCCGCTGGGGAAGTTTTATCATGGCAGTGTCCATTCCCTGGTTAGCTCCTCCTACCTACGTTGGTTCTGATAAGGCAAGATGTATGCCTCTGATTGGTGAGACTGGATTGCTAACGCGGTAGTAATCCTACAGGAAGGGGGACTACAATGCTTGGCAGAACCAGACTACTTGAGAAGGACTTCAGCAATGATGGAAAAGGAGAATAGTAGTACTCAGGTTGAGAATGACCCGGGCACCCAAGTTACGCTTTTTCTTCTCGAACAAAAAGAAAATGTCGCTATGGATTCGTAAAACGTATTAAGATGATAATAAACGGCATGTCGTGCTGCGTCTTCTATATACATTGCGTGCCAACGTGTCTCAGTAATCAAACTTGAGCATCTCATGGCCTCTCTCCACCAACCGGATCGGAATCGTGTGCCCCCGAAGCTGCAGAGTGATGACACTATCCGTGTTTTCCCGGAGCAGACGCCACGCCCTATCCGCGGCTTTCTTCCAAGCAGCCTCTCTTTCCTTGCCGCCTTCGGGCATCTTCTCGAGCTCAGCATCACTTACCCACTGGTCGACTGCCAGCTCGACGCTATATCTAGAGAAGATGACGGCGAACGCAGCCAGGAATTCCACCTGGGAAAACCGTCGACCGATGCAGGAGCGGAAGCCGTCGCTGAAGGGAATGAAGGAGCCCTTGACGGGCTTGAACAACAGCGAAGAGGTATCCTCGCCGGACGAACCACCCAAATCTTCGTCGTCATAAGGAACGTTGACCGAGTCATTGGATGTCTGGCTGTTGGCAAGCCAGCGCTCGGGTCGGAACCGAAGCACATCGGGAATCCCATTCTTTACCTCCTCGCCTTTGGGCGCGGGCCAGTACTTCGGGTTGGTGTGGACAGCAGCGCTCAGCGAAACGTGCGTGCCACCGGGCATGGTGTACCGCCGGCCGCCCATTGTGAACTCTTGAGGGCAGCCGGGAGCGGTGGACTTGGGGATGTTGTTGATGGGCGTGATGATGCGAAGCGTCTCGTTCATGACGGCAGCAGGCATTCCGTTGAACAGCTTCGAGATGAGTTCGTCGTACTTCCAGTCCTGGGTGGCTCTCCCCTGGATGACCTGGTCGATTTCCTCTTGCAATCTCTTTTGAGACGACCAGTGCATCGCTAAGTAGATTAAGGCATAGTGCAGCGTGTTGGACGTGGTTTCGTGACCGGCTAGCATGAGCACGAATGCGTTGCCAATGATGTCGCTTTTCTTGACGTTGGTGTTTCTCCCTTCGAGGATCCCGGACCCACGGATCAACGATTGAAATAGATCCATACCATGGGCACCCTGGCCTGAAGCAACCTGGTCTTTTTTCATCTGGAAAATCTCCTCCATGTACTGTCTCCACTCCATCATGGCTGTACCGATGGCCCGGTGGGCTTTGAAAGGCGATTTTGCTTTGTCCATTAGCCCTTTGCAGAGAGCTTCCGGGTCGGAAGTGTTTTAGCAGAAACTTACACAGATACTCGGGGGGGCCCATGAAGGACCACACGATGTTGTTGAGAAGTTCACTAAGGGCGTCTCGATAGTTCATCTTGTGTCCCGGTGGGATTTGCAAGCCCTTGAAGACAAGACTATCATCGTTTGTCTTTTCTGCTTGGCTCAACCCTTCTTCGTGAGGCCAGGTTACTTGGATATCAAAGCCTGCACCACTGATGATGTACAGAGCCCATCTCATGATGTCTTCGGCAGGGTCGGCCACCACTCGGCTCTCGGTGCCACTTGGCCCAGTCCACAAGCGCAGCAGCGACTGGGTGTTGTGCACAGATTCCGAAAACACCAACTCGTTATTGCGCTCCCCAAAACTGGGGGCGGTGAGCTTTCTATGCATACGCCAGTCGGCACCCTCGGTAGAGACGAGGTTCTTGCCAAACAGGTCCAGACGACCATACATCTCCAGCGGCTTAGGGAAGTCGTTGCGTCGGGTAGTAATCTGGGCGATTACCTCCGCATCAGCTACGAAGGCTGTGAGTCGCCCTGGCGAAGCCATGAAGAAGACATCGGAGCCTGCTTCAGCGAAAGGCTTGTGGCCGACCCTATGAGCCCATTCAGGGTTCAGGAGACTGTGTAGCCAAGAGGTCAATGCTGGTTAAGGGTCTCAAGTATACCAGGACCTACTCGAGCCAGAGTCCTTTGCAGGATTGGGGAAGAAGCCTATGCAGCAGGCTGAGCCACAGATGGCGCGTGGCCAACCAATACACACCGAAGGTATCGATCGGTGACACTTTGTACGGAAGGCCAGTGGCTTTGGCGAGCGAGATGTTACGAGCCAGCCGCTGGTAACGAACAAAGCCGTTGTACAGAAGCACCAAGGCGACGGCGCATAAAATGAACAGATAGGCCATTTCACAGGTACAGCAGTGGGACTGGGGAAGGGGGGAGGGGGGGTTGGACGCAGAAGTTGCCAAAAAAAAAAGGGAGCAAAAGGGCTTTTCAAAAGGTCATTTCGCTACCAAGGGAAGGGGAGAACAAGGTGGCAGGTGTTGCGGTTGTGATGTCAAGAGGCCCCATTTGGGACGCCTCAAACGTGTTTGAAGGGGTGCTCGACTGTCTCGAGCCATGTGTACAATAGACTTTAACCGTGCTAACGTGCACGATAGGCAGAAAACAGCCAGTCGACCTTCGGCGAGATGACAGAAGGACATCACGTGTGCGGGCAAGAGGGAAGCGAAGAGGGAAGCGAGGAGGGGAGCGGCGATGCGAGGGCTGGGAGCGGAAGGTGCGAGGTGGGATAAAGGCAGGGCCCGAAAAACATCGGCTATGGCGGGGCATATACTATATGCTTCTGCTGGCAAGCAT
>Ga0247757_10000103_pt1 | contig 67935 bp, 83 predicted proteins | sample UWRJL126311R4_FD_180929 | JGI IMG/M metagenome (GOLD analysis project Ga0247757, IMG submission 180929) | Plant litter microbial communities from Arlington Agricultural Research Station in Wisconsin, United States - UWRJ-L126-311R-4 | ecosystem: Environmental > Terrestrial > Plant litter >...
CGTTTCTGCATGAGTTACAGAAACCCAGTGCGAGTTCGGGTCCGACCTAGAAAGTCTTTGGGGGCTGATATGCACGTGAACATTGCAATGTCGGGAGGGTGGAAAGAGAGAACGCCGACAAATGTGGTGCCTTGCTCAACTTGCCATGGGGATCTCGTATGTATAAAAGCCATCGTTATCACTTTGTATTCCACAGACAAGCCATAGAAAGCCAGAGTAGCTTCGATCACTTGGCCATTACCTTCAAATTCTATACCATCTCCCTCGCCAATCATTTGCTACATTATCATTCAACTGAACACCGGCTTCCTTAACAACTTAAAACCATAGTCTCCTCAAAAGTAACGAAGATTACTATAATGGCATCCACAGCCCCCTTTCTCACCGCTGTAGCAAACCGTCACTCGCGCTATGATCTTGTTAAAGCATCACCAATCCCGAACAAGCGCATTCTGGAGATTGTAAAACACGCGTTAAAATATGGCCCTTCGCCTTTCAACGTACGCAGTGCGCGCTGCCTTGTTGTTTTTGGAGAGCACCACAACAAGCTCTGGCAACATGCCTACGAAGTTACCGAGAAGGACAGCCCAGCATCAATCGGCATTCTCGGACCAAAAATCAAGGGCTACGAAGCTGGCTACGGAACAGTATGCGACCTTCTCTTTGTCTTATTACAGCGCTGACATCCCCAGCAGGTTCTCTTCTTCGATGATGCTGCTGCCTTCGACCTACTGCCTCCTCGCTTCATGGCACTGTCCAAGCAGTTTCCTGAATGGGAAGAGCACTCATCCGGAATGCACCAATTCATCGTGTGGACTGCGCTGGTGGCGGAGGGTCTTGGGTGCAACTTACAACATTACCACCCAGGAATCACGGCGTATCTAAGGGAAAATTACGACGTACCGGAAAGTTGGGCCCCTAAATGTCAGTTAGTGTTTGGAGAAATTAAGGGAGACGGATATGAAGAGAAACCGAAGACTCATCTCGAAAATGCGTTGAAGGTGTTCGGGTAGTGCCGTATTAGGAAGAGTCTACATTTTTCCATATTAGACAATCCAAACTCCGTTTCAAGATTCGCTGATCCTACAAAGTGATGATATACGCGATCGTGTTGTGTTGTTACACCACATGTTCTTGTTCTTGCTTCACGGGGCCGCCCACAATGGCCGTGATATTGGAGGGAGTAAAGACGATCTTTATGGATGGACGATGTAGCAGATGTGTGGTTCAATGACATCCTGATCGAGACGGGGCCCGTGAATAAAGATCATGGATGCTTATTAGCGTAAACTTGAACTCTCTATTCCACTCCTGCAATATTGGGAATCGGCACATGGATATGACCGCTGAAGGGGAAGGAGTGATGAAGATTGACCTGCTAGCTACCTGCTCCGTCAGCGCCGCACACCAGAGCTTGTATGTAAGCCCTGTCTCTATATTGTTCGGTTTTCTTCTTCTTGAATTTATACACAGAATGTGGACAAAGTAACAGCGCTTCCTACGCTACAAACTTCAAAAGAACAGCAAAAAAGAATGCTAAAAGGAGCGAAGTAATTTATCATACCTTTCTTCTACCGATTAATATTCAGTGCGGATTAAAGAGCTATTACTTATCGTTTCTGAGTATACTGACAGTAAGAGTTTATATTTTAATTATGCTCATCACTATAACTAGACCCTAATGCGAAAGTGCATCCAATGATATGTATTGTTCTTCCAAGTACGGGCTAGCTTTCCCTACCTAGGTTTTACCTCAAGCACCGACACACTCAGGGCCTCCAAATCGAATTCGACTACACCATCCGCTCCGGCCTTTAGCTTCTTCGTGCTTGTTTTTACTACATCTCTACCCACGTCACTGAACGCTAGGCCTCCAGGTGCCGTCAACGTCGTCAACGTTGCACTAGCGCCCTTTTTCACGCCTTCAAATGAAACCTTCATAGGAACGGGATTGGTGGAGTTGTACACTGCAGTCTTGAGGATGTAGGAATCCGTCGTATTGGAATAACCAGCTACGTAGAATGCTGGGTTGAATTGCGGTGATTCCACGGGCAAATTTTGCGATATGCGGCGTCCAGCCAGTAGTTTAACGACGTGGTGAGAAGTAGACAGGACGTTTGCTGAAGTATCGGCTGAAAAGGAGATCAGGTCGGGAGCCCACTGATAGCTATTTAAATTCTGGAACCCGGGTGCCTTTTATCTATGAGTCAGATGCAGAGAGTGCAGGATTCTACAACTCACATATGCAGCCCCGAAGATCTTATCTGCATTTCTCTCGGCACCAATGAGGAATACGGCCTCAGAAACTGAGCCAATCCAGGTTGGGAAAGGCATTTTTGGTGCAGTCCAGTTCGTGGGTCCACCTTGAGGAACGTTACCTTGAACTGTCGCATATTCACCTAGAGAACGAATTAGACGTTGCCCACGTCCATGGATACTTACATACCAATTAGCGTCTTAAACCCAGGTGTATAGTGGTCAAAGAAATTGAATTGAGTGACGAAGCGATCAGGCCTGGTATACTGATGATAATCCTCTCCTGCATCTGACGTTTCGGCAAAGTTGAAGTCGGCCGTGCTGGCAAAGACGACCATGTTCGGGTACTTTTTCTTGATAGCATCCTTGAACATCTTGAAGCGGTAAGCCTGGTATGATGGGCCACCGTTGTTGAGATTGTCTTCATTGCCAATCTCAACATATTTGATGCTCCATGGTTTGCGGTAGCCAAGCGATGCGCGCAGAGCGCCATATTTGGTCGAAGAATCGCCCATTAGGAACTCGAGTTCGTTCAAGGCATCATCGACGTACGGCTGTAGTTGATCTTCGGTGATGATGGTCCCATCCAGATAAAGTCCTCCCCAGATGCCCAATAAAGGTTCTGCACTAAGATCCTCACACCATAACATATATTCAACCAAGCCTAGACCATTGGTGTTCTGAGAAACAATTAGCAAGGTTTTTTGAGTAGTTTTACAGCTTATTGCGGCCTACCTGATAATTCCATGTGCCTGGGAAGCCTGGCCTATCCTTCAATGGGCCAAGAGTTTCGTTCCATTTCAGACGGTATGGCGCGGTGTTGCCTTCCAGATTATTGCCCCCTGGTATACGGAAAAACGAAGGTTTAAGAGCGATGAGGGCTTCCATCAGATCCGGGCGTAGCCCATTTGGTCGGTTCTTGTACGTCGGAGGGAACAGGCTGATGAGATTCAAGTCGATCGATCCGCGCGCAGCCTGCCAAAGTATCAGCATTTAAAGGTAAGACTTTGGTAGTTATGTGAACTGACTGATGCATCCCATGTCAGTCTGAACGTATTGTTCACGCCCGCATATTTCTCGGGAATTAGCGTAAACTTGTGCTCTTTCCACTCATTGGCCGTCGCGTGAGATTGCACGTTCACGCTGCTGATAGTTTTGTTTGAAAGGTAGTTGTACAACGAAGCTTTGAAGGCTCCTTTATAATCACCTTTGACCCAGAAAGATCCCGTATATTTCTGATGTTTCACTTCAATACCCCAGAACCCTGGGTTGGAGATACCGACAACACCTCTCGAGCCCGCAACATTTAATGACGTAGGTAATGCAGATGACAATGGCTGAGACAAGTTCTTCAGCGAAAGCTTTGCATCTCCCACCGCTGTCCAGGGCTCAACTGTGGAAGGGAATATGGAACTACCCTGGAATGCACGGTTTTGAATCTGATAGACGGTATGGATTAGTTTCCATTCATTGAAATCAACCGGGATGACATGTTCTTAAAAATTCTTTGGGTAGTGGGCAGTGTGTTGTATGATTGAAAGCACTAACCAGTTCAGCGTAGATGCCGCCGTCACCCGAATGATTGATATCCTGTTAAGACTCAGTACACCAACCAATTGGTCCTATGTAGTGGTAACTGACCTCGAACATGATTCCATATTGCATACCCGACGTAGCATTTCCGCCAGTATTTGCTACTTTGAGGTCGAGCGCAAAAGCGCAAGTCAACGCCGACAATCCCAGGATGAAACGAACCATAGTGATTTCGGAATGTTGAAGTGACTCTGGCGAAGAGCGCAGCCATTGCTATATGTACCAGCTACATGGAAGTAGCCACTGTAGTTCCGAGTTGCTGAGCCGCTATCGAATCCCGGGATCGCTTGTACCCTGCATCATTCTAGAAGTCTTTGGCTGCTGTGAAGAACAGGAGACCGGTACAAAGGTGGGATATCGTCCCGACGCTGGAGCCGCGGGACGCACGCGCAGCTTTAATTGGCGGAAACAAATTGTGCAAGATTGAACTGCTGGTACAAGCGCGATGCGGCTAAATTGCAACGCGGGGGTGTGCGGAGTAAGAGATCTAGCCTGGAGGCGAGCGTGCAGCATTGTCAGGCAAGACGACTTGATTTTCTAGTCTCTTCAAGAAAGAGATGATTCAGCCTAATTAGCCGGGGTGCCAGGCCCTTCACGGAAGCTAAAGGTCGGAAACAAGACACCAAACACCGCTCTAAGAGGGCCCTTGCGATGGTTTATCTTCTTCTGTTATCCTATCTAAAACCATCTCCTGAAAATTCTTATACCTCTCTATATCCTTACACTATTCTATCTTAAATGTTGTATGAGGGCCCTCGAGGGGGCATTATTACGTCCAGCTTTTTCGTTTCTAAAAGAGCCAGGCCAATCTCGGATAAAATCGTGCATCCATATCCGGCGCGTTGGGCCTGAACTATGAAGGCGTTATAGATCTTTCTCTCCATCTATAAGAGTAGTATGAAGGGATATCAGCTAACATAGGTGTAGAGTAATAAAACAAAGTACAAACAAAACCTTTTTATTTTGACTATATCAAACTGAAGCGAACCACCTCTCCATGAAGTCATTGGTCTAGAGACTATTTAACATGGGTACTAAACTTTTGAGACAAAGACAGAACTTACTGGGGGAGTCGGGGCCCGAATGATGACCGCTGAAGCGGGGGTCTCGGAGCCGGAGGTGAGGGTGGGGGCCTCGAGGAGAAAGTGGCAGTGGAGTAGAAAGACGGTGTCGAGGGCTGTGACAACTGGGCTGAACCAGTATGGAAAGAGTCACTGTTGTTGACGGAAACAAAGGAAGAGAGGAAAAAAGGAAAAGAGCAAGGGGACATGACTCCCTTCAGAGCGGCGGCGCCGATGTTGGACATGCCTTCCTCTCCAGCGCTCATACCAAACCACGCGTCTCGAGGCTCCACTCACAGGCTTCAACGACTCTTTCTCTCTGACACTTTCATCGAGCCAGACCTCTCAACGCTCGCATACTAAACATCGAAAGATTTGAAAGGAAGCATTGATGAGTTGGCCCTTCGTCCACAAAGCCAAAAAGAGTCACATAGGAATTTTTTGGGTTGACATTATCTCATCGTTGGTTTCGTTAACTACATCGGAAAGAACGTGGACGTTCGCTAAATATCATTAAAGCCCCAATGGAAAACAACGTTCCTAACTCTCGGCATCAATCATCTCAAATTCACCCCCTAGGCTCTCCGGTTCTTCTTCGACGGTTCCTAGGCTGTCCGATTTATCTTTGAATCTGCCCAGAATTTTCTCCTCCAACAATTTTTGCGTTTCCTGCTCTCTAGCGGCTCTACGCAGCACAGCATCCTCCAAGGCAATTGGATCAACTTTATGCTCCGGGCTGCGCTCGCTCCATTCCCACATATCCTCCGCTCGCTCAATTACAGTTAGTCCGTCGTCCGTAGTTCTTGCATCCACGTTAGCCCCTTCATCAACCAATACTAACGCTGCTTCTGTATCGCCATTGAACACGGCTTGATGTAGTGCCGTCCAACCATCTTTGTCCTTGTAGTGGACGTCAGCACCACTGGCAATGAGCATCTCGACGATATAGGGGTTTCCGCAGCAGCAGAGAGGTGACCAGGTGTCACCGTCGGGTACTTCGAGCAAGCTCCTATTGGTAAGCTGTAGGATATTCTGTGTAGCACTCAGAAGGCCATAGTCGGCCGCTAAATGAAGTGCCGTGCGAGACCTAGACCCAACAGCCCAAACATTGGCGTTCATCTCAAGGAGAAGCGCCGCAATGTCTTCACTCTCATTTATAAGAGCAATATGAAGAGGTGCATTGCCATTAGGATTGGGGAGGTCAATGTCAGCACCCGCAAGTACCAGTCTGCGTAAAAGATTCATGTAAGCACTTGTGCTTCGGGTTGTTTGAGCTTAAGAATGACTCACTGAGTAACAACTGTGGGCGTACCGGTTGCACAAGCCTCATGTAGAGGCGTCCAGCCTCTGGTATCCATGGAATTGACGTCTATATCTTGCTTCAAGATCTCACCTACAGCGTTCTCAAGCCCATGCCGTGCGGCGAAATGGAGAGCTGTCTGATTTCTTTCGGTTTTCCATTTCGCACTGGCACCATGTTCTAATAGGTACATCGCAGCTTCTTGCTGACCCCATGTTAAAGCGCAAGTAAGCGGTGTATAACCTTTTAGACTCTGGTGGTTAATGTCCAAGCCGTGGCTGAGCAAGAACTTGAGGGCACCTATGTTGCCTGTCGCAGCCGCCGCATGCAAAGCATTTGCATTCGTCTTGTACTTTTCCTTGACGTTGGCTCCCAGATCACTGAGAAGAGGGATAAGGTCAGGGCAGTATCGAGAGGCTAATAGGAAAGGAGTATATCCATCCTCAGCGACAGCGTGTATATCGGCTCCGCGATCGAGCAGAAGATTTATGATGGTCAAGTTTTGGTAGTAGATAGCTACATGCAAGAGCGTGCATCTGCTATCATCGCGGTCCTCATTCACGTCTGGAATGGAATCGATCATACGTTCTGCAAGACAGTTTACAACATCAGGATCTTCCCATTCCGACGCCTTGCTTAGAACATGAGAGAAAGCTGTGGACTCAATGTCTCTGCCCCTGTTGATACGACAACGGCCGGTGCTCAGGAGCAAGTCTACGACTTCTGTGTCCCGGCCATTCATCAAACCGAGTACTGCATGATCGAGAGGTGTATAGCTTAATACTTTTCTTCCTGGTAAAGGCTTATTTGGATCAGCGCCGGTATCAAGTAATGCCCGGATGAGGTCCAGAGATCGGTGCATAATCGCAAAGGTCAATGGCGAGTGGCCATTGTCCAAGAGACTGTTCACATCGCAGCCATGAGATACAAGGGCTTTTACCATGGGTATATCACGCTCTTCCAAGGCGACATGGAGCATTTTTGACATTGCCATATTTTCCAGCAAGTCTCCACCTTGGCTCAGGACCCAATCAATCCAGGAATGCCTGTGAGGATCGCCGAGATTGTACGCCATATAGGAGTGCATGACGGAGGCCGTAGCTATCACAGCTTTCATCGTAGCATAGTCTTTTGCCATAGCCATTTGAATTGATACGCTCTTCTTCGGATACTCATCGCCACCGATGACCTCGAGTAAGACATCGACCGCCTTTTCATTGCGTTGGAGCAACGCAACTTCGAGTACGTTGTGTCCGTGGCTAGATCTGATATTGAGATCTGCGCCGTGAACGAGCAAAGATTCGAGGATCTCGCTGGAGCTTGAACATACGGCAGCCATGATAGGCGTACAGCCCTTTGGATCGTCACTAAGAGCATTGATGTCGGCACCAGCCTCGAGTAGTACGTCAACGATTTGATGATGACCAAAGACGCATGCCAGAGAAAGCGCGGTGTGGCCTCTGTTATCTCTTTGTTCTAGATCAACGCCCTTTCGGAGCAGGAATTTGACAGTCGACATATAATTTCGGCAAGTAGCCCAAATCAGAGGGGTTCCGCCGTTGTCACTCTGCGCTTGAAGATCAGCACCATGGGCCCAAAGCACCTTTAGGACTCGATCATGCCCTCCTTGAGCGGCAAGGATAGCTGGGGTACGATCGTCTGAGCATTTTGCTTCGGTACTGATTCCTTTGTTGATGAGAAAATCCACGGCTCCTACCATGCCTTCAGCTGCTGCCCAGTGCAAGGCTGTCTTCTGGTCGGGACCGGAGATACCAGTCAAGATTGCACCGTAATCGAGCAATTGTTGCATAACTTCAATGCCGTAGCGTGGTTGCATTGCTGCATGGACGAGCGTCGGTAGTCTTTTTACACGATGATGTACATTGGCGCCCTTTTGAAGCAGGAATTTGGCCAGATGGACCTTGCCCTCCAGAATTGCAATAACCAGAGGACTGAATCCTTTATCAGTTTCGCGTTCAATGCTAGCACCTGAGGCGAGAAGGCTGTCGACGGAGTCAACGTCACCACGTTTTATGGCATTAGTGAGCTCTCGTTGGAGAGTATCGGGATGGGTACGAGGTTCGGGGGCGTTGGCCGTGTCTGTACAATACGCATCATGACGCTCGTCCACGGCAGCCACGGGTGATGGGTGCTGAGGCAGAAACGCCGAGCCAACGATGTCGCCATACTCGCTGGTGTCCATGGGCGCGTTCAGGTCCGCGTCGTGATGAGAAGCTCAAAGGGTTGTCGGGAGTGAAGAATGAGTGGGCATGCACAGCGACGCTGAAGGCAGCGGCAGCAGGCGGGAGCCACAAGGCTGAGCTCTGGGCCGTTCTGCCTCAGGCTTGTGTGCACTGCTGTTGTGCAAGTGCAACAACTGCTGCATCAGCACGATTGGCCATCTCTTTGACCGGGGGCAGTAGCCTCTTCGGATAGTCTTTATTAGGAGGCTTTCCAGAATAAAATAACAGACAACAAAATAGCAAAATGATAGAGGAGAACCGAGGGGTACGAGGGCCCTCTAACGGCGGTGTTTCCCTTGCTTGCGCGCGAGGGGCAGGCCAGCTGAAGCCCCCGGAACAGAGGAAGGATGAGGCTCCAGCCTCAGCCTCACAGCCACGTTGCCAAGGGCCTGCCCCTCGGCGGGGCATGATATCTGTGGCACATTCGGCCCGCCGTGGTCGTGCAGCAAAGCCGCGCACCCTTTGAGGAATGCGAGGCGCAGCGGTATTGGCCACGGCCGTCATCATGCCGGCATGTTCAGCTTGACATGGGCGTGACTGTAAATGAAAGTGGTGCAATGATGCAGACTGGTAGCCCAAACGAGCGGCAGCGTCATAGGCTCAGGGAAGTGGGCTGCTGACCCTGCAAGACCTCTCATAAGCTCAAGCTCAAGCTCTCTATCTCTTTTTCCCTCTCTCCTCTATTGCCTCGGTCTCTTTTGCTTCTACCTACACCACTCTTCCCGCCATGGCGCTCCAAGCAAAACACTTGCTGCTAGTCGCCATCGTTCTACTGGTGCTCTTGCCAGCCCGGGCCCATGCCTTTGGCGCAGGCAACATTGCCTCCATCTCTGCCATCGAAGGGAAAAATTGGCGCCATGGTGACATAGAGGACATGCTTGCGACCGTCGCCTGCCTCAAGGGGCACAAGTGGAAATCTATGATGATCAAGGTGCCAGTGTCCCGTGTCGCTAGATGCGCCCAGCTAATCCGGACATCAGCGCGTGTACTTTGGCAACTGGCTTCGGGATTATTCTCAGGTACGAGACCTTGGCGATCTAGAACAGGGAGCTTTTCTGAGTATTCGCAGGCTGTTGATGTCGCCACTTTGAGCAAAGTCCAGGTGTGTTTATTCGAGACACCAGCTCGCCGTGTACCCGATTGCTGATTGTCGCCAAGGCCGAAACAATTCGCATTCTTGTCTGGGTGCTCTCTTTCATGTCATTTGGCTACGCGACTGGGGAGTTTGAAGTCACCGCGGATCGACTTGGTGTCTACCGACCAGAAGAGCACATTGACAACCCAAAGGATTATGCCGATAATCAGGATGCCAGAAAACACGATCCACGTCTGCGGGGCCCTGTTACCGATGCTGAACTTGCAGTTGACCCCGAGACTGGCATGAAGAACTATATCTCCAACGAACGAGGCGGATGGGCTACGTCGGCAGGCTATGTAAAGTTCTCCTTCGCACGAGCTGTCCACTTTGGTCGCATGTATACCCATGGGCCTGCTGGGGAAAGAGGCTCCGAGGCCAATCTTGCCGAAGCACTTCGCTGTCTCGGCCAGGGTCTGCATTGTCTTGAAGACTTTGGAGCTCATACTAACTACACTGAGCTTGTCTTACGAGAGATAGGCTACAGTAACGTCTTCCCACATACCGGTGTTCAAACCCAGATCAACCTTCGTGGAAAACACGTTTTCCCCCTTGTTACTGGTACCTTTGGTGGTGTTGACTTTTTCCATTCGGTATTGGGGGAGGCTACCGACCATTTTACGCAGTCTGAAATCGACCAAATGAATACGACGCTCTCGGATGCGCTAACATCCAACAAGAAAGGTGATGGCAATAGTCCTTGCTCTAAGCTCACCGATGCCCTGGGAAAAGTACCAGGAACTGGTGGCTTAATCCAGGAGGCTCTCTCACTCCAAGCTGCTTCCGACGCCCAAGCCGCCGCAAATGCTAGCCACGGTAACCGAGGGGGGTATGATGACTACAACAATTCTCGAGCAGGCTCCGGTCAACATCAGGGTCCACTACCAACCTTCGATGCACCTCCCGGTTCAGTCGGAGGTCCACCAGGACCCAACATCCCAGGCACTAACACAGACCCAGCTACCATCGTACCCAGGATCTATCCCATTCTGGAGTTTCGAGACAAAGTGGTGAGGAACATCTCTGCCGTCGTCTCAAAAATACCAGGCTTGGAGAAACTCATCGAAACCATCACCGAGCGAGTGACGCTATTTGTCTTGTCACTCTTAGCTCCATTCATTATGCCCATTATTAAAACTGCATCGCAGCAGCTGAAGCAGGGTTCTTCTGCTGTCGTCGAGTCTGCTGCAAAGCATCAATTCGAAGTCTGGACGAACCCCCATTCGACCGATCCAACCCACAGCATGCTTTCGAAAGACCACTTCTCTAACATCTTGAATCAACCTGCAGGTCAGGTTGCTGTGGCGATCTTGCAATATGTAGCACCCCGGGTAGTATATGCCTGGGATCACCCCGACGTGCCGGTCGACCAAGTGCTCAATGACTGTATGCAAGTGTTCCACCACCCCGCAATCCGCAACAACAATATCGAAATACACCGAAACATGTTCTCTGTAGTTGAGAAGTGGGCGCATAACTACCGCGGCACCAATCTCAATGATATCTTGAGTTCTGATAGTGTACGAGCCGGTAAAAATCACAGCGGGTCGAACGATCATTCACATGGTCATGGTCACGGTGCCGCTGGAGTTAGTTCATTTTCTAGTCACGGCGGCTCCCACTCTGGCGGACACAGTCAGTCCTATTCCGGAGGCGGCTCTGGACACCAGCAACCGCACTCTGGCAGTGGAGGGTCTGGTGGTCTTCTCGGCAGCTTGACCAGCAACCTCCCAGGTGGTCTAGGCAGTAAACTAAACCCTGCGCTCAACATGTTCAGTAGCAAGCGCGAGGGCGAACCTGGAGATTTTGATCCCTCAGGGCGACCCCACTCCTCTGGATCCCATTCCGGGGCTCCTTACCAACCGTCGCCATCACCTCAACCAAATTACGATTGGGGTACTTTCCAGCCTTACCAGTCCTCTTATGCCGGCGGTGGAGATGGGTACAATACCGCACCCCCAGAGTACAACGCGCCACCACCGGCCGGGGGCAATATCTGGAGTCACGAAGGACAGTATAGCGGAGGCCAGGGCACTGAGCCAGCTTATTCATTACCGACGGCGTACCAGCAAGGGTACGAGAATTATGGCACGGGTCCTGGCGGGTATCAGCAGCCTCCACCAGAGCAGGGTGGCTACGGAAACTACAGCCAAGGTCCTACGGAGGGTGGCGGTAGGCGGTGGGGCGAGGGCGGCGGAAATAACATTTGGTAGATGGCTAGGTCTTTACAGGCGGTTTACTGAGTACTGTAGGCGGACATAGTGGGTAGGGCTAGAGGAATAGTCTCCAGTCTAGTCATGATTCATTCTCCTTTTACATGCGGATTTCGATAGTGCGAAGTTCACGTCTCGTGTCGAGCAGAGATTTTATATATTACCAAGACCTCATCTTGCTCTACGACTACACACATGGCAGAATCGGAAAAGACGCTGAAAGGGTACCAAGATTACATAATGCCCATATGCCAAATACACTACTAGTCGAACGCCGGCGGTCATGCTGGACGGTCATGTTTTATGAGGCGGCGGTGTGGTTGTTTTTTTACAGTACAGATACAGTGAGGTCGCGGCGGCAGTCGTATTTTCGGAAGTCATGCGTGGTCTACTCATTAATCTTGGCAAGGAGCCTGGTATCTATGTTAGGAAGGGTCCGAGGATCAGCTTGGAGGACAAGACATACTCATGATCACGGAACAGCGAGTACTCCTCCTCGCCAACCTTGATCGGGCTACCACCGAACTGTGCATTCGTCAGCATTGTTTCGTTCACGCGATGCTCCCGGCAGCAGCATCCTCTAGCCATCTCTTTACACCATCGACTCTCATCCCTTCTGCTCCACTGAACGTACCTGCGGAATGAGCACCTTGTCGCCGGGCTGCACGCTCGGCATAATCCTCTTGCCCTCCTTGTCGAGCGCGCCAGGGCCGACGGCCAGCACCTTGGCCTCGTTCAGCTCCTTGACGGCGCTGTCGGGAAGGAAGATGCCAGTTGCGGTCTTGGCCTCGGGCTTGATGCGCTGGACGAGGATGCGGTCGAGAAGCGGCGCGATGCTGCGGATGGACTTGATGGCAGACTGGTGTTGCTCTCATTAGCTTGATGAGCAGGAGACGCTTAATGCATAGCTATGCATGCACAGAGGCCTCACTCACCATTTTGATTGCTGGAGGTGAGAGAGATGAAAGACGATAAAATGGGGTATCTAGACGGATGATTCGAGGATATGAAATTGAGAGTTCTGGAGGGATGAGATGGGACATGTTTTTCTGAAGCTTTGGAAAATTCGAGAACGGACGTGGTCCGTGCGCGGCTTTTCTTCCGAAGCTGTGCAGGGCCTCGGAACCGTCGCGTCGCGTTCGCCATCGTCGACCTGACACTTGCTGTTCTTGTGGTCTTGCGGCCCTTTTTGTGTTGTTTTGGCGCACGCTATTTTTTTGCTACTGTGACTTCTATGTTGAGAAGCAATGCCCCCTGCTTGAGTAACTCCTACTCTTCTTTCTCAAGGCACCTCACATTGAGGAAATGCTACAGCTCTGTGAATGCGGTCCCAGTGGGATCCGCAGAGTTTCTGGGTGTGCTCAAGAGCCTATGGCCTAAAGTTGAGGCGCGACAGGGTGCCAATGAGACGAACTATGTTGTGGGTATGGGTATCATCGGTGACGATTAATCGAGGACAATTGACTGATGCGTGACCAAGGTCTGGCCGTCAGCGGAGGAGTAGACTCAATGGCATTGGCAACCTTATATGCAAAAGCTAGAACTAAGCATGGAATTGGGACCAGATGTCATGGTCTCATCATTGACCACAAGGTCCGACCAGGGAGCACTGAGGAGGCTGAATGGATCGCGCAGCAACTGCGCGCAAAATGTAATCATCTCCCAATGGTTGAACCAGTTTCAAGCCTAATAGAGCGCAGTCGATATGCAAGCAACCATTCTTCCATTGACTTGGCCCACGGATTTCAACCCTTCGCATATGAATCGCTTCGAAAGCGAAGCGCGTAAGCTACGGTATCGCATGCTAGGGAATGCATGTAGGCGCCTTGGTATTCGCGAGCTGATGGTGGCACATCATGCAGACGACCAAGCGGAAACAGTGTTGATGAGATTGATCAAGTTGCGCCTCAGAATAGGATTGAAGGGAATGGGAGACGTAGAATGGATACCAGAATGCGAAGGCCTCTACGGCGTGCACCGTAGCGGGTCCCCCAAAAGAATAGAGGAGCAGGGAGGCACAACCTTCGTTGAAGGTGGCGGTGTACAGATCATTCGACCTCTACTCGACTTTGAGAAAAGGAGGCTGATCGCAACGTGTGAAGAAGCTGGCACACAATGGGTTGAGGACAAGACGAACCACATACCGACGTTCACAACCCGCAATGCCATACGCCATGTCTTCCGGAACCACAAACTTCCCGAAGCCCTTTCCGTCCAGTCACTGGTACAAGTTTCACGAAACATGCGTCATCGACTGGCAGCCCACCAAGAAAAAGCCGAGGAGATATTCAATAGTTGTCCTATGAAGTTCAATGTCCAGACAGGAGCTCTTGTCGTACGCCTACCTGCTGTCGAAGCATTCTTCAACCAAGCCACCTCCACTCCTACCGAGGCCGACAAAGTGGAAGCCATCAACACTGCTTGCTTCTTTTTCGAGCGCCTTGCCCAGATCGTCTCGCCTGCAGAAAAGACCTCGAAAGCTCAGCTTGTCAATGCCATTCTCGCCATGTACCCTACTCTTTCATCAGTTATACCTACTGTCAATCGCAACAGTCTAGTTGCGCTTGGAGTCTGGTTCCGCAGATGGGAGCTTCCATCCGTTTTCGGCGAAGAAGTTCCATCCGCTTCAGACGCTAATGACTTCCTCCTCTCTCGACAGCCAATGAACTCGGGAGCCGAGAAAAGTCTTGAGACGATCGGATTTCCACCGGGAGACCGAGACAACGTTGAATACTCACCTTGGCACCTTTTCGACGGCCGATACTGGATCCGTGTGAAGAATTGGTCGAGCACATCCCTTGTACTTCGCATGCTGACCAGAGCCGAATCCGAGGTCGTTGCGACGAGCAAAAACAACCCCACGCCTCGCAGTCTCTCCCTCGCCTACTCCAGGCTCAAGCCACGCTCGCTAGGCCGCAATTTGCCCGCGCTCTTCCAATCTTCCGAACGCTCATCGGCTGATCTGGTGGCTTTTCCAACACTTGGGGCCACTATCGGTAGCCCTTCCTTCCAGTATGAGATTCGCTACAAGGAGATCAACCCTGGGACGCGCGGTTTGTCTGGGCTCATGCGCGGTACCAGGCTACCCAATATTCTCCCTACGAGATAATGGAGGCAACCAGGGAAAACACGAAAAGAAGAAGAGATCGCAAAGGGGTGATGGAAAGTGGATCTTTATCCACCGAAGGAGAATGGAGCCGTGCTTGGAAGATACATAGGAGTGGGGGTAAGGGGTGGCGGGGGAAAGCTTGAAAGACGATGTGGAAAGGCAGCTACAGGTTTCAAAGAAAATTCTACGTTTGTAAATACTGGAATGCGGACGGTCTTTTGGAGTGGGCAGGGCATCAACACGTGTGAAAACGTTACCTTGTGACCAAGATTCTGACTGAACATGTTGCATTTGATTAGGAGCCTTGTGATGATGAGGTGACGATAGGATTATAGATAGGATCACCATCCATCCAGACGCATATAAAGAAGATGAGAATTTAGTGAGGATGTAGGTAGAGCTTAGTTCAATGGGACAGACAGAACAAGAGCACCTTGATCGTGTAACATCGTAAAGTGAACTTGAACTAGATTCTAATTTAGTAGTGCCTTTTTGTAGGCCCTCAATGCTGTTGTGATCGGCTGTTACGCGTTACTGTTACACATAGTCTCCACCTTTCTTCTTCCACCGGGTTGCTCTTCTGAGTGAAAGTTTCCCTGAAATGCGTATTCCACCCATTCGATCCTGGTATTGTGCAATGCACCCTGCAAGTCCTTTCACGTGCGCGACTGCTTCCCTGCCAACTTCTCGGATTCCTTTTGCAGCTTCTTGATCGTCTCCTCCGAAGCCTCGACCTCGCCACGATCCGCCTTGACCTAGCCCAAATTCATCAGCAACTGTGACTATGTATGAGAGCGTAGGGAAAAAAAAACTTAAAAAAACTTACGATGCTCTCACTATCGCTTGCGAGACCCTCTTCCCACTCTCCTTGCCCTCCTTCTGCTTCTTGAGAAGATTGTCCTTCTTCTCTGCGACTTCGTCGGCGCGACCCTCGTGATCTGTGATGGTTTCCGTTAGCTTGGATTAGAATGAGATCAGAACAAAAGGATTAGCACGCACGAAGGTGAGATTCCTTGCCAGAAGCCAGGGCCCTAGAGCTGTGGAAGGTCGCAACGCGCTGCGAGGGGATGGCGACAAATGGTGCACAGCGGGCAGCAAGGACTCTGAATGTGGACATTGTTGTTGTTGTTGGGTAGAGTTTGTATAAAGGTCGTTGGTGGATGGGAGGTCCTCGAGCGTATCTTTCGGCAGTCAGAGGGAAAGCTGTCGGCAGCTTCTTGCTATTTCTTTTCTGTTCCGTTTGATCAACAGGAAAGCTTCGATGTAGCCAAGCCTAGAAAGGAAATGGCAGTTCGATGATTGCGTTTGATTCTGTTTTCGTATGGAAGAGTCTGGTCCTCAAAAGTAAACAGGAGAGTAGGTAGACGTTGCACAATGGCATAGAGGAGGGATGGTTATGGGGTGTGGAGAAAGAGGAGCTTCACCAAGGCATGACGTCAATGACCATGACGCAAGATCACCACCATTACGCAGCTTGTCCTCATTCGAGCATGGCCTCGACCTAGCGGCGACACTCGATGTCTCGATTGCACGCAGCAGCTAAGAGGGGAGAAATGCGCTCGGTTCAGGCTGCAGACGGAGAGGTCGAGGCCCTCCCATGTGGGACATGGTTGACCGATGCGCCCTGTGCAGGTACAGGCAGCTGGACCCCCACCATGCACCCCAGAGCCGTGGGTGAACGCCACCAGGAACAGCCGCATGAGCCTCTGTTCCTCTGTTCCGTGGTGCACATGGCACTTCTGCTCCCAAGGTTCATCTGATGTGTTGCCTGTGTGACACTAACGTGGACCATTCCGTCGACCACATTTCGGCATCGTCTGAAACCAGCCCGCCAGCACACTTGTGACAGAGGGCGGGGCAGTCCAACGTGGCACGCCGTTGCCAGCGCATTCACCGCATTTGTAAACATCTTTCAGGTGGTTGTCAATAGCGAAGAAGTTGCGATTCCTAAGTAAATCACTGCCCTCGAACGACGGAGCGTCGAGGCGTGTAATGTATGAGGGACGAACCCCGTCCAAAAAAAAGCGCAAAGGACATCCAAGAAGTGCTAAAACGTCGCTCTGGCTCACCGGCCCCCAAAATACGTGAAAGACGAGAAGAAAGTGAAGGAACAGATCCCAACGCACACGCGATTGACGTGAATCATCCCAGCCGTACAGAGTATCGAGAGACAGAACCCAGCAAAGATGGGGAGATATGCACCAAAATCCCAAACGACCCGACACCGCCGCTGCACCACGAACTTTACCGCGCCAATGGTATCCCATCCCTCCTTGAACCCACACATAGGAAATCTACCCTTTGTAATGGTGCCCATGCGGGGGGGCAACCGGGTGACAATAAGTTAGACAGCCAAACGCTACAGAACACCTATATCTGTAACCAGGAATTTTCTTGCGAGTCTTTTAAGACGTAAAGAAACCCGAAATGCAACCAAAAATAAGAACACCAGTATTTGCAAACCGCCGTGAATGCGTAGCGCTGAAGACAAGACCAGAAGCGCTCTATCGGAAATCATGTTTTTCGCTACAGTGCAACGCCGTCGCCCGTGCCAAGTGGTATACCCAAGATGTCGAATGAGATATCGCAGATTTGTACAAGGAGAGTCGATAGTATAGACGGTTGATCCTCCGGAGGATGATATCGGGGAAGAGAATTAGATCCTGGAATGGCGGACCCGGTCAAGGCGACCGGGTACGCCGGGTGAAACCACTAGTCTAGCAACGAAAGTGCGCCGCAATGCCATCCGACGAGTGTGCCTAGCCTCGTGCCAGCCGGGCTATCACCAGCGCCGGAACTGCTGCTGCATCTGTCGGTTGGGCGAGACAGATGGTGGAGGGCTAGCAACAGCGCGCGTGGTGGGGTCGACAATGGGGATGGCATTGCGGGTGCGCTGGGCTAGTGGCTGGTGGAGCTTGGTTTGAGAAGAATTACTCGACTGGTAGCTAGCCGGGGTGTAGGGATTAGATGCAGAAGACAGGACGAAAGAAGGGGTAGGTTGAAGCTGATGCTGGAGAGGCGACTGTTCGGGCGAGCCGCTCGACAGGGACGAGCGGTCGGAGCCAGAGGAGTGTATGGATTGAAGCTGTTGGTAGCGAGTCAGCGCATCCCAGGCGATGACATCGGGTGGCGAGGTTGGCTGGGCGGAAGCGGCAAGGCACTTACATCATCCTCGGTGAGCAGGTGGAAAGGGCAGAAGAGCTCGTCGTCTTCGAGGTCGAAGGAGCGAGCAGCCTCAAAGTCGCGGCGGAAGGCAACTAGGCTGGGCTGCTCGACGACAAACTCCTTGGGGGTGCGCACTTGGCGGAAGTGTTTGTTGTGCTGCTGGGCCGAGGCTCGGGGCGCCCTCCGCGATCGGCCGCCATGGTGGTTGTGGTTGTGGGCGTTGAGGTGCGATGGATGATGCTGCGCACCGTAGCTGTACATGGCTGCAAGTTATCGGGGGCGTATGGGAGCAATGGTGGGTTGTCGGGGGGTCGGTGGTGAGGAGCCTGCGGGAATGCGGCACCAAAACAAAGAAGGGGTCGGCTGGTCGGCAGTCGGAAGCAGCGGGAAAGCAGAGGCACGGTAACGGTGAAGGCAGCAAGAAGCGAAGACGGCGCGCAGAGGGATGAGATGGCGGGAGCAGGCGAGAGCAGTGTGGAGCAGAGCAGAGTCGAGCAGAGGGTTGATGGTAGCGGTGGTGGTGGTGGTGGTGGTGAGCTGAGCAAAGGCGGAGGACGGGCAGGAGAGGCGGGCGACGCAGAGCGACGGGGCCGCTTTGAAAGGTCTGGCAAAGGGCGGGCGGCGGCTGCCATTGGGCGAGCGCGGTGGAGCGGTGGCAAAGTCTCCACAGTTTCGTCTAGCTGGTCCGGGCATGGCCTGGGCCTGGCGGCGCCGCTGCGGCCGGAGGCTGATCCGAGCGCGCAGCATGCACAGGCACGCTGGGGATGCTGGGAACACGCCGGGACGCTCTGTTGTCCGTGGTCCACCGCCGGCCACTGGAGCCACTGGAGCCACTGGAGCCGGCGCTCGCTTTCGCACCGCGCGCGCGCCGACGACGACGGCGACAGCGACAGCGACAGCGCTCGGCTGCACGGCGCTGCGACGCGGCGCGCTGCACCCTCCTCTCCGCCGTGCGTGTGCATGTGCGCGCGCTTGCTCCGGTCCTCCAGCGCCGGGCAGCAGAATAGCAGCAGCCGCATGCCGCCGTCGATGGAGGATCGAGCGACCAGCAACCAGCGACCAGCGTCCAGCGACCAGCGACGAGACTCGCCGGGCCCCTGCTAGGCCTCGTGTCTCAACAGAGGCGAAGCATGCTGCTGGCCCTGCGGCCGTGCTGCGTCCGTGCGGGCCGGGAGGGCTGGGTTGTCACGGTCGGCCTGCGAGAGGGCTGGTGCCGCTGGTCACGCCCGCGATCGTCCTGACCGCCATCTCCCTCTGCGTCCCTCTGCGTCCCGCTGCATTCCTGACTGGCCCGCCAGCGCCGCGCGCTCGCGCCCAAAGCACCCCGCCGTCTGCGGCCAGCCTGCCAGCCTGCCCGTCTGCCACCTCCCAATTCCCGGCCCTCTGTTCCTGCTTCTGCGTCCTGCCTCCACGCGCAGCACTGCTGTCAGGTGCCCGTGGCCCGCGCGAATGCTGTCCTCCCAACTCCGCCCCCTCTCCCTCGCCCTCCCCTCCCCCCCGTGCTGGTGCTGGCGCTGGTGGTGGGGTTTTGCCGCCGCATCCCTGCTCCGCGCGCCCATCGCTCGACGCCGACGAAGCCGTCCTTCTGGAAGGCCGCCTTGCGTTGGCGGTTTGGTGGGCTGAGCGGCCCATGAGGTCACCCGTCCATCGCTGGCCCGCCATCGACGCAGTCGGCGCCGTTGTGAGACGCCCACTGCCTCTCCCAGCCCGCTTCCGTCGAGGGCGAGCAGACGCTCTGCGTTGCCCGCCCATACCGAAACATCCCACACAGCAGATTGCACCACGAACCCTCGGGCCAATCAGCTAAGCGCCGCAGTTGCGCCATATATAGCACTTCTCAAACACTCCCTGCGAGCTCGTGCTTTTGACAGCGTTCGAAAACACCACTGCCACACGCATGAAGCTTGGCCGCCGCTCCCACCCCTGCACCCAACATGCTCTGAGACTTGGGAAACGCGCCCACTTTCCCGCCTTGCCAGTACACGCCGTGGTCCACTGGTAGAGACATACCGTCTGCTGTATGTATTGTACACACGCCAGACCTGACTGGCACTCCGGCGACGTCGCTACAAACTCGTCGGTAGTCTCTGTCCAAGCGCCAAATTGTCCGTAGTCTCGCTGCTGCTACTGATGCTGCGCAGCGCGGCGCTTTAATGTGCAATACCTGATCATCGGCGACTTTCTCCCCACGGCTCCATGATGCAGCAAGCCTCCACAGTGATGCAGTCAGCCGCGTTAAGTTCTGAGCTGGTGGTCAGCACCTAGATCAAAGCCCACGCAGTCCTGGCCTCGCCCTCTGAACACGCCTCTCACCCGCCGTCTTGCGAGCAGCACAACATCATGGCATCCCATGCGCCCAAGCCTGACTTTGGCAAACCTAACTTCTTTCGATAGCTCGTCGGACTTGGCTAAAGTCGAGGCGAGGAATTCCGATCCCTCGCCACGACGCTGGTCTGGGGGTTCGCCCATTATTGTCCGGCCGCTGAGCAATCCGCAATATCGCACCCGCATCCGCACTCGCACTCCATGTCATCATGGAATCCGGTTCCGGCCCCGTTCCGATGGTTCCATCACGTCCCAAAGCGTATCCGATAAGCCCCATGCTAACTGCGTGCTCCTACTTGTCCAATCCTCTGGCCTTCACAAATTTGGCAATCTGGTCCTTGCATGTCCTGTCCGTGTAAGCTTCCCATACCTCATACAGTGATATGAGCTCCTGCGTGCACTCTACAACCGCCTCAATATCCACGCTGCTTTCAGCCAGCCAGTCGACAAGCTTCTGCACCCTGCTCTGCGTTCCCTGCCCTGCACCACCTCGGGCACTGCCCAGCGCCTGGAGGGCATTGGCCACGCCCGTCGCATGGAGCTGAAGTCCTCCCTGCGTAGGTTTGAGAACCACGGCCAAGAACATAGCAGTAATAGCAATTACGTGTGGAGCGTGTAAAAGGGGCAGGTCAGTCAGGTAATGGTCATTGATGATAGACCAGGCTAGCGAATTCTCTTCCTGCGTGAGTTGGAATTGATTTTGCAGTTCGGCCAGGCTCCGGTAGGGGTGGTGGATGATGAGCTGGGAATTCATCTCGGATATCAACGTAAACTCGCATTCCCCAATTTTGGAAATGTCGTTGAACGTTGCGTCTGCTCCAAAAGTCAGCTACAGGAATCGGATGAGGGAACGCTCCATACCCCAGCAATGGCGAGCCTCGGCTAACACCATCCGTATGTGCTGCGGGCACTCTTCCATCTTGCATGCGAGATACAGCGCGGTAGCTAGGACCAGGGCAGGGTTGGTGCGACGGATCTCTACCTTTACGTAGAAGCGCCGCACGTAGACTTGAGCGGTTGCCAATGCTTGCTGTCGGATGCCTAGAGGTCTCGCCATCTTCGATAGCTCTGAAAATACAATCAGCAAACATTCGAAAGGTGAAGATCCAACGTACGATGGTAAAAGTAGATGCTCAAATACCGTCTGTCAGGCAAAGGATACATGTTGACCAAGTTTCGTTCCGCCTCCTCCAGTCTCTTACGCTCAAGAGCCAGCTGAGGTTTTGTAAAAGTCCAGAACTTGCGCTGGGTTGATTCCCAATAGCTGGAAGCCATTTCTACGGGACCATATACACACGCGGAGGACTGCTAAAGTAATCGTGGTGCCGAAGCTGTTTGTTGACCAGGGAAGCACAGAGGCTGATGACACCGCTGATAAACTGGGACGCTGCTTTGAACGACAAAGTCTAGTAGGCTGGACTCTTCAACTCATGCTGAGACCAGGCAAGACCGCAGCTGACCACGCCTGTGCCGGGTTATTGGGCGTTAGGGTAGTGCAAGGCCCCAGACAGTCGGCGTTGAGTGTAGTCGGTGCTGCCGACAAGGCCGCCGGCCTAGCCAATTTTGAAGTTCCAGTGGTGGCCCCGCAACTTCATCATCCCAAGCCAGCCAACAAGAGCAGCATCGCGAATGCACCCGACCCGTCGCCCACGGCCGTCTGTCCAATTCACCTCGCCCGTCCGCGCGCCGCTCCCTATCGTCCCGAATAACCCAGAGCCATGATAGACCACAGATAAAGGACGATGGACACCGAGACCGCGAACGCCCAGGATGCACGCGTGGACGCATTGTGGGCAACCCTCGACACGCGGAAGCAGGGGCAGCTGGACCTTGCCGCTCTCAAGAAAGGCTTGCGCAAGCTGGATCACCGTATGCGCTCACCTCGTCTGCTTGGCTCCTCTTGCTAACAGGTGGCAGCTTTGAAAAATGCCGACCAACTCCTGGCTGAGGTGATGAAGGCAGTTGACACGGATGGGAATGGGCGCATCTCATACAACGGTCAGGCGCCGTGGCTGCACTACGACAAATTGCGCTAACATGCCCATCTAAGAATTCCGCACCTTCGTAAAGGAGACCGAAAGAGAGCTCCTGGATCTATTCAAGAGCATCGATGTCAACCATGATGGCAATTTATCGAAGGAGGAGCTTCAGGTCGCCTTCCGCCGCGCTGGCCTCGCAGTTCCCAACAGCAAGCTGGAGGTCTTTTTCGCAGAGATGGACGTCAACAACGATGGCACTATAAGTTTTGACGAATGGCGGTAAGTCAATACTGGGCACCGTGCCTCTTGCTAGTGGTTGGGGGTTGGGATTGTCACCCATGAAACGAACACTTTTACTGATATTGTTGAAGTGATTTCCTTCTGTTCATTCCGGCCACGGCACCCAACCTGCGTGAGGTGATGACCTATTACCAGGCCACGCACCATATCAACCCTGAAGGCGACGTTCAGATCAGCGACGAAAACGTCTCTCGACTAGGTATTGACTTTCTTCACTCTTTCTTTGGTTCCCTTTTCCTTATAGCAAAATCACCGCCTCTTTCTGCTTCTCTGTCCGGCGATTCTCAGCAGTCACTGGACATGGCTTCGCCGGCCGAAGTTTCGCGCGCTACAGCCTTGCAGACCCTCCCGCCACGTTACGATACGGAAGATCTTTCTGTTTCACCTGTCGAGGAACAGAAAGGTTCTCATCAAAATGTCGCATCTGTGCTGATTGGTTGTTTTCCTGATATAGAATACTTCGTGGCGGGGGGGATTGCTGGAATCGGTGAGTCAACCTGCATGTACAGAGCGCTAGAGAGACATGCTCATCACACGCCCTTTCAACAGTTTCACGCACCTCAACCGCACCTCTTGACCGTCTCAAGGTCTATCTCATTGCCCAAACCAATGTCACCGAGGAAGCCGTGGCTGCCGTGAAGTCGGGGAATGTCTTACGAGCTGCGCTCAATGCATGGCGTCCTCTCGCAGGAGCAACCAAAGAGCTGTGGCAGGCGGGTGGGATGCGCAGTCTATATGCAGGTAAGCTCTTATAGAACCTACGACGTAACCGTGTAGCTGATCTGCCACAGGTAACGGCCTGAATGTCGTTAAAATCATGCCCGAATCAGCGATCAAATTTGGGTCATATGAAGTAATCATTTTCACCACTACCCAAAAATCATTCCTGACTTTCTGCAGGCTGCAAAACGCGTGTTTGCGAGAATAGAAGGTCATAATGACCCCATGATCATTCACTCGTGGTCAAAGTTCGTTGCCGGTGGGATGGCAGGTAAGAACGAACAGTCCAGACAATTGGCCCTGTGCTGAACACCATAGGTATGATATCACAATTTGCGGTATACCCCGTTGATACCCTGAAATTGTAGGTTATGCTACTTTACTGAATCGAATGATGTTAACGTTGAACAGCCGTATGCAGTGTGAAACGGTCTCTGGAGGTTTGCACGGCAACCGTCTTATCATTGCTACTGCAAAGAAGATGTGGCGCACCGGAGGCTTTTCATCATATTATCGGGGCCTTCCCATGGGTCTTGTGGGGATTTTTCCGTACGCTGCCTTGGATCTGGGTACCTTTGAATATCTCAAGCGAACTATCGCGGCCCGCAATGCTCGAAAGCGCGGCTGCCACGAAGAGGATGCTGCCCCCGGTGGGTTTGTCACTGCTGCCATCGGCGGCTTCTCGGGCGCCTTTGGTGCAAGCGTAGTCTACCCCATCAATCTCCTCCGGACACGGTTACAGAGCCAAGGAACTGTACTACATCCCCGAACCTATACGGGCATCATGGATGTCACACGCCAGACCCTACAAGGTGAAGGCGTTCGAGGTCTCTTTAAGGGTCTTACGCCGAATCTTCTCAAAGTCGTCCCCGCTGTATCCATTACCTACGTCGTTTATGACAAGTCAAAGGCACTACTCGGTCTGAAGTGATCGAATCTGGGTCCCGAATTCAGTCTTTCCATGTCTGAACCCTTTTTACTCCTGCATCCCTAGAGATACCCGATCTGTCATTCGCCCTCGGACTTCAAGAAGCTTTTTGTCTTGCAGAATTGCATTATACATTTGTTCCTCCATGATTCGCTTGCTTGCTTACTTGTTGTACACTTACGCATCTGCGTAGCACCCTCTTGCATTACAGGTGCCTTTTTCTTCTTCTAAACTTTGGCTGGGAGCATTGGCGTTTAGATCGAGATAGATCATGAATGGTGTATTGGGCTTGGATGAACGAGTGGCGCTGGCCAGGACACCAGAGCGTGGCGTTCGATCGTGTATTTGGATCTATAATAAGAACTTGTGAGATTTGGAGCTGCAGGAGCCACCAAGCTAGATGTATCACTTCACAATGTACCCAATACTCGCACCGTCATCCCTTCACACGTGCCACCTATCATATAGCTTCCAAACGACTGGGGGTTCTCAAGGATGCACAAGCAGCTACATTACAAGGAACCACGCATCTGGTCTTCTTGTCCCATCGCAAATACATCTAAATTTGCATTAGACAAGTAGCCTCCGCTCTAGCACGGACAGTGGAAGCATGTCCACAGAACACAATCAACAAGGAACCAGAAGGAAAATACAAGTTCAACAAATCGATCGACCCATGCTCGCTTCCAAAAACGCCGTCTATGCATACATATAGTACTCGTGCACGCCCCTCACCCCATGCCCTGCGTTCCACAACGCGGCTTCCGCGCTCATTTGGTGATGATGATCAGCAACACCAGTATCACGATCAGCACGACAATGACGGTCAAGCTCCAGTTCTCCTTGGCCTTCCGGCCGAAGCGATCCAGCCTGCCCCTCGCTCTCCGGAACTGCGCGTGGTGGCGATCAACGCCCTCCTCGACCTCGTCGAGAAGCATGACCTGGTCGTCGAGCTCGTCGCCTATCTGCATGCTGAGCTCCCGCTGCCGGCCGATGCTCGCGCCCAGCTGGTCGAGCTGCTCGTCCTGCTCGCGTATCACCTCGCGGTGGTACTCGTGAATCTGTTGGTTCGAGAGCTGCGCGTGGTCAGGCGCGGCATCCTCGTCCGAGGGGTTGTCGCGGTAGGGGAAGAGAGCGGCGCGGTTGGGGTCTTGGTCGTCGTCGTCGGCGTCGTGCTCGGGCGTGGCCGAGGGGTCGTCTGTGAAGCGCACGGATTTGGAGACGGCGCGGGGCTTCTGTTGGGCAGCGGTGAAGTCGGTGGATAAAGCGGGGTTGTTGGGTTGTGTGACGGTGGACGAGGGAGCTGCCGCCTTGGAGGTGGTGGTCTGGGGGGTGAATTCGGCGCTTAGGTCTTGGAGTTGGGTGCGTAGGCGGGGGAGTTGCGAGGTGATGGCTCTGCGGGTTTCATTAGGCTCCTGGGCAATGGTATTGAGACTGGATGATAGTTACTCGTCTAGGTTGTCGGCGGTCTGCGACTCGAGCGACTCGATCCCGGAGCGAAGTTGCTCCAACGACCGCGATATCTGGCCATCCTGCGAGTTCGGGGAGAGATTCAGCGAGATTGCGCGCTGGCGCTCGAGCAGCGAGAGCTTGATGTGGTCGGCGAGCAGGAAGAGCTGCGGCGGATTCGTCGCCATGGTGAATATAGCGGTAGTGCGAGACAGGCAGACGTTGAGGGGTTTGGCTACGAGAAACCGGAAACGGGGACGACAGGAGCGCGGGTCGTGAAAGGAAGGCTCGGCTGACGAAAAGATGGGCAGAGGCTCATCGATCTACGGGCAAAAGCGTCGGCGACTCCCACATTTCTTGGAGGTGAGGTCCAGAGCCTGGAGGCTAGCAATGACGCCGGTTCGCTCGCACCCTGCTGGGGGTCTTCCCGCGTAACTTAACACGTTCGTTATTCCCCCTATGGAGCTTTGGCAACGGTACACCGGGGGCCATGGGGGCAGTGAAGGCAAAAGCACTCCGGACCCTGCCTGGCCACCGCGAAGCCGCGAAGAACCACCACGAGACGTCTCGGTAGCCATAGCCATCAGCACGCTGCGCTGAGGGTCTGCTGGACGGCATTTGCTTATTCCCGTCGCTGCTACGACAGGCCCATGGCTTCCCCAGGCTTGGCGCTCGGAGGGTGTTCCGCGAGCAAGGCGGTCGGAACGTAGGGATGGCGGCACCAGAAAGCGTCCACATGCCTCGAATGTTTCTCTTTTGCACCACCACACAGGCATGCGCCCGCTCGACTGTTGTTTGCCTCTGTAACCGCCTGCTACATGATCCGCGCCCTCGCCTTCAACTCCGCTCTCGCCTCGCAGTTTCCGTTGGATGCGAGGGCAACTCCACCTTCCAACACCCACCGCCCGACCCTGCTTAGAGCCTGACCATTGACTGGTTGGCTCCCGCAACTGAGCTCAGCAACATCAACGTGCTTTTCTGCACCCTCTGCTCCCTAGAAACCCCTTTGACCCCACCCTCGAGACCTGCTGTAGCTCGCCATGTCGTCGCCCGAGCCCATCCCGACACCCAACGACCGCCGCAGCTCACGAGCTTCCTCGAATGCCGTCGACACCGCCGCGACCGGTGCCCTACTCCCAGTTGGCGGTCCTCCTAGCAGCCCTTCTCCACTACAAATCCGAGCATCAAACTCATTGAACTCAAAGAACCGGAGGTCCACCATTGCCAAGCAGCCGCCCGATGTCCATCTCCTCGAATACGTTTCCGAGCCTGACAGCAACCTCGTTTGCCTCATATGCCACTCCCCCTTCGACAAGCCTGTCCAGCTCTCCTGTCAGCACTTCTTCTGCCGGGACTGCCTTGATCATGCATGGAAAGCCCAGCGTGAAGGCCACAAAACCTGTCCCACCTGTCGGGGCAGAATCAATCCAGAGAAGGATGTGCGTCCAGTGCCCAAAATAATCGAGACCATGTTAGACGAGCTGGTCGTCAAGTGTCCCAATACCAAATCTGGCTGTAATTGGATCGAGCAGCGTGCCAATGTTCACGATCACGTTATGCTGTACTGCGAGTATACGCTTGTCGAGTGTCCGTCATACGACTGCCGGCTCCACATCTCGCAAAAGGATTTCCACAAGGGATGTTTGCACTACTCTGTAAGCTGCGAAGACTGTCACACCTCGCTGATGAAAAAGGACCTCGAGGTGAGTACTATGTTTCATCTTAATCAGGCTGGTCGTTAACATGTTGGCACAGGAGCACCAGCGGATTACCTGCCCGAATCGGTTGACAAATTGCCCAAGCTGCTCTGTCAAGCTGCTACGGCTAGACATCAAGACGCATATCAAAGACATCTGTGGAAATGTCATTGTTCCATGCCAGGGCACCATCGTCGGCTGCACCTTCACAGCTCAACGATCTGAGGCGGTGGTTCACGAGCAGAGTTGTCCAATGGCTACGATGGCGCCCCATTTCCGGGAGCAGCAGATCCGTATCGAGCGAAACGAAGCACGCCTGGAACCTCTGAGCCGAAAAGTCGGTATTCTTGAAGATGGCCTCCAAACTATCACCAATATGCTCTATGGGGACAACAGAAACGACTCATCCTTCCCCGTCACCAACCCTCTGGATCCCAACGCTACGGAACCATTCGTCCCTGCGAATCTCATTCCTACGCCAGACTTCCGCCTCCCTCCAGCGTCGTACCCACCAGTCCCACAAAATGATACTTCGCAGCCGCATTTTGATTCACCAGTCCACCATCTCCTGACTTTGCATGACTCCCTGCGGGAAGAAGTATCCCGTATTTCCAATGCACTCACCGAGCTAGAAGGTCGCACGAATATGATGGTCATCAATGAGAGCCAGCGCGCAAAAGACGAGATGCTACACACTAATGCCGCCATTAATGGAATGCGCATGCAGCTACACTGGCTGATGAGCGCAACCTGGCACCAACGTAACTCAGCCGCTGGCTCGACAGCTAGGGCAGGTGCAAGTACAAGTGCGAATGGCCCAACGCAGGATGGTAGCGCAAGCACAGGAGGGCCAGCCCGTACGACATTTCCTGCGCCACTGAGGAGGCTGAGTGATTCAACGAGACAGGACACAAAGTTGTAATGTGACGAAGATTTCTCACTTAATTAGACAGTGGCTTCACAAAGAAGAAGAAAAAAAACCAAAGTTTCTTAGGGATTTGGATTAGACGGCTTCACGATGGTCATGGTATCTCACGAAAAACGGCTTTGTATTTCTTCTTTCCCAGAGTGTTTTTCGGTGTCTCGGGGATGCGCAAGAAATTATCCAGGGTTCATCTCGGCTGGGTTTGAGGGGTCTTGTGGCGTTGAACAGGTTAGATAAATGGAAGGGTGTTCGGGGGCCTTTTCGGACAGGCAAAGCAGGAATACCCCCTTTGTAGATTATGAAGACATGCATTGCCCGCATACAGGAAGTTCCCCGTCTACACTTAGGGTCCCGAGGATCCTCGTGGCATTTAATTTTCTCCTTGTACGGTGTCCGCAACGTGTTCGAGCACCTCCTTGTGGTTCTTCGCCGCCCTTGGTTTTGCTCTTTGATTTGCAATTTAGCCTTGGTATCAGTGGCGACTCTTCAGTAATCAGTTTCAGTCTCATTTGCACCACCCTAGACAGATTCGTAACTTGTCTTTACTCATAGGTCGATGAGCATCTTCCTGTTCTGGCATACGGTTGTTTGTTATTATAATCTCAAAAAAAAAAAAAAAAAACCATTCGTCCCATGTACCCTTGAAAAATCTTAAAGATAACAGCACTGAGTTGAGTGTTTGCAGGCATGATCATGTGGCACTTATCTCCCTAGCTAGCTAAGTAACTAAGGACATCACATAGATCATAAACATGTGATATTTACCATAATATAATATGTAGTATATTCAATTTTTGATTATTGAATCCATACACAGAACTTGCATTTGCGTCCTATACATGAAGAAAAGAATCTCAACATAGCAGCGCTTCCCCTATTATCATCGAATACATACGAGCCACATCTACAAATTCGAGTCATCATCGAGAGGCAAGCCGAGACCACCTTCAGATATCGGTTTATGGTTAGGATTTGAGTAATTCCAATAACTGTAATACTGGTCGGCGGCAGGTAGCTGCTTGATGCCCGGCTTGTCGCGCTCGGGCTGCCGCATAACCTCAACGTACTTGGTCATATTGATCGTGTTTGCCTTTCGCCAATCGGTAAACTTTCCAAAGTCACCACATTGTTTGTTGATAGACCTTTGCAATTCAGTACCGAATGGGGTCATGAGCGGGGCCAGAACTCACATATCGGCGAAGGGATACTCTTGCGTGTACATCCAGACCAGGGGGATGAGATCCATATTGTTCGAGCACTGGAGGGCTTGTAGGAGTATGTCGAAGCAATGGTTAAGATGCAGCTCGCGCTGCATGACCCTGTCTGCTCTGGCCATGCTCTTGTTGTCTATAGTCATCGTCAGCCATGGATTCCTAACCGATACGAAAGATAAATTCGCTTACAATACCCGCCATATACAACCTTTCGAATCGAATTCAAACAATGAATCTGATGGTAAACATCGAACACTGTTGCATATGCGTCGTCACCCAGTCCCCAGTCTTTATCTTCCAACTTGGCTACCGTCGAATAATCTTTGCCCATCCTAGTAAGCTGTTCGCGTGTGACAGGATAAACCCGGGTCAGTTCCCATTCGTCCCATATTTCTTCATCTTCCGGGTTTGGCTGATGTCGAGCCACGGAGCCACCTTCTTTTGGCGGAAAGAAGGTTCCGTTTATCTTTACTGTCTTCGTCTCGATTTTGTACCTATCCAGCACAGGACTGTATGCTGATACTCGCTTGTAGGCTGCATTGAAGACCATGTAGTCTTTAAAAAACCAAGCAGAAAAGAGTGCGGAGGAAATCAAGAAAAAACAAACATTGACGACCGTAACGATGGCCAATGTTTTTTTACTGACTCCGACATGCTTGTCGTTTCTGATCGAGCCTCCGCTTAGAAACCCTTTCGTTTCGTCCTCATCCGATTCAGAACAAGAGTCGCGGCTCGTGGGTAAACCCGCTGGCCTGTGGTCGAACTTCTGAAGCCAACGCATGGTGTAGGAGCGTGAGCGACAGAAGAACGAGCTGAAGAAACACACTTTCCCAGCTGCAGCACTTGAGCGGGGTTAGGCACACCATAAGCCGTGAGAAATCTTGAGCCGATAGTGTCCAATCTATATCGTACTTACGCTGACCTCATTCGCTGATAAGGTACAGTGTAGTGTATGCATAGCCCAATCCTTCACGGAAACCAAAGAACCGGAAACAAGATAAACACTACAGTTTCCTCAGAGCGCTTCGCATTACTTCTATGTTCTTTTTGAAAGCCCTTTTCGGGGGCCCTCATAGCGCTTTATTCTACTCTGCCATTCTGTTTGAAACCTCCCTGCGAGTGGCCTCAAGAGCTCGATTATTGAAAGTCTGATGTCTGAGCACGCAACTGACACTTTTCCCTGGGCATTTAGCTGCAGGATTCGGTGTACACCAGCCCAGACAGGAAACTGCGGGTCGCACGTGCATTACCTGCCTGATTGGGATTGGCCCGGTGTAGAGAACTTGAATCGTATGGTGTAGCCTTAAGCTTTCGCTTAGAAAATAAAGCACGAGAGTTGTATCTCATCCCAGAAACATCCATAGACGCTTCTCGGTTGCTCAAAGGGACGAGAGAAATGCAGCCGAGACACCGATTCTTCTCCACAATAGACATGGTTGACTGACTAAACATATTAAAGATATGCAGGCGGGCCAAACAACGAGAACAACCCCGCGCACGATATCTCACTGCATAATTGCTAATAATCACCGCTTGGGGGCCTAGCGAGCGTTCCTCAGCTGATTGGTATCGGCGTGAATGTTGATCACGGACTAACATGCCGCTGCAGGATTGGATGTATCACGGTATGAGCCCATAGATGCAAACTGGGCGTTATCAAACTTAAGCTGACATATGCCCCGAAGTGCCGATGATACCCAGGCTGTTGACGTATATAAAGTGAATCAGCTCCTGCTACAACCTTTGGCTCTCGGTCATCTGTACTCATTCCTCTACTTGATCTTCATCTTTGTGTTCTCACTTGGTACAATGCGTTTCATCGGTGTGGCCCTCGGCGTAACAACGCTCCTGTCAACTTTTGGAGCAGCTGCTCCCGTGGGTGACCAAGAAGTCAAACGTACCGAGTTCGCTCCGTGGTATCGAGCCACTAACATTCTGCCCGCCTCTGATGACCGCAAACGCTCCGAATTCGCTCCGTGGTATCGGGCCACTAACATTCTGCCTGCCTCTGATGACCGCAAACGTTCCGAGTTCGCTCCGTGGTATCGGGCCACTAACATTCTGCCTGCCTCTGATGACCGTAAACGCTCCGTAAAGGCACGAACTGAATTCTTTCCATGGTATCGAGCCACTAACATCATCCCAAGTAACGATGATGCCTAATTTGGTAAGGGTCCACTAGTTCACGTAGAGCTACTCCAAGCATATTCACTGACAGAATACAGCCATGGGGGATCGAAATCTGAAGATACTTGGAATGGAGGTACTAAAAACCGATCAGATAACAGATTACTCTCTCTCTCTAGGTGTTTTTATTAAAGATTTCAGAGAGCTTTGATCAGTATCAATCTTCATTAAGCCCTCGTGGTGCTTCGTATCACATTGATGCCTTTCTCTCTATCATGCTCTATTAGTGCTTAGTGAAGGTGAATGATTGGTTTGCTGTGAAAGTCTATGATCTGTGAGCTTTTGAACGATCTTTTTCGGAGAGGTTACCGTCGTTACAAGGCCCTTGCAACTCTTTTGTTCGACTCTGTTAGTTCTAGTATGTAAATGTAATGTCGTGGTGGCGGTGACGTCTGTACAAGTGGCCCGTGCTGAACCTCGGCTTCAAATAGTCGTCTCAATCAACGTGACCTCACACATGTAAGTGATAGAACCTTGTACCATATTCATGTCTGGCAACACCAACGGCGACATACTGCTGGTATGACTATGTACAGTTGTTCTCAAGGCATGCTTGCTAATGTAGCTCTAGGCTGGCGCAATTGCTGCTTTTACAGTCGATCTTCTCGTCTATCCATTGGATACACTGAAGACGCGGATTCAATCGCCCAATTATGCAAAACTGTATACAAATGTCGCCACACAGAAACCCAATGCTGCTATGTTTCGCGGCCTCTATCAGGGCGTGGGCAGCGTCATCATAGCTACTTTGCCATCATGTAAATGGCCCTTCGTCATGGACACCATGAACAAACAACGATGTGCATCCGCTCACGATCCATAGCAGGAGCATTTTTCACTACTTATGAGCGGACGAAGGCGCTTTTTGTACGCATCAACCCTTCAACATCATCACATCCAAATGGCATCATTCCCACTCCTGTTGTCCACGCAGCAGCTTCCTCGATAGCGGAATTAGTATCCTGCGCCATCCTAACCCCAGCCGAAGTGATCAAACAGAACGCACAGATGGTCTCGGCAGGATCCAAGACTAACGCTACAGTGCAAACGCTGGCTAAATTCAAGGCAAACCCCTTAGCGTTATGGCGTGGCTACACAGCGCTTGCAGGACGCAACCTCCCATTTACTGCCCTGCAATTCCCTATGTTCGAGAGGCTGAGAGAGGGCATCAAAGCGCAGCGCGATCGGGCTGGGAAACGGACGGGGACGATCCTCGAGAGTGGCGTCATCACGGCGGTTAGCGCTGGAGCAGCGGGGTCGGTAGCCGCTGTGATTACGACTCCGGTTGATGTCGTGAAGACGCGGATTATGCTTTCTGCTGTCGATAATGCAACTCAGGAGGCTGCTTCTCAGAGCAAGGCATCAAAAGCTCGCCCGGAGGGGTTAGTAGACGCGCTCGGAAAGAGCGTGGAATCTTCCAAGGATACAGTCAAAAGTGCAACGAAGAACTTGAATCCACTGACCACCAGCCCAGAGAAAAAAAGCAGGAAGGGTGCTTGGAAGATTGGCCAGGGTATTGTTCAGGAAAAGGGCATCAAAGGCTTGTGGAGGGGTGGTGGTCTGAGAGGGGTGTGGACCTTTGTCGGAAGTGGCCTATATCTAGGCGTTTACGAAAGCGGGAGGGTGTATCTTGCTAGCAGGAGAGGGGAAAGTATTGACGAAGCAGATCTGATGTAGTATTTAGCGAGATCTACCCACAGTTGACGCCCATGTACATAGATGGCTATATTATTGGTCATGCAAAATGTGGAACAGTTAGGGCGATGTAGTTTCCTGTCTCTTGCTCTTTCGATGGCTCAACAAGCTATGGCCGTATGAGTCTCTACACAGCAGGGCGAAACTATATCAAGAGATCCTTCTTCGAGAAGGGTGGAGTCCTCTTTACAGAAGGGAAGCTGAGGAGAAGTATATATTGTGTAACATACAGTAAGATCTAAAACACGGGCTTGGAAACAGTCCAGGTTGCTTGTCGCCAAACGATGCATGGACGGTGACCCTATACAGATGGATCGTGACGCGTTATTGTGGGGAAGGAGGCAAAAGTTTCGCATCACTCTGGTCGACCCAGCGCTTTGATGCTCTACTGACAGGGGACAATCGAGTGGCGGTTACTTGTCGATAGCGTGGGGATCAGAATCTAGGTCACTGGTAAGGGCAAGGGGAAGGGTACCCTCGCTTGTGCCTAGACAGCAGAAATAAAAAGACCAGGGATAAGCATGGACGGTATGACTGGGTTACCGCAACGAGGTAGACGACACATGGCTGTTGGGTATGGAAGATGCTTGACATAGGCGCGAATGGCATCAACCTTGCTCGCATGCAGCGCGTAAGATACCAAACTTGAAATCTTTGTTTTTGCAGCTTGCTGCCCAACGTGGAACACTCGAGAATGTTCTTCTACGCGGAAGGGGGACGTGGATTATCTCACGTCTTGGTGTTGCAAAAAGCGTCCATGGGTTTTGAGGCCTAGTATTGTCACGCTCTGCCGGAAGAGGAAGGCCGCAACCATCGCGGACGGTAGACGCGACAGGCTTGAGCTTAAATCAACGACCACATCAGTGGGCTGACGAGCAAGTTTCATGCATCTGGACCATGTGAAGACGGAAGCCGTTTGTGTCATCAACCTAATGCAGTCGCTGGCCGAGTGTTTTGCTCCTGTACTGCGGTAATGAGATGACGTTTGACAGAGACGCATCGTCAAGGGCGAAGCGTGCCACTGGAGCATGGTGCTCGAAGTAGAGTGAGGATAGCTTGGTGACACGGCGGCGTTGAAAAACGCTGCGCTAAGACTAGGTGTCGGTTATCCTATCTCCATGCTCTTGACTCGGGACCAGTAGTGTGGTTTTGTAGATGAGGCTGGCTGGAGTGAGGGCTAGACTGAAATCGTGGCGTGCGGGTCCGCAAATTTATCGTGAACAATAGCTCGGCACACAATCCCTGAAGATCGTCCTCTTGAGGAAACGAAGGCGTCGTATACACCGACGCTGTCTTCGAGCGAGGACCCTCGAAAGGGGTCTTGGATAGAATGAAAGTATCAAATAAGCAGTCATAAGGGACCCTTACGTGGAAGGTTTATTTCCGGCATTTTCGCTTCTGCGAGAGATGATCGCCTTTCTCCACGCCCTTAGCCGATGGTGCCAGAGTCATGGCCGATAGGTTGACACTTAACTAGTGCGGCCGAGGAGAAACATGAGTATGCAGATTTTGGACATGGGCGGTGAAGGGGAAAAACGGCATGATTCATGCTGCGCGGCGGATAATAGTGTTTGGAAAGTGTTCAGTTCAAGCATGCCGAAAATCCGCTGTCACAGCATGTGTCACCCAAGCATGTGGACCCGTAAGGGATTGAGATTTTCTGTTCTCGAATCTTATACATAATAAGATGTGAAACGGGAAGCAATGCGAAATCAGGCGCATCCCGTCCAATATGGCTGTCACGGGCCCCTGCGTTCGACAGGGTGAAGTTGGCGCGAGGGATGGTGGCGGTGTGTAACGTGCACGGGGATTGGTTCGCTGGAGATTCTAGGGATCGTCAACGGGTGTGCTATCGACGAGCCGTGCGTGCTGTGACGAGGGAGGGAGCAGAGGAGGAAGCGGCCTATGTGCGGTGTAGGAGACTCTATCCGGCGAGCAGCGTCTGACAGCGAAGGGCAGCTCGCTCGTGGATCAGCCGTCAAGCAGCAAGCTTTCACGGAGGGCCAACTGTTGAGATGCCCCCTTTTTCACGTGAGGACGACGGCGCTACTGGTTCATGGACGGCCCATGCACTCGGCTGGCCCGATGCGGCAAGCCCCTCTCGTGATCTTCAATGAGCCGAGAGGACGTTTTCTTGTGCTCGCCAGATGGCTGCACAAGCGCGCTGACGGCAGCGGCAGACAGACGAACGGTAGACAGGCAGCCGCGTGGACTCGGTGGTACCTGGACTTGGGCCGCAGCGACGGTTTGAAACTCTGTGTGAAGACTGGGCGTGTGTTGATGATCCACCTGGCGTCCGCTAGCGCCGAGGGAGGTCGCTCTCGTGATGGATAGCGTGAGAAAGCATGCAGAGTGTGGCCGTGGGCTGGTGGTGGTGGTGGTGGTTCCAACGCTGGGCAAGGGTTCATTGCTCTAACGGGGATCGGCAAGGTCTTCAGTGACACCATTCGCCGGCCAAGGAGGGCGCTTCTGGCGTGCTAGCCAGACGGAGCTTGGGCCGCTGAGCGTGGTGCTGTCGAGCAGCTGGCTTTGTGCAGAGACTGCCGTGGGTGCGGATGCGAACGGCATCACGGGGAGCGAGAACCATGGTGGTGCGTACGGGTCTGTATGTAGGCACACATGTGTGTGCGTGTGCGCATGTATGTCCCATGTAGGTACGCGCCTGGCCGAGGGCGGAGGGGAGCCGCTCAAGCCGAGAGCGTCGCCCATGGGCCAGGCAGACGTGGGTGGATGCAAAATGATACAATGTCGAGGGTGATAAGAGCAAGAGCCGGGGGCACGACAGGCAGAACGGTCCCAGGGCGGTGGGAGGGCCGGCGCTTTTTGCATGTCTCGTGAGGGGGGACAGGCAAGCCGGCCAACGAGCCAGTCCTGCCTGCGGCCATGGACAGAGAGCAGCCGTGGTCATGCGACTGCTGCTGCATCCTGCCACGCTCCGCCATGGCCGTGGCGGTTGTCGAGGGGGGACGGGGCGTGGCACAGAGGACAGTGGACGGTGGACGGCGGACAGCGGACAGGCGGCGGGCGCTCGCAGGCTGGGGTCGCTGGACGCTGGGAGCCGCTGGGATGCTGGCTGTGCACCCCGTCCAGTGCTCTGCATAAAGCTGGCGAGGCAAGTCGACGGCGCGAGGTCCAGGCGTGATACAAATGGGCGGGTCCGCGACGGGTTGCCCAGAGGCACGTCCACTCGACTCAATTTCGTTTCACCCCTGCACCGACGCCGCCCTAGCAACACGCCCACACCCTTAAAGCTCTCGCAGCCCTGGCCCAACGCTGCATTGCCCTCTCTCTCTCTCTCTGCTACTCTCCATCCTTCTTGCCCTTCGAGCCTGCCCGCCGAAGCTGCCTCCTGCCGGCACAGACCCTTCTATTCCCGTACGTCTTTGTAATTTGTTTGGTGAGCTTGTCTCCACCACAACTGCCTCTATCTCTGCCTCTGCCGCCCGATCGCGTGCTCCCACCCGTCCACTATATACCCGCTGCCCCAGCCAAACACGAGCACCGCCTACGCACCCACCACAGCCATGTCTGCCGTCCACGATCCCCAGCCTGTCGTGCCGGTCGAGTCCGCTCCAGTCGTCGAGCCCACGCCTGCCGTCGCTCCTTTGAGCGAGGACAAGCCTGCCGAGACCCCAGCCACTGCAGAGGAGGCGCCCAAGACTGAAGGAGAGACTGTCGCTCCCGCCGAGGAGAAGGCCGAAGAAAAGGCTGTCGAGCCCATCCACAGTGGCGCGCTTGGCTACAAGGCACCCGGCCTGAAAAAGTGAGTTTGCCCTCAGAGGCCACAATGCGACTGCTAACAACGTGCCAGTGCCTTCCGCTTCGCCCACAAGTACTTTTGGTTTGGTGAGGAAGCTGCTGTTCCCACTTCCAGCCTTAGCCAGTATCTGCGCGGTGAGAAGGCCGAGGTTGCTCACCCGACTGCTGCCTGGTCCAGCGTCACCGGAAAGGGATTGCTCTACTTTGTGAAGCACGCTGACCAGAAGGAGACTCCTGCTGGTGTGCTTAACCTGGTATGCGACTGCCCAAGCATCCTCCATCAGCATTAACGCTAACCAATACAGGCCGATGCCACTGAGCTTTCCAAGGACGGCAGCGTCGCCTTCCACTTCAAGCTGCATGGCGGCAAGCACACGTTCGAGGCCAAGACGACCGCAGAGCGCAATGGCTGGTTCGTCGCTTTCGAGAAGGCCATCGAGGAGGCCAAGGCTTCCAAGGAGGCCGTGATCGGAAACGAGACGTACAAGGAGCAGCTTGAGAAGCTTGGTAAGTTCATGATAAAGTTTTCATTGAAACGCGTCGTGTCGAAAAAAATAAATTGTTGCACTCGCTTGTTCCCGCCCTGCAGACGCACTGACACGCCCCACAGGCAAGCCTACGCTAGCGGCCATCACGGGCTCCACACCAAAGAAGAGCACCGACGTTGCTCCTAAGCTCGCTACCGAGGGCGAGGCTTCGACTGAGGAGCCCACCGTGCCAGTCCGCACCGGATCATCCTCTAGCAGCTCTTCTGACGAGGACAAGAAGAAGAAGAAGGCCGCTAAGAGCAAGAGCCGCTCCGTCTCTCGTGGAAAGCGTGCTTCCATCTTCGGTGGTCTCCTCGGAAAGAAGGACAAGGCTGAAGAGAAGATCGAAAAGACTGAGGACAAGGCCGAAGAGAAGAAGGAAGAGCCCACCGTCGAGCCTGCTGCTGAGGGTATGTGCATCCATGGCGCGTTGCTTTGCATGGCTAACATTATCTCAGCTTCTACCACTGTTCCTGTCACTGCTCCCGTCATCACCTCTGATGTCCCCGCCATTGAGCCGGTTAAGGCTGAGGAGGCTCCTGTCGAGGAGAAGAAGGCTGAGGAGAAGCCCAAGCCTACCAAGCGTGGCTCCATCTTCGGCAACTTCGTGGAGAAGCTGAAGAGCCCTACTCATGAGAAGAAGGAGCATGAGATTACTCCTGCTGTCCCCGCAAAGGAGTCCGAAGTCGCTGCTGAGGCCCCCAAGATCGAAGAGCCTGCAACTACGGAGCCTGCTCCTGTTGCCCCTGCTGCTGAGGCCGCTCCCGTTGAGCCCACCACTGAGGCACCCAAGACTGAGGAGACCAAGCCTACTACCACTACCCCCCATAAGGAGAAGCAGTCGTTCTCGTTTGGCAAGTTCCTCGGCGGTGCTAAGGAGAAGGTCAAGTCTCCGGTTACTGAGAAGACACCTGAGGCGCCCAAGACTGAGGAGGCTCCCAAGGTGGAGGACGCCTCTACCGCCCCTGCTCCTGTAGCAGAGCCCACCGCCGAGGTTCCTAAGGAGGAAACCAAGGAGGACCCCGCTGTGGAGCCTACCACCACCCCCGCTACCAAGAAGCGTGCATCCATCTTTGGTGCCCTCGGCAGCAAGAAGGAGGGTGGTGAGGACAAGGCCCGCAGTGGCTTCGGTGGCATCTTCCGTGCTGCCAGCAAGGCTGGTAAGCCCAAGAAGGAGAAGGAGGCTACCCCTGCTGCCAAGGTCGAGGAGGCTGCGGAGCCCAAGGAGGAGAAGACCGATGCCGCTCCCTTGGCCGAGGAGAGGGAAACTGCTGCTGCTCCCGCCACCGAGCCCGCCACGATTGGCGACATTCCCGATGCCGTCACAGTAGGGCAGGATTCCAAAAGCACGCCACAGGTCTCTGCCACTGCATAAAGTATGGTGGGAAGATCCTACCTTCAACGATGGCCATGACGGAATGACGGAAAAGCAAAGACACCGCAGCTCTCTTGTTTGACCGCATGAAAAATACCCCCAAGGCTTGCCCGGATCGTCTTTCGGTGCAGGTCTTGGAACCGAGTGCTCGACGCTCCTCTTGTCTCCTATATACCCAGTTTCCTGTTTGACCAACTCTCGTCCGCTCCTTTCTGTTGTGGTCGATGACGTGCGGCATGGGCATTGATGTTTTGTCGACATCGTGTCTTGTTGTATCCGCAACTTATGCCCACGGTTTGTCTAGATTGATACCACTCTGCACTTGTCTCATTTTGATACCAATGTCCGTTGTTGGCCTGGCTGTCGTTTACACGGGTCTCCTTTTTGTATTGCGCAATACCCTCTGATACCCTGGGTGCAGCCTTATGAGGTATGCACGAGCGGCCACTAGGGCACCAACCTGCTCGTAATAGTAATAGAAAAATCTGTTTCTTCGAGAATGCTATGCTGCTGCGTGTAAAAGTGAAGACGTGCCGTACCGTAGCGAGACGGGAGAGTTCACCTCGCCCCTCCCATTGCTAATGGGTGGCGGTTCATGGCTACGCTCTCAACTCGGTTTGTTGGTTGAACCGGCGACAGGAGCCTCTGTTCTTTCTTCACAGCAAACAAAAAAGCAATAAAGTGTAATTAATGACGGCAGCGCAAGCATCGTCGTAGCAACGCTGGGGCACGGTGTGGCGCGACGGGCGTCGAGTGGAGGCGAATGACGCGAAGAGTGTCGTGACGTGCATGACAAGATTTCCACGTCCGCTGGGTCCTGCAGTTCCGGCCAACGGACTCCTTGGACAGCATTGCATTAGCGGCCGAGAGGCGCTGGCGCTGCTCGTCGTTGCGCTGTTCACCTCGTATGCACTGTGGAGCCCCAGGCCTCGCCCTCTTCACGGGGCTCGACTCTGGGCCTGCTCACACGACTTCGCCTATTCCATCCACAGCTTTGCTGCCCTTCCCCGCATCTGCGCCGCCCCCGTACGACCAGTCTCTTCTCTCGTTCTGCTTCTTGTTTTCGTCTCCTCATACTTCCCCCCACACTCCTCTCTACCCTATCCCAGTGCGCATTTGCCTCCTCGCTGGCTTGCGTTTATTTTGCGCCCAAGGATCGTCTTGATGATTGTGTCTGCGCCTTAGCCAGCCAGTCTTCTTTGGCTTCGTTCCTCATTCCAGTTCCAGTTCTCCTGTTCCAGTTCTAGTCCTGCTGGACTGCTTGCGCCTGCAAGGCCCTGTTCAACATGGTGAGATTTTGTTTCATAGCTAGCCGCTTCCCAATCTCGGTTGCCCAGCGACAGAAGCGCATACTAAAATAATGTGCGCATAGGGCTGCTGTTTCTCGCGCTCCTCCAGCGCTGCAGACGACGCTTCTTCACCCTACCCACCCGTTTCCTCGAGCCGCCGCGCCCACCACGCACCAGATGCCTCTTCGCGCAACATCACAGCTTCGTCACCCTCTCAGCCAGGTTCGCTGTCTTCGCCCCGTGGCTCGCATTCGCGCCCCGCCGCGTCTGAACGCCGCCCCAATGTGCCCCTTAAACCCATAGATTCTACGCACCGCTCCAAACTGCCAAACACGCTCGCCTCACCTACGCGTGGAAGCCGCAGGGTAACCCACGTTGCGCCTCTTAGCGACAGCGTGAGCGGAGCATGGACGCGCGCCCGACTGGAGAAGGAGCGCAACGATTGGTGGGACACGCGGACTACGGGCTCACTCGAGATATGGAGCGCTCTGCGACTCATGGTATCGAGTTTGCAGTCCGGCGACGTGCGCGGCGCCCAGGCCCTGCTCGATGCGACCGAGTGCACCTGCCCCAATGGCATGCTGTGGCGCGGTGTTTTCGACAATAGGGGCGAATGGTACAAAGTTCCTGAATGGATTGTCGTAGAACCTGAGGGTTTAGTCGAGGAAAATGAAGTTGGTGTTATAGACGGCGAGGTGGGCAGTTCTGGTGGCGAGGAAGACGAAGACAAGGAAGTTGAGGTGGAGCGTTTAGGCGAGGCAGTCAAGGTGCGATGCAGGCTCAGTTCGTCAGGCCAGGATGTTCGAGTAGACATCCGGAAGGGTGAAAGAGTCGCAGGGCTGATTGCAAAGTTGAAAGTCAAGGCTGGGGTACGTTTGCACTTCCCTTTCCTTTTGTGCTGTTCTCTTGAGCTGGAACGAAGGGTGATTGAAAAGGATGGGTGTGCTAACGCAAAGTGCTCTCGCAGATCAGTCCATTCGCCTCTGTCCGCCTTGTGTACGGCGGCCGCATTTTTGACGAAAGTCAGCCTCTTGAATCCCACCCTTTCTGGAACTACGATAACAAACATGTCTTGGTTGCTATGGTCTTCGAATAAACCTTCCCACAAGCCTATCGTTTCTGCCATGGTACCACTGGTAGTCCGTGGATCGTTCGCTCGCTCGCTACTCCATTCTACTCTGCTCATCCTCACGCCATGCTGCACTTTGACCCCGTCCCTCACGGAGGTAAAAAATAAAAGACATCAGACACCACATCCAAAGGGCCCTCACAGGCCTTCAATTTTGTCTATCATTCTGTTTAAAACACTCATATGAGGGCCCTTAAGAGAATGTTATATCCGACCTTCTTATTTCCACAGGACCATATTCCCCATCGTCTCTGGTTCTCGCTTTCCTTGTTGTTCAGCATTGCATCTCCCGTTCCACTTTACGGCCATAGTCGGCCGAGGCCACCATCACTGTAATCGGCCCCTCCCGCCTTAGGACATAGGGACACATGACACGACAGCATTTCCCCGTTATTGACTTCCCTCATGCATGGAATTCAACACTTCCCGGTCCCGGCGCCCCTCAGCTCAGAGATACCCCACATCTGTCTAGTTCAAGTCTTCGTTTCGTTTTCCAATCATCTTAATCTCACGTTACATAACTTTTTTTTTCTTCGGGCGTAGTAGTCCAATAGGAATGGATGAAGTAGTACATGTAATATGCAGCGCCAGGGACACACTCTCCCACACGTTGAGTGCACTATCAAGGAGAAGAAGGTAGTGAGCCTATGTAATCGAACGAGCTATCAAATCACAAAGGAACTCTCATCTCAGAGCTCTTTTTCCAATCATCAACAGAAAGCGTTCGTGAAATGAGTCGTATGGGGTACCATTCGCTTATGTTCTACCTAAAACTCCCCAGTCGAACCAGGACTACTCGAATCGGAATTGTCTGAGCCATCGATATCATGACTTTCATACTTGTCCCTCTGCCAATCGAGGATTCGTTCGATACACTGAGACTATTGTTTATGTATGAGTAACCTATAAGGGGCACTCATCGGTAGTCAATTGAGTATCCTCAAGGCCTCCCTTGAAACATCTGTCCATTGAACAATCCCCCGCACTCCGCATTCTGCATTCGTGCGTACCCAATATTTAAAGGCTGGGTACAATCTTAACCACATATCTTCCAGTGAGTAGCTTGCCAATTTCAACTAATTTAAACCGCTACGCGACTGTTTAGTAAACAAAACGCTCCTATACACATACAAGACCGTATAAACAAACGTGACTCGCTCGCTGCTCGAAACCAAATGTTAGAATTCCCGAGTAAGTCTATGAGGCAGTCACTAGGACATATCTGCAATGCATGTTAGTAATTTGTTCTGTTGGATAAGAAGAGGCAAGAACGTACGAAGTAATAGCATCCATACGCTCTTTTGTTAGCTTGAGTCCGACCTTAAGTAACTCAGCCGCAACGTCCTGATGTTTCCTTTCAAGTTCTTTGTATTTTTCGCGGGTCAAGAGCCAAGCTATAGAATCTTCTTCTGCGGCCACAGTCTGCAGAATATTAGTTATCTTGGTTGACAGGATAAAAAGTTCGTAAAAAACTTACGCCAGTACGGTCCGTCTCGGAGAAAAAGGGCAATTCACCGCATGTGGTGCCCGGCATTATATTCTCGCTAAAGTTGCCTTGCTCGAACTCATAATCCGCTCGAAGACGCCCTGTTTCTACTACATAGAAGCCATCCGGCTCATCACCACGCGAATAGAGCAATGTTCCTCTTGGGTATTCTTTCCGTTCAAAGAACGGCGCAACAACATGCCAAAAGTCTTCGTTCTTGGAAGAGACACCCTCGAACGTCTGCAGTATGATCTTGGTTGGCTGAGAGAAGTGTTTCCATTTGGAGTGCATGTTTGAAACGGTATCGTGATTTCCATCGCCTTTGGAGACTGTCCGGCTACCCTGTTCGTGGAAGGTCGATGCGGCGGCGAGATACTGTGCATCTCGGCGGGGAGAGGAAAATTCGGGTGCCAAATCACTGGCGTTGAAAGAGGATGCAGGTGACGCGATTGTATTTCTGTCGTTACTAGAGGAATCATTAATCGACTTTGGAGGCGTTCTCTGCCGTTTTGGTGGTGCGCTGCAGTGTTTATAAAATATCTCCAAGAGCTCGTTCTCGCAGCTTTCTAGAGCCATGTTAAGATCCTCAAACACACGTGGTGGCGGGCATTCTTCGTTGGACCTTTCCACGTCCAGGAGCCCAACGTTCTGTAATGCTTGGCCAACCTGGTTTGAAAACGAGATGCCAGAGATTATCATCTTTACATTTTTCCGACCCAAGATACGATTGATTCGCTGGAATCCTTCAGAGCTAGAAAAGTCCACATCCGTGACATGGGAGAAATCAACGACAATGAAGCTCAGGGGATGCTTTTCGAAACTGTAGTCATCGATCAAGGACCGCATATATTCCTCCACAGAGACAATTGTGCCGAAGAAGAGGAAACCGCTTAGCTTGATAACTCGGATCTGGCTACGAACTTTGCTGAGATACCGGACATCACCACGAGGGCGACGGACAGTAGATGCCGCAACCTCTCCCGAATATGTGGCTCGTATCGCAGGGATTCTGGAGGACTGGACGACGTAGCTCAGACATGCTAGAACGATACCAGCAAAAATCCCTACACGATGTCAGTTGAAACATTGCTTGCAGCTCGTATAGGCATACCTATGACAAAATCATGTATTCCCATGATGAGAACAATTGCTAACACAGTGAAGTACTCAAGCCTTTGAAGCCTTCCAAGGGTATCCCATATGGCTTCCTTCATAAGTTGGATCCCGAGAAGGAATATCAAAGCACCGACCAGACAGACAGGAATGAAGCCTATCATAGCCGGCCCAGCCATCCAGACCGCAGTGGTTGCTGCAGCTAATAAAACACCAGCGATTCGGCTATCGCCTCCGTTATTGATAAACATTATACTGTTGGCGTATACTAGATAGTTCTGAATGCTACCTACACATCCGGACAGGGTATTAGAAATGCCGTGAGCAATCAACTCACGATTCACGTTGATAGCATCTTCTTTAACGGCAGCTCCAAGCGCCGGTACATTGATAGGGACGTGGATAATGCCGAAAAAAGAGAGGGCAAACATAGTTGGAATTGTACTTGCAAGGGCTGCTCCATCAATCTGGTTGAATTCTAAATATAGTGTTAATGCAGTATTTCACAATCGGCATTCCAAACTCACTGAAATAACTGTAGAACCGGTAGAAAGGCACCCCAGCTTCTGGCGCCTCGAATATCCATCCGGAACCACGTAGCACTTCCAGGTCCAAGCGGAGAATAGCTTTAACAATGAGATAGAATACGGCGAAGACGGCTACAAAGAAACCAGGAAGTAAAAATGGACTCTTATATCTTCGCTCCATTATCATGATCGAGAGCGAGAGCACGAGCGGAAGAATCCAGAGATACACAGTGTCACTAGCGAAGAGCTTATGGATAGTGTCCAGGTCGTAGTTCAGATTCCCCTCTAGTCTGGCAGACACCTCAATACCTGTCATGACTAGGAAGAAACCGACTCCACCAATGCAACCGATCAGAATGTGCTGAGGGAAGAAGCTGACCAGGTTTCCCAGTTTGAAAGTTCCCAAAGCCAGGAAAATCAGGCCAGTGATGATAGAGCTTAGACAATAAGACACGATTGTGGTCGCAATGATGGCCTCGGGACTTGCTCCCTTCATTCTTGCCATGATGGAGTAAGCCATTCTGTGGAAGAAGGGGACCACTTCGATCATCTCAGATCCAACGCCGCCCCGGAAGATTGATAGGCCGAGTGAGTAGCAAAGCTGAGAGACAACACAGCTAACAAAAAATATGGAGATGCCGTCTGGTCCGGTCTGGCTGAAGATTGGACTTCCTAGCGGAAAAAGAATATAACCATAAGACAAAGCATCAAGGATGTTGAGCAGTAATCCGAGAAAGACAGCTGAACCGGTCTGCATACTAGCGACAGCGCCTGTATATATTGCATCTTTGGTATAGTTCTTAGGGTCGGTCACAGAGCGTCCGGCGTGAACCAAACGCTGTCGACCTGCTGAAATTGTTTCTACGAAGCGTGTTTTCAAATGCTTAGGTTTCGTGGAAGAGCGTGAAGACTTGGGACCGGCTTGCGCTTCCGTCCGAGAGAGTCTAGCCTTGGGTAACAATGGAGTTTCCTCTGTATCTTGCACCACGACGGCGGGCGGCGCAGGGCTTAGAAGACGGCCATGGGCATTTGGAGATCTACGGTCATCATGGGCACCTCTGTAACGGCGATTTGGTCCATTCACAGTATCAGAAGAGGTTGGTATGTTTTCTTCTATAAAGTCAGACCCTGCAGAATCGAGCGATGACCTCCCCTCGGTGTCAATTGGTAGGACTGATCTACCGGCAATAGACTCTTGATCTGTAACGCTCCCTCTTCGCCGTACACTGTGGTATGATGCTGAGTCGAGTGCGTACGACGCGAGTTCCTGGGTTCTCTCGCGTACGCCATGCGACGAGTACTGGGGGTTATCTGAGACAGAATGGGGGGCTTGGTGGGCGAAAGATCGGATCGTATACGAGCTCGAGAGCGTACCGGAGACATTCGAATGCGCTCTTATGGGATGTGAACGAGGTAAGGAATCGGAATCGTGGTCATGCGGTTGGTTATCGTTAGAGAATTCGGCGTTGGTAACGAGGCTGTTCGTGAAAGGAAGCTGTTGGGACGCATCCGACTCTCTGTGCCATGGCAGGAGGCGCGAAGGCATCTTGACGCCAGCAGGAGTTCAGGAATCTGATGTGGCGGAGGGCAGGACAAGCATCCCAGCAGGAGGAGAAAAGACTGTCTACAGCTCGGCGGGGGTAGCGTGGGAGTTGCGGTTAGGGTTAAGGGCTCTGGAGTGTTGAGACGGTTTCAGCGGCCAATGAGCTATTCAGCCGTTGGCGCAGGTGTAGCAGGGCCCCGCGCCAGAGCTTGGTTCCCTCTGGATTCCGGTAAAAGGGCTAGGCTTGCATGTGGAGGCCATGGTCGCGAAATTTTCTGCTCGACGATCCTCCGGCACACGCGACTGGAGCCATACCCACGTCATTTTGCCGAGCATCACCATCACTTATGTAGTTAGAGCCAGGGTCAACAATGATGGTTACACGCTTCCATGCTAGCACAGCATGTATTCAACCGAACAGGAACAATGATGGCGAGCAATTGCACCACAAATGCCGCGTATTTGCGAACCCACAAGAAGGGTGAACCTGCAGCCGTTGAGTTTAGCGAAGCGCCTCGTGCCAGCGACGCAGCCTGCTGCAATCCACCCGGCCCCTGCAAATTCGGCACCCGGCCAGGGCCGCATGCGACGTGGACGGGTTTACCCGAGGGCTCTCCAAGAGGACTACTTCATATCTGTCTGTACGTCTCGTGTACTCGTCTTATGCGACTGGCGGCATAGCTGCATGCATACCACCACCGCCTACCTCCACAAGGCAGCTGTCGCACTCGGCAGCTAGTCGAGTGATTGAAAGTGTTCAACCGCCTCTCGTCAACCATGCCTTCAGCTTAGTTTCTGGAGGTAGCCTTGAGCGATTAGTCGCTCGACGTCTCCCTGGCGCACGTAAAACTGGCTGTTCTTCGTCAAGGTAATGGCCCTGCCAAGATCAGTTCAGAGCCTCCCAAGTATACCGATGCATGCACATACCCATACTCGGTTTGGATCTCGCCAGCATCCTTAAGTACACGGACGTCGATGAAGAGGTCCTTGGGCGGTTCAAGGCTACCCGTAAGATCAATATCGGTCCACTGGCCCTTGTATGCAGCAAGCAGATCGCTGTACTGCCGCACATATTCCTCCTCTTCGGGACTCAAGCTGCTTGACGGCTCATCGGCGCCCAGGGCGACTGCCTCACCACCACTACTGGCCTTGGTCGAATGCTGTTGCTGCCGCTCCAACACGTCTATACCGCTCCAGCACATTTCCTCAAGTTTATCGGTTCGCACTCGGTGGTATGCAAGAAGACAGCGTTTGTTCCTCCTCATACACAGGTGGTTTACGAGAAGCGCGCAGGCTGTGGCTGGCTCGGCGGAGGGGTTGAAGGACCCCGCAAAAGGCTCGAGGATGGTAGCAACATCTTTGTCCAGATCACGGACCTCGCGAGTGACGGAACGGATCAGTTCAGCTTGGTAGGGCGGCAAATGAGCAAGCGCTTGCGTTCGTTTGGCATGCTGCACCTGCTAGCAGTCAGCAGCGCAGTCGGGGAGGTGGTGTGTTGAAAATACCAGTTTGTTCCCTGCTTCTCCGTACATGCTGACGCGAATGTGATTTCTATTGCAATGCACTTGCGTACTGCGGCAGGACTACGTTTCAAATGACACCAGCGTTCTTGAGCCGAACTAGACTCGTTGCTGACGGGCCTCAAACACGTATGGATGCCGTCTGCGTATTCGACGGAAGCTCGAGCCTAACGGGAAAGAGCGGGGAGCTCCTGCACGCGTCCCAACGCGTCAAGGCTGCCCAGGCCCCACACACGCCAGCATCAACACCACAATTCGTTCGGACCCTCGTGTGACAAAAGGCCCATCTATGGCATCATCCTCTCTCAGGCTTATGTATTCAGTATGCCTAAGATGGTCTATTTGATTGTGAACTAACATCGGCCCATCACAGAAAAGCAAAGGAAAAGAGCCAGATTATCGCGTAGTCTTGCAACAGCATCAGGGGTATTATCCACTAGCCAAAGGTATCCTCCCCACCATGGTCACCGTGCTCTTTTGTGTTGTACACACCAGACAGTAAATTCCTTCTTAACTCAATGGTCCCCGATCCATTTCTCGAACTCTGATTCATGTTCCATCGGCCCCATGTTCGGATCTGGCTGCCAGGATTCGTGATGAAAATCTTCCTGCCCAGATGGCCCTTCCATCAGTCTATCCATGCTGTGTTGATCAAACTCTCGGTCAACCATGGCTAAATGGCTGTTGCGAAGATCCGGATGCGGTGCTGCTACGCCACCGTCATGATGATGGCCGCTATCGAACGCCAAAAGCATAGGGTCGACTTGGCCGTCCCCACTCATTGGCGTACCCACTTGGGAGTGCATTTGTTGCATCTGTTGCATGAAATCGGTCGCGTTGCCTCCTGGAAGGCCAATAAGTCCATGGTCTGGCGAGAAATGGATGCTCGAGGCTGGCGTGTCAATTCTTCGCATCCTTAAATCATCCATGACATTATGGTTCATGCCCATATTTGCATCCATCGAAGCTTGGTAGTATTGGCTGTATAAATCACCCTGAGCCATCGGCATCGGCATCGGCATCGGCATCGGACGCCCTTCATGTACCATCTCCCACGTCGGCCTGTGCATACTCATACCATTGGAGCTAAAGGATCTGTCAAAGAGCTCGTCGTTCATGCCATTGGTAGGATACTCGGTGCTCCTGTCCGATCGTTTTGACTGCCGTGTTTTTGAGCGGCTGCTCCCTGGATTGAAATCAGCATCGTCAAGGTCGCTCGGCTCTCCGTCGTTAGATAGATCACGTTTTGATTTGCGTGCTGGTACAGATGTTTTACTGGGAGAAAACTTGTACGTCGGATGCGCGTTCTGGTGGTTAATTCTCTCAATCTTTGCATATTCATTGTACAGATCGCGGATCTCAGGAGGTTCCAAAGGCCAGCTCTCACCGGACACGGAAGACACGACCTGATGGTTGTTTTGGAGGCACCATTGTTTCGTCCTTTCCGCATATGCCGAACGATACAACATGAACGAATTCATCGGCCTCGTAATATAACCATTTCGTTTCTCTACCTCTTTTCTCCTCACATCAGCAGAACGGTTCACCCATTCCTCCATATTGCGAACCGGTATGAAGGTCATGCCCTTGGTCAACACACTCAAAGGTGCTGTCAGTTTCGGCGTCTTTGGCTTGTCGCTTTTACCTAATTTGGACCTCTTGGATTTCGGCGTAGCTTTTGGCCTTGAATCCCCTCCCGTGCCTGGCGGTGTTGAGGGAATAATCGTCCGACCGTTTCTCATTCTGCGAGTAGTAGTAGTAACATCATCATGCTCCGTTGCGGAACTCGGAGTAAGTGGTGAACCAGAGAACATTTCGCTTTTGTTCTACTCAAGATTAGCAATTGTGCGCAAATGTCGCAACCCGGTTCATCTCACAGGAAGTCTGTTGAATGAGCTCTCACGCTGGTAAGTTGAACTGCTACCGTAGCCATCCTGCAATCCATGAGCTCAATGTACAAAGGTAAATACTTTATCTGTCTCACATAACGAATTCCTAGACCGTCTACATCCACATGGCTCATCATATGCGGCGAGTGTTGAGATGCTTCGTGCATAACTGGACTGATTGAGCTGTATCCTGTGCTGTAAGGCGGACTGCCCTCGTGCGCATAATCGGGGCTATCATTGTACTGTGCAATTTGATGGAGGCCAGCGTGAAGGTCAGGATTCAACCCAGGAGGTGTTGGTGGGTGGTGTTGAACAAGCGTATCTGACTGCATCTTGACCTGTTAACGCAAACTGGCACAGATGCCCCTGGTTTCCTTGCAATGAATCCCAGAAAAAAGAAACTTTCCAGCGCTATTCTCTGATAGTCGGGTCAAGGTTTCACCATGAAACAAGTGGCCGATGGTTCCCAAAGTACAACCACAGTTGCAATGATACAGGATGGATGTGTCTTTCAACCACTTCGGCCCTCTTCAGTTTCTCGAGCGTTGTGTGGCAACGTTTCTAAACCAGATGGATCTTCAGGAAAGTGTGTCAGTATCAGAGACATGGTGTGGTGCTGGCCAATGGTTTGCTTATAACACAATCCACAAAAGTCCGCAAATATTTGGGGCAACGAACCTAACGCAAATACTCTCTGCCGTCACCCAGGCAATAGCTGCTTGCTGGAAAGCGAAATGGTTCTTCACACAGAACGCGGTGTGTCTGAGATTTGGTGGTCTCGCGCGTTTCTTTGTCGAGGAGAAGCCCTTGAGCAACCGCGAAGAGGCAAATCGACTGGCAACGGTTCTTTGTTTGACGGATGAGTCCTCAACGGGTATTTGTAGCGACTACAATCTGGAGGCTTGATGCCTACGTAGTTGCGTATATCACCGTCTCGCTGGGAACGGACAAAGAATTCCGGATGCGTTATGGCTTTTAGGGCTTTGCCACGTTTGGACCACGCTGCTTTTGGAAAGAGGCTGCTCTCTGGTTGAGCACATCTGAGCGAGTGACAAGCGGCTATTCTGTTGCGCCGTCCACTACTTTTCGATTTCACAGCACTGGACGTCTGGTTAAGTGTATCGTTGAAAACGGCGTTGCGCTTCCTCCTGGAGAGCAGACGCAACCATGCTCCACATCTGCTACGCCCCACTAACATGGCAGCCGCCTGAAGCCTGCTATGATGGCTGACTGTCCGCCGATCCTGGCAACCCCCGGACCCATAGGCAGTCTCTTAGGAGCCATGCTGTTAGTTTGGCTCTTGGGTCGCTTTGCCCCACGAGATTCGAACCACACTCACGTCCATTCTTTTGCCTTCATTTGGCCCTGTGACTCTCTATTAAGAAGCTTGGGTGCTAACAGGATAATAGATCCGACCGCTTTGTCGTCGCTAGGGCTGTAGGGCCTGCCTGATCGAAGCATGTATACTAAGCTTCGTTCATCCAGGACGCCAATGATCGATCAGTTATACGCTTTTCGGTGCTTATGACGAGCGGATTGCCGCATTCCCGTGCGTTCAGGACCCTGACCCACCACGGCATGGCTTGGGGTTGCCAGGGCCAAAGGCGCATTCTACACTTTAGCTTCGCTTCATATGAGAGCTCGATAGGTTGGACCAGTCCTCAATAAGAGCACCACCCTCGAGCCCAATCCCCGGACGCAGGAAGGCCTCTTGCTCGTCTTCCTCTTTTTCAATTTTGGAGGCGACTGCAACACCAGAAACTCTAACTCGGTAGACTAAATATGAGGCTCTCAATGCTTTGCACGTCTGATGGTCACAACAAGGCCTAAAGCATGGAGTAATGGCTGAGTGGTGGCTTCTCGCAGCCTAGACCGCGGAGGACCATCACCTCACGTCGATGCTACAGGTCGCATGCAGCCAATTCGAAGTTCGGTTGCTTCCGGTGCATGGCTTCCGTTTTTGGATGTTTTCCCTAGTCGGCAGCTCACGAGTGCAACATCAATGTCGGGAATGCGCGCTAAGCTTCGATAGCCATGACAACCAAATATGGTCTCAGAACTCGTGTAACCAGAATTGCGCCCAACGGCATTGATTGGGTGAAGCAAGCGAGCCGCATATGGTTGCCGCAGCAAGCCGTCGTCTCTTACGTCTAAAGCTGAGGTAAGTCAGGGGCTCGGAATATGCTACTGAAGAAAAGGAACCGGGAGAGCAGAACCCAGACAAAGTGCCTCATCATAGCTATGACGATTATGTATGCAGTAGAGGTTATGCAGGGGTAGCTCAGCCTATCTATGCCAAGTCCTTAAAGGTTATGCATGCAACGACTCTGCCATCGTCCAGAACTTCGCTCTTAGCGGTATAAATGTTGGCCCGATGCGGGGGGACATCACCTCCTTTTCATGAAGCTTTCCGTACATGCTCCAGTACCGCATATTGTACAGAGCAAATCCAGTCGTGGAGCACATGTTGGCGCCCCGGCCCCGGCTGTCCTATAACACTCCTACGAGGGCTTCGTTCCGGAGTGCTACGCATGAGAACTCCGCTAACTCCTTCCACTGCGACTGGAAGCCCTCGCGTTTTGACCAATCACTAGGGAGCAGACGGTAAGCTTCCAAGTGTCCCACACGATTCAGAATTCTGGTTGCCCAGTATCTCGCTAAAGGTGACCTCATTGGTTGCGATGAACCATGGTACGAAGACTGTTCATCACACGTGTTTGGCAGAAATATGGGCTTGGCTGCACTGGAGCGTGGTTGCAAGAGAAAGAGCTTGAAGATCATGAATTAACCCCAACTCCAACTCGATGTTCCTAGACATATACGTTAGTCAATCTGAACGACATCAAAAGTGACACGTATATCAACTATTGGGTACGGCTGCAAGGTATTGTAAATATTTCCTTCCTTTCTCACCAGACGTTTTTGTCCAAGGCCTGCACCAAAGTTTGGCACGCTACTCTATCGGCCTGACCGATCCGATCCGATCACTACTGGAACGTACTGGCTCCAACGGCCGACCCACTACGCGAGGAAAGATCGCCGCTGCATCAGCGGGAACACTAGTTAGCGTGTACTTCAAGCCAAGTCAAAGTGGTCTGATTCTTGTTGATAATGAATTCTTGACCTTTTGGTGGTAGTTTCGATGGATTTGAAAACGGCCGAAGGGTGTGCAGAGCTGCTTTAAAGACGAGGTTGACTTTATAACCGAGAACCGAGAAGTTAGAAGTCCTACTGATGAGCCCGAGGTCCTCACTTGGAAGCAGACTGGTGTTCTACAGACACGATTAATTACAGTTGCGAGAATCTAAGTGCAAATACGAAAATACTATTAGTCCCATGTAGAAAAGATGGCTTCTGTAGAGGCATGCTTTGATTTTCCTGCATCTGATACTGGCTTCATCCAAGATACTCTAGGAATCCCTCATTACGTGCAGCTCAACCATAGATCAATAGCATTAAGCAAAACCGCATCTGAAACGAAATTTAGGACACGTCAATGAACAAAGCAGCATCGACGGGACCAAGGGCCATTAGGGTCATCGTATCAGAACAGCCACGTGTAACAAGTGCTTTGTACGTGCGCTTGAATTTTCCCACAGACAATGAAACCTGCGCCGCCAAAGATCCAACAGTGCCTCCAGCGTCTCACATATTTATATTTTTCTTTCATCTTCAACTCTCTTTTTGAGGTTCTTTCGCAAATCTGGATTCATTGATGCTCTGCTATACCGGCGACCAGGGCTGAACGAGTCACTTCCTCATTTGTGGTAAAGACACAGAGAACAGGTGTAGGAGCTGGGACAGCATGCTGCCAAATCATACTACCGGATCAATCCGTGTTGATGGAGGCGAGGAAGAGACGCAGTTATCGCAGGACCTAGTATCTGATCCTGAAGACGGGGTGAGCAGCAAAGGGAAACTCATTGCACCCGAAGAGATCAGTCAGGGGCACGCTGGAGAGATAGCCAAGAACTCCGAGCAACATAGCTATGATAGCAACGGAAACACTTCGCAGCTACTTGGCACTGCATCTAGAAGAAGACAGACATATAATTCCAGCGGCGCAAGGCAGGCAAACGTATTAAGACATCACAACTTAATGTCATACGGCTCTGGACCGACTTCTCGCCCTTCCACCCCGCAGTATTATTATAAAGGTCCTGCACCCTTTGATAGCAGTTCTCAACGAATGATGGTTGGAACCACCTCACCATCCACTTCCAGGGCATTCAGACCCCTTCCTAGGCGTGAAAGCCAGTCTAGTATGGCTTCCCGCTTGAAAGGCGATGGAATGCGATCCAGAGCGCAGACTTTCGAGCATCCGACGAGCAATACTGCAACTTATGCCAGAGCAACGGATGCATTCAGGATGAAACAGCACGATAGGATTGAGTATGACGGAGTGACTGATATGCGCCCAATAATGCCAGGAACACCTGGATCAAAAACACAGAGCGAAAAAGCAGGTACGTCGTGGGACGGACGCTTTTCCCCATCAACTACAAGTGGCGATCGGGGTATTTCGGGGTCAGACACATATGATGATCGAAGCCCACTCATAAAAGACTCGGTGGTGAAGAATACATCCCTAGATAACAAACATGAGGGGTTCCAGCAGAGCCATAATGATGATCAACCGTCTCGGCTGTGGCCTCAAGGAATAATCGAGGGACAGAACACGGCCACCCACGCATTTTCTGAGGAACGAAAGAGGTACAAGGACCTGAAAGCAAAGTATGACGTGCTGGAAAGAGAAAATGAGGCGCTCAAAAGATGTGTTGCAGAGAAGAGCAAGCAGATAGAGGGAGAGGAAGCTCAGCAAAACTTTTGGGTGGGTCAGATTTCAGCTCTTAGTAAAAGCCAAGAGGAGAAAGTACAAGAACTGGAAAAACCAGTTGACAATCTGAAAAGTATAATAACCGCCAAAAACGAGGAGAAAGAGGATTTGATAGCTCGACATCAAAGACAGCAAGAAGAGTTAACAGTGAAGTTGAAGGCTGCCCATCACAAGGAATTACAGCCGCAGGGTCGTGAAATTGATGTCCTTTCCGAGAAGACACACACAGACGCGGATAAAGATGAAGAAAGAGAGAGTATAGTGGACTTCCAGGCAAGAAGAATCAACTCACTCAAGGGAGAGTACGCACGATTGTACACCAAGGCAAATAATTTATTTAAGGGCTGGCCAGAGTTGCGGCGTGAGAATAGTGAGCTCAGGCATAAGCTCACGATATTAAACAATGAATCGGTGATAAGATACGACGAAGCCGCCAAACTATGGGAGACTGAGCGTCAATCTCTCCTGAACAAATTATCACAATATTCGGACGAGAACGATAACAGCGCAAAAGCATTGAGGGAAGACCTGGTGGAAACAATCAAGCAATACAAAGCGCATATGCCCGCGAATGATCCAGACTGGTACACTATCAAAGGTCTCAGAATGAAGGTGGAGAGGCTGGAGAAGATGTTCGAGGAGGTCAACCACGAGAGGAGGAATGCATACTATCGCATCAAGATACTACAGGATGAGAATGAAGGGCTAGAAGAAAAGATCAAAGAACTTAAGCCGAACCAGCAGCCAGCTATTTTAGGCGATCTTCCTGCACCAGGCACCAGGCCAAGAATCCTTCGGTCATTTGATTCTGTCGAAGCGGTGGCCCATCAGAAGCAGGTCATAAGAGAATCCCGAGAACAACAAAAGCAGACAAGGAAAGAAAGCAAGTTAGCCCAGGAGCTCATTGACGAAGCCAGAAAATGGAAATTAGGAAGCCAATACGCACGCCTCCAACAAGGCTCAAGAGTGTACCTGAAACAGACACCTTGGCAGAGATGGGATGGAGATGATTGGTTAGAACAGGCTGCTGACCCGGAACAGGTGGAAATTGGAGAGAGACTGAAGAAAACAAATGTTCTCAGATGATAGCGACTGTATATACACGCCGAAGAACAGGGTACGGAGTAAATCTATTATATTCGAAAACTGGGGGATTCCTTAGTAACGTACCTGGCATACGAACGGGTCACGCATACGAGTGAATCACCTCGCTTAGCACCAAAATCTCGATATTTCGCATCTGAATATCTCAACTTTTACTTAATAATATACTATAGAAACTTATAAATAAGACTGCATCTATATAAGAAAAAGAATTTAGAATCTTGTAGGTATAGCTCCATCATTGAGAAAGTTATTCAAGAAAAACTAAAAGATAGGGGTATTTTAGCCCCTAAGTTTTATATCTTTATAACTACCACAGATCTAACTCCAAAGATTTGATGTCTTTTATACCTAGTGTAGACATATAAGCTATTAAATTTATATAGATTATTATAAAGTAATAGTCGAGATATTAAGATATAAAATATCAAGGTTTTAGTACTAAGCGAGGTGATTCACTCGTATGCGTGATCCGTTCGTATGCCAGGTACGTTATCTATTATTTTAATAATATTATATTTACAAAATAGAAATAAAGTAAAGAAAAAGCTATTAAAGTAGAAAGAATCTAGTATAATATACTAGGTTCGGATTAGATTAGGTTAGATTTACTTATATTAGACTCTAATCCTAACTAAACCTAATAAATTATAAGGTATAATAGCTATCGATTTTTTATAGAAGCTAAGATAACTATGCAGGATAACGCCAGTAAGATGCTGGACCCTTAGAGTTGTTTCCACATCAAACCTACTTTGGCCGTCCTGGATGTGAAAAACGCTAGACATCCAACCGCCATGCTAATACCACGGAAGATCTAGAGATATAGAAGTTTTCCATGATCCCTAGTGATTAAGGCTCCTGCGATTGGATTCCCCGTTAAGGCAGCCAAAGACACGAAGGCATAGACAGTACCGTTGCGGACTCCAATCTGCTTGATCTCGGAGATCTGAGCCACAACTGCAGGACCCAAGGAGACAAATGCCCCTGAGAAGAATCCAAAGAGAGCCGCAAATGCGATGATAGCTGCATTTCTATGTTCAGGAATCCAAAGAGCGAGGACGGTGATGACCGTGAGCAGTGTCGTCGCTATCATCATATTGTATCGCCCCACTTTATCCGCAACATATCCCGGAAGGATACGTCCAAAAAGACTGAAAAAAATCAGTAGGTAGCTTCATGGGAAGTGCTGTATACGAACCTAGCGGCATTCACGATAGCAAGGAGGTAATTGGATATGCTAATCGACATCCCCTCTTCCTGAGCCTGCAATATCAAGAAACTGAAGGGCAAGAAGTTGCCGAAGAAGAAAAAGAAACTCGCTATGACAAGAAGGACAAAGGGAGGTTCCCTGAGAGGATGGACAAACTCCATGATCTGAAATGGTTTTTTTGTATGCGTGAGGCGGGATTTTGTAGTAGTTATGGTAATGACCATCATACCGAGAAACATGAAGGCAACGGTCCTCATCGACCATCCGAAACCAATCTTTGGAATGAGTCGGGTAAGAATAATAGGCAAGATGACTCCTCCTAACGATGAGCCCGATGCGATGATGCCTATAGCCGTATCTCGCTTCTTAATAAACCATGTCGAGACGGCATTCATAGTCGCGTAGAAGATAGCACTAGCACCGATGGCACTGCACACACTCTGCGCTAGAAAGAGCTGATAGTATTGGGTTCCCAAGGAAGCCATCATCAGACCGAAGACATGGAGAAAGCTCCCACCTATAAGCAACTGTTGCGGTCCATAGTTATCGAAGATTTTGCCACAAATGGGCCCACCGAAGAACAGGAAGAAGACTTCGGTGGACGGAATCCAGGCTGGCAGGACTCACCAAGTTACATCGGCTACTGAAGCCCAAAGGGCATCTTATCCTCCTTGAAATAACCAATCTCCACAGTGCATGCAATACCGTTGGGTTTGGCCCGTTCGAGGGCTGATGGCAAGCAAATAAGGAGTGGCGTTAATACGGTCCACTTGCTACCGAGCAGCGTTGGGACGAGCTAAGGCGGGGTGTTGGGTTTTCTGGAGTGGATCCGTCCCTATATGACGGCTACATGACCAATCTCATGATCTCAACTTCTCTCGATACACTGAAGACGAATGGGGTGCCGAATGGAGTAACAAACGGGGTGCCGAGCGGGGTCGGTAACCATGGCCAGACGGACATATTACTCTTCATCGATGACGACTCCGATACCCATCGTGCCCTAGCAGCCGAAATCGAGAGACGACATCAGCATGTTCAAGTCATTAGCCTCGCTGATGTTGATAGGTTATCAGAGCGCATGTCCCCCTTGAAGATTGTTGTCTCTCTTCTGGAATGTGGCGCTCCACGGCTGGCAACGATCAACAAGGCAGACTTCTACGCACTACGGACACAGATTCAAGGTGTCCGGAATCTCCTTTGGGTTTATGGAAACAGTAGCACCACAGATCCTCACTTCTCCCTCGCAACTGGACTTCTTCGATGTCTTCGGAATGAGCAGGCCAGCAAACATATCGTCTCTCTTTTCACCGAATCCTGTCCACCAGGGACTGAAGCAGAATTTGTGTCTCGACTGCTTGACTCTTGCTTCTTGAATGAATCTACCTCAGAGGAATTGGAGTTCATCGTCCGCCATGGACATTTGAACATTGGCCGTCTCCGAGAGAATGCGGAGCTCGAGGCAGAACGGAAATCACGAATGGCCCCTCAGTTAATCTCACAGTCATGGGAATCAGGCCCCCACTCGTCCTGGAAGCCGGTGCCCCTGGGATGATAAACAAACTTCAATTTGTAGAGGACCCAGCGGCACCAGATCTGGCTCCCACCAAGATCGAGATCAAGGCGTCAGTCTGGCCTATTAGCTCCCGCGACATCTCCATCGTGCTAGGACGCATGGATAACGCCGGATTAGGTTTAGAGTGTGCTGGGACCATCTCCCGCGTGGGCGCTGCCTCAAACAGGTTCACACCTGGAGGACGCGTTTTGATGGTGCATCCAGGGGCCATGCGTAGCTTTCCTCGGGCCTCAGCCGATTCCGTTTTTAAGCTTCTTCAGATCCTCTCATTTAATGATGCTGTGGCGGGTATAGTCCCTAGTATGGCAGCATGGTACGCGTTGGTTCAAGTGGGTCGTCTTCAACATGGAGAGAAGGTTCTGATTCATGACGCCGCCGATGGTACGGGGCAAATGGCTATCAAGATCGCTAAGATGCTAGGTGCCGAAATATTTGCCACTGTTGATGCCGAAAAGAAGAGAAAACTAATTATCGACCTTGACATTCCCGAGTCCCACGTCTTCTATAGTCGAGACTCATCTTTTGTTAAGGGGGTTAAGCGTATTACTAATGATTATGGCATAGATGTGATCCTCAATTCATTGTCTGGACAAGGCTTACGAGCCAGTTGGGAGTGCATTGCCCCATACGGCCGATTTGTCAACTTGGGGAAGTCGGATATTATAGCTAATTCTTCATTACCAATGGCTAGTTTTGCTAATAACGTTAGCTTTGCCTCAGTGGACCTGCAGCATATTACCTTGAAGAATAGCGCCTTGGTACGCCAGTTAGTTGAAACAGCTCTAAGCTTGGTCGCTGACCCAGAGGTCGGTGGCCCTGCGCCTTTGCATTTCTTCCCAGTATCCCAGATCAGGGAAGCATTCCGATTCATGGAGGCGGGTAAGGACACAGGACGTACTCTAGTTACTATAGAGCCAAAAGATGTAGTACCTGTAAGACTCAATCTCCCCTCTTCTGCGATTGTGGAGGCATAGGCTGACTGCTGGAAGAAATTCCTGGTCCACAAAAGCACGCGGCTGTTCCAAGCAGACGCTTCGTATCTCGTGGTAGGGGGACTGGGAGGACTAGGACGCGCCATTCTCCGATGGATGGCCGATCGAGGTGCTAGAGATTTGGTGGCCCCGTCACGATCTGGGGTTTCTTCGCAAGCGGCATCCAAGGTTGTCTCTGAGCTTACCAGCCAAGGCATCAACATCATCGCTCCGCGATGCGATATATCGTCTTCCGAGGAGCTGAACGCTTTGCTCCAGACCTGTACTAATATGTCCCCGATTCGAGGTTGCATCAACTTGGCGATGGTGCTTCAGGTTGGTCGTCCCTATCCTTTCGACTGATACCAACTTGCTCACGTACTCCTAGGACGCAGTTTTGGAGAACATGACCCACGAACAATGGAGTGAAACCATTCGCTCCAAAGTCGATGTGACTTGGAATCTGCACCAGCTCCTACCACCAAAGATAGACTTTTTCATCCTCGCATCCTCTTTCTTGGGTGTCATCGGCTCGACCTCGCAGAGTAATTATGCTGCCGGCTGCACATTTCAAGACGCCCTCGCGCACATGCGCACAAGCAGGGAGGAGTTTGGCCCCTCCATCTCGCTTGATCTCGCCTAGATAGAAGACATTGACATTGACGCCACCGATGCCGACCGCTTCCGAAATATGGGCGAGCATGTCCATCATATGGGTACCATTAAAACACGCGACGTCCTAGCCATGCTTGAGCACTTCTGCGACCCCTTACAGCCTGCCTTTGACCCGAACAAAAGTCAGCTCCTCATCGGCACGGATGTGCCATCCGTTTTTGATGCTAGCGGCGAGGACGGCCTTCCTGGTCACTTCATGCGTCCTATGTTCGCTCCTTTACTTATCAAACGCCCGAACAGGTCCACAGACCGGAAGCGAGGCGCGGTGTCTGCTCATGAAGATGCCGTACATGGCTTCCGACAGGCCAAGGGGATCCCGGAACGCGGCGCAGCGGTGGTGAATGCGTTGATGATCAAGCTGTCCCTTGCGTTGGGTTTACAGGCCGAGGATATAGATCTCCGCAAGAGCCTTTCGGATTACGGCGTAGACTCGTTGATGGCGGTGGAGCTGCGTAATTGGATATAGCGCAGTTTTAAGGCCTCGATCGCTGTGTTTGATATTATGGACGGAAAGCCTCTAAAGAAGGTTGCGCAGCTTGTGGCAGAAAAAGCAGAATGAAGAGGCAATGGGTTGTGATAGGGTCCAATCCCTATATTCGTCTAACTGATGTACGTCGCGGAAATAAAGCTATCGGTGCCACCTCCGCTAGCCAGCCCAAAGATCTGATCCGCGTCCATGCTAGTCGAGTTGTCTAGTCTCAGCATGCCTCCTGATTCTCGTCCGCGTCCCTGTTCTCTGTTGCGGCGCGGAGGGCTACTAGATACTAACACGCGGCGATGTGTTAGAGCTCGGGTCGATGAGTCGACAAGACGCGGGTAACTTCCTGGAGAAGTGGCAGACTAGGAAGGACCTACTCCACGACAATATAAGCGAGACATTGCTTGGTGGGTTGATATACCTACTTCTAGCAATCGCACAGGCAGCGGCCTACCTCAATAGAACTGGAATGTCCATTGCTACGTACCTATAACTGCTCCAGAGCACAGAACAGGACCTCAATGAGCCCACGAGCCAGGAGTTTCGCGACGATATATGATATGAAAGCTCAGCGAATGCGGTGGCCACAATATGGGTGGTGTTGACCACATCCGTGCGCACGATATAGTCATGGTAGACCTTCTACTATTCATAGTATTCTCTAGGAAAGACTTAGGGATATTATAAAACTAGTAACTAAGAACTATATAAAGTACCTTTTATAAACTAATAAAAAATGTTGCGAAATCAAGATCAGTCCATCTGCGATTCTCTACTGTGGCTACTCAGCATCTGTGCGTCTACGGAGGGTCCGACTGGTAGAGGCAAATTCATTTAGTGTCAGTAGATTCTTGATCTTGCAATAGTTGGCGAAGTCATTGTTACGTCGGCAGCCAGGTCAGTCTGCGGAGTCCATGGTTGTGCTCTCAATTAGATGCCTGATCTTGTAGGTAGTAGTACTAAAGTCCAAAAAGTGTGAGTTGACGAGTTATTTGTTGCTGGTGACTTGCTTAGCAATGCCGTGCACATCTAAAATGTCCTATAATCCGCTGTAGAGAATCCCAAGCAGCAGCCACGCGAACACGTAGGTGTCTTTAGACGTGAGTATACACGCGCGGTGGACTTCGACAAGTGTGTTTCAGAACATTGGAGGCTGTACAATCCGTTCAACATTTCAATGCATGAAACGATCACTGTAGAACCAGTTGACGGATGGGTGGAACCTAATAGCTCGTCCAAAACACATATGTCACGGTTGACATGTGGTAAGCATCAACTCATTCATAGTATAGCAATTGTATATAGGCAATCACCACCTCACACCCAAAACTGCGACTATCTAACAGGTTTCCACAGCTCGTTATCAAGGGAGCATGTCTATAAAGCTGGAACCTCACGCTACCTTTGTCTCGCTACTTCAAATGGCCTAAAAAAGATGAGAAGTCTTCAGCCAATGCCAAGCCGTCACCACAGAACTTCTAGCTACCTTTCACAAGCCATTTCAGTGTCGAGAATTTATCTCTGACGTAGGGTAGACTGGCAGGGTCTAACAAAAATTCCGAACTAATCGAGAATTCAGGGAAAGGGCTTCGTTCGCGGCGGCGCTTATAGTTGCTTTGAATGGGGCATACGAAACATCTACGATCAATTGAGCGACAATACCAGACTAGCAAGTGTAGCAGGGGCCCCAAAGCTTGGATCACCTAGAGGACGCTGCAAAGTTTCCAGGCACGCACTCTTAGAAGTATCTCAAGTCAGAAAATAGATTTATGCACAACATCCGATTAGCGTATAGAAAATCCTTTGCTCCCTAAAATGGCCCTACTGAGATCAAATTCCTAACCATCCTGTCCATTCATCACTAAAACTCCAGCCCATGCAATTCAGGTGATACGGTTGGATGCGTGTACGAGAACATGTGCCCCCGAGGCCGAGCGGCACGCGTTGTCCGATTAAGATGACTGTACGGGAAACGGCCAAGCTCAGCTCTGCCCCCCAAGCCATTTTGGTGTATTCTTTCCTATTATTCTTTCGAAGAATGATTCCTGTCGCTTGGGTTTGGCGAACTGCTGTGTATGGTCGTCGTCGCCCTCGGTCGACTCGGAGGTTGGTTCTGTGGGATTTGGTTGCGAACGGGATGTGGACGTTGGCTTGTTGATGGCGGCTATTTCTTTCTATTGGAGAAGGTCAGCCGCAGTACACAGCGCGTAGAATAAGAAATGAGAAGGCCCTACATCCTTCAGTGGTCTTGAAGTCAGAACGATCCAACGATCGGCACGAGACTAAATTTTGGAACGTTAGCCTGAGGCTGGAAAGTAGTCCTGTATTTCTCGAGCCTGTCATACATACCAACACCTTGTACTCATTTTCACTCTTAAAGTATGTATCGAGTATGTTTTTAAGCTCCCTGGCACTGTGATTCTCCTGCCTCACCTGTTGTTCTGACCACCCTTTCGGCATTGAGATCTGGGATGCCATGACGCGGTAAGTGTGGCGCGTCGCGACGAGGTGTGGCTCTACGATAAAGTGAGTATAGGAGGGGTTATCGATAAGTCGGTTAGCATAGATGTGGAGTTCTGTACCCTTTATATTGAAAAATGTTGCAAAAGGAGGCGCGACGTGGCAAGGGATCTCGGGCTCTTAAGATAACACACGACTCGGCTGAGCTGTGGACCCAAGGATGTTGCCAAGCCGCCGTGGCTTAGCAATGCTTTCGACGCCTATTCGAGACTCATGCATACATATATCCCAAGGCCTTATAACCCAGCGGCAGCCTTCTCAAAGCTCTTGTTCAAAGGTTGCCTAGCAATAAAACATGATTATTTCATAGCCTACGCTAATTATACTGCCTTGCACCATCGGTGACTACACATGTTGGAGCAATGTCAACTGGCCTCATTTCTCGCCACAGCCATCACGTGGGTGACGATTATGGCACCCAAGATTTACCATGCGATTACTGCACACGTGTTTCGACCACACTCAGCTCAGGTGATCCGCTTTACCGAACCCTCAGCGTCGGCGCGGCGGTTGCGAAGAAAAGCATAGTACGTGGCAGCACACAGAATTTGGTTATACCGATTGCCTTAATTTATGTCCACTTGTGAGAATCTTTACATAGCGTAGAGTGTGCCATGGTAACTCTTGTGAGCTCTTTGTAATGAAATAATCACAGGATGCTATAGTAACTGCACAGTCATGTCCTAGAAGAATGGTTTTCTTCTGTGAAATCGAGTGAAGCTCATGATCACGGAAGCCAAAAACTATGAAAATCTATTATACATAACAGGATAAAATCAATACTAAACCATATCGGAACCATCCCTTGACTTTGAGTAAGGTATCTCCTGTTCAATAACCTGATCCTTTGTTGGATTCCTTGCACGTAGAATCTGCGGCTGCCTTTCGGGCAGCCTTTGTTGATAGTAATCACCCGACCTTTCCTCCAGACTACCATGAGCACTGCTTGTCAGAGTAGTCGTTGTTGTTCGGCCATGCGAGGATACCGGTTTTAGCTCAATACTTGCTCGAGTATCCTTAAAACTTTCCCCGAGGGTTGAGGATGGGGGGTTCAGAGAGGGCGATGGGTGCGGTCTTTTACTTAGTGGTGGAGGAGATGGTGATGGTGGTTCTCTCATTAGTTGTGGGGCATGCGATCGTATCGGACGATGACCTTCTGGCTCTGACTTCCTGCCATTATGGTGGGCTGGGGGAGCAGCAGCCTTATTATTGGACAGTGGTGGATTTCCTGTTCCGCTTTGAGAGGCATGTTAGTAGCTGAGTGATTCTAGCACAGCGTCTATTTGAGATGACGTACTAGCATTTTCTAAGAGTCTTGAGAATCATCACGATTTTATTCCAGACTGCCTTCAAGAGGTCAATAACCGGATTTATAAGCCAACGAGTTGTATGCTGCTGCCGAGTGGTAAACATATACCAGCATTCCACCGTGATTGCTGTGAGTGTAGTAGCAATGATAAGATATACCCAGAAATATCCAGAAAGAACGGGACGTGGATTATTGTCAGTGGTGTTATTTGAGTTACGGTTTTGGGCATCGACAAGATTGTTGAAATGAAACCTCCAATCTAACCAATGGTTCTGGAAGTTGAAGACTGGCATTGCGAATATTGTCTAATAGTTTTAATCGATTAGCTCTTGCAATGATCCACGGGTAACATTACGGTAGTAACATACGGCTAGCGTGGTCATAGGTAGATAGAACATAGCGATGAACGCAAGCACAGTGCTGATTTTAGCCTCTCGGCGGGCAGACTCTGCTCTAATCTAATAATCCTGTCAGCAAAGTTGCGCGAACGTATGGCCAGGATGCGCTATCTCACAATATCCGATGTCGCAGACATGTTATTGGCATAACGCTGGGACTTTGCCTCGAGGGCTTCGTACTCTACCAAGATATCTTTGAGCCGTTGATTAAAGCGGACGGTAATTTCGTCCTGCTTAACAGTCTTTTCTAGCTTGAGTAGCTTTTCTTGCTCTTCTTGGTCGTCGACCCTCTCTGCTTCTTTTTCTGTTTCTCCCTCTTTCGCTTCTTCCGTCTCTTCTTTTCGTTTTATAGTTTCCATATTTCTCTTAGAATAGCTAGGAAGTAGCTTGGTCATATGACGCGTGATTGCTCGCAATTCCTCAACAATTCCTGTAGTTACGAACTGTGCGTCCTTAACTCTGTTGGTTAGTTGTACGTTAACCTCACTTTGATCTAGTAGTGCTCTCTCAAGTGCTGTAGTGATGTTTATACATTCATCCACGATGTTCTCAACAAGGCGCTTGTATCTCTCGAATTGGAGCTCAGCACACAAGCCAAGCCCAAGAAGCGGGTGGTCGATCGCATCTTCAGCTTGCTCGAGTAATTCTTTAGTTCGTTTCATCTCCAAATCAGATGCACCAAGTATCACTACGAAGGTCAATCTTCTCTTCTTGAAGTGCGTCGATGCTAAAGCGAAATTTCTAGCATCTCCAGTGAACTCATCAGATGTGACCATACTATGCATCTCAAGATGTTCAACGTATGAGCTTTGCCGGCCCTCTTCATTCCTACCCTTCGTAATCTTATGAGTGGTTGATGATACCTTCGTTATTTTACGTTTCAAATCCCTGCCTAAACCACTAGGTAGGTGAAAAGTGGTAGCGACTTTTCTCCAATTTGGTTCGGACATGGTAAGATCAGAGAGATTGGCGGGAACATCTTCGAACACGTCCTTGGCCCGAGGGCAGAGACTATAAACGGTTAAGGTTCAGCAGACTTGAGGCATGATATGTTATTCCAACATTTCACATACAGAACGCAGACTCCAGATGGAAGATCCCGTAGCGGCATGAGAGGGATTTCGTCATTATGTCCTCTGCCTGGATTACCACCTTTTATTCCATCTTCACGATCTACAGGGGGGAAAATCGGTGCACTCTAGGAGGATGGATTGTTAGTAATTGAGCCATTGATAATAGATTGATCTTACCTTGAACTTATCCCATTCTTCATCAGATCTGAGATCAATTTTTTCCATTTCTATACGCTGAAATTTAACGTGTATTAGCAGGAGGCTGGGCAAAAACGGCACGTAATCTGGCAACTCACACCGCCCGGTTGCACGTTATATTGCTGCAACACAATGCAGTGAGTCTCTGATTCGTTATCATATGCGAAGTCACCAAATCCATGTGGCGACACGAATGGATTGCGATGACAATACCAATCCATTTCCAAGTGCGACGTAAGTAAGAGGCGAGGCGGATTCACTTTTGCTTCTAAATATGTGGACAACAACAAGCCAGGCTGCCCTAGATACTCACGCAATAGACGTCTGCCTTTTATTTCTACCGAGCAGCTTTTCGTAGGTTGGCGGCTCTTGAGTTGATAGCGTGGTGATTGGCTGGAGCGAACATGAACATATGGACCATGCAAGACAGCTCCGAGCTGAAAGCAGATCCAGCCCGTATTCCAGGCTCTTGCATGACGCACATCAGCAGCCAACTTCTTGTTCGAGAATGGGTTAGCGACCATCCTGCACTGGTAATTTGCTAGCCCAGCTGATCAGACAAATTTGAATACAGGGTATCATGCAGCTGTGTTAGAAAGCGGAAGTGTGGAGTGGGCTGAACGCCCCATTATTAATTGGCACTACTTCAAGCCTTCCTTATCGCTCCATCCACTTCCCTCAAGCTGAAGTTCTTTTTGATAAGGGGAAATCATGTGGATGCGATCAGGAAATTCGGCAAGTCGGGTTCTGAGCGTGGAAATGTCTCGAATAAGAGACTTAAAGTTACACTTGTCTTCGTCCTGTCTACTATTAAAATAGGCCCTTAAGGCATATAGTATAGGAGAAGAGATAATTAATTATACTACAAGGGGCATCTGCAATAAGAGAATCCCTCACGTGAAAAGTGGGTCCTGGAACACCAAAACATCGCCCGCATCCTCGGAAATCTCGTTTACAGCGAAAATACTATAGCAAAAGGATTCGAATTGTACTGATTCTATGCTGTAAAGTTGTTGTTGCCACTATAGATTTTATATCTATACGCTATATAGAGATTTATCTAAGAGTCATCCTGCTAGTAGTACTGTAGAGCCTTCTCAGCGTTAACTTGAGCCTGCCGTAAGGCTAAGTTATACTTATAGTCCTCTAGGAAGCCTTCTAGACGTCCAAAACAGCGCTTAATTAGGTATAGATCTGGCGAATTTAGAGGATATAGAGCTAGGGTGGCAAATTGGGTCTCCACATCGGGTAGGTTTTTTTATAATATCTCTACCAATTCTTATCTAAAATTAATAATTTAAAGCTTAATTTATAGCCCTTATAAAGCTCTATAACTTTATATTATAAAGTTTTTAAATATCTCTAATGTTTAAAAAGTTATTTAGGTACCCAATTTACCAAGAATAGGTCTCTAGTAGTAGGGTGGCAAATTGGGTCTCTATATCGGGTAGGTTTTTTAAAATATCTCAACCAATTCTTATCGAAAATTAAATATTTAAAGCTAATTTTATATTCCTAAACTAGCTCTATAACTTTATAATACAAAGGGCAAATTCAATTAGAATATTCATCACGTGATACCAAGAGACGCTAAAATTCTGCCAAGAAGAACACTAAAATGACGTATCCTGAGAATCACGCTCAACACCATCGTCAGTTCTTCTACTCTATACCATCAACACTATGCCAGCAGGGCGCCCAAAAGGCTCGCGGGACATCTCCGCAGCCAAAATTGCTGCTATTATTGTTCTACGAACAAAATACTCTACTCCTTTCGTCGAGATCGCCACCGATTTGCGTATTATAAATACTGCTGCTGGACAGTGGTATTCTCGCATCAAACACCAAGCCAACAACAGTACTGAACTACTCGACCTTCTCGACGCGATTCCTCAGTATATTGCGCAACATAAGAAGCATAGAATTGTGAAG